>Ga0115000_10000059_pt1 | contig 92541 bp, 98 predicted proteins | sample ArcticOcean_MG_C_6_FD_89690 | JGI IMG/M metagenome (GOLD analysis project Ga0115000, IMG submission 89690) | Marine microbial communities from western Arctic Ocean - ArcticOcean_MG_CB8_128 | ecosystem: Environmental > Aquatic > Marine > Oceanic | place: Arctic Ocean: Canada Basin | collected... | reverse complement strand
TCGTGCCACAACCTCGAGTGCTACTGCTCTTCGCATCCCAAACACTGCACCAAGCGGCCTACATGGGCGGCTTCATTGTCGCGCCCTTTCTCCTCGAACGGATTTTCGGCTACAGCACCGCCAAAATTGCCTTATTAATGATTGGGCGACCCATTGCCTTTGCCACGGGATCGGCCATCTCCGGACGTATCTCCACTCGCTACCGCCCGGCAGTTGTCGTCGGAGGCAGCATGATGATCGTGGCGGCCTCGCTCTTTGTCACCGGTTTGGGTGGCAAGGTCGACATGATTGTTCTCGTTGCCGTTGCCATGTCCGCCACGGGCTTTGGCATGGGGTTTGGGCGCCCCGTCATCATCACCTCGATCGCTGACACTGTGTCTGATGAGGATCTGGGGGTCGCCTCGGGTTCGTTCCAGATGGTAGTCATGTTGGGCGCGGCCATCGGCATCTCGACGCTCACCACCATCATCGGAGACAGCACCAGCGTTGACCGTTTCGTGTTCGTCTTCGCCCTAGCCGCGGCTACAGCAACTATTGCCAGCGCCGCCGCATTCTTATCCCTTCGGGACAATCCCATCCCTGAATCAAGCGAAACCTAAGCCTATAAAAGTCCAGAAAAGCTAGTTCAAGTTGGCGATTTCTTCGAGATACAACGCTCGCACCGCAAGCACCTCACGAATCTCACCTTCGACCCCGGTGAAGAACTCTTCGCGATAGGTCTGATCAGTCAGGGCCGACACCGCAAACTGCAACGCCGAGAACGCCGCCACAAATCCAGCCACAGCCAAAAGCTCCCACGTCATCACAACCTGCGAACCAAAAATGTCCAGCGTAAATATCGGATCAAAGCTCTCGGCCGTAATGGTGGTCCACTGCAACAAGGTGTCACCACGAACCGCGAACAACCCAAACACGATGTAGAACAAGCCCATAGCCAGTGCCACCAAGACCATTTGCACGAGTTGACTGGCCATCAGCATCAAAACCACATTGAGGCGATCCGGGCGTTCAAGGGGCTCGATTTTGGGTGGGTCCGGCAACCCCGGATCCTGGTCAGCCCCGTAAGGCGCATCAGAAAATTCAGCGAGATGACAAATCTCTCGCCAGGTCCCAAACTGGGTTAGCGCATCACGCTCACGTGGCATCCGCAAAGCTAAGAACCCAATCGCGGCAAAGAGCATCAACCCAATAACGATGCAGTAATAGATCGGTGTAAAGTCGTGCGCCACTTGCCACATCTCGGCGTTCAAGAACAGAAAAGTTGAGAAAAGCAGCAACAACGGCAAGCCTCGAGCTAGCAGTTGAGCCAGTTGACGCAACTGATTTCGAACATGGCCCAGACCCCACCGAAACATCGGTACCAAACCGAAACTCGTGACGAAAAACCCTAAGGCCAAAATCACGAGATTAGTGACAACCAATACCAGGACCGCCCACCAACCGCCGTCGCCAAACAGTCGCAGAAGCCCGGCAGGAACAACCAAGAAGATAAGGATTTCCATGGTCTCAACATCTTCGGGCAAGGCGAAAAAAGGGCGCCTACGGACACGATTGGCAAACCCGACCGCCCCGACCACAATGGCAACACCCGCAAAGAAGACCCCTGCTTGGGCCCACCCCGAAAAACGGTCACCAAAGGTGGTGAAGAGTTCAAGAAGGAACACCAGACCCAAGAACGGCGCCATACGGGTAAGCACATCGTCGGTAGCCGAGTAGCCCGAAATGGCATGAGGCAGACCGCGATAAATAAACCACCGTTCGGTGGTGGCGATACGAGCGGGGGTATTCACAACTTTCATACGGATGCCAGTTTGCTACAAGTCGACCGGCGCTGCGTCGACCTGACAATTTCGCGGTAGTAGCGGATGGCTATTCGTAGGTGCCATCGACCCACCACCGTTGTTGGGCCAATGCCATAAGGCGGGCCTTACCATCGTTGGTCACGATCTGGAAGCGGGCCCGTCGACGAGCGCTCTCCGCATCCCACCACCGTTCATCCAATGGCCAAGGCCCTGCCCATGCGGCTACGTCAAACCAGATCTTTGGGTCGGTTCCAACTCCTAGCCATTTAGGAACCTCCGACATAACACCACGAGCATTCACCCCCACCGAATGCCGGTGCGAATCAAGCACATGAGCCTCGAGCGACCGGCGGTACACAACCGTCGGCGACGGGGCCGGCAACTGACCGGGCCACGGCTTATCGGTCGCCACTGCGGCCACGGTACGCCCCTCGGCCAACGCAAATCCCGCCACGGGGGCCAACACCAATTGGTCATGGGGTTGACGACCACCACGCCGCACGGGGGCCAAAACCGCGTCGGGTCCCAACAACCCCTGGACTCGTGCCACTCCCCCTGCTGCTCGCTCGGCCGCCAACGATTGTTGACCCCAGAACCCAACTTCTCGGCCTTGGGCTGGACCGACCTCGTCCGGGCGCAAAAGCAGACGCTCTAGCCCTCCCGTGGGACGACTATCCGGTGACCCATTGAGCCAGCCGTCGAGTTGCCAACGCACTCGTTCAGAAATAGCTGTCGGGCTGAGGGCGCCTTCGTGTCGCCACAAACGCTCACGAACTTCGCCATGTTCGGATTCGAACCCCACCAGGACCCGGGTACACACCGCCCCCAGACGCGATAGTCGTTCGTGGAGTTCGTCGGCTGCGCCCTTCGCTACGAAAGCTGCTTGATCGATACGGTCGACCGGCGGATCTAGCTCGACGACAACTTCAAGATCAGGTGGGATCCGTCGGGCCAACGGTTGTGAGTTATCCAGACCCGAAGCCAACCGATGAGCCCCTTCGCCTTCTCGACCAAAACGCCCCAACACATCACTGCGATCGAGATCAACAAAGGCCCCCAACGTCGTAATTCCTAACCGAACAAGGACTTCGGTGAGTTCGTGGTTGTCAAGAACATGAACCGAAAACCCCCGCAGAAATGTCGCCGAACTACCAGGAGCGACCACCGTTACCAGAGCTTCTTCGCGGAAGGCAGCCACCCGAGCAGCGAAGGGGCCGTCGGCTAGCCCCACGCGAACTGGGCCGGGATTACCTAGCGTCTGGAGCGCCCGTTGGGTTCGTCGCACCACTTCATGGACAAGGGCCTTGTCTCCACCGAAGTAACGCGATGGGCCTCGAGTGGCAAAAGCACACGTACCCGGATCGGTCAGTTCGATCAAAGGCGTAACCGCCTCCAATGCCGTTACCACTACTTCGAAATCCCGAACATTGCCGTTCCACGCCGGACACCAAATCACTAAAGTGCGCGTCGCCACTACGTCCACCGGTCTAACTCACTTCAGCTAAGTCACTGACCTGTTCATCAGCTAAGTCGTTGGACAGGCTTACGCCGCCTTGCTCGTTGGACAGGCTTACGCCGCCTTGCTCGTTGGACAGGCTTACGCCGCCTTGCTTATCGGGCAACCACATAGACGACTTTCGCCGGGGCACAGTGTCGCGCCGCGCCACGGCGGTAACCGTTAGTTGACGAGCCTGCAAGATCCCATGCCCTTCACCCAACCCGCTCCATTGGCATTCGATGACATCAAGACGCACATCGGGAGCCTCGGGCCAGCCCCAACGACCAATATGCACTATCACGCTGCCGCGTTCACGCGCTCGAGCTTGCAACCGCCGGGCGTCGTGATGTTTGATCTGATGGTTAGTCGCCACCAATACCAAATCAAACGCATCCACCAAAGCCCCAGCCACACTGCCCCACTGGTCCGGCGGTGGTGCCTCAACTACTACAAACCGGTCGAGAGCTATGCCTATTTCTTCGACCGCAGCAAGGCCAATACGTTCAGCACCCAGTACTGCTAACCAACTTCCATCACGCGAAGCTTGGGCACAAACAGTCAAGGCCAACGAAAGTGCTCCACCTGATCCTGCGGCAGAAATTATGGTGCCGCGCCGCAACTTCCCCTGCGGAAACAGCGGGTCAAGCGCAGGGGCCAATGAGAGCGTCTGCTCGGCGGCGATAGTGACGGGCGCGACCTGTTCGGTGAGGCCAGCGAGTCGTTCACGACGCTCGTCTAGGGACAACGGGTGTTTCATGGGGTTGCAAGTATCGAACATATGTTCGATAAAAGCAACTAGCTAGCCATGAATGATCGACGGATCAACACCCGGCACGTAATACAAGAACAAATCGCCAATCAGTTCTTGGAGACCATCGGCGTTAAACCCTCTGGCCAAATCCAGCGTAATCACATTGGAGTTGATGTGAATCCCATCAATTCCACCGCGCTCAAACAGGCGACGGGCAAGTTCATCGGGTGGACGGTTGCCAAGAATTTCGGTATCGGGAAGGTAACGCTCGTGCCCCATTCCGGTGATGCTGCGATTGATCTCGAAGCGCACGCGACCTGGATCGGCACTTGGTTTTTGTACGACGGTAATTGGCTGTCCCATAGCAACAGTGAGCTTACCCGCGTCGACGAACAGCAAGCACGCTGAGAGCAATCGAAACTACCCCCAACACCGCGTGCACAACCTTGAAGCTCACATCATGATCGGCAAACCCAATCTGGACAGCACGAACAATCCAAAAAGAGATCGACCAGCCCGCGAACGCGACCACCAACCACACTGTTGCCGTTCGGGTTTCGCCGTCACGTTCGCCCCACATCCTTGCGGCCGTAGCGAACGCAAACACCAAAAACGTCCCGGTCAATAACGTACGCCCAACCTGCGCCGCCGAAGAAAGGTCCGCATCGGTCCAGATGTTTCGGATCCGAGTAACCCAAACAAACAACGTCCAACCCACAAGTGGGCCCACATATTTTCCGACCAACGACCGATGTGTCATTCCTTCACGCTATGCCGCCATAGCTCGTTCTAGAACAATGATCCCTGGGCAGTCGCCGGCCGCACGCGAGGTACCCCAGTCCATGCCAGGTTGTCCATATATGACCAACTCCGCCGATGAATCGTCGACGGCCCAATGAGCCGCAATGCCGCTTGATGACGCGGGCACGGATAGCCCTTGTTGAATTCGAAGTCGTACCCCGGCATCGACTCGCCCGCTAGACGCATCTGTCGATCCCGGGTCACCTTCGCCAAAATCGATGCCGCGGCAATAGACAGACATTTAGCGTCACCTTTGACGATTGTGTGCGTATTACCTCGCTCAACAAAATCCCAGTTGCCATCAACCAGAACCTCGTCAATCGGCAAACCCAAACCATCAAGGGCTCGCTGTGCTGCCAATTTTTGCGCGCCAGACATGCCCAACTGATCGCACTCAGCCGCAGATGCCTCACCTACGGACCAGGCCCGACACCACAATGCCACTCGATCAAAAAGCGCCTCACGTTCGCGTTCGTTAAGCATCTTGGAATCACGGATTTTGTTTACCCGTTTGTCGCGCGGCACTACCGCAGCTACCAATGTCAATGGGCCAGCCCATGCCCCCCGGCCAACCTCGTCGATGCCCACAACCACGTCGGCCCCAGCGTCCCAAAGGGCCCGCTCAAAGGCCAACGAAGGAGCTTTGTTCTTCAACGTCTTACGGAGTTGAGGTACAGCTGGCACTGCAGCGACCATAGCGCCCCACGACGAGGTGGCTATCCCATCAGTCCGACAGGATCGCGGTTGACGGCCACCGCAATAGAGACAACCCCTATTGCCTAGCTCAGGTCAGTTAAGCAAACGGGCTGGGCCAAGGAGAGTCTCACCCGAGGGTTCCGAGCTCGCCCATTTGTCGCCGAACCCCTCACAGATGAGGGTGGGGTCTATGCCATTGACTTCCCAGAGCAGTGCAGGATTTTCGCCGTGCCACCGCACCGCAACCGAGGCCGATCCAGCCATAGTGGGAAGCTCGTAGATCTCCCAATTCTTTCCGGGGATCTGGGCCTCAGCAGCCTGCGCTATGACAGTCCCCCACGTACCTGTTCGAACAAATCGTCGATGCGTCAACAACACAGTCGCGGCCGCATCGAGCGCGGTCACACAAGAGGTGGGAACATCGACGATCGTTGCGTAGTCGGCCAAGTCGAGCATGGCCGCTGTCGCACCGACCAGCACTTCAGGATCGTATTGTTCGAGGAGTTCATGTAACCGACTAGCGAGTTGACTCACATGGTCAGCGGCATCGGATTGCTCGTGGGCAACCAGCAATACTGCCGCACTACGCAGACCAGCGATGGCCCACAACGAGCTAAGGGCAGCATCGTCCCCGGTGAGCGACAAGACAAGACCTTGTTCGTCCGCTCCACGACGACGAGGCCGCCGGGTGGCCCGATCAATTACCGCGACGGAATTTGCGATGATGGTCTCGTCCGGCGGCGGGACTTGTCCCATTCGAACACACCCAGCAGCAGCCACCAAAAAGGCTCCCGCATCAAGGGGCGAAGACAACACCGGTTCGCGGTGGAGTTTTGCGGTCAGCTCTTCGCCTTCGGCAGTCAAACCACTCTCAAGCAGAGCCCGGACAATTAACGCTAAATCCGTCGATAGTGGGGCTTCACCGGGTGTCTGAGCAGTGGCAAACATAAGCCGACGACGGGCCCGCATGAGCCTCGAGTCGGTCTCGGGATCGCCGGTAGAAAACAATGTCGTACGTTCAAGATGCGTGGCCCAGCCACGTTCGATTGCCGCCAGATCAGTGACGCTCTCGGCCTGAACTGGCTGATCGGATGCGCCGATCACGAAAGAGAACGTGGTGCGGTGAGCAATGGGAAAGACAACTGCGACCGATGTTGCGTCGACTTGAGCCGTTACCGCTGCCTCTTTAACAACCGCCTCTGCCACTGTTTCGTAGTTGGATGGCCCAATAATTTGGGCGACATCGCGATCGAAATGCACCACATCACAGCCACCGACCGTGATGGTGTTTGTTCGAACGGTAATGGGTTGTTTTCCCGACTGCCGCAGAACCAATGCGACCGCCACCGGAACCGCTGAGTCATTGTGGATATCGGTGACTGCCATGGGGCCAGGGGCGGCGACGCCCATCCATGTCGTTGCGGTCACCGTGCCGGAGGGAACTCGTAGTCGAGTAGCTACCGCCGAACCACCTTCGGAAAATTCTTGCCGGGTGGATGCTTCATTGGACGGAACGTGCCAACGATCCTCAGATCGAATCCACCACTCGAGCGTCCATTCGCCGTGGCCCGGGGTTAGCGCTCCCGCCCCATCAACCACCACGAGTTCATCCGCGCCAACTACACCCAGCGGAACAAACGATGACGATGTAGACGATAGGTCCAGGCTCACGAGCCGGATTGCTCAGTGGTAATGCGGCGACCAAGGAGGCCCCGATATGCCTCACTAGCGGTGCGGCCTTCGGCCACGACTGCGTAAACCTCAGCGGTAATTGGCATGTCCACACCGTAGGCCTCGGCTAGTTGATGCACGACCCGCACAGTCTTGATTCCTTCGGCAACCTGGTTCATTTCGGCAATGATCTCATCGACCTTCAGTCCCTGGCCGAGCCGCTCACCCACAAATCGGTTGCGGCTTTGATCGCTGATACACGTGGCAACCAAGTCGCCCATACCAGCAAGACCTGCGAAGGTGGCGGGATCACCACCCATGGCGACCCCTAAGCGGGTTAGTTCGGCCAGGCCTCTGGTGATGACAGCGGCTCTTGTGTTATCGCCGGTACCGAGGCCATAGGCCATACCAGTAGCGATCGCTATGACATTCTTGAGTGCACCACCAAGCTCGCAGCCCACGACATCACTGCTGGTATACACCCGAAAATTGTCGGTGGTAAATGCGCGTTGAAGTGTTTCGGCGATCTCTTGGTCGGCCATAGCAACAACAGCCGCTGCAGCTGAGCCGGCCAAAACTTCCTTGGCCAAGTTCGGACCCGTCATCGCTCCAGCGGGGTGACCGGGAAGCTCTTCGTCTATGACCTCAGACATCCGCATTGCGGTGCCTTGCTCGAGCCCTTTCGTCAGACTCACAACCGGAACCCAGGGCCGCAAAAATGCCGCAGACAATCTAAGCGTTTCGCGAAACGCCGACGAGGGAACCCCCACGACAAGGAGGTCGGCCTTGGTTACCGCAGCTTCAAGATTAGAGGTCGCTTGCAGTGATGGGTGCAACTCGTACCCATCGAGATATCGGTGATTACAGCAATGGTCGTTGATGTTCTGCGCTACGGCCTCGTCGCGGCACCAAAGTGTGGTTTCGGCATTGTGCGCCGCCAGATGGGCCACCGTAGTACCCCAAGATCCGCCACCAAGTACAACAACCTGCATCCCCATAGTTTTGAGACTACAGCCCCGGGCCAGAGGTTACGAACGGAGGTGAGCGACCAAAATGGCAGCTATCTCGACGAACAGAGCATCGGGTGCTTCGTGGCCCAATCCGTCGAGTTCGACCAACGTGCTATTGGCGATGTTGTCGGCCAAAAATCTTCCGTGATCGGGTCCGAAGAGTGGGTCGGCTGATCCATGGACGATCAGGCTCGCTACAGCTACCTCACCCAAACGATCATGCCATGGGACGGTTGTCTCGACCGCCAGGCCGTGACGTGTCGTGGCCGTTGCTTCCGGTAGTCGAACAGGAGCAGATTCGTAGCGGGTGCCGGTGAGCAACCGGTTCGCTGCTTCGGCAATTTCCGCCTCAGTTTTATCGGAGAACACCAGCTCACTGAGCGCCTCGAGGTAACGCGGCGAAGCAGGCGTACACCCGGCGTTGACTCCAGGTGATGTGTGCAACAACGTTAACGTCTGCACCAACTCGGGATAATTGATCGCTACTAGCTGACCCACCATTGCTCCCATCGAAGATCCGATCAGGTGCATCCGCTCAAAGCCCCACAAGTGAGCGATGGCCGCCACATCGGTGGCCATCGTGTTGAGGTCATAACGCCCCACCGACTTGCCAGTAGCACCAACGTCGCGGTGATCGAAGCGCACCCACGAAAAACCCTGCGAAACCAACAAGTTCAATAACTCTGCGGACCACTGGCCGGCCGGAGTGTCGGCTCCGGAAATCAACAGAACCGTCCCCTGACTATTAGGAACCAAGTGGCCTGAGCTGGCCAAAATCGTCCCATCATCTGTGGGAACCGCCCGGTTATCAAGTTGAGAGGTAGCCAATGTGTTCCATTCCTTGCACAGGTCACCCTTAGTGTGCCGCGCTCGCTCTACTCTGAGCCGCGTGACCTATTTACGACTCCGATCGCTAGCCACGACTACGATTCGCGGTTTCCTCATGGGGGCAGCTGACATCGTTCCTGGCGTATCAGGTGGCACGATTGCCTTGATCACCGGAATCTACGACGAACTCATTGCCAGTATCACCGCAGCAGCCCACACTCTTCCCCGATTAGCCCGAGGCGACTTCAGCGGATTTATCACTTCTGTCAAGAAACTCAACTGGAGCTTTCTCCTCCCGTTGCTCGGGGGGATGCTCGTTGCCATCGCCGTCCTCTCGTCGCTCATTGAGAACCTGCTGATCGATCATCCTGAAGCAATGGCCGGCCTGTTTCTGGGGCTAATTTTAGCCTCAATTGTGTTGGCTAGTGACCTGGTCAGCGGTTGGTCAATGTCCACCATTGCCGCCGCGCTGGGAGTGGCAGTAATTGCCTTCTGGTTATTGGGGTTCCAGAAGGGACCCCTTACCGATCCGCCCCTTTGGGCTTGGATCATCGCCGGCGCCATCGCTATCTGCGCCATGGTCCTGCCAGGAATCTCAGGCTCATTCCTCTTGCTGGTGATGGGAATGTACGCACCTGTACTCGCCGCGGTGCACGACCGGGAATTCGGGAAATTACTCGTGTTCGTTGTGGGAATCGTTGTTGGTCTGGCGGTCTTCTCGAATCTGCTCAACAACTTGCTCAAACAGTTCCGAGACCTCACGCTGGCTGCACTTATCGGGCTGATGATCGGATCAATCCGGGTGCTGTGGCCATGGCCGCAGGGTGTGGGGCTCATTACCGACGACGAAACCCAAGCGTTTCGAGGCACAGGTTTGTCCTGGCCCGCCGATGGTGAGCCGGTCGGATTACCAATAGTTCTCGCTGTGGTCGCCTTTGTCGCGGTACTAGGTATTGCCCACCTGGCCACCCCTTCAGAAACCGCTCCCCACAAACAGTCATAGACTTGCTTCTATGAGCGCCTGGTTGACCTCCGATTGGATCGACGCTTTCGACGCCGCATTACGATCCGCTCCAATCACCGGTGAGCGGCTAATAATTTCCCATGTCGTCGATTGCGGCAACGACAAACCCAGCTTCGACTACACCATCACCGTCGATAAATCCGGGGCCTCAGCCGTGCCTGGCACCAACCCCAAAGCAATGGTCACCTTTTACCAAAACGCCGGCACGGCCCAAGCCATCCGATCCGGCGACCTTGCCCCGGGTGAAGCGATTCTTCTGGGGCACGTAACTACCAGCGGAGATGTTGCCGCCCTCGTAGAACACAGAGGCACGCTCGAAGCCATTGAGCGCGTCACCGCCAACCTGGATAATGCCTGAGCTTGCTGGCATCGTGGTCTCGAGGACTTCGGCCCCGACACCAACGGCTAGATCAGACCCAGACCGCTAACGGTTTCGCGCTCGGCAACAAGTTCGGCCGCCGACGCATCGATCTTGGTACGACTGAAATCGTTGACGTCGAGACCTTGCACGATCGAGTAGTCGCCATCGGCGCAGGTGACCGGGAATGAGGAAATGATTCCTTCAGGGATGCCATAACTGCCATCGGAAGGAACAGACATGCTGGTCCAATCGCCTTCGGGAGTACCGAGGGACCAGTCGCGCATGTGATCGATAGCAGCATTGGCAGCCGAGGCTGCCGAGGAAGCGCCGCGAGCCTTGATGATTGCCGCACCACGCTTTTGTACCGTGGGGATGAAGTCATCTTCGAGCCACGCTTGGTCATTAACTGCAGCGGCAGCGTTTCGACCGTTGACCTCGGCATGAAAGATGTCGGGGTACTGGGTAGCGGAGTGGTTGCCCCAAATTGTCATCTTGGTGACCTCGGCCACCGAGGAACCCAGCTTCTGGGCAACCTGAGCAGAAGCACGGTTGTGATCAAGGCGGGTCATGGCGGTGAACTGGCGAGGGTTAATGTCGGGAGCCGAAGCTTGGGCAATAAGGGAGTTCGTGTTGGCCGGGTTCCCTACAACGAGGACTTTGATGTCGCGGCTGGCATTCGCATTGATCGCCGCTCCCTGGGGACCGAAGATGCCACCGTTAGCTTCGAGAAGATCGGCCCGCTCCATACCATCGCGACGCGGCATGGATCCAACGAGGAGTGCATAGTCGGTATCTTGGAAAGCAACGTTCGCATCGTCGGTCTTAACGACGCTGTGCAACAGCGGAAAGGCACAGTCGTCAAGTTCCATGTGCACGCCATCAAGGGCTCCAAGCGCAGGCGTGATTTCGAGCATTTGTAGGATTACCGGTTGATCGGCACCCAACATCTGACCACTGGCGATACGAAACAAAAGGGCATAGCCAATTTGACCGGCAGCACCGGTTACTACGACTCGTACGGGGGCCTTGCTCATGACTGTCTCCTCAAGGGTCCAAACATTGGGCCAACTCTCTTTTGAGGTTACCGAGCCAAGGCCTGCCGCCGACGCCTGGGGTTAACTGAAGCAGTCAGCAAACGAATGCCCTAGAACAAAATGTCGCTACAGGTCGCATCGTTGAAGTCGCGGCCTCCGCAGGTGTAGCCATAGGCCTCATAGGTACTGTCGACGGGCGACTCCAGCCAAAGGTTGTCGCACGCTTCGGCACTACCGGCACCGCACTCGTCCCAGAGAATATCCAGTCCGAGATCGGCCCCATAGGAGTCGGCGGCAAGTTGGATATCCAAGTCCACCGTGCCATCAAAGATATCCACACATAACAGGTTGGTACCGGGGTACCGACCTCCGCAGTGTGCAGCATAAGTCTCATAGAAGGAATCGACGGGCGACTCGAGGAATAGGTCATCACACGCCTGACCATCACCGGCCCCGCAGTCGTCAAAAAGGGCATCTAGAAAGAGATCGGAACCATAAAATCCGCTATCGGCAAATCCGTCTCCGCCATCAGAATCATCGATCACGCACGACACCACCGGACTATCGAAGGTTTCTCCACAAGTCTCGCCGAAGGCTTCGTAGCCGCTGTCGATAGGCGAGCGAGCATAGAGTTCGTCGCAAGCGGAAAGGTCACCTGTGTCGCATGAATCGTAAAGGGCATCTAGATCGGGATCGGAGCCGTAATCGCCATCGAGAATCGCTGCCGCTGTCGGGACCTCGGTAGGCGCCTCGGTGGGAACTTCGGTTGGTGCCTCGGTAGGAACTTCGGTAGGTGCCGCAACCACCGCTGTGGCCTCGGGTGCGGGCTCCGCCTGCTCGATGACGAGTTCCCCGCCGCCGCTACAAGCGGCCATAAAGAATACGGTGACGCCCAAAGATACCAAGAGATTTTTCACACAATTAAGCGTACTAGAATACGAATTCTCATGAGTGACGACCGTTCCCCAATCATCTACACCCACACCGACGAAGCCCCTGCGCTGGCAACATATTCGTTGCTTCCGATTGTGCAAGCCTTTGCTGGTGCTGCTGATGTTTCAATAGACACACGCGACATTTCGCTCGCCGCCCGCATCTTGGCTGTGTTCTCCGAATACCTCACCGATGAGCAGCAGATCGACGATGCCCTAGCCGAACTTGGTGAGATGGTGCTCGAACCCGACGCCAACATCATCAAGCTTCCCAACGTCAGTGCATCAATCCCCCAACTGCATGCCGCTATCGCCGAGCTACAAGCCAACAACTACGCCCTGCCCGAGTACAGCGCCGACCCCCAAACTGCCGCCGAGACCGAAGTCAACGCCCGCTACGACGCAGTGCGCGGCAGTGCGGTAAATCCTGTCTTACGCGAAGGAAACTCCGACCGGCGGGCACCCAAGCCAGTCAAGGCCTACGCCCGAGCCAACCCCCATTCAATGGGTGACTGGTCACCAGAATCCAAGACGCATGTTGCCACCATGAGCGGCAACGACTTTAAGGCCAACGAACGCTCTACCACTATGGCCACCGACGATGTCTTGCGCATAGAACTCGTCACCGAAGACGGCGTCCAGGTGTTGAAAGAAGCAGTCCCGGTCTTGGCGGGAGAAATTGTTGATGCCACGTTCATGAGCGCCAGCAATCTTGATGCTTTCCTGGCCGAGCAAATCATCGATGCCCGAGAGCAAGGAATCTTGTTCTCTCTGCACCTCAAAGCCACCATGATGAAAATCTCCGACCCGATCATGTTCGGACACGCTGTCCGAGCATATTTCGCCGACGTTTTTGCTGCCCACAGTGCCGCTTTGGCCGAGGTGGATGCCGATGCCAATAACGGCTTCGGCAACGTCCTCAATGCGATAGCCAAGTTGCCCGAAGCCAGCCGTCAGGCCATCGAAGCCGACATCGCGGCCACATACGCATCGGGTCCCGACATCGCCATGGTCAACTCCGACAAGGGGATCACCAACCTGCATGTCCCAAGCGATGTAATTGTCGACGCATCCATGCCCGCAATGATTCGCTCGTCAGGCCAAATGTGGAACAAGGACGGCCAACTCCAAGACGTAAAAGCTGTGATCCCCGATTCCAGTTATGCCGGTGTCTTCCAAGCCACCATTGAAGACTGCATCGCTAATGGCGCCTATGACCCGGTCACCATGGGTTCGGTCTCCAACGTCGGACTCATGGCCCAAAAGGCCGAAGAATACGGTTCGCACCCCAAGACATTCGAAATTCCTGTCTCCGGTTCTGTCCGTGTCGTCAACCAAACCGGCGAAGTCATCTTCGAGACCGACGTACATCCCGGCGACATTTGGCGTATGTGCAATGCCCGCGACCTACCCATCCAAGATTGGGTGAAGCTTGCCGTTAGTCGTGCTCGCGCCACGGGAGATCCGGCCGTTTTCTGGCTAGACCCCGAACGGGGCCACGACTGTCAGATGATGGCCAAGGTCGAGGAATACTTGGCCGATCACGACACCGATGGCTTGGAGATCGCCATCATGTCGCCAGTCGAAGCCACCAAGTTCTCCCTCGATCGCATTCGCCAGGGACTCGACACCATTTCGGTTACCGGCAACGTTCTACGCGATTACAACACCGACCTGTTTCCGATTCTAGAAGTGGGAACCAGCGCCAAGATGCTCTCGATCGTTCCGCTAATGAACGGCGGCGGACTGTTCGAAACCGGCGCGGGTGGGTCCGCCCCCAAGCACGTCCAGCAATTTGAACAGGAAAACTACCTGCGCTGGGATTCGTTGGGCGAGTTCTTAGCATTGGCCGTTTCGTTCGACCACTATGCCGAGATGAACGACAATGCGAAGGCGCACCTTCTGGGTGAGACGCTCGACATTGCCACAAGCAAATTGCTCGAAGAAAACAAGTCTCCGGCTCGACGCCTCGGCCAGATCGACAACCGGGGAAGCCATTTCTACCTGGCGTTGTATTGGGCCGAGGCCCTGGCAGCACAGACCGACGATGCAGCACTAGCCGCCAAGTTCGCTCCGCTCGCTGCAATATTGAGCGCCAACGAAATAACAATCAACGACGAGTTGATCGCGGTGCAAGGCCGACCCAACAACCTCGGCGGCTACTACCAGCCAGACCCCGAGTTAGTTGCGGCAGCCATGCGCCCCAGCCAAACCCTGAACAACATCATCGATACATTCAACTAGCGAAGTCAGGCTCGCGACCTCGAACAAGTTTCAACCTCGTTCCGAGAGATTGACTTAGCTCAAAGTGCGCTCAGCCGCGTCGACTGTGTTGGACAGCAGCAGGGCTCGGGTCATGGGACCAACGCCACCGATTCGGGGCGACAACCAACCAGCGATCTCGGCGACGTCACTATGGACGTCACTAACAAGCTTTTTGTCCTCAAAAGAGACACCCGCAGCAACAACCGCAGCACCCGGTTTGACCATTTCAGGGGTGATGAAACGGGGTGAGCCGGCCGCAGCGACGATGATGTCGGCGGTCCGGGTGTACATGCCAATATCAGCTACACCGGTGTGTACAACGGTGACCGCAGCATTAGCGTTTGGTCGCTTGAGCGTGAGGAGATTGGCAAGCGGACGGCCAATGGTGAGCCCCCGACCGACGATCACCACATGCTTGCCCACGATAGGAACGTCATAGCGTTCAAGCATCAGCTGAATGCCCGCTGGGGTGCAGGCCACGGGCGCATCTATGCCCTGAACAAGCTTGCCAAGATTGACCGGATGCAGCCCATCAGCATCCTTGGCTGGGTCGACGCGCAGCAATGCCGCTTCGTAGTCGAGTCCTCGAGGAAACGGATACTGAATGATGTAGGCGTGCACCTTGGGATCGGCATTAAAATCATCGACCACCGCATCAATCTCGGCCCGAGTCGTATCCGCCGACAGTGTGACTTGCCGGCTATTCATTCCCAATGCTTCGCAATCTCGGTGTTTCATGGCGACGTAGTTAGCAGATGGTCCGTCGTCGCCGACGAGGAGCGTCCCCAAACCGGGTGTAACACCCGTGGCTTTGAGTCCGTCAATGCGAACCCGAAGTTCGTTCTTGAGTTCTCCTGCGAGTTTTTCGCCGTCAAGCTTGATTGCAGTCACGCTGCCATCATGCCACCGTCTGAGCAATGCCAACCCACCCCACCCTCTCCCCCCCATCTCGTTCTCATCTCGTTCTCGGCGTGTGGGGGCTGCGGTACGCAGCCCCCACACGCCGAGAACGATAATTTCGGGAGAAATTTGGGGAGAAATTTCGGCTGGGGAGAAATTTCGGGATGGTGGGTCCGCTGTGAGTGTTAGTGGCGGAAGTGGCGTTCGCTGGTGAACACCATGGTTATGCCGGCCTCATTGGCGGCATCGATGACTTCTTGGTCGCGGATTGATCCACCGGGCTGGATCACCGCTGTGCACCCGGCATCAATGGCAGCTTCGAGACCGTCGCGGAACGGGAAGAACGCATCGCTCGCACACGCTCCCCCGGCCGCACGCCCGGCCGCCTTTTCGGCAGCAATAAGGCCCGCGTCACGTCGATTCTGTTGACCCGCACCAATGCCAACGGCTTGTTGGTCTTTGGCCAACACAATCGTGTTGGACATCACCCGGGCGGCCACAGCCCAGGCGAAGATCATGTCAGCCCATTCGCCCTCGGTCGGTTGGCGCTCCGTAGCAACGGTCCAGTCGGCACGACTTCCAATCAGCCGGTCGGAGGTTTGGACAAGCAACCCACCAGAAATCGATCGAATATCCAGCGGTTCGGTACAGGGCGGCGTAGCTTCGAGCACCCGAAGATTCTTCTTCTCCCGCAACAAGTCGAGTGCTTCGGGTTCGTACGCCGGAGCGACGATAACCTCAGTGAATCGATCCCGCATAGCTTCCACCATCGCAACGGTGACGGTCTGGTTGGTACCAATGATGCCGCCGAAGGCCGAAACCGGATCACCAGCGTTTGCCTTCTCGTAAGCATCGCCAACATCGCTGCCGACCGCCAAGCCACAGGGGTTGGCGTGTTTTATAATCGCCACCGTCGGTTCGACGCTGATGTTCCACGCCAATTGCCAAGCAGCCTCGGTGTCGTACAAGTTGAGATAGGAAAGCTGCTTGCCATTATGTTGAATAGCCGTATCCCACCACCCTTCGCTGTTGGTATAGCGATAGCGCGCCCCAACCTGATGCGGGTTCTCGCCGTAGCGAAGATCCTGGACCCGGTCGAGGGCAAGGTGAATAGAGTCCGGGAGCGAATCAGCTGTGTCGGAGGCTTCGTCGGTGTCGTCAAGCCAGCGCACGATGGCGGCGTCGTAGGCAGCGGTGTGGGCGAACGCCGCTCGGGCCAAACGACGGCGGGTGACCAACGACAACTCTGCCCCGGTTTGCAGTTCGGTCAGAACGGCTGCATAGTCCGCGGGGGTGGTGACTATGCCCACGGAGGCGTGATTCTTCGCCGCGGCCCGCACCATTGTGGGGCCACCTATATCGATCATTTCGATGGAGGGCTCGGCATTGAAGGGGTACAAGTTGGAGACCACGAGATCGATTGGCACGATACCTCGCTCGGCCAACTGTGCCAGATGTTCGGGCTTGGAGCGGTCGGCCAGAATCCCTCCATGGATAACGGGGTGCAAGGTCTTTACCCGGCCACCAAGCATCTCGTCGGCTCCGGTCACTTCGGCGACTTCGCGTACCGCCAATCCGGCTTCACGAAGGGTGGCAAAGGTTCCGCCACTGGAAACTAGTTCCCACCCAAGTTCGGCCAGACCCGAAGCGAACCCAACAATGCCTTCTTTATCGAAGACCGAAAGCAAAGCTCGAGGCGCATGAAGAGGTGGTTTAGTCATGATCAGGATTACCAGTCAGAGAAAGCAGTACAGGCGAACAGCACTGCATTTAAAGGACGCTTCCTCGGTCGAGGATCTTTTGGAGAGTTGCCGGATAAAGCTGCCGCTCGACCGTCTTGATTCGTTCGTGCAACGAAGCAACAGTGTCCGTCTCGCTAATGGCAACGGCCGCCTGAGCCAAGATTGGTCCGGCATCGACGTCGAGCGTGGCGATGTGCACCGTAGTTCCGGTCACCTTTACGCCATATTCCATCGCATCCTCAACACCATGCCAGCCAGGGAAAGACGGGAGCAACGCCGGATGGGTGTTGATGACCTGCCCCGCATAAGCATCCTGCAACGCTTGACCCAAAATCGTACCGAAACCGGCCATCGCAATAAGCTCAATATTTGCGCTCTGGAGACACGCCACTAGCTCAGTTGTGTAACCGTCGCGGTCGAAGTCAGCCGCAAATGAGGTTCGAGTAACGACTACGCACGAAACACCCGCGGCGGCCGCGATTTCGGTCGCTCCGCACGGACGATCGGTCACCACCAAGGTCACCTCGACCCCAGCTTCAATGATCGACTGAAGAATAGTGCCACTCCCTGAAGCCAACACGGCAAGACGCATGCGCGAAACCTACCAGCAGGATCGTGGATGCCGCTGACAAAAAAACACCAGTCTCGCTCACAACTACGACCCGACCTGGTGGCGAGTCGTTCGTCGTTTTAGGAATCCTCTGCGGCCAACGTCGTGCCGTCGAGAACCTGCCCAGGTTCAACCGTGGCATTGGGCCCGACTACTGAACCCGCCACTACGCGCGCTCCACGACCGACAATTGCGCCGGTGCCGATGATTGAGTCCTCGATGACGGCGTCGGGGCCAACCTTGGCCGCCGGCGAGATCAACGAACGAACGACGCTCGCCCCAGAACTCACCACAGAACCGTCGCAAACCAACGAATCAGTCACCGTCGCACCCGTGGCAACTATGGCGTCGGTGCTCACCATTTGAACCGCCGTACCCCACTTGCCGTCGAGAAGATCTAGGTTGATGTCGAGATAGGTCTGATGGGTCCCGGCATCAACCCAATAGCACTCGTGCTGATAACCAAACAGCCGGCCGGTGGCAGCCAGCAGCGGGAAAGTTTCGCGTTCGATGGATACACGGCCGTCAGGAATGAGATCGATCACTTCGGGTTCGAGTACATAGGTGCCAGCATTGATCCAATGGCTGGGCGCTGTTGCCCTGTCGGGTTTCTCGACGAATCCGAGCACCTTGTCGTGCTCGTCGGTGGGAACAACTCCGTAGCGAGACGGGTCGTCGACGGGGACCAGATGCAGCGTGCCGAGGGCACCACGATCCCGGTGCAGTTGCACTTGGGGAGCCACGTCAAGGGTCGTAATAACGTCGCCGTTGAGGGCGAGGAAGGTTCGTTCGACGTTGCACTGCTGTACTGCGTAGCGGACCGCACCGGCCGTATCGAGCGGTTCGGGGTCAACAACATACTCGACGGGCAGACCGCCAATTACGTTGTCCGGGAACGCATCAATAAACACATCGGGCCGATAGCCCAGCCCAAGAATGACTCGAGTAATGCCTTGAGCAGCCAACCGATCCACGACGGCTTCAATCATGGTTTTGTTGCCCACCGGAAGCATCTGCTTGGGGGTGTTGAGTGTGAGCGGTCGAAGGCGTGTGCCAAACCCACCCACAAGTATCACTGCATCCATACGGTCCTATTCTGCCATTGAACGATGCTTTAGTGGCCACCCACGGTATGCAGATTTACAGTTCAGCCACGATTTGAGCCATGAGTTCGCCTGCTTCGGTGGGGTTGAGCCCCACCCGAACGCCGGCCGCTTCGAGAGCCTTCATCTTGGCGGCGGCAGTACCGCTGCCTCCGGAAACAATGGCGCCAGCGTGGCCCATCTTCTTTCCGGCTGGAGCGGTCACTCCTGCGACGTAACTACTGACCGGCTTGGTCATCGAGTTCTTGATGAAGTCAGCCGCTTCTTCTTCGGCCGAGCCACCAATTTCGCCGATCATCATGACGGCTTTGGTTTCGGGGTCAGCTTCGAACGCTGCCAGGCAGTCGATGAAACTGGTACCGGGGACAGGGTCGCCACCGATACCTACACAGGTGGTCACACCAATGTCCTTCTGCTTAAGCTCGTACAGGGCCTGGTAGGTAAGTGTTCCGGAGCGGCTAACGATGCCTACGGGGCCACCGGCCTTGGCAATGTGTCCGGCGGTAATGCCGATGTTGCATTTTCCGGGGCTGATGATGCCGGGGCAGTTGGGTCCCAGAAGCTGCACGTTGGGAAAGTCGCGCTGAAGCTTGTTAAAGAACCAGGCTTCGTCGTGGGCAGGAACGCCCTCGGTGATAGCAACGATGAACTCGACGCCACCCTCGGCGGCTTCCATTACCGCTCCCTTCACGCCCGCAGCAGGAATAAAGATGCAGCTAGCAGTTGCGCCGGTGGCATCGACTGCTTCGCCCACATTGGCGTAGATCGGCACACCGTTTACTTCGGTGCCGGCCTTCTTGGGGTGGGTGCCAGCAACAACCTGAGTGCCATATTCGGCGTTGAGTTTGCCGTAATAGCTACCGGTGGAACCGGTGAGGCCTTGGTAAATGACCTTGGTGTTTTCGTCAACAAAGATGCTCATTGTTCGTCTCTTCTCAGCTCGCCAGCTCGACGGCTTTAGCCGCTGCGCTCAGCATCGTGTCTTCCATCAACAACTTGTCGTTGAGATGTGGTCGTAAGATTTCGCGTCCTTCTTCGGCGTTGGTGCCGTCGAGGCGGATAACGATTGGCGAATCGATGTTGACCCGCTTCATGGCTTCGATGATGCCGTTGGCAACTTCTTCGCCTCGGGTGATACCACCAAAGATGTTGATGAAGATCGACTTGACATTGGCATCGTTGTTGATGACCTGCATGGCACCCGCCATGACGTCGGCATTTGCGCCGCCGCCAATGTCGAGGAAGTTAGCGGGGCTGCCACCAACCTGGTTAATGACATCGAGCGTGCTCATCGCCAGACCAGCGCCGTTGGCAATGACGCCAACCGAACCATCGAGGCCCACGTACTGCAGGCCTTCGGCGTGAGCAGCCGCTTCGCGCTCGTCGCGGTTCTGAGTCTCGTCGTACTGGCGGTAACCCTCGTGGCGGAATTCAGAGTTGGCATCGAGGGTGACCTTGGCGTCAAGAACGTGAACTTTGCCCTCGGGCGTGACGATGAGCGGATTGATCTCGCAAAGGTCGGCGTCGCCTTCGCTGTATGCCGTATAAAGCTGCAACATCATGGTGATGGTGTCATCGGTGACATCGGGGTTGAGGTTGGCGCCTAATACCCAAGCGCGAGCGGCCTCTTCGGTGAGGCCATCGACAGGATCGATCCAGATCTTGGAGATGGCGTCGGGATTCTCCTCGGCAACGGTCTCGATCTCGATACCGCCCTCCTTGGACAACATGCCGAGATGTTTCTTGGCCCCACGGTCGAGCGTAAAGCTGGCGTAGTACTCCTCAGAAATATCGCTGGCCACCTCAATCCACACGCGCTTAACAATGTGACCCTTAATGTCGAGTCCGAAAATGTTGCTGGCGTGCTCGCGCACGGCATCGATATCGGCGGCGAACTTGACACCCCCAGCTTTGCCTCGGCCACCAGCATGAACCTGGGCCTTAACCATGACGGGCGTTCCCAGACGTTCGGCCGCAGCTACGGCCTCATCGACGGTGAACGCAATCTCGCCTTCAGATACGGGCATCCCGTACTGGGCGAAGAACTGCTTGCCTTGATACTCGAACAGATCCACGTTGACTGTTCCCTTATCTCTAGAATTTAGAAGGAATTATATTGTGTGGTTGCGTCGCAACAGCACCCAGCGATACTAGACAAATGCACGCGCAGACCACCTCTCGAAACGAAGAAACATGCCGATAGCAACTACCACCGGTCTTGACGCCCGCCGAGCGTTAATCTTTGGGATCTTCGCTGTAGTGCTCGGTCTTGGACTTGTCATCATGATGGCGAGGCTCGCCGAGAACGGAACCATCGAGGTAAACCTGGGCGACGACCAGTTCCAAGACATCAGAGCAACAGGGCTCGCCGCACAGATCAGTGAGGGTGGCCCCGTCCTGTTTCCGGACGCGGGAACCGGCGAGCGCGACATCATCGTGCAGCACATTGGCAACGAAATCAAGGACGGTTGGCTCGCGTTCGCGGCCCAACGGCCTGGCCAACCCCGGGAGTGCACCTTGATCTGGTCAACAGCACGCGAGCTGTTTATAGATGCCTGCGATGACACGCAGACCGTCCCATCTGACGGCGGCGACCAAACTACCTACCCGGTCGAAGTAGACGCCAACGGTAAGTTGCAGATCGACCTCAACGCCGCCCAACGAGAAGAAGAGCAGTAGCTCCAAAGCTCAAGCAGTCAGACGAATCTCATTGGCAACGGTCAGTGGCGTCGAGCGGACGGTCTCTGAGGAGACGCAATAACTCGTTGTGGTCGGTCGCAAAGGCGGTCTCATCTCGCTGTCGTGAGCGCGCGTAGATGATCCCGACGATCTCGCCAGCATCGTCGACCACAGCGCCACCTGAGTCCCCGACAGAAATATCGCCGACGAGTTCCAACCCGGAACGATGGACCTCATGTTCGACGTATATGTCCTCGATGGTGATACTGATCAGTTTCGTGACCATGACCGGCACAAGACGGACACCCTCGTCGGGCGCCCAGACCACCGCAGTCGCATCGTCCACCCGCGCTTCGCCGACCTTGAGTGGCGGGGTGGCCAGGCCGGGCACGTCGAGCAGTGCGAGGTCGGCATCCCCATCTAAGGCATTGATCGTCGCCGGGAATTCGTTCCCGAGCGGGTCGATAACGGTGATGCTCGAGGCTCCGGCGACAACGTGTGCTGTGGTGACGACCTGCCCCGAGCGTTCGACCGTCATGCCGCTGCCGATATCAGTGGCAAGCCCCGCGCACCCTTCGACGACGATCCCGACACCGGACTCGAAAACGTCTGATGTCGCGTCGGCTTGACAACCGAGCAACGCAACGACTGCCACCGCGGCAAAGACGAACCTCACCGTCGCGCGTCGAGGAGCCGTCCGTCGCCAGCCGCGCTCTGTGTTGCGAGGTCGATGAGGTGCTGGACGATGGCACCCTCCGCGAGGTCCGGCTCCATGGGTGTCCCAGCACGAACAGCGTCAACCCAATCGCCGACCATCGCACCGCCCGCCCGGAAGACGTCGCGGTAGGTGTCGTGCACACTGTCGCGGCGCGCACCGTTCCAAATATCATCGGGAATGTCGAGCAGCTGCGCCGGACCAGGCTGATCGGCCCGGACACCGGTTACTTCTTGCCGGTTCGACCAGTCGTTGATCGCGTAGAGCGTCCCGTCGCTGCCATGGAGGTCGAGGTGGTGAGTCTGGTTGAAGTCATTGCCTTCCCAGCTAGCGGCGCAGACCTGCAATGTGCCGTGGGCGCCGTTTGCGAACCGAACAGTCATCAGAGCGGAGTCTTCGTTCTGCTCGTATGGCGTGCCATCGGGTCGCCCAGCGCGCCGGTAAAAGCTGTCGCTGACGCAGCCGATGTGGGTGATCTCACCAAGCAGCCAACGCGCAACGTGGAGCCAATGGCTGCCGAGATCGGCAAGTGCCCCGGCACCGGCCACCCCGCGATCCAATCGCCAGTTGTAGTCGTGACCGCGGGCATACCCGGTGAAATAGCGCATGTTGAGGTGGAACGGCGTGCCGACGTATCCGGTGTCGATGAGCCGCTTCACGAACTGGTGGGTTGGCATGTAGCGATAGGTGAACGGGACCAACGTGATCGCTCCGGTCTCGGCCGCCCGGCGTGCCATGCGGTCGGCTGCGGCGACGTCAGTGGCGACCGGCTTCTCGCAGATCACGTGGAGTCCCCGATCGAGGGCGAGCATCGTCAGGGCTTCGTGACTGTCGACGCCTGTGGCAATCACTACAGCATCGAGCCGCTCGGGGTCGAGGAACTCGTCAGTGTCGGTGCACGCCCACGGAACGTTCCAGGTTGCGGCGAGCGCTTCCGCTGTCGCTGGGTTGCGACCGCAAAGGCCGACCACGTCGACGCCAGGGTGCGCCGCGAAGGCCGGCAAGTACATCGAGTCGGCCCACCAACTGGTGCCGACGATGCCAACTCGAAGTGGTGTGTGGTCATTGATCATGTGGATACTCCTGCGGCGGGGCGGCTGATTAATCGTCGAGTTCCCTCGGCCCAATACTTTTTGTCTTGACAGGTCGACGTAACATAGGTCATAGTAGCTCAATACTAAATTAGAGCGCTCTAATTATTTTTGACCGTGAAGGGACAGGCCATTCGATGAACTTAGCGAAGCGACTCGCCGGTGCCCCGATCAGTTGGGGTGTCTGCGAGGTTCCCGGATGGGGCATCGAGCTGGCGCCGCGGCGAGTGCTCAGCGAAATGCAACAGCTCGGGTTGACCGCCACCGAGCTCGGCTCGAATGGATACCTGCCGACCGACCCGGCCGAGTTGAAAGATCTGTGCGCTGAGTTCGCCATCGAAGTGATCGGCGGTTTTGTTCCGCTCGTGCTACATGAGCCAGCTGAGCTAGATGCCACCATCGACGCGGCTCGCCGCACCGCTCAACTCATGTCGGCCGCCGGAGCCACCATGTTTGTCACATCTGCTGTGACTGATTGGAATTGGGGTCCGCGCACGAATTTTACAGCCGACGACTGGAACTTCGTGGCCAAGTCGCTGACAATCATCGACGAAGTAATCGATGAATTCGGGATGACCCAGGCCATCCATCCTCACTTGAACACGGTTGTCGAAACCCGGGCCGACATCGAGGCATTGCTCGACGTGTCCGATGTTGGCTGGACACTCGACGTGGGCCACATGCAGATCGGTGGAATGGATCCGCTCGACTTCATCGATGTCGCGTTCGATCGTATCCGCCACGTCCACCTCAAGGATGTCATCATGGATTTGGCCGCACCCGTGTTCGCGAAAGAACAGTCGATTATGGAGGGCGTGCAGGCCGGCATGTTCTGCAACCTGGGAAGCGGCGACGTACCCATCGGCGATATCGTCACCGAGCTAGAAGCTCGCGGCTACGACCGGTGGTATGTGCTCGAACAAGACGCCGCCATCACTTCAGATGAACCCGAAGCCGGTAACGGCCCATTTCTAGATGTTCTTGCGAGCATCGATTACCTCGCCACGATCTAGGCTCCCGCCTCGACTGACGTAAAAACACAGACCGAAAAATAACTAGACACAAACCAAACAAGGGGAAAATATGAAAACATCTAAAAAACTGCTGGTACTTCTAATGGCACTCGCACTCTTTGCTGTAGCTTGCAGCTCAGACGGAGACAGCTCTAGTGACAGTGTGGCCGACGCGCCTGATGCTGCCGAAGAAACCACTGATGCCGCCCCTGAAGCGGTCGATCAGACACAAGCCGGTGACCTCACCTTCCACATGATCACCCACTCCGACGACGGCCCATTCTGGTCAGTCGTCCAAAAGGGCGCCCAAGCCGCCGCTGACGACCTCGGCGTGACATTGGTATGGAAGCCGGGCGTCAACGACGCTCAGGTAATGGTGCAGGACATCGAGGCAGCAATTGCCGAAGGTTCTGACGGCATCGCCTCATCACTGCCCGACGCTGACGCATTGGTCTCACCACTGCAAGAAGCTGTCGCTGCTGGCGTTCCCGTGATCACTCTTAACTCGGGCTCGAACGACTACCAGGCTATTGGTGCACTGACTCACGTCGGCCAATCCGAAATAGTTGCTGGTAATGGTGCCGGTTTGCGCTTCAACGCAGCAGGTGCCACCAAGGTTCTCTGCGCCTTCCAGGAGCAGGGCAATAGCGGCCTCGCCGAACGTTGCAACGGTCTCGCTGAGACATTCGAAGGCGAAACCATCATCGAATTCATGGGCCTCGACGCTGACACCACCGAGCAGCAGAACACGCTCAACGCTTTCATCGCTGCTGATCCAGACATCGACGCAGTCCTCGGCGTAGGTCCGGTAATTGCCATGTCGGCACTGCGCGCTGTGCAAGACCTCGGCCGATCCGCCGACATCACCGTTGGTGGTTTCGACCTCACGCCTGAACTCCTCGCCGCAATCGACGCCGGCGACATAGCGTTCACTATTGACCAGCAGCAGTACCTCCAGGGTTACATGCCTGTGTTGCTCTTGTACCTAAACGTCACCAACCAGAACGTTCTGGGTGGCGGCCTGCCGATCCTCACAGGTCCGGGCTTCGTTACACCTGACAACGCATCTGCCGTGGTCGCATTGAGCGCCCAAGGCACACGCTGATCTAATTAGCACCACACGGTCAGTACATCGCTGATGTACTGACCGTGACGTGAACTGCGGTGGGGTAGGAACAGTCCTACCCCACCGCAGTTACACCATCTTCGCCCACCTACCCTGGGCACCAACCGCGGCCACCTGGCGCATCATAAGTTCTTGCAAAGGATTCTGTGAACGATCAAGAATCATCCACCACCGCCACCGAAACACCAAGTGGTGATACCGCTACCGACGCGGTAGTCGCTGCAGCGGCGGCAGGCAGCGACGAGCGCCTCGCCTACCGCTCGGTTTTCCAGCGACTCTTCGTCCGCCCTGAAGTTGGCGGCCTCATTGGAGCTGCTGGCATCTGGGTCTTCTTCTGGGCCGTCTCGGAGACCTTTGGCACGGTCGGGCAAACCTTCACGTGGCTTGACACCGCCGCAACACTCGGCATTATGGCGGTTGCCGTCTCGATGCTAATGATTGGCGGTGAATTCGACCTGTCATCAGGTGCGATGACCGGCGCTATGGGTATGTCGATCATCTTCTTAGTCAAAGAAACTAGTGAACTAGGCGGTCTCGGCTTCCCGCTGCTGATCGCCATTCCACTCTCGCTCTTCGTCGCCCTCGGCATCGGCTGGCTCAATGGGTTTATGGTCGAACGAACCGGGCAGCCCAGCTTTATCATCACCCTCGCAACCTTCTTCGCACTCATTGGCCTGAAGCTCGGCCTGTCGAAGCGATTCGTCGGCCAGATTCAAATCGGGCGAACCGACGAGGCCAGCGACTTCGACTTCTTCCAACCGATCTTCGCGGCGGAGTGGGCCCGCAACGGGCACGTCTTCGAGCTTCGTGACCTCTTCTACATCTCGTTATTTGCCGCCGGTGTTGTCCTCACGCTCCTCTCCGTGTGTGAACTGTGGTTCAAGCATGCCGACAAAAAAAACCCGGCCGGCTTGACCGAGTTCATCGGCGGACTCGGACTCGGCATTGCCGCTGGGATTGGTCTGCACATCACCGACGGTGTTGGTGCCAACACCGCAATTGCTGCCGTCATGGCCGTAGCAGTCTTCCTCGGAATCCACGGCTGGGTCAGCTGGCGGTACGAGCCGGTCACCGATCGAGGATCGATCGTCCTTGACGAGCGAATGCGCCGGCAACTCGGAACCGGACTTGGGCTCGTAATGCTCGCCGCCGTGGTGGCGCTAGTGATCGATTCCTCATCAAGCCACGAGTTCTTCTTCCCGTTCACTACCCAGGGCATTCGGGTCATACTGTTCGTCCTCCTTGCCGCCGCAGGTATGGCCTTGCTCGCCATGGCGTCGCAGGCTGCCCTCTCGGCGAGCCCGGCCACGAAGGGTGCAGTCACCTCGGTACTGGCACTCGCCGTCGGCATCATCGCAGCCCTAACCTTCCTCGACTCCGAAGCCTCGAAATTCCGAGCCTCGATGTTCTCCGTCCTGCTCTTTGCCGCCATCGTCGTGCTCGTGTGGGGATTTGTTGCATCACGGTTCGTCGAACGTCGCATCAAATCAGACAGCGCTGACCGCCTCGGCGGTCGCATGATGGTTCTCGGAATCGTTACTATCTTCATCGGACTTGCCTTCCGCATGATGTTCATCACCGAAGCAGAACTGCTGGCCGAGGTTCCTCCAGCAAAGACGTCAATTCGCCTGTTCTGGTTCGTGTTATTCACCGTGACCATGATGTGGGTGCTCGCTCGAACCCGCTTCGGAAGCTGGACCATTGCGGTCGGCGGCAATAAGGAAGCCGCCCGTCAAGTCGGTGTGCCAGTAGCCAGGACAAAAACGCAGCTGTTCATGCTCGTGTCCGCTTCTGCATGGTTCGTTGGACTGTTGGTCGCATTCCGCATCAACTCGATCCAGTCGAACGCCGGTGACGGTCAGGAGTTCTTCTATATCATCGCCGCAGTGGTCGGCGGCACGCTGCTCACCGGCGGTTATGGCACCACTTTCGGCGGTGCCATCGGTGCATGCATCATGTCGATGCCGTTGGCGGGCATCTCTGCCGCTCGCTGGAACACCGACTGGAGATTCCTTATCATCGGCATGTTCCTCGGGTTCGCCGTGGTGTCCAACAAGTACATCCGCAACCAGGCCGAAGCGATACGCCGATGAACCAACTCTCTCACATGACCCTCGACTCGCGAACGGAGAAAACCAATGCCTAAGCAGCCGCTCCTGAAACTCGAAAACATCTCAAAGTTCTACGGCAGCATCACGGCCCTCAGCGGCGTGACTACAGAGGTCGCCGAAAGCGAGGTCACCTGCGTGCTCGGCGACAACGGCGCTGGCAAATCGACCCTCATCAAGATCCTCGCTGGCGTGCATCAGCAGACCGAGGGAACCATCCATTTCGATGGCTCGGAGGTCATGTTCGACTCCCCGCGTGACGCACTCGGCCACGGGATAGCCACCGTCTATCAGGACCTGGCGATGGTTCCGATGATGTCGGTGTGGCGCAACTTCTTCCTCGGATCCGAGCCGACCAAGAGCTTTGGTCCGCTGAAGTGGATCGACACGAAGGAGGCTAAGCAGATTTGCAAGGACGAGATGGCCAAGATGGGTATCGACATCCGCGACACCGAACAGCCGGTCGGCACCCTCTCGGGTGGCGAGCGACAGTCTGTCGCCATTGCCCGCGCCGGATACTTCGGTGCCAAGCTGCTGATTCTCGACGAGCCGACCTCAGCGCTCGGGGTAAAGCAATCTGGTGTAGTGCTGCGGCGCATCGTCGAAGCACGCGAGCAGGGCCTAGCGGTCATCTTCATCACGCACAACCCGAGCCACGCATTCCCCGTTGGAAACCGGTTCCTGATTCTCAACCGCGGTCACTCAATGGGATCGTTTGCCAAGGACGAGATCGATGTCAATGACCTGACACGACTCATGTCGGGCGGGGCAGAACTCGAAGCGCTCCACCACGAACTTCGTAATATGGACACGAAAATTGACGGTTAATGCGCCCTTCAATCTCACAGATCTAGAAATCTTGACGTTCGGCCGCTCGTCGGTCGACATGTACCCCGAGCAGCTCAACGTGAAGCTTGCCGACGTCTCAACATTCCGTAAATCAATCGGTGGCAGCCCTACCAACGTCGCAGTTGCCGCGGCTCGACTCGGCCGCAAGGCCGCGGTCATCAACCGCGTCGGCGACGACGCGTTCGGTGCCTATGTCCGTCAGGGCCTGCGTGACTTCGGCGTTCATAACGAGTTCATTTCGACCGATCCAGAGTTGCTGACCCCTGTCGTGTTTTGCGAGTTAATGCCGCCCGAAGAGCCCTCGATCTACTTCTACCGTGAGCCGCGCGGTCCGGACATGAACATCTCCATTGCCGACATGCCGATAGACACCATCGGCACGGTGCCGCTGTTCTGGCTGGCTGGATCGCGGTTCGCCGAAGAGCCATCGCGCTCGGCAGCAATGGCCGCACTCGAGGCCCGCGGTCGCAAGCAACACACAGTCATCGACCTGGACTATCGACCGATGTTCTGGGACTCTCCGGAGCATGCCGCCGAATTCATCTCGCCAGCAATCGATCACTGCACCGTGGCAGTCGGAAACAAAGAAGAATGTGAGATCGCCGTCGGCACGCGCATTCCAGATGAAGCGGCAGATCGCATGCTTGAACGTGGCGTACAGATCGCCATTGTCAAGCAGGGAGGCGATGGCGTAATGGTCGCAACGGCCGACTCGCGCACCGTCATTGATCCGATCCGCGTCCCGGTGGTATGCGGTCTCGGCGCTGGCGATGCCTTTGGTGGCTCGCTGGCGCACGGGTTACTCGCAGGCTGGGAGCCAGCAGAGATCGTGACCCGCGCCAACGCTGCGGGAGCCATCGTCGCGGGTCGCCTGATGTGCTCCGACGACATGCCAACATCAGCGGAAATCGATCACCTACTCGCCACCGGCGAAGTCTCAGAACGGCTGATCTCGTGATTATCACCAACGAAAAGTGGAACGGCCTCCTCGAGACTCGTGCCACAAATCCAGATGCAATTAGCGCCGCTCTCGCCTCCCGGACTACTCGTTCGCTGCTCGCCGACGATGGCAACACGTTCATCATCGCGATCGATCATCCCGCCCGCGGCATGGTCGGTGTGTCCGGCCAACCGTTTGTTATGGCCGACCGTCGCGACGTGCTCGAGCGGACGATGACGGCACTAGCCGACCCCGGAGTCGATGGCGTCATGGCGACACCCGACATCCTCGACGACCTCGCACTCCTCGGTGCACTCGATGGCAAGGTTGCAATCGGTTCGATCAACCGTGGCGGCCTCATGGGCTCCGCCTGGGAACTCGACGATCAACTGACCGGGCACACGGTGCCATCTATTGTCGAGCAAGGCCTCGACGGTGGCAAGATGTTGCTCCGCATCGATCTGGACGACGAACGCTCACGGCCAACAATCGAAGCCTGTGCCCGTTGGATCACCGAACTCGCAGCCAGCAAGAAGCTGGCGATGCTCGAACCACTGCCGTACACCACGAACGCAGACGGCCAAAAGGTGCTCGACCACGACGACGATGCCCTCATCAAGTGTGTCGGGATAGCCAACGCACTGGGTGCGTCATCGGCTTACACCTGGCTCAAGCTCCCCGCGACATCGCAGGTCGAACGCGTCATGGCCGCAACATCACTGCCGGGGTTGATCCTCGGCGGGACACCCGGCCCCGACCCAGAGACGGCGTTCGACGAGTGGCGTCGTGCCATGGTTGTCCCGAACGTTCGCGGCCTCGTGGTCGGACGCTCTCTGCTCTACCCCCCCGACGGTGACGTCGCTGCTGCCGTTGCAACGGCAGCAGTGATTGTCCACCCACAATAACAAGGACCACAATGACCCGCGAGAAGATCGGCGTTGCCGTCATCGGCTTCGGCTGGATGGGCCAAGCCCACACGCGCAGCTACCTGCGTATCCCAACATTGTTCCAAGACCGCTCCTACGACCCCGAACTGATCATCATCAGCGACAATGTGCAGGATCGGGTCGACGAGGCTGTCGAATCGTTTGGTTTCCCTGAGGGGACAACCGATTGGAACGTGGCAGTCAACCATCCTGATGTTGATGTGGTTTGCATTTGCGCACCGAACATGTTTCATGAGCCCATCGCCATCGCGGCCGCCGCGGCCGGTAAGCACGTGTTCTGCGAGAAGCCGGTCGGCGGAACACCCGAACAGACCGTGCGCATCGAGGCAGCCGCCCGTGCCGCCGGAGTAATCACAGGCGTGGGGTACAACTACCGGTGGGCGCCATTGGTGCAGTACGCCAAACAGTTGATCCAGGACGGCTCAATTGGCGACATAACGAACTACCACGGTCGCTTCTTCACGATGTACGGATCGGACCCAATGGGTCTGCTCTCCTGGCGCTTCCAGCTCGATGGAGCTGGCCACGGCGTCTCGTCGGACATCCTCAGCCACTCGATCGATCTCGCCCACATGCTGGTCGGTCCGATCGAAAAGGTCGTGGGAACCGGCCACACCTACATCCCTAATCGTCCGCTCCCCCAGCCCGGGGGAACGCACTACGACCTCGGTTCGCCCGACGACCCAACCGGCGCGGTAGAAAACGAGGACTACTTCGGTGCCATGGTGAAGTTCGAGAACGGTGCACGCGGCACCTTCGAAGCAAGCCGCACCATCGTGGGTCCCGAAAGCCAATGTGCCTTCGAGATCTACGGCACAAAGGGTTCACTCAAGTGGAACCTCGAGACGATGAACGAACTGCAGCTCAACCTCGCTAGTGACAAGGCCCGCGGATACACGACGGTCTACGCAGGGGATCGCTACCCGTACCACGGCAACTTCGTGCCCGGCGACGCCAACCCGATCGGATACGAAGACCTCAAGGTCATCGAAGACTACGAATTTCTCTCGAGCGTTGCCGCCGGCCGTCAACACGTACCAGGATTTGCCGAGGCAATTGACTACGTCAGCGTCCAGTCCGCTCTGCTGAAGAGCTGGGACTCAGAGCGCTGGGAACCCGTCAAGCGTCTCGCTTAAACGAAGATCGAACGAAAGGAACCACCGAATGGGAACCCAACGATTGACGGTCGCTCAGGCGATCGTGGCACACCTCATAGCGCAGACCACTGAACTAGGTGACGGCAGCACTTCGTCGCTGTTTCCCGGTGTCTATGGCATCTTTGGCCACGGCAACGTCACCTGCCTCGGTCACGCGCTGGAAGAGCGCCAGGGCGAATTACCCACATGGCGAGGCCAAAGCGAGCAAGGAATGGCACTTGCCGCCACCGCATACAACAAGGCCGTTCGTCGCCGACAGATCATGACGGCGGCGTCATCGATCGGACCAGGCGCCACCAATATGATCACCGCGGCGGGTGTCGCGTACGCCAACCGACTGCCATTGCTCTTGCTCGCCGGCGACACATTCGCCTCGCGCACCCCCGATCCGGTCTTACAGCAGGTAGAACATTTCGGGGTGCCGTCCACCACGGTCAACGATTCGTTCCGACCCGTAGCGCGCTACTGGGACCGCATCACCACGCCCGACCAGATCCTCACCTCACTGCCGCAGGCGATCAACACCATGCTCGACCCCGCCGACTGCGGCCCGGCCTTCTTCGGTCTGCCGCAAGACGTGCAGGCCATGGCGTTCGACGTGCCGAACGAGTTCCTCACTCCGAAACACCATCCCATCGTCCGACCTCGACCCGATCGCGGCCAACTCGCAGCAGCAGTTGCGGCCCTACGTGGAGCCAAGCAGCCACTGATCCTCGCAGGCGGCGGTGTCCACTACTCCTTCGCCGAAGCAGCGCTCCTCGCGTTCGCCGAACAACATCGAATCCCTGTGGTCGAGACCGTGGCGGGCAAAGCAAGCCTGGTCGCCACCCACGAACTGAACGCGGGCCCCATCGGCGTAACCGGTTGTGATTCCGCCAATACACTCGCCGCTCAAGCCGATGTGATCCTGGCGGTCGGAAGCCGAATGCAAGACTTCACCACCGGTTCGTGGACGCTGTTCCAGCACCCCGACGTCACAATTATCGGACTCAACGCGGCCCGCTTCGACGCTAACAAACGACGGTCACTGCCACTAGTCGCCGACGCACGCGCCGGGCTCGAAGAACTCAGCGAAGCTCTCACTGATTGGGTTGTGGACGAAGCCTGGACCGAGCGCGCCGCCACGGAGCGCGCCGGCTATCACGCGTACATCGACAAAATCGCCGCCCCGAGCGATGCTACGGCACCGAATACGGAGCCTGTGTCCTACGCCCAGGTCGTCGGCGCCATCGACCGCAACAAACAGCCAGGAGACTATGTGTTGGCGGCCGCCGGTGGCTTCCCCGGCGAGGTCAACAACGGCTGGCGAGCCGCCGAGATCAACAGCTTCGACTGCGAGTACGGGTTCAGCTGCATGGGCTACGAGATCGCCGGTGGCTGGGGCGCCAAGATGGCGATGCCCGATAGCGAGGTCATCGTGTTCGTCGGAGACGGCTCCACGATGATGCTCAACTCCGACCTCTACAGCTCCGTCATCAGCGGTCACAAGATGATCGTGATCGTCTGCGACAACGGCGGGTTCGCAGTCATCAATCGCCTGCAGATCAATCAGGGTGGCGTGCCATTCAACAACCTCCTCGACGATTGCAAGGGGCCCAACACCGAAGTACGAGTCGACTTCGAGATGCTGGCCAAAGCCCAAGGGTGCAACGCCGAAACGGTGCAAACCATCACTGAACTCGAAGCGGCGATGGACCGGGCACGAGCGTCTGATCGCACGTACGTCATTGCGTTGCAGACGAATCCCTACCAGTGGACTGAGGGCGGAACCTACTGGGAAGTCGGCGTGCCCGAAGTATCTAATCGCCCATCCGTCGTCGCGGCCCGTGACGACGTCTTAACTGGAAAGCAAGGACAACGTCGTGCCTGATACAGAAGTTCGATTTGCCATTCTCGGCTGCGGTCGCATTGGCAAGATGCACGCCGAAATGCTCGCTCGCCAGATCCCCGGCGCATCAGTCAGCGTCGTGTTCGACGTGGTGGATGCTGCTGCGCAAGCCTTGGCCGTCGACGTCGGAGCGCGAGTCGCACCGTCACTCAACGATGCCGTCAGCGCGGACGACGTTGATGCCGTGGCGATCTGCACGAGCACCGACACCCATGTCGACGCCATGGTCGCATCCGCCGTCGCGGGCCGAGCCATCTTTTGCGAGAAGCCCATTTCGCTCAACCTGACCGAGGTCGACCGTGGTCTCGCGGCCGTGAACGCCGCCGGGGTCAAACTTCAGATCGGTTTCAACCGGCGCTTCGACCCGAGCCACAAGGCCGTCGCCAATGCGGTGCAACACGGAGCCGTTGGTGACGTGCACCTGTGCAACATCACCAGCCGCGACCCTGGGCCGCCGCCCATCGAATACATCAGCGGGTCGGGCGGAATGTTCCATGACATGACAATCCACGACTTCGACATGGCCCGCTACGTCACCAAAAGCGACGTCGTCGAGGTATACGCACGCGGTGCGGTTCGTGTCGACCCGGCCATTGGCGAGGCCGGCGACATCGACACCGGCGTTGTGCTGCTCACCCACGCCAACGGCGCTCTCACCACCATCGACAACAGCAGACGTGCCGCGTACGGCTACGACCAACGCGTCGAGGCATTCGGCTCCTTAGGCAAGGCAGCATCGGACAACTACCACGACTTCAACAGCGTGCTCGCCACCGAAGCTGGATACCGCCGTCCGCCGCTCCAGAACTTCTTCCTCGAACGTTACGCACAGAGCTACCTCGACCAATGGGCAGCCTTCATCGACTACGTGCGCGGCGACGGCGCTAGCCCGGCGTCGGGTGCCGATGGTCGAGCCCCACTCGTCATCGCCCAGGCGGCGCAACGCTCAATGGCCGAGAACCGCCCAGTACGCATCGACGAAATCGACACCTGAACGAGAGACCCAGATATGACCGAACCACTGTCACATTCCGGCCAACCACTACGACATGCCCGAACCGTCGGACCGATGCACGAAACCGACCTGGCTCACCACCGCACCCGCAACCCGGACGGCTCCGTCCGTATCGACATCACACCCGACAACGCCGGATGGGATTTCCTCAGCTTCGCGGTAGTCGAATTGACTGCCGGTGAAACTCACGAGTCCACGCGACCCGATGAAGAGACCGCCATCGTGCCGATCCGCGGCGCCGGCACCGTGACCGCCGGAGGACAGCGATTCGAGATCAGTCGAACCTCTGTGTTCGAAGAGATGCCTCACATTGTCTATGTCACGCCAGGTGACGCCATCGAAGTTGTTGCCTCCGAGGGAGGATTCGAGTTCTCGATCGGCTCAGCCCCGGCGGAAGGTAAGTACCCAACTCGCTTGATCGAGCCCAAGGAAATGAAACAAGAGCTCCGTGGCGGCGGCGCTGCTTACCGTCATGTCAATCATGTCCTGGCTCCACCAATCGACGCCGAACGACTCATCCTGTACGAGGTGTACGTTCCGCGCGGCACCTGGTCAGGCTGGGCGCCACACTGCCACGACGGTCGCGACGGGTCGCCCTACCTCGAAGAGGTTTACTACTTCCGGGTCACGCCAGACAACGGATTTGTCATGCAGCGCAACTGGCGCGACGACGAAAACTTCGATGAGTTGTTCAGCGCCAGGGACGGCGAGGCGGTGCTGGTGACCAAGGGATACCACTCCTCTGTCGCGTGCCCCAGCTCACACATGATGTTCATTAACTATCTCGCGGGCGAGTTGTACGACGACGAGCGTACGACGCCACCGTGCTTCGATCCGGCGCACCTCTGGATCCAAGACAACTGGGATCACGAGGCCTGGGACCTTCCCGTCGTTTCGAAGCCAGAATAATCATGCATGGCCTGACCGACAGTGCCGGTCGCTTCTCAATTTTGGCGATCGACCATCGCGATTCGTTGCGCCAGTTTCTCGCCCCCGCTGACCCGGACTCGATTGATGCTTCGACGATCACTGATCTGAAGATCGAAGTGGTGAAGAGCCTCGCAGATCTGGCCACTGGCGTGATGCTTGAGCCCGAGTACTCGATTCCGCAGGTACTCGATGCGGGCGCTCTGCCCAAGGGTGTCGGCTTCCTCGCCGCGCTTGAGGCACAGGGTTACCTCGACGACCCCGAGGCCGAACCGACACGGTTGCTCGAGGGATGGTCACCAGCACAGGCGAAGGCATCAGGAGCATCGTCGGCGAAGTTACTACTGCCCTACCGACCCGACGGAAAGCTCGCAAGCGAGCAGGAGGCATTCGCCCTCCAGATGGTCGAAGAATGTCACTCACATGGCTTGCCGATCGCGCTCGAGCCACTGTTCTACGGACTGGCCTCCGCGGACCTGCGTTCCGAGCTAATTGTGCAGACCGCACAGCGCTTCGCCACCTTCGGGGCAGACCTCCTCAAGCTGCCCTTCCCTGGATCGGCAGCAGCATGCGAACAAGTCACAACGGCAGTTGACGTCCCGTGGGCAATGTTGTCCGGAGGCGGGTCCTTTGACGACTTCGCCGATCAAATTGCGGTCGCTAACGCGGCGGGCTGCTCGGGGTTCATGGTGGGTCGTGCGCTGTGGGGCGAAGCTGTCCGAGCCCCGGCATCGGATCGCGCCGAACTGCTGCAGACGCTCGTCCGGCCTCGATTCGAACAACTCGTCGCACTCAATGACGAGGTGCGCTAGAGCTGAGCGGTGATTCGAAGCGGCGAATACCACCCAGTTCTAGGCGAATAACCGGTATCTAACCACCCTGCGGCCGCGTGTATGCTTGAAGAGTGACTGTTGAACCTCGCAACCGATTCATTGGCATCGACGTTGGTGGAACCAAGATCTTGGGCGTCGTGGCCGACGCCGCGACAGGTGAAATCGAAGCCCGCCACAAAGTAGCAACACCGAAGGACGACCCCAACCAGTTACCGATTGCCATCAACGATGTGGTCGCTGCCCTCATCGAAGAAACTGGCCGTCCAGTCGGAATTGGTGTTGGCGTCCCCGGACTCGTCGACCACCAAGGCGTGCTCCACTACGGCCCCAATGTCCCAGGAGTACTTGGCCTCGACATCGCGGGCGAGTTACGGATGGCGTTTGGTCTTCCAACCATCGCCGAAAACGACGCCACCTGCGCAGCCTTGGCGGAACACCGGCTCGGAGCGGCGATGGGGACCTCGCATGCGATCATTATCAATCAAGGCACCGGCATTGCAGGCGGCATCATCATCGGCGGTCGCATGCACCGCGGCGCCAACGGCTTCGCAGGCGAACCGGGCCACATGCTTATCAACGCCTCCGGCCACACTTGTGCGTGCGGCAAGATCGGATGCTGGGAATCTGTCGCCTCCGGCGCTGGACTCGCGAACCTCGCCCGAGAGGTCGTCGCCGAAGGCAATGGCGATCGGATAGTCGAGCTGGCTGGAAACGAGCCAGCGCACATTCGAGGCGAGCATGTAGCGGCCGCTATGGCCGAAGGCGACCCAGGCGCTGAAGAGGTCACCAAACGCTTCGTGCAATGGGTATCCGCCGGTCTCGTAAACCTCATCGCGCTGCTCGACCCAGAAATCATTGTGCTCGGCGGCGGGCTAACCGCAATCAACCGTCACTTCCTCTCCGAGGTACAACTCCGCGTTAATGAGACCATGATGGGAGCTGCCTACCGTCCCGTGGTCCCTATAGTGCCGGCCCGGCTTGGTGCGGAGGCGGGTGCGATCGGCGCTGCGATCAGCTCAAGTGACATGTTCCTAGGCCGCTAACGCGTGAGGGGGCAAACCCAGCGGCTTTTTATTAGAGCGCTCCAACGGCTATAGTTCAGGTCCATGAGTGGCTCCGACAAGATAAAATCGAACGGACGAAAAGCCCCGACGATGGAAGACGTGGCGAACGAAGCAGGAGTCTCTCGTGCTTTGGTATCGCTAGTCATGCGAAGGGCCCCAAACGTAAGCGAACAGCGCCGATCTGCCGTACTTGCAGCCGCCAAAAAGCTTGACTACCGCCCCAACGCTGTCGCTCGGAGCCTGGCACAGAATCGCTCAAACACCTTCGGTGTCGTCCTTGATGACCTCCATAACCCCTTCTTCGCCGACCTAGTCGACGGAATCCACGAAGTCGCCGACAAACACGGCTACCAGGTCCAACTCAACTCGGGGCGGTTACAACAAGACGGCGAACACCGAGCGATCGAATCGTTCCTCGAGTACCAAGTTGACGGAATCATTGTCCTTGGCACGCGAGCAAGTGCCGCCAGCCTCCAGTTGATTAATAAAGTCGCTCCTATCGTCAGTCTCGGCGCCAGTATCGAAGGGATCGACTCCGTTTTCAATGACGACGAGCGGGGTGCCGAGCTGGTGGTCCACCACCTCGCCGACCTCGGCCACACCGACATCGTCCACATTGCCGGAGGCGGCGGCGGTGGCGCCAAGCTCCGCCGCACTGGTTTCGAACAAACGATGCGCAAGCGCGGCCTGACCCCCCGAGTCGTCGATGGTGACTACAGCGACCTCTCTGCAGCCAGCGCCGTCGAGCTGCTCCTGGCCGAGCGCTCCATGCCGACGGCGATTTTCGCAGCCAACGACGTGATGGCCGTCGCGGTGCTCGATCGGTTACAGCACGCCAAACTTCGCGTCCCCCAAGACGTCAGCGTCATCGGCTACGACAACACGTCGTTGGCCGCTCTTCACCACATCTCCCTCAGCACGGTCAACCAGCCTCGCTTAGAAATGGGACGCCATTCGGCCCAGTGCTTGATCGAGCGCCTCGATGAGGGCCGAAAGGCGCCGGTACAACACATGGTCAGTCCAAGCCTGATCACTCGACTCACCACCGGGCCCGCTCCTGAACATCGACGCTCACCTTCACCTCCGAACCATCCGCAGTCGCTTTAACCCTGGACATCTCATGAAACAACTAACCCACTGGATTGACAACCGCCTGATTAGCGGCACGAGCAAACGGACCTCCCCCGTCTTCGATCCAGCCACCGGCGCCCAGACCGGCGATGTCCACCTGGCCAGTCCCAGCGACGTCGACACAGCGGTGGCAAGCGCTACGGCAGCCTTTGCCACCTGGAGTTCGGTTTCATTGGCGAAGCGGGTCAACATTCTCTTCCGCTACCGCGAACTCCTCGACCACCACCGCAACGACTTGGCCAGGCTCGTCAGCGCCGAGCACGGAAAGGTCTTCGCCGACTCCCTCGGCGAGGTCCAGCGAGGTATCGAAGTCGTCGAATACGCCTGCGGTGTCCCCAGCCTGCTCAAGGGCGAACTCACACCGAATGTCGCCACCAACGTCAACGCCTACAGCCTTCGCCAGCCCATTGGTGTCGTGGCCGGCATCACTCCGTTCAACTTCCCGGCCATGGTCCCCATGTGGATGTATCCCATGGCCATCGCCTGCGGGAACACGTTCATACTTAAGCCCTCGGAGAAGGACCCGTCCGTCGCTTTGCTAGCAGCCGAACTCTTCGCCGAGGCCGGACTTCCCGAAGGCGTACTCAATGTCCTCCAAGGCGATGCCGAGGCCGTCAACCTGCTTCTCGAACACCCCGACATCCAAGCCGTGAGCTTCGTCGGATCCACGCCGATCGCCCGCCACATCTACGAAACTTCCAGCCACCACGGCAAGCGAGTCCAAGCCCTCGGCGGAGCGAAAAATCACATGATCGTGATGCCCGATGCCGATCTCGACGCCGCCGCCGACGCCGCCGTCAGCGCCGGCTATGGCTCCGCCGGCGAACGCTGCATGGCTATCTCCGTCGTTGTGGCGGTAGGCGACGTCGCCGACCGCCTCATTCCGGCCATCGAGCAACGCACGGCAGCTCTCGACATCGGTCCCGGTCTACGCGACCCAGAGGACCCAGCGAACAGCCCCGACATGGGACCGCTCATCACTGAGGAGCACCGTGACCGTGTTGCGAGCTACATCGGCCTCGGCGAATCGGAAGGCGCAACGCTCGTCATCGATGGGCGAGATCTGACCGTCGACGGGCACGAAGCTGGCTACTGGCTGGGACCATCACTCTTCGACCACGTAAGTACCGATATGAAGATCTATCAAGACGAGATTTTCGGGCCCGTACTGTGCGTCGTGCGAGCCGATTCATACGAGGCAGCACTCGCCGTTGTCAACGGCAACCGTTACGGGAACGGCACAGCAATCTTCACGCAAAGCGGACCCGTGGCCCACGCTTTCGAGCGAGACGTCACCGCCGGCATGGTCGGCATCAACATTCCGATACCCGTCCCTGTCGCCTATCACTCCTTTGGTGGTTGGAAGGATTCACTGTTCGGCGACACCCATATCTACGGACCCGAAGGCGTGTTGTTCTACACCCAATACAAGGCAGTCACGGCTCGTTGGGCCATGCCCAGCACCAATACCTCAACCGTTGATCTCAACTTCCCCGGTCAGGAGCAGTGAGATGGCAATAACGGGAGGTCACCGTTGGTATGGCGCCGCCAATGTCGACGTCGACGACCTTCGATCCATCATTGAGAACGGCACCACCCATGCCCCGTCCGCCATCGACACCCAACAGGGCATACCCATCTACGAAGGGTCTGCACTACGTCTCGAAACCCAAACAGGCAAGGAGACAGTCACCGGGCTCAGCTCGACTGACCGGCAACTACTCGGCGAACTCGCAGACGTCCTGGCCAATGGACCGGGCATCTTCGTGGTCAAACGGGCCGTCGACCTCAAGTCTCTCGATCTCGCGACAACAGCATTCCTCGAGATGATCGCTGCCGAGAAGGGCACCAACCTCGGCGATGGCGATCACTTCGCGGCCGAGGGGATTAACGACCGAGTATGGATTGCGATGGAGAAGCTGGCGATCGACCATCCGAGCGTGTTCGCCGAGTACTACGCCAACGAAGTGTTTGACGTCGTGTCGAAGGCGTGGCTCGGACCGGGCTACCAGATCGCCTCGCAGGTCAACGTGGTCAATCCGGGCGGTTCCGCCCAGAATCCTCACCGCGACTTCCACCTCGGGTTCATGAGTGATCACGAGGCCGAACAGTTCCCGGCCCACGTGCACCACTTGTCACCTGCGCTCACTCTCCAAGGGGCCGTCGCCCACGACGACATGCCGCTGGACACCGGACCGACCACGTTTTTGCCACACTCACAAAAGTTTGGACCAGGCTACGTAGCCTGGCGTTCGGAAGACGTACAAGCTCTCCATCGCGAACTTCACGTCCAATTGCCGCTCGAACGAGGCGACGCCGTCTTCTTCAACCCGGCAGTAATCCACGGAGCCGGGACCAATGTCACCGCCAACCGACGACGGATGGCCAACTTGCTGCAAATCTCCTCAGGCCTCGGCCGATCCATGGAAGCAATGGACCGTCGGGCCATGTGCCTTGCGGTTGCACCCGTCTTGGCGACGTGGATCAAAGAGAAACGTTCCCCGGCAGCGGTCGACCGCGTGATCGCGGCTGCGGCGGAGGGGTACGCCTTCCCGACGAACCTCGACACCGATGAGCAAGGCGAGGGGCTTCACCCTCAGAGCCAGGCCAACATCATGCGCGAGGCGCTCGCTCACGGGCAGTCGCTCGACGCATTCATTGCGGCACTCGACACCAAGGCCAAATCACAGCGTCTGCGCTGACGTAACTCGACGCCGACTGTCGCAGCGCACCGCGTTAATCAGACCCTACGGGTGTTGTTAGATCTTCTCCAGTGGCGCCCAGGACAACAGCAGTACCTTTTCCCGGCCGTCGCTGAAGCGAACCGTTGCTTCGATGTTTTCCCCGCTGCCGCGCAGATTGATCAGTACACCTTCGCCAAATGTGCTGTGACGAACACCGTCGCCGGTCTTTAGTCCGATGTCATCGGCGCCGCTGGGCTCGGGCCGTTGCACCCCAACACCAACTTCGGTGCCGGCCCAACTGCCCTTCTTCTGTGCGCCGCCGGAGAATGCTTTGGTTCCACCGGTCTTTCGACCGCGGGAGATGGCGGCATCTACTTGACCGTCACGGTTTCCGCCCCACGAGGACTGACTCATTTTGCCTGGAGACTTGCGGCGCTGGGATCGACTGCCCTCAACCTCAGACAAGAGTTCGGCAGGGATTTCTTCCAAGAACCGGCTCGGTGGGTTGTACTGAGTGGAACCAAAGAGGGTCCGACTCCACGCGTGCGACAGGTACAACTTCTGCTGGGCGCGGGTAACCCCCACATAGGCAAGGCGCCGCTCCTCTTCTAGTTCATCGACTTCGCCGAGTGAACGCAAGTGCGGAAACACCCCATCTTCGAGGCCAACCAGGAAGATAACTGGATACTCGAGGCCTTTGGCCGAGTGCATCGTCATCAGCACCACCGAGTTATCTTCTTCTTCGATGGCATCGGTATCAGCTACGAGTGAAACTTGTTCGAGGAACTCTTCGATGGATTCGAACTCGCGCGCTACACCAACCAACTCGGCGAGGTTCTCCAGACGGCCATCGGATTCGACGCTATGTTCGACGCGAAGCTCGCTGAGGTAGCCACTGGTTTCTAGTAAGTGCTCAAGCAAATCGCCCGGATTACCACCATCAAGGCGGGCACAGTCGAGCTGGCAAGCCTCGTCGATAATGTCGAGGAAGGTAACAATGCCTTTGCGAGCCGGCCCGCTAACTCCGGCATCGTCGGCCTCGCGGAGTCCTTCGATGAAGGACAAGCCCCGCGGCGTAGCCCAATTGTCTACCTTCGCAACAGACGAATCACCAATGCCACGTTTCGGTGTGTTGAGAATACGTTTGATATTGACTTCGTCGATGGGGTTAACCACCGCCCGCAGATAGCCCATGGCATCTTTAATTTCGCGGCGGTCGTAGAAACGTGTGCCACCCAGCACCTTGTACGGCACGCCGGCTCGCACCAGGTACTCCTCCAGAATCCGGCTCTGCGCATTGGTGCGATAGAGCACGGCCATTTCTCGCCAGTTCATAGCGTCGTTGTCGTGCAAAATGGTGAGCTGGCGGGCAACAAACTGGGCCTCGTCGCCCTCGTCGTCGGCGTGATATTTCAAGATCGGGTCGCCCTTACCCTTATCGGTCCACAGGTCTTTGGGCACGCGACTGAAGTTGTTGGCGATCACCGCATTGGCGGCATCAAGAATGTTCTGGGTAGACCGATAGTTCTGCGCCAACAACACCACCGTGGTGTCGACAAAGGCATTCTCGAAGTCGGCAATATTGCGCATGTCTGCGCCACGAAATGCGTAGACCGACTGATCTTGGTCGCCCACAATGCACACGTTGCGATGTTCTTTAGACAACAGGAGCACGATCTCGTTTTGCACCATATTGGTGTCTTGATACTCGTCGACCAAGACGTGTTGAAAGCGGCGGCGGTAGTTGTCGAGAATAGTTTTGTTGGTTTTGAATAGACGCACGGTTTGCAGCAACAGATCGTCAAAATCCATGGCGCCAGCATTAGTTAGACGGCGCTGGTATTCGGTGTAGACCTCGGCCACCTTGCGTTCGAACAGCGATTCGGCCCGTTCGGCGTAGGCAAGTGGGTCGAGCATCTCGTTCTTGGCATTGGAGATAACCGCGTGTACTCGGCGCGGGGGAAATCGCTTGGTATCGAGGTTGAGATCACGCAATACATAGCTGGTGAGGCGACGAGTATCAGCCTGGTCATAGATGGTGAAATTGGAGGGATAGCCGATGGCTTTATGCTCACGTCGCAGAATCCGCACACATGCCGCGTGGAAGGTACTCACCCACATTTTTCGCGCCACCGGACCAATGAGGCCCGCCAAACGGTTCTTCATCTCCTGAGCCGCTTTATTGGTGAACGTAATAGCCAATATGGCGAAGGGCGAGATGTGTTCTTCTTGAATGAGGTAGGCAATGCGATGCGTTAGTACACGGGTCTTACCCGAACCAGCGCCGGCGATAACAAGAAGCGGACCATCGACATGGGTTACGGCATCGTGCTGAGCCGGATTGAGCCCTTCGAGCAGATTTACGTTGGCCCGAAAGGCATCCTGAGCGAGACCGCCGCCGTTCGATGACCCCGCGCTAAAGGGGCTGTCATCGGGTTCGTCGTAGCCCCGATCTGCCGCGTATCCATCGTCGTCTTGTGGACGGTTCTGTACCTCGCGGCCCAACGACTCATCGAACGTTTTTGGCTGCTCCTCACCGGAAGAAGGCTCACTATCGGACTCATCTGGGGAAGGAAACGACATCGTTGTCACCCTAATGGATTGGTGTGACACTCACCTCGCGAGTAGGTGCCAAATTTCGCTAAGGAGTACCGTCTCAGGATGGCAATTGATGCAAACGGTTACGACGACCTCAGCGACTTCACTAAAGCGACCCGCACCTTCAACGGTAAGACCAAACCGGTTTATTATCAGGGGTCGGGCCCGGGTGTTGTGGTGATGACCGAGATGCCCGGTATCCAGCCCGCCGTGGCCGATTTTGCCCGGCGAGTTGTCGATCTTGGCTGCACCGTAGCTATGCCGTCGCTTTTTGGTGACGATGGCCGTCGAGCATCAAGTGGCTACGCAATGAAGTCGATTCTCAAGGGCTGCGTCACTCGCGAATTTGCCGCATTCAGTCGTAAGAAGTCGCCGCCCGTAGCTACCTGGATGCAGGCGTTATGCCGCGACCTACATGACGAGGTCGGCGGGCCGGGCGTAGGCCTTATTGGCATGTGCTGGACCGGTGGATTCGCCCTGGCAACCATGGTCGATCCCGTAGTCGTCGCACCCGTCCTCAGCCAGCCCAGCCTTCCTCTAGCCATAACCAAGAAGCACAAGGCGGCCCTGCATATCTCGGCCGCAGATCTCAAAATCGTCAAGGAGCGGGCCAACAACGGTTGCTCAGTGTTGGGCCTGCGCTTCAGTAACGATGCCATGTCACCGGGTGACCGATTTGCCACGCTCGAAGCCGAGTTAGGCGAAGGATTCATCGGCGTAGAGATCGATTCTGGGCCGGGTAACCCCAACGACCTATCCCATCGCGCCCACTCGGTCATCACCGAGCATTTGCAGGACAAACCAGGGCACCCCACGCGCGACGCGCTCGACCAGGTTCTAGATCTCTTTCGTGAACGTCTCCTACTCTCCGCCTAACCTGCCAACATGACTCACCCTTTCCGGTTCGCACTCGCAGCCTCGACAGTCACCAACGGCCCTGATTTCGTAGAGGTAGCAAAGAAGGCAGAAGACCTTGGTTACTCGGCTATAGCGATCGCTGATCATCTCGATAATCAGTTAGCACCGCTCATTGCCCTCACCGGCGCGGCGATGGCCACTACAACGTTGCGACTCAACTCCTTAGTTCTCTGCAACGACTACCGGCATCCGGGCATGGTTGCCAAGGAGGCCGCCACACTGGACCAACTCAGCGGCGGTCGCCTCGAGCTCGGCATGGGCGCCGGGTGGATGAAGGCCGACTACGAACAATTGGGAATGCCCTACGACCGTCCCAGTGTCCGCATTGCTCGCCTGGGCGAGTCAGTTGAAATCGTCAAGGGTCTCCTCAACGGCGATTCGGTGAATTTTGCGGGCGACTTCTATTCGATCTCCGGACTCGTTGGCACCCCGCTACCGCATGGTGACGCAATCCCGCTCATGTTGGCCGGTGGCGGCAAAAAAATGCTCACGCTCGCGGCACAGCACGCCGACATCGTTGGCGTAAATCCCGGTTTGGCTGCTGGTGTGATCGACGAGCGGGCGGGTGCCACTGCTACCCCAAATGCCACTGACCAAAAACTCCAATGGATCCGCGATGCCGCCGGGGAACGCTTCGATGAGATCGAACTGCAGACCCGCATCCACCTCGCCGCAATCAACGATGACCGCTCCAGTTACGCCGAGATGATGGCTCCGTTGTTGGGAATCACAGCGGAAGAGGCACTATCTTCGCCTCATGCCCTCGTGGGCACGGTCGACCAGTGCATCGAAACGATCCACATGTGGCGCGAACGATGGGGCATTAGCTACATCAGTTGGGGCGCCGAGGCCCTCGAAGAGATGGCCCCCATAGTCGCTGCCCTATCGGGCCAATAGAACCCCACCCCAAATCCACGAACTGGTAGGCCTAAGCGACACCAGAGGTGTCGCTTAGGCCTACCAGTTCGGATCGGGTCGGGTGGGTCGGGTGGATCGGGCTGGGGTTGGTTAGCTTGGGCGGCCGAGTAGAGCTAGAAGTTTGTGGGCCGCTGGAGCGCTCTCATCAACTTCTACCGCTGTTCCGAAGTGGTCGCTATCAAGAACGGCTCCGGCTATGGGCAACAAGAACGCCAGGGCCCACGTCGCCAAGTCTTCAGGAATCGGCCGTTCCGCTTCGATCGTGATCGCCAGATCCCAGCCGTGCGCCAGGTTTTCAATCACCCGTAAGCCCAACAACTGCTGTCCGGCTGCAGAGCCCACAGGGTGCTCAAAAATTTGACTAAGAGCACCTGGGTTAGACAGACCCGAAATCGTGGCGAGCGCCGCGCCCCGCCACGTTGCCATCGCATTTCGGCCCAGCACCGAAACCTCAATTTCGGTCGTCCACTCGACCGGTTCGCCGTTTATCAACGCCGCCATTTGTGCCTCGTTAACCACCACATGCGACACCAATTGCCTCACGTCCCACCCTGGCGTTACGGTCTCGCCATCGGGCAAAACGATTTCGTCCGCCGTAATGACACCACTGAATTGGCCCGGCAAAGCACCCACGACCGGCCGTTCCCAGTCTTCGTCAACAACAAGAGCAAGGATCTCACCAAAGTAAGCCAACGACTGCTGAAGAACGTCGAGATCGGACAAGTTGCTAGACATAGCGGTGGCCTCGCTGGAGTAGGGGAACTGCCAAGGTGGGCCTGAATTCTAACGCCGCCAGACGTTGACTATTCCCATTCGATAGTGCCAGGGGGCTTCGACGTGATGTCGTAGACCACCCGGTTAACGCCATCAACCTCGTTGATAATCCGAGAAGACATAGTTTCAAGAAGATCGTACGGAAGTCGGGCCCAGTCGGCCGTCATAGCATCTTCGCTTTTGACCGCACGAATAATGATCGGACGGGCGTAGGTGCGTTCGTCACCCATCACCCCAACAGACCGGATATCAGCCAACACAGCAAAGGCCTGCCAGATTTCGCGTTCAAGACCGGCGCTAGCAATTTCCTCCCGAACAATCGCATCGGCATTCTGCAAGATTGCAACAGTTTCAGGAGTGACCTCACCAATGATCCGCACACCAAGGCCGGGCCCAGGAAACGGCTGACGCCAGACAATCTCGTCGGGCAAACCAAGCTCAGTTCCCAGCGCCCGTACCTCATCTTTGAAAAGGGAACGCAGTGGTTCGATGAGTTCGAACTGCATATCGTCAGGCAGTCCACCCACATTGTGATGACTCTTAATCTTGGCCGCCGCTCCCCCACCAGACTCAATTACGTCGGGGTACAGCGTGCCTTGGACCAAGAACTCAGCCCCTTCGACCTGGGCTTTTGCGTCTTCGAAGACGCGAATAAACGTCTCCCCAATTGATTTGCGCTTGGCTTCGGGTTCGGTGACTCCGGCCAACTTCTCGAAGAATCGATCGGCCGCTTTGGCATGCACCAACTCGACGCCATAGTTACGTTCGAACGTGTCGACAACTTCGTCGCTTTCGTCCTTGCGCATCAGACCGGTGTCCACATAAACACAGGCGAGCTGATGGCCAATGGCTCGATATACCAGGGCGGCGGCCACGGCGGAATCGACCCCGCCTGAGAGCGCACACATGACCTTGCGGTCGCCAACCTGATTGCGGATGATCTCGACCTGGGTATCGATGAGATTTTCCATCGTCCAGCTGGGTTCGAGACCAGCCCCCTCGTACAAAAACTGCTCGATAATACGCTGACCCTCAGGGGTGTGGGAAACCTCGGGATGGTATTGCACGCCATAAAGGCCATGCTCTTTAGATTCGAACGCCGCTACGGGTGAAGCCTCGCTTGAAGCCAACACGGCACAGCCGTCGGGGGCACCATCAATGGCATCGAAGTGACTCATCCAGACACTTTGCGTAGCCGGTTGGCCAGCTAGCAAGACCCCAGATTCGCTAACTTTGAGATCGGTACGCCCGTACTCGCCGGCCTCGTACCGGCCGACGGACCCACCACACTGCTTCGCAATCAACTGGGCGCCGTAACAAATACCCAAGATCGGAATGCCGAGCTCGTAAATAGCCGGGTCGATCATCGGCGCGTGATCAACATTGACCGACTTTGGTCCGCCGCTAAAAATCAGCGCCGAAGGGTCGCGACGAGCAACCTCCTCAGCAGTAATCGTGTACGGCACGAGTTCGCTATAAACGTGAGCTTCACGAACCCGTCGTGCAATCAACTGCGCATACTGCGCCCCAAAGTCGACCACTAAAACGGTGGGTGTACCGGCCATAGGTTTACTCAACCCATCCCCACGCCTTGTTGCTTCTGGAGGTACTTACCCTCCGTTTGCAACGCAGGAGCCACCATAACTTCGGCCTTCTGGAACTCTTTAAGATCGCTGTAGCCACAGGTGGACATCGAGGTGCGCAATGCTCCGAAGAGGTTCATGCGACCGTCATTCTCGTTGGCGGGACCGATCAAGATCTCTTCGAGCGTGCCGCGGGTCTTAGTTTGCACGCGGGCACCGCGAGGCAGCGTGGGGTGGAACGTGGCCATACCCCAGTGATAGCCCTTGCCAGGCGCTTCTAACGCCGCAGCCAATGGTGAGCCGACCATGACCGCGTCAGCGCCGCACACGATCGCTTTGGCAATGTCGCCGCCGGTGGCCATGCCCCCGTCAGCGATCACGTGGCAGTAGACACCAGTTTCGTCGAGGTGGCGCATGCGAGCGGCGCGAGCATCGGCGATAGCGGTCGCCTGCGGTACGCCTATACCAAGAACGGCTCGGCTGGTGCAGGCGTGGCCGGGGCCAACACCAATCAGGACGCCAGCGGCACCGGTACGCATAAGGTGCAGTGCTGCTTGGTAGCTGGCGCAACCGCCGACGATGACAGGGATATCGAGATCGCGGACGAATGAGGTGAGATCGAGCGGTTCGTGTGTCTTGGACACATGTTCGGCCGAAACTACGGTTCCTTGCACAACCAGGAGATCAAGTTCGCCTGCCAAAATGGCGGCGCGATATTTGGAAGCTTGTTGGGGAGTAATCGATGCACACGAGGTGACATCGCCAGCGTTGATCTCTTGAATTCGCTGGGTCACCAGGTGCATTTTGACCGGCTCTTGATAAAGCTCCTGCATACGGGCCGTAGCAGTGTCGACGGACAGCGTTGCTATCTCCTCGAGCACAGTGTCGGGATCTTCGTAACGGGTCCAGAGACCTTCGAGGTTCAGTACGCCAACCCCACCCAAGCGACCGATCTCAATGGCCGTGGCGGGGCTGATGACACCATCCATCGCTGACCCCATCAGCGGAAGGTCGAAACTAAACGCATCGATGTCCCAGGTGATATCGACGTCTTCGGGGTCACGGGTGCGACGGCTAGGGACAATCGCGATGTCGTCAAACCCGTAAGCACGACGGCCACTCTTACCAAGACCAATTTCTATCTCCGCCATAGCTCTACTCCTAGATTGGCGTGTATTTCATGAGAAAGGATGACCTTACCTACTGGTGTTCATTCGAGCGCAAATGGTCGCCCATTTCCTAACCTTTTTTGGGCTTTGGGCAATATTCATCTCGAGCGAGGGCCAATTCTGTGCAATTGAGGGGCTAGGTCTCGGTGATTAGTCGAAGGAATTGTCGCAACATTGAGGCAGTTGCGCCCCAAACGGTGTCGCCGGGAAGCTCGAAAAAATAGATCTCGCGCTCGTCACCGCCGACGGGCCAGATCTCCTCGCGGTAGACCGACGGGTCGAGAAGTTGCGCCAACGGGACATGCAAGATGTGTTCGACCTCGGCCGGCGAGGCAACCAACTGGGGTCGCCCAGACAGCACACCAACCTCGGGGTGAATCAACGAATCACTGCCCACGGTCGTAAACCGGTCAAGAGATCCGACCCGGGTTGCTAGAGATCGATCGAGGGCAATCTCCTCGTTAGCTTCTCGGAGCGCAGCATCCCAGTGGTCGACGTCGTCAACGTCAATCCGCCCACCAGGAAATGAAACCTGATGACGATGGGAGCGCATATTCGCCGCTCGCCGCGTGAGAATCAAGAAGCACTCGTCTTCATACTCATACAGCGGAATGAGTACGGCCGAATTGAACTTCGGGTCAACCAATCCGGGATGCTGAATTGCGTGATAGTTGGCGACGTGTTCGACAACGTGATGGAGCCGCGCTGTTCCGTCCCAGTCGCTCCACGGTGGACGGCCACCTAGCCGCCAGCCGTCAGGCCGAGGAATGATCTGCGGACTGCCTTGCGGCCGCGCTGGTCTCAGGATGCGTCGTCAATCAGTGTTTGCAAAAGTTCGGGTAAGCCCGCTGTTTTGAGGTGAGCGATCGTGCGGCCAGGCAGTGCCTCGCCACGTTCCCAGTCGTTCCAATACGCAAGAATTTTGGCGGCATCGGGGGCAGGCTTATCCATGGCGAAAGCCTACCGCCGCACCACGGCGGGCAGAGGCTAACTCAATGCTCGCCCTAGCCGTTGAGTTGCTTCGGCTATTTGCTCCGCGGGGGCGGCAATGGTCATTCGTGCGAATCCCGCCCCAGCCCGACCGAACCAATGACCGGGACTCAAGCCCAACCGGGCTGACCCCGCCAACCACGAGGCGAGTTCGGGAACATCCATACCCAGTCCCCGAAAGTCCAACCACGCCAAATAGGTGCCTTCAAGTGGCACCAGTTCTATCGAAGGCGGAAGCCGTTCTTGGAGAATTTGCACATTGGTCTGAACCAAATCGAGCAGTTGATCAAACCACGGTGCGCCAAGGCGGTAGGCCGTCTCGAACGCGGCTAGACCAAACACGTTGTTGCGGTTGAGGTGCAATTGAGAACTGCGTTGCTCGAACCGGTCGACCACCGACTCGCTGTTGGAGATGACCAATGTGTCACAGACCCCGGCGAGACCGAAGGTCTTGATGGGGCCATGTAGGGCCGCCCAAACAAGTTGTTGGTCAGTAGCCACGGCCGCAAACGGTGTGAAAATATGCGGAGCAAGCACAATATCGGCATGTATTTCGTCGGCGATGACGGCTACATCGTGCTCGAGGCAGATGGCGGCGACTTGCGCGAGTTCGTCAACTGTCCAGACGCGCCCAACCGGATTGTGAGGATTGCACAGGATCAAAGCGGTCGTGGTGGGCAGGGCGGCGTGCGCCACGAGATCATCAAAGTCCATGCGGTAATTGCCGTCTTCCAACACCAGCGAATTGCGCACGACCTCACGGCCCGCTGAGGTGATCAGTGGCTTGAAGTCAGTAAACACCGGGGGCTGTAAAATGATGCCTTCTCCCGGTTTCGTGAGTTGGTCGATCAGTACCCCAATTGAGGTCCCCACACTTGGACTTACGATTGTCTGCAAGTCCGAACGGTGCCATTGGTGGCGGTCCGCCATCCAATTCCAGAAGGCTTCAATTGACGATTCAGGCCGGATTTCGTACCCAAACCAGTCCTGCCCAGCTCGTTTTGCGAGCGCTGATGCCACGGCGGGCGCCGGGGCAACATAGGGCTCAGCGATCCATAGTGGTAACAATCCTTCTCCGCCACCAAAGTGACGATCCAAGCTGGATGGATCGGTCGCCTGTGCGGTCGCCAGGAGGTGAGCCGCCATCAAATCATCGGTGTTGCTCTCACCGATACTTGGACTGGGTTCGTTCATTGGCGTGGTCTCCTCCGCGGATTCAAGGGCGATGGAATCACTCTACAGAACATATTGACATCTGTCGATCTGTTGAATTCGCCGAATCTGATAATTACGCCCTGCGCCTACTCGAAAGCTTGAATGCTCGAGGGTCAAAACGCAGAAGGAGCCTCTGAGTTTCCCCAGAGGCTCCTTCTGTTAACAGTTTTGAGCTAATGCAGCCCGACCGAGGTCGGTCTTACATCATTCCGCCCATGCCACCCATCATTGGGTCGCCACCACCAGCCGGCATGGCTGGAGCAGCCTCGGGCCGATCGGCCACGAGTGCTTCGGTAGTAAGCAACAATGCGGCAATGGACGCCGCGTTCTGCAAAGCAGCACGAGTCACCTTGGCCGGGTCAATAACGCCCGACTTGATGAGGTCTTCGTTCTTGCCCTTGGCAGCGTTGAAACCAATCGAGCCAGTCTCGCTCTCGACGTCGCGTACAACGACGGCGCCTTGGTAGCCAGCGTTTTCAGCGATCAACGATGCGGGAGCAGCAAGCGCCTCGTAGATGATCTTGGCGCCGGTTTGTTCGTCACCCTCAAGCAACTTCACAACCTTGGCTACGGCCTTGCGGGCACGAAGCAAAGCGGTACCGCCACCGGCGACCACGCCTTCTTCGATAGCGGCACGGGTAGCCGAAAGGGCATCTTCGATGCGGTGCTTCTTCTCTTTAAGCTCTACCTCGGTAGCAGCACCAACCTGCACAACGGCTACGCCGCCAGCCAGCTTGGCAAGACGCTCTTGGAGCTTCTCGCGGTCCCAGTCGGAATCGGTGTTTTCGATTTCGGCACGGATCTGACCGACACGACCTTCGACGTCAGCAGCCGAACCGGCGCCTTCGATGATGGTGGTCTCGTCCTTGGTGATGATAACTTTGCGAGCCGAACCCATAAGGGTGAGATCGACAGTTTCGAGCTTGAGGCCAACCTCTTCGGCAACAACCTGGCCACCGGTAAGGATGGCCATGTCCTGCATCATGGCTTTGCGGCGTTCGCCGAAACCAGGAGCCTTGACAGCTACGGAGTTGAACGTGCCACGAATCTTGTTGACGACAAGTGTGGCGAGTGCTTCGCCTTCGATGTCTTCAGCAATGATAAGTAGTGGCTTGCCGGTCTGCATGACCTTTTCGAGAACCGGAACCATCTCTTGTACCGAGGTGATTTTGCCCTGGCTAAAGAGAATGTACGGGTTGTCGAGGACTGCTTCTTGGCGCTCGGGATCGGTAACGAAGTACGGGGACAAGTAGCCCTTATCGAACTGCATACCTTCGACGAAGTCGAGATCCATACCAAAGGTGTTGGACTCTTCGACAGTTACAACGCCGTCCGTGCCGACCTTGTCGATGGCATCAGCAATAATCTTACCGATGGTGGCATCCGCGGCAGAGATGCTGGCCACGTTGGCGACCTGCTTCTTGTCGGTGTCGACCGGAATAGCCTGCTTCTCGATGTCGGCAACTGCCGCAGCAACCGCCTTCTCGATGCCGCGCTTGACACCCATGGGGTTAGCCCCAGCGGTGACATTGCGAAGGCCTTCGCGGACGATGGCCTGAGCGAGCACGGTGGCCGTGGTGGTGCCGTCGCCAGCAACATCATTGGTCTTGGTAGCTACCTCTTTGACGAGTTGGGCTCCCATGTTCTCGAAGGGATCTTCGAGTTCTACCTCACGAGCGATGGAAACACCGTCGTTGGTAATGGTGGGGGCGCCGAACTTCTTGTCAAGGACTACGTTGCGGCCTTTGGGGCCAAGGGTGACCTTGACGGCATCGGCCAGTTTGTTGACGCCCGCTTCAAGGGCGCGACGAGCGGACTCGTCGAATTTTAGATCTTTGGTCATGTGAGGTTCCTTACTTGACGATGGCGAGCACGTCGCGAGCGTTCAAGATGAGTAGGTCTTCGCCGTCCGAGTTAATTTCGGTGCCGCCGTACTTGCTGTAAACAACAACGTCGCCAGCGGCAACATCGACAGCAATGATTTCGCCGGTGGTCTCGGAGCGTTTGCCCGGACCTACAGCAAGAACTTTGCCCTGCTGGGGCTTTTCCTTGGCGGTGTCAGGAATGACAAGGCCGCTAGCGGTGGTTTCTTCGGACTCGTTGGGCCGAACGATGATCCGGTCTTCGAGAGGTTGCAGATTCATTTGCACGTGCCTCCATGGCAGTTAGCACTCTAGTAGTGAGAGTGCTAACTCTAGGGGGCGCGACCCAGACACAACAACCCCGAATCAAGCGATTACAGCTTGATAGGCCTCTCGCACTCCTGCTCCATCAGCAACAGGCTCAACCAAGGAACCCTCGCCGAGGTCCCACGCCTCGGCTAATTCACCTGCCGTGGCCTCCCCCATGGCCATTACGGCTTGGACCGCGGCACCGGTGGCGACGGTCTCGTCGGTATCAGGAACCATGATCGGCTTCCCAAGAAGATCAGCGGTGCGCTGGCGATAAGCCACTGAGCGAGACCCGCCACCAATGAGATTGAGTTGACCTGAGGCCGAAGCCCCAGCAGTGATGAGTGCGGTAAGGCCACCCAGCAGTCCACACAGCACACCATCGTGAGCAGCAAGAGCTAGCTGTTCGAGGGTGGTTGATGTGGTCAGGCCGGCAAAGGTGCCGGTGGCGTCGGGCAGGTTTGGCGTGCGTTCGCCGTCGAAGTAAGGAATCAGTACGGGCCCACCACCGGTCATCGGTGCTTGCATGGCAAGTTCGGCTAACCCCGGTGCGTCTGTACCCAACCAACGAGCTACCGCATCGGTGACCTTGGTGGCATTGAGCGTGGCAACCAGAGGTAGATATGCGCCATTGGCATCGGCGAAACCAGCAACTGCCCCGGTGATGTCGGCGGTGGGGGTAACCGACGAGGCGTAGACGGTTCCGGAGGTTCCGAGTGACATAGCAATATCGCCACCACCGAGACCGAGTCCGAGGGCGGCACCCATGTTGTCGCCTGAGCCGGGGCCAACGAGGACGCCTTTGGGCAAACCAAGAGCGGCCGCCGCCGCCGAAGTAATCGTCCCGGCGGCTTCCGCAGGACCAAGCACCTTGGGTAGGCAACTCAACCAATCAATCCCGTCACCCGCAGAACCAACGGCGGCGGCAATGAGTTGTGGTTGATAGGTGCCCTGGCTCGGCGAGTACCAGCCCGTGCCCGATGCGTCGCCACGGTCGGTGACGTGCTCGCCTGACAAACACCAGGTGAGATAGTCGTGCGGCAACATGATCTTGGCGATACGCGCCAAGTCGGCTGGCTCATTCTGGGCCAACCAGGCCAACTTGGTGATCGTGAACGATGCTACGGGAACACTGCCGGTGGCTTCGGTCCACGCGGCGGCACCAAGTTGCGCCACCAACACCGCTGCTTGCGGAGCCGATGTGGTGTCGTTCCACAACTTGGCTGGGCGAATCGAGTTGCCATCGGCATCGAGCACGGCACAACCGTGCTGTTGCCCGGCAACCGAGATAGCCACAACTTCATTGCGAACATCACCCAATTGGTTGCACGACGAAACAAGAGCATCCCACCACGAGGTGGGATCTTGTTCGGAAACGGGCGGGTTGGTAACCCGATGGAGCGCCGAACCAGTGCCCACAACTTGACCGGTCGCTAGGTCGCGCGCTTCTACCTTGGTGGATTGTGTCGAAGAGTCGACACCCAGAACTACGGCCATAGCCGAACCCTTTCGTTACTTAGCGAATGCGTTCGATGTGACGAGCAACCACGTTTTCGAGCGCTTCTTGACGACCCGATGAGCGAGTCGGCTCGGGGGCAGTCATGGCACGGTCGTGCAGATCGGTCAGCGAAGTGTCACCAGCCAGCAACGACTGGCCGAGGTCGCCTTCCCACCCGGCATACCGGGCGGTACGGGAATCGTCGAGATCGCCGGAGTTGAGGATCGATGAGGCGGCCAGCAGGGCGCGAGCCATTGTGTCCATGCCCCCGATGTGAGCATGGAAAAGATCATCGCGAGCGCTGGACTGACGGCGCAGCTTGGCGTCGAAGTTGAGCCCACCGGATGTGAGGCCTCCGCCTCGCAAGATCTCGACCATTCCCAGGGTCATGTCCTCGACCGATACGGGGAAGCGGTCGACGTCCCAGCCCAGGCGAGGATCACCGGCATTGGCATCAATGGAACCGAAGATGCCCGACGCAAAGGCAACAGCGATTTCGTGGGCGAAATCGTGGCCGGACAATGTGGCGTGGTTGACCTCGATATTGACCGCGACCTCGTCTTGGAGGTCGTACTTCTGCAAGAAGGCCGAAACGGTGGCAACGTCGTGGTCGTACTGGTGCTTGGTGGGCTCGAAGGGCTTTGGCTCCAGCAAGATAAGACCATCGAAGCCGATCTTGTACTTGTGCTCAACGACTAGGTGTAAGAAGCGGGCCATCTGGTCAAGCTCGCGCCCCATATCGGTGTTGAGGAGGGTTTCGTAGCCCTCGCGGCCGCCCCAAAGTACGTAGTTGGCCCCGCCGAGGCGATGGGTTGCTTCGAGGCAATGAGCTACTTGGCCCGCCGCATTGGCAAATACCTCGGGGTCCGGGTTGGTAGCAGCACCGGCCTGGAAGCGAGGGTTGCTGAACATGTTGGCAGTGCCCCACAACAACCGGACACCCGTGTCTTGTTGATACTGGGCAGCAAGGTCGACCATTTCGTCCAAATAACCGGCTGTCTCAGCGAACGAATTGCCCTCAGGAGCAATGTCGCGGTCGTGGAAGCACCAGAACGGGATGTCAAGCTTCTCGAAAAATTCGAATGCCGCGGCCATCTTTTCTTTGGCCTGGGCCATTGGGTCTCCACCCTCGGCCGTCCACGGGCGGTCCATGGTTCCGTCACCAAAGATGTCAAAACCATCCCAAGCAAACGAGTGCCAGTAGCACGCGGCAAACCGCAGATGGTCAGCCATGGTCTTGCCATCGACCACGCGATCTTTGTCATACCATCGGAAGGCGAGAGCGTTGTCGCTGTCAGGACCTTCGTACTGGATTTTACTAACGTTGGTGAAGAATTCGGTGCCCATAATTTTGGGTTTGGCCCCTTGGCTATAAATAAATTGTGGAGATCTCTTGACGAGACCAGACATTTGTTGAAACCTAATACAAATATCTGTCAAAGGAAATAACAAATGTTCGATACCGAGCCGGATAGCACTGAAGTCGAGACGAGAGCGACCAACGATCGCCTTCCGCGCGGCGGTGTCCGGAGCGAATCAGTGCGAGTCGCCAACCTCAGCACCATTCTTCGATGCCTCCATTTCTCGGGACCAATGTCTCGTTCACGGCTAGTCGAAGAAACGGGACTCACCCGCAGTTCGGTGGCCGCTCTGGTCGGCGAACTCAGCGATGCCGGCTTGGTATCAGAACACGCTGCCACACCCAACGGATACCCCGGACGCCCCTCGCCAACGGTTGCCGTCAACGCCGACCGCAACATGGTTCTTGCTATCAAAATTGAAGTAAATGACATTGCCGTCGCCATAGTCGGTCTAGGTGGTGAAGTTCTCTATCGCATCCGAGTCGACCGTTACCGGGACCTCGCCACAGTTGAACAAACGGTGACCGACATCGCGACGCTCGTAGCTGATGCTCACGCTGCTGTGGGTAACGCTCCGCTTCTTGGTGCGAGCGTTGCGATAGTCGGTCTTGTGCGACGATCAACCAACACACTTGTGATCGCTCCCAACCTTGGATGGTCCGATATTGCCCTCGGCGACCTCCTCCAGCACGCCACCCAACTAGACATCCCCTTTGCTGTAGCCAACGAAGGCGACGTGGCCGCACTAGCTGAGACACGCCGTGGAATCGCCGTCGGGCAAAGCCACGTCATCTTCTTAAGCGGCGAGGTCGGTGTCGGCGGCGGCATCGTCGCTGGCGGTCGAGTAATTAGCGGCCGCGGTGGATTCGCGGGCGAGGTTGGCCATATGCCGGTTAATCCCGACGGCCTCAAATGCGGGTGCGGAGCGCGTGGGTGTTGGGAGACCGAGGTGGGTGTTCGGTCATTGCTGCGTCGCACGGGCCGCAAGCCCGATGGCGGACCAGCTGCCTTGGACGAGGTTCTCCAAGCCGCCGCTGAGGGCGACGCTGATGTTTTGCAAGCACTCGATGCCCAAGGCGATTGGCTCGGCACTGGACTAGCGGGCCTCATACACATTTTCGATCCCGAGATGGTTGTCCTCGGCGGAATGTTTCGTCGGGTCTACCCCTATGTCATCGAGGCACTCCAACGATCACTGACTGATCGACTGCTTGCCACCACGGTGGGCGACATTGACATCGTCGCCTCCACCTTGGGCGAGGACGCCTCGTTACTCGGCGCGGCCGAGTTGGCCTTCGAACCATTACTAAATGATCCGCTCGCCTTTGCCCTTCGTTAGACCAAATAGGGGTCGACGGCAATCGCTGTCGGCGCTAAAGCTGCCTTAGTTTGGATACACCACTATGAGGTCGTGCTGCGGCGGAGTTAGCTCAGCATGGAACCTGGCGAGCTCAGCGGTGTCCATTTCACTGAAGCCGTCGGTGATTGTTTGTACGTAGGACCGCGCCGAAACCACTGTTCCTCGGGCTAGGTGTTGGCTATGGGTACGCAGAGCGGCCGCAGACGGGGCGTAAGTGACAACCGCATCATCGGACTCCACCAGCGCATTCGATTGCACACTGGACGTCACATCAATCCTGTCGTACCTACGTTCACGCAAATCGAACCGAGCGATCTGTGCCGCGCTAACCCGAAAGATTACGCCCCCGATTACTTCGTCTGGCGTGGCCGTGATGCCCAGTGCCGTGACACCCACATCCGGCCGCTGACCAGCAGCATCCACGTAGTACTTGTCGGTGAGATCATCATGCAAATTGTGCATCGTGGCGTTCCACGTGCGCCGGTACCCGTGAAGCGTCGCGACAAAGACATCGGTTCCCACCGTCGTCATGTGCCCCAGTGTGGTGGCCAAGCTGGCCCGATTTACGAGCGATCCGTAGCCGAACACCCAGGTAGTCATATCGGCTCGATTACGTCGTGGGAGCGGTGTGAAGCGAAGACAAGAAACGCAAACCTAGCTGGTCAACTTTAAAGATGGGTCCGCACCCAGCCAGAGCGACGATGGCCCGTCATCAACGAAACGACGGCGACCTGCCGCTGCCACCATGGCGGCATTGTCGGTGCACATAGATCGGCTGGGCAGGTAGACCTGGATTCCCTTGGAGATCGACAAGTCAAGCGCCCGTTCGCGCAATTGTGAGTTGGCCGCAACTCCCCCACCTAGACATAAACCCTTAGCGCCAACTCGCTCTACAGCCCGCTCCGCCTTGGTGAGCAGAACATCCACAGCGGCTTCCTGGAACGATGCCGCCACGTCTTCGGCCGAAACATCGGGGTTCTTCCGAACGTGATTGACTACCGCAGTCTTAAGTCCACTAAACGAAAAGTCGAGTCCCTCGTTGCGCATGGGCCGGGGAAACTTGATCGACTGTGGATCGCCCTGCATCGCCAGTCGGTCGATCTCGGGCCCACCGGGATATGGCATACCCAGATAGCGAGCGACCTTGTCGAACGCCTCGCCCGCAGCATCGTCAACGGTTGAGCCCAGGATTTCGAAGTCGCCGAACCCCCGCATTTCGATGAGCATGGTGTGCCCTCCCGAAACAAGGAGCACAACCAGCGGAAATTCAAGGTCGGGTTCTTCCAAAAATGACGCGTACAGATGAGCTTCGAGGTGATTAACCCCAATGAAGGGCACATCCCAGACCAAGGCCAAGGCCTTCGCCGCACTCAGACCAACCAGTAGCGCACCAATGAGACCCGGCCCAGACGTAGCGGCAACTAGATCAATGTCCTTACCTTCGACCCCCGCTTCACCCAGCGCATCAGCCACCACGGGCGTGATGAGTTCGACATGGGCACGGCTGGCGATCTCGGGAACGACGCCGCCGTAGCGGGCATGCATATCAATCTGACTGCTTACCACCGACGACATGATCGTGGAGGTGTCCCCCAAGACCGATGCTGCCGTCTCGTCGCAAGAGGTTTCGATTCCGAGCGTGTGAAAGGTCATGACGCAACTCCGAGTGTCGCTGGCCGGCTTATAGCGAGCGCATCCTCGATGCCAACGAGTCGCATCTCGACGTCGTGGCTGGCAAGTTCGTGTAGCCACATAATGATGGCATCGACCCGACCATTGGGGTCGTCGTAGTACTTGGGCCGGATCCCTACAGGAGCGAATCCGAATCGTGAATACAGGGCCTGTGCCCGGTGATTGCTGCTACGAACCTCGAGTGTCATGGCGGCGCAACCCGCGGCCCGGGCCTCGCGCATAAGGCCCAACAAGATGACCGAGGCATAGCCCAATCCTTGCTCATCGGGTTCGACCGCCATCACGCCAATATGGCCATCGTCGTCCAGATACAGAACCGAACCGTGGCCCATTACCGTGCGGCCACGACGCAGCACCAAGTGCACGCCCGGGCGACTGTGGTCGACATCACCCATCAGAAGCTTGCGTCCCCACGGGTTGGGAAAGACCTTCTCGTCGATGCCGATGACGGTATCGATATCGCGCTGGCGAATACGATCGAGCGAAATGCGAGACCGTCTCATTGATCGCCTCGTACATTCCAGTTGATCTCGGCATCGGGCAGCCGGAGGTACACCGGTTTGAGATCCCATGGTTGGACAAATTCTTCGCGCAGGGCCTGCGCATGAGCTAACTGCACCAATGAAGCGGCCGACGGATACGCCAAACCCTGTTCGGCAATCTCGGTCCGTCGATCTTGACGAAATGTTGCTTCGTATTTAATGGCCCCGTCGCCTACCAACAACGCATCGGACCCTTGGGCTTGAAGCTCGCTGGCCGCCTGTTCGGGCGTGCCCACCTTCTGCTCACCAAGACGCTGAATACCTCCGGGAACCTGGCGATAAAAGGCGTAAAAAACCTCGCCTCGACGAGCATCGAGCGTGGCCATGATGAGCTTGCTGGTGAAACGCACCGGAAAGGCCACCAAGTCGAGGCTGGTAACACCGATCATCGGCACACCCAGACCAAAGGCCATAGAGATCGCCGTGGTGATACCAACTCGCAACCCGGTGTACAGTCCCGGCCCAAGATCAACCGCTACAACACTGATTTCGTCAAGGCTGATGCGGGCCTGCTTACGAACGAAGTCGATTTGGGGCGCCAGCATCTCGGCGTGTTGTTTGCCACGAGCGGAGTGCGTCGACGCAAGAACACCTTCGTGCCCGCCGATGGCACAACCAACCTGATTGGTAGCGCTCTCTACCCCGAGGATCAACATGGGGCACTCTGTGATCGCTGGAACACTTCAACAAGGGCACGGGAGCGCGCCGTCCAGGCGGTTCCGGTCGCGCGGAAGGTGAGTACTCGATCGTCGAAACCCTCACCAAAGGTGAACTCAATCTCCATGAAATTAGCCGGCAGCGCCGGAGCCACAACATCGCCCCACTCGACCACCGTGACCGAATTGCCCTCGAGAAGTTCGGGGATGGCCAGGTCGACAACTTCGGCCATCTGCTCCAAGCGGTAAACATCGAGATGATTGAGCGTGAGTCGACCTTTATACACCTGCGCCAAGGTAAAGGTCGGACTGGTAACCGGCTCGGTGACTCCAAGCGCCGTGGCCAAGCCCTTAGTGAATGCGGTCTTGCCGGCACCAAGGTCGCCCGCCAACAGAACCAGGTCACCAGCCTGAACTACAGCAGCGAACGCGGCGGCTATAGCCTGCGTTTCTTCGACTGAAGTAGTGGTGAGCCGTAATTCAGACACCTTGTGATAGTACTTCGCCGCGGCTTATGAGCGAACGTTGCCACCGCGTTTGAGTAATTAGGGGACCAAGCCGAGACGCCGACCAAGATCGGACCGAAGTAACGCTCTGGGATCCATTCGATTGCGTGTGACCTGCCATTCGGCCAGCCTGGGGTACATCGCAACCATATGTTGGCGACGCAATCGGGCATCCTTCGCTAAGTAGATCCGACCCCCCGCTTCAATAACCAACTCGTCAAAGTCGTCCAACATTTGAGCCAACCCGCTCACCGCAGTAGGAATATCAAACGTCAACGTCCAACCCGGAATCGGAAACGACAGCGGACCACTGTTGGCCGCACCAAATCGCTTGAGCACCGGCACGAACGTAGGCACCCGTTCGGAACTCAGTCGCTCGATGATGGTTTGCAGTGTTCGTTCCGCGCCAAACGGCACCACAAGTTGGTACTGAATGAACCCGCGGGTCCCGTAGAAATGGTTCCAGTCGGCCACCCCATCAAGAGGGTGAAAGAACTGCCCGATCGACGTTGATGCACCGAGGCGTTGCCGGGGCGCTTTGCGGTACCAGACTTCGTTAAAACCGCTGATTGTTGCCCGGTTCATAAAGTTCATTGGCCCGACGTGGGGCACGCTGACGAGGGGCGACAACAGCAATTTGTTACCCGGCGATGCAACCGAACCGTGATCGCCTGATGTCAGAACCGAGCGTCCCAATGACTGGCCGGTTGCCAAAAGATCTACCCAAGCGACGCTGTACCGGTGATGCTTATCCGCCTCGGCCAACGCGGCCAGACATCCGTCAAGGTCAGTCGTTCGGACCGTGTCAACCACCATGGCTGGCGATTCAATCAGCACCACCGAAAACGTGCAGGACCGCACGCGACCGGTAAGACCCATGCCACCAATGGTCGCCCAGAACTCCTCATCAGCGGGCGTGAGAACCACTTCTTCGCCACCGCTGAGAATGAGCACAAGGGAGTGAACATGATGGCCCCAAGATCCATCGTGGTGATGGTTCTTTCCGTGAATGTCCGCCGCTACTGCCCCACCCACCGTGACGTCAGCTGTTCCCGGCGTCACGGGGACAAAGAACCCGCGCGGGACGAGATAGTCGATAAGTTCTCGAATCGTTGTTGATCCCGAAGCAGTACACAACGCAGTTACATCGTCGAGGGTGATCGAACCCACGCTTGGGATTGGTGTCAACGCGCCACCTGCGTTGAGCGCGGCGTCACCATAAGACCTTCCTAATCCCCGACTCAGGGCATGGGGCTCAGATGATTCGTCGCCCGCGGAAACCGGCGTACCACCCCAACCCGCAAACAAGCGTCGCCGCATCTCAGACACCGTAAACGCCACCGATGAACGTTATAGCCCACACCGCTCCCAGGATCTGGAGCGGACGATCGCGCCAAAACACTTCCTCCGGTGCCGCGCCCTCGCCACGATGCAACAGAGACTGGTACCGAAACAGGCCCATCAAGACGGGAAGAACCGAAACCTCGCCCCACCAGTTCTCATCCTGGGAACCAGTCGAAGTCTCAATTGCCCAGAGACCATAAGTAAAGGCCGTTACCAAGATCGAAATCGTAAGAACCATCTGCAGCGCAGAGCGAGAATAGGCCGTCAGCACCCGGCGGTGACTTCCGGCATCGGTTCCGAGTTCGTTGAGTTCCGCGAATCGCTTGCCCGTCACCACGAACAGTGATGCAGCCCCGGTGGTGCCAAGAAACCAGGGTGAGACCCCGACATTGACTGCAACGGCTCCGCCAATAGCCCGGAGCATGAATCCCGCCGCCAGAACAATCAACTCCAGACCCACGACCCGCTTGATCCACACACTGTAGGTAACCGTCGTCACCGCGTACGCCCCGAGCACCACCAACATGGCCCATTCGCCTGTCGAAAGGCCAAACAAAACCCCAATCAACACCAAGATGACGGCCAACCGCACGGCCGACGCACGAGCCAACGTTCCCGCAGCAATAGGGCGAAGGTGCTTGGTGGGATGCAAACGATCAGCCTGCTCATCACGTAAATCGTTCAGCAAATAGGTAGCGCTAGCGATGGCACAGAACGCACCGAAAGCCATAAATGTGTCCCATTGCGCCTCGGCGTCATCCAACACCCCCGCGGCAAGCGGGGCACCTATAACAAGCAGGTTCTTGGCCCACTGCTTAGGTCGAATGCTCTGAATTATTGCGTTCATGCCAAGGAGCTAATTGCCCGACTCACCGCGAGCGTCGCCAACGAGCGCACCCAGTCGAGCGGGGCATCAACCGAACCGGTGGCCACCGTCACCACGGCATCGCCGTCGACTTGTTGATGGGCCGGAAAAATAGCTCGGGCAAACCCATCATGACCGCCTTGCGAGACCAGGAAACACCCACCCTTGTCGAGGCGGGCGTTGGTGACCACCACCGCCAGGGTTGTATTGCCAAAAACTGGTGGGCCCGGACGAATGAGGCCATTACTTACCTGATCCGCAGTGGCTGGGTCAATTGATCCTGCCGCGTTTACGGCCACCATGGCAGCCACTTTGAGTTCGCCATCGATCTGAATGGCTGATCCGATACCAGATGGCTGGGCCACACCACCAGCCCACTTGTCGACCGTTGCTCCACAACCGGCACCGATCAAGCCATGAAGTAGAGCCGATGATGAAGCTGCGGTAGCAGCCTCGAAACCGTCGGCCGCTGTCGGCCGAACCGTAGCCTCGCCGACTCCTAGATCGTAAAGACTCATCCCAACGACGATCGGGACTACCCCGTGGGGGGTAACAAAACCCTGCCCGTGTTCATCAAGCCAACGAACAACGCCGTCGCAGGCAGCCAGACCAAATGCTGAACCACCCGACAAGACAATGGCATGGGCGGTCGATACCAACCGCTCAGGAGCAAGTAAGGCAAACTCACGCGTCGCGGGGGCTCCACCGCGTACCTCGCCAGAAACAACACAGCCGTCGGGTAACAACACCGCGGTGCACCCCGTTCGGGCGTCTGCGTGCGTGACGTGACCCACCTTGATGCCATCGATCTGTGTAATTCCATCAACCTGCAAAGTCACACGGCAAATCTAGCTGCTCGAAGCAAGAGCGTCTCTCAACGCTGGCCCGAAAACTGCAAGGAGCTAGTTTGCTACCAGATCGTCTACGGCTTGGTCATAGGCGGGGCCAACAACTGACCAGTCGTACTTTCCCATGGCCGGGCGTAGACCGTCGGTGCTAGCACGAACTTTGTCCGGCTTCGTCAAGGCACGACGCAAAACCTCACCCAATCCCCCGGGCTCGTACAAGACGGCCCCATGAAACTCCTCCGGCACAATCTCGGGATAACTCAGCCGGTTGGGCAACACGGCGATACAACCGGCGGCCATGGCTTCGACCATCGATATCCCGAAGAACTCGTGTTGCGTCGTTGATGCAACGACCGTCGCCGATAGCAACAGTTCTTGGTACCGCTCCTTACTGGCCTCCCCCACATGAACAACTCGTTCACCTAGATGCTCTTGGATCCGAGCAAATTCTTGCGGATCAACTCTCGTGTTCTCGCCCGCCAGCGCAAGATCGAACACCACACCGTCATTGGCCAGTTCGACCAAGGCGGCGAACAATTCCTTGGGATTCTTGTCATGATCCCACCGCTGATTCCACAGGACCAAAGGTCGGCGGGTCGGGATCCGGTTGCTGCTAATGAGCACCCCAACATTGACGCCAACCGGTTGCACCACACACTTGGCGCGAACATCAGCGATAAGCCCCTCATGGCCAAAATCGTTGGGGCGTCCCAGCACGAACGCCAGCCCCTCAAAGACGAGATCAAGATGAAACTGGCTGTTAAACCACACCTGATCCGCCGCGACCATCGACCGCCAATTCGTCAAAGCAAGACCCTCGTCAAATGACTGCCCCGGACCAAGAGGGTGCACCACCTGATTCTCATGAAAGTACGCAACCACAGGCGTAGCACCCAATGATCGTCGGGCCAATCCAACCAGCGAGGCAATATCGACCATGTCGCTCGTCATGAGCAAATCAGGCGGTCCACTTTTCGCCACATACCGTTCGATTTCGGCGGCCAAGGTGACCGCTCCCCCACGCATACGCCAACGCCAAAACTGATCTGTATGCGTGATCAGACCAACCTGATGACGCGAGTTGGCAACCCACCCATCGGCCCACGCCCTATGGGAGCCACCGTAATAGGGCTCAACGAGCAGAACCCGAGTATTGGTCACCGGTAACGACGGGGAACGCGACTCTCGACGTCGCATACAACTTCGTAGCCAATGGTGTCGAGCCACCCCGCGATTTCGTTCGCGGTGATCGCGTCGTCGCCCTGAACCCCCAACAAGATGACCTCGTCACCGGCCTTAACCGTTGCATCGGGACCACAATCGACCATCAACTGATCCATCGTTACCGTGCCGACCATGGGGCAGCGCCGTCCACCCACGAGCACCACACCTCCGGCAGCACTGGTCCGCCGACGGATTCCATCGGCGTAACCAATCGGAACGGTCGCAATAGTGGTTGTCTCAGATGCTTCCCACCGAAGCCCATAAGAAACCCGCGCACCGGCCTCAATTTTTTTGACCATCGACACTGCGGAGCGGATAGTCATAGCCGGTTGTAGCGAGACAACCCCGGCTAGATCCTCACTAGGAGGCACACCGTAGGTGGCAATACCGACACGGACCATGTCATAACGCGACCGAGGAAATGCCAAAGCGGCCGCAGAGTTCGCGGCATGCACCATCGGTACTTCGTGACCAGCCGCTCGAACCGCCGCGACGGTGTCATCAAATACATCAAGCTGCACATTGGTGAATGGGTCATCGATTTCGTCCGCCACCGCGCAATGAGTCCAGAGACCTTGCAGATGAAGCGACGGCTTATCGACAATCGCCTGAACCAAAAGAACTGTGTCGCTCGGATCGGCCCCGACTCGATTCATCCCGGTGTTGATCTTGACGTGCACGTTCAAGATCACCCCTCGGTGGCTCGCCGCGGCTTCGGCGGCGGCCAGACCTTCGCCCGAATACACCGAGGGAGTGAGATCGGCAGCAACCACCTCGATCATCTCGTTCGGGGCCGGTTCGGACAGCAACAAGATCGGCACCGTGAGTCCGGAGGTCCGCAGTGCCTTGCCTTCTTCAACCGTTGCCACGGCAACCCATGTGGCCCCGGCGTCGATAGCCGCCCGAGCTGTTGCTAACGCCCCGTGGCCGTACCCGTCCGCCTTCACCACCGCACAGACGGTTGCCTCGCCGACAAGTCGATCAATCTGTTGAATGTTGTGCCGAATAGCATCAAGATCGATGTCGGCCCACGTTGGTCTCATGAGTGAATCTCTAGGTGCTCTGTTGTTGTACGGGTTAACCACCAACGAATCGCCCGCGGCAGGTCAGACGCAATCATGCCATCGCCAAGTTCGGTTCCCGCTCGCCCATGCACGTGCGCCGCGGCTGCAGCCGCTTCGAAAGGGTCAGCGCCGCGAGCCAAAAAAGCGCCGATCACTCCGGCGAGCACATCACCGGTTCCCGCACTGGCCAAGGCACGACTACCACTAGTGATCAGGCGGGTACGACCGTCAGGCGCCGCAACAATCGTGGTCGGACCCTTAAGAAGCACCACAGCGGTCGTTTGTACCGCCAGATCTCGTACCGCAGCAACGCGGTCCGCACCAATATCGCCACCAATCAACTGAATAAACTCGCCAGCATGCGGCGTCAACACCGTAGGTCCACGACGCCCCGAGGTAAATCTCTGAGGGCGATCACCTAAGGCCCACAACGCATCAGCATCAACCACCACGGCACACTCAGCACCCGCTACGACAGTCCGGACTGAAGCCTTGGTCGCATCATCTCGCCCCAACCCGGGACCTATGACAATCGAACTCATTCGGTCTTGGGCATAGAGCACGTCGCGATCCCAAAACTCGACTGGCAAGGCAAAACCAATTGCTTCGATTGGATCCTCGGGGCCAGCGCCAGGGCCCGGGGTACTTAAACGCACATACCCCGCACTTGACCGCAACGCTCCCAGAGCTGCCAGTCGGGCTGCTCCGGTCAAACCACGAGAACCCGCAATAATCCAGGTCGCAGAATTCCACTTATGGGCGTTGCTCTTTCGTTCAGGCACCCACCACCGAATATCTTCATCGGTGGCCAAATGACAAGTTGCGGACGAAACGTCGAGACCTATCTCCGCCACCTTGACCTCGCCCGAAGCCGCTAGTCCATCACCTAACACGAGACCCGGTTTGAGGGCACCAAAGGTGATAGTTCGTGTGGCCTGCACCGCGATACCGCGCTGCGCTCCAGTGGTGCCGTCGATCCCCGAAGCAATATCTACTGCCAAAACGGCTGCGCCGTTAACGCTAGGTGCCAAATATTCGTCACGAAATCCAGTGCCAAATGCGGCATCGATCACGAGATCATTGACACCAAGTTCAGCACAATCTGGTTCCACGACGCGCACGACGACACCGCGTTGGGACAGTACTTTCGCGGCAACTCGCCCGTCGGCTCCGTTGTTCCCGGGACCAGCCACCACAGTGACTCGACGGCCGTAGGTTCCGCCTAGCATCTGCAAGGCCTCAAGGGCTACGGCCCGGCCAGCACGATCAATGAGTGTTTCCAGCGACGTTCCCCCAGCAACCGCCGCCGTATCGACGGCCGTCATCTCATCGGGGGTGAGGATCGGAATCATGTTTGAGCAATCACCATGGCGTGCGCCATGGATTCGGTGTGAGTCAAACTGATATGCCACGTTGCAATGCCCTGCTCACTCGCCAGTTCTCGGGCGGTGCCGTGGAGTTGCACACTGGGCGCTCCGTCGTCACTTCGGACCACCTCGATGTCCACCATGTTCACCTGGCCGAGGCCGACACCCATGGCTTTCATAACCGCCTCCTTGGCCGCAAAGCGGACCGCCAATCGCTCGGTTGGGTCGGCCGCCCTATGGGCGTAGGCCAACTCGCCGGTGGTAAAGAGTCGGTCGCGCAGCGTCGGTGTTCGTCGCAGTGATTCACGAAACCGACCAACCTCAACAAGGTCGGTGCCGATGCCCTTGATCGGTGGAGCGGAAGCCATCAGGAAGCGCCCGACCGCCAGCGATCAGCCAACGCAGGAATCGGCAACACCAATAGGTCGCCTACATCGATATCGGCCAACACCGCGTCACGAAATACTGTCTCGGTTTCGGTCACGGAGTCCCGCAGTTCGATGAGACGATTGTTGTAGCCCTGCAGCACACCGCGTGCCTCGGCTGGTTCGAGACGGTCATGCAGTCGAATGTGCAAGAGCGACAGCCCAATCGTGACTCTGTCCTTTACCTCAGGAACGATCATGATGGTACGCCCGTCGCTACGACCACGAGTGAGCAACACATCGCGTGACCGCGACACTTGGTGTTTGGTACCCCGCAAAATGGGGTCGTCATCAGCACGCGAACGCAACTCACGAGAGATGCCACCTCGATCAACAACAATCAGATGATCGTCCCCGTCGGCGCCTGCCTCGATCCGGTAGCGGGTGTAGCCAACCACGGCGTCGACGGCCACGTCGAGGGCAACAATGGTACGCAAACTGCGATAGCTCAAAGAATCACGAGGGGCCCCGGCCAGGAGAACCTCCCCGACCAACGCCACCTGAAGAAGTGTCTCATCAGCACGTGAGATCCCAACCGTGACCGTCTTGGCCTGATGCTTAATGGCATCAATTGGTCTCGTTAGTTCGTCGATCGCCGCGGTCAAAGCAGAGTCAAGGTCGTCGAGCACCACACCTGGAGTACCAACCTTGCCCCGGTCCAACTGGTAGGCATCCAGCGGAATCATTTCCAACGCATACCTAAACCCGGTAGCTAACTGCGAAGCTGTGCTCGCCTCCAAATGGCCGTTGAGCTTGCCGGAACGCAACTCGTCAAAGAACTTGTGAGCGGGTTGTTGCAGCGTGACCTTCAATGCACCCAGCACGCTGTCGGGTACAACGCCATCGACAACAACTCCCTCTATAACGGCTCGGGCCACACGCAATGGCTGAGCTTGTGCGTCGATAGCCAGAGCTGCCTCGTAACCGAAGAGGTGACCCACGACAGTCGACATGATAAATGCCAGTCGGTCATGGACAACAGGCACTGGCAAAACATCGGTAGCTGAAGTGAAACGCTTCTCGTCTTCGTTGGCGATGACAATTGCCGCAGCCTTGTGCGCCGAATAGATCGCCACTTCCTTGGCAACATCATCCGCCGTTGAGCCTCGAAGCCCGGCGGCGCAAACCAAGATAAGCGGCTCAGACGAAAGGTCGATGTGCTTCTTGTCTTCGGTTGCATCGCATGCAATGGCCTTGTAACAAAGTTCGGAAAGTTTGATCCGCAACTCCTCAGCCGCAATCCGATTCGCACCGTTGCCGACCATGGCCCAGTAGCGCCGTTGAGGGCCGCTTCGCCGGGCTGCTTCGCCAATTGCTTCGCGGGACGCGATGACCCGTTCCATGGCGTCAGGAATTTCCCGCAGACCAACAAGAAGGCCTTGACGATCCTCACTCCAAGGGTCGACGCCAACCTCATCAGCGAGCGCGCAAGCCAATAAGAAGCCCGCGGCTATTTGTGCATAGAACGCCTTAGTGGAGGCCACGCTCATTTCGACGTCGCGTCCATCAGAGGTGTACAACACGCCGTCGGAACGATCGGTAAGGTCGCTTCCGCGGCGATTCACAATGGCAACAACTCTTGCTCCGCGGTCGCGGGCCAAATCAACCGTTCGGTTGGTGTCAGTTGTGGTGCCTGATTGCGAAATCGCCACAATCAACACGTGCGACATGTCGTCGACCAACCCAAACCCAGACAACTCGGTTGCTGGTAACGAGGAGACCCGTACCGGCGTACCGGCAAGTTCGTGGGCCAATGCCCGGGCCAAACTTGACCCGGCTATATGGGCCGTGCCTTGACCAATTACTGTAATTTCAGATATCTGTCCCGAACGAAGATCGGCCCTAACATCGTCGGGCACGCATTGACCAAGTTCGACTCTTAGGCCCTGTGCTTCCTCGACGACTTTGCCGCGCAGTGTCTTGCGAAACGATGTTGGCGCTTCGCCAATTTCTTTCAACAAAAAGTGCGGATTGTCACCCAGGTCAATGTCACGTGTCGTAATTTCGGCCGTGACAAGTTCGCTTAGTTCAACGGGCAGATCGCTAGTGTCGTAGCTGCGACGTTCGAGACCTTCGAGCGTCCCGGCATAGCGTCCATCGAGGATGACAACCTGACCCTTTGACCCGATCGGGTTCTGAATATCAGCCGGCGTATCGCCATCGATACGAAGATAGGAAGAAGTTTCCTCGACGAGACCGTACGGCTCTGAAGCAACGATGTACATGTCCTCAGCGAACCCAACGTAAAGCGCCTGGCCGCTGCCTCGCAGCGCTAGCAACAGCTGGTTATCGGTGTTCGCCACGTTGGCCGCAATAGCGACCGAGCCCTCAAACTGAGCCACAGCCTGATTGAAGGCGTCACTCGGGGCCAGACCATCCGCGATCCGTTGCGCCACCATGGTGGGAATTACCTTGGCATCGGTAGTTACGCCAGGGGCAAGTGTCAGACCATCACTGGCCTTCAGATCGGCAAAGTTATCGACATCGCCGTTGAGGACCGCAGTCACGTAGGGGTAGTCGACGCCATCGATCTGCTCGGAATTAATCGGGTGAGCATTCGCTTCAGAGATAACGCCGATACTCGCCCAGCGAGTGTGGCCTAGCACAATGGTTTCGGCGCCCTCCGACTGCAACGCAAGATCAAGGAGTTCGTCGTTGGCAATCGCCGAGCGCAACACAGCCGTGTTGTCGCCCAATTCGCCAATCTCGGCCGCCGTCTTGTACACAAAACTCAGCCCGCCCTCAACCACACGAACCGAACCGGACCGATACAGGGGGTCGGCATTGCGCTGGGCAATAAGGGCACTATGTGGGCCCGCGCCAAGGTCAAGTCCATGATTACGCACCAACAAATGCACACCCGCCGAATCACGCCCGCGCACCTCAAGTCGATCAATGGCCGACAGAGCCACTTGTATGGACGTGTACGCCTCAATTGCCGCCAACGACGCATCCTTACCCGCCAAGGCTTCCACCTCTACAGCGGTGCGTAAACGATCCTCACGAATACTCCACACGGCATCGCGAATACGTACCAACGCCACGTTGTGCTCTTCGGAGACGGCGGTTTCTAATTCGCCATCGATACGACCATCAAGATCGGCAACCGCTGCCGCAACATCAGAAATAACCTGCTCCACGCTTTCGTGCAGTCCGGCTACGTTCACTAGCGCAAGCACCCCGGGAACACCCAAAAGCTGAGTGTTGGCTGCTTCTAGAAACTGCGCAACCGTGGTCAACTCTCCAACCAGGGCGGGCCCAAGGGCCAACCTGTCACATCCCGTCAAGGCCAACCGGAGCGGACTTAGGACTTCGTCAGCGGTCGGGGTGAGACGAACGCCACGACGTCGGACCACAGCAATAATGCCGCACACAGTAAGGCTCCTAAGAGATTGAGATTTCGGTTGCCTGGCAAACCAGCTTAGCGATCACCGAGGGTCAGGAAACGGCAATCTGCGCAGCGCGAACCAGCCGATCGGTAATCGTCGCCGCGCGGGCCGCATCATCGGCCTCGACCATCACCCGCAACAACGGCTCAGTACCCGACGCCCGCACAAGTACCCGGCCCGAATCGGCTAACTCTGCGTCACACAAAGCGATTTCGTCCTGCATTGCATCGAGCGCCATCTGGGCATCTCCGGCCACAGGGACGTTGACCAGGTACTGGGGCACCGGTTGGAGTATCTGGCGCATTTCGTCGAGACCTCGCTCATCTCGCTGAACCAGATCGGCGAGTAATGCTCCTGCCAACATCCCGTCGCCTGTCGTGGCAAATCGGCGATAGATGATGTGCCCAGATTGCTCGCCTCCAAGCACCCAACCATTTGCACCAAGAGACTCCAGCACATAGCGGTCGCCGACTCTGGTGATGTCGACCGTGATCCCTTTGGCATGCATGGCGCGATGAAAACCCAAATTGGTCATGACCGTTACGACCACGGTATTTTCGACCAAAGTTCCTGCGGCCGCTAGATCAATAGCAAGTAGAGCGATGATCGTGTCACCGTCTACCACTTCGCCGGTATTAGACACAGCCAGAACACGATCGGCGTCACCATCGAACGCCAGCCCAAGATCGGCGCCTACGGCAATGACTTTGGCCTGGAGGCCAGTGAGATCTGTTGAGCCGCACGCTTCGTTGATATTGCGCCCATCAGGGTCAGCATGAATCGCACTAACGGTGGCTCCGAGCGCCTCAAACAGGGCCGGCGCCAACGGCGAAACAGCACCGTTGGCACAATCGAGAACAATGTGTTGCCCCGCCAACGAGCGGCCTTCGAGGGCCCCAACGATGTGGTTCATGTACCCATCAAGGCCGGATTCGTAACCGATCGTCGTTAATGACGCGTCGTCGGTTTGTTCGGTGGCGTGCTCATCGAGCAGGGCTTCGACAGTGGCCTGTTGTTTGTCGGTCAGCTTTTCGCCGCCGGGAGCAAACACCTTAAGTCCATTGTCGTGCCACGGATTGTGGGACGCAGAAATAACCACGCCCGCAATATCGAGTGAGGCACAAACATAGGCAACCGCCGGAGTTGGGGCCACGCCCAAATCGAGCACAGTCACATTTTCCGCGCCGAAACCCACCGCTAGAGCCGAAGCAAACGCTGAACCCGATTCACGCGTATCGCGTCCGATGACCACGGTTGTGGTCCCAAAGGCGCGTGCTACCGCTCGAGCCAACCGCGTCGCAAACGCAAGAGTTAACTCATCGTGGGCGAGACCACGAACACCATCGGTTCCGAACTTCATTGTTGCATCAGCGAAAGCTGCTCACCGCGAACCATCGTGATGATGTCCACGGGAAGAGCCGCCAACCCAGCGATTTAACGCTTGGAGTACTGTGGAGCCTTACGGGCTTTCTTAAGACCGTATTTCTTGCTTTCCTTCTTACGAGGATCGCGAGTAACAAAGCCAGCGGCCTTAAGAACGCCACGGCGCTCGGGATCGAGCTCCATGAGGGCACGGGTGAGGCCGTGACGCAATGCGCCAGCCTGACCGGATTGACCGCCACCATCCATGGTGACGGACAGGTCGTAGGTGCCGTCGCAGTCGGTGATGCGCATGGGCTCGGTGATGGCGTTGCGATGCGTGGCCGACGGGAAGTAATCGTCGAAGGCCCGCCCGTTGACGGTTACAACACCGGTGCCGCTGCTAATGCGAACACGAGCTACGGAACGCTTGCGGCGTCCGGTTGTGGTGGTGAGGTACGTAGTAGTCATGATCTAAATCTCCAGCTCAGACTCGGGCTTTGGCATGCTCAATAACGAGTGCCTGGGGCTGCTGAGCCTCGTGCGGATGGGTCGAACCTGCGTACACCTTGAGCTTCTTGAGCATCTGGCGTCCGAGACGGTTGTGGGGAAGCATGCCACGTACTGTTCCACGCACAGCCTCGGCTGGCTTGGCTTCGAGCAGGTTGGCGTAGGTTGTGGACTTAAGACCACCTGGGTAACCGGAGTGGCGGTAAACCATTTTGGCATCAGCCTTGTTGCTGCTGAGCACAACCTTGTCGGCGTTGATAATGATGACATGGTCACCCATGTCCATATGGGGCGTGAACGTGGGCTTGTGCTTCCCACGAAGAAGCGAAGCTACCTCGGTGGAGAGACGTCCGAGGACGAGACCTTCAGCGTCGACAACATGCCAATCGCGGGTGACCTCTGAGGCTTTGGGGGTGTACGTTGGCACAACAATCTTCCGAAATTTCGGGGGATAGAACAATAGACGAATAAACACAGGGGTCATAAGTCCGGAAGTCAAGGCTAATGGCGATTTTATGCTAATCCACGCGCGAACAACCGCTCGTTTTAGGTACTTTCGGTGACATCGCCTTGTCGAGCTCCTGGCATATGCACGCGCTTGCCGTCATAGTTAACGTTCCAAAGGGTCAGTCCATGCGGCGGAGCTACCCGCCCAGCCTCATTACGGTCCTGTAGCGCCAGGATTCCAGGCACATCCTGGGGGCTAAGTTCGCCCAGCCCCACACCAACCAGACACCCGGTGATGCTACGAACCATCTGATTACAGAAAGAGTTTGCTTCGATATCGAGTCGAACTACATCGTTCTCGTGCCGCGACCAGGTGACCTGACGAAGTCGACGCAATCGAGGAGCCTCAACATCCTCGCCCTCGGGGCTAATTACCATCTGTCGGCGACAAAAGGATGAAAAGTCGTGCAGCCCGAGCAGATGCTGCCCACCTTTGTTCATGGCGTCGATATCGAGGGGCATAGTAAGCAACCACGCCCGGTCGTACAGAAACGGGTCAGGGACCTGCCGGTTCAAGATGGTGTACCGGTATGAACGACCGGTGGCGTGATAGCGAGCGTCGAAATCGCTCTCCACCACGATGGCCTCACGGCACACGATTTCAGGACCGCACATAGAGTTGACCGACGAGCGCAGCATGTCGGGAACCACGCGCGACGAGTCGGCATCAAAGGTGACGACCTGCCCCCATGCGTGGACACCCGCATCGGTGCGCCCGGCGCATGTCAAAGTCACCGGACCCTGGACGATGATCTCTAGCGCTTCGGTGAGACGACCCGCGACTGTCTCGACACCCTCGTTGATGGCGAAGCCGCGAAAAGGGGCCCCGTCATAGGCAATCAGCAACTTAACCCGAACAAGCTCTCCACCGGCGCCGTTACGGCTCTCCCCTACCACGTGTCCAGCGCGTCGAGATTTTGTCGTGGTGCGTGATGCTGGCGTGGGTGACAGGTCCATCAGATTTCGCGCCGCATGGGCAGATGCATGATGCCGTCCTCATCAAAGTCAGCGCCGGTCCGAGCGAACCCAAACCGTTGGTACCAGCCCTCGAGGTAGGTCTGGGCGTCGAGTACCCACGCACCGACAGTGTTAGCTAGTACGTGCTGAACAAGCTGCTCTGCCAATCCTTCGCCCCGAAACTCAGCCGCCGTAACCACACGCCCGATCGTTCGGTGGTCACCGTTGTCCAGCACACGCAGATAGGCCCCAATGGCCTGCGATTCGGTAGTTGTCTTCCCACCGGCGTGGAGCGCAGCACCTGGAACCCACATGTGCCGGGTTCCGGGCTCCGAATCACGGCCATCTACATCGAGGTAGACACAGTTCTGCTCAACCACAAAGACCTCAGCTCGAAGCCGAAGAATCCCATGAAGCTCATCAACAGCAAGCTCATGAAACAACCGATCAACAATCACCCAGCAAATCTACCGACACAACACCACCCGACACGACATCGCCGATGCGGCGTACGAATGGCCTTACCCCAAAACGCCGAAAGGGCGAGGGTGCGGGAACGGCCAGCGAATCCGACACGACATCGCCGATGCGGCGTGCGAATGGTGTACCCCATCGCTTTGTTCCCCAAAACGCACAAAGGCGAGGTGCGGGGGCAACCCCCCCCCTGACACGGCATCGTCGATGTGGCGTGCGAATGGCCTTACCCCAAAACGCCGAAAGGGCGAGGGTGCGGGAACGGCCGGCGAATCGTCATTTTGAGGCAGCTTGCGAAGCACGCCACGAGAGCGATTCGAAGGACGTACCGGCAACCTCGCCCGTACAGAACGGTTTATTTAGACCAATTCGATGCGACACATCGGAGCGTTGTCGCCTTTGCGTGGCCCAATTTTGAGAATGCGGGTGTAGCCGCCGGCACGGCCGTCGTAACGAGGGCCGATCTCTTCCATCAGCTTGTCGGCAATCTCTTGATCGCGCAAGAAGCTAAGAATTTGGCGGTGGTTATGTAAACCACCCTTCTTGGCTTTGGTGATGACCTTCTCGGCGATGGGGCGTAATGCCTTGGCCTTCGCTTCGGTGGTAACGATGGCCTCAGCGGCCACGAGTGACGAAACAAGGTTCGCCATCATCGATTTTTGGTGAGCAGCACTGCCGCCGAAGCGACGGCCCTTGCGGGGGGTTCCGAGCATGACTAATCCCTTGTGGCGAGCGACAGACCGCGCTCGTCAAGCTTTTCGATGACCTCGTCGAGTGACTTTTGGCCGAAGTTCGTGATAGCCAAAAGATCGTCTTCGGTCTTGGTAAGGAGCTCGCCCACGGAGTTGACCTGGGCGCGCTTGAGACAATTACGAGGACGCTCGGACAAGTCGAGGTCTTCGATGGGCAGATCGAGATCTGGTGATGTGGTGGTTATGACCACGACTTCGCCGAGCTCGAGACCCTGGGGTTCGTCGCTCATCTCTTCGACAAGTTGAACGAGGGCACGCAAGGTGCCACCAGCCGAAGCCAGTGATTCGCGTGGTGAGATCGAGCCGTCGGTCTCGATATCGAGAACGATTCGGTCGAAGTCGGTCGACTGCTCGACGCGGGTGGGTTCAACAACGAACGACACCCGACGAACGGGCGAGTAAATCGCATCGACGGGGATGACACCAATGATGTTACCGGTGTCGATGTTGAGCGACGAAACGTAGCCACGTCCCTGCTCGATCGTGAGATCGAGAGCCAGGCGACCCTTGCCGCTCAGTGTTGCGATTACTTGATCGGGGTTCAGAACCTCGACGTCGGCATTGCTCTGCATAGCTGCAGCGGTAACGACGGCTGGACCACGAACCTCAACCCGAAGATTGACGGGTTCTTCGCTGTGGGACTTAAGTACGACGTCTTTCAGGTTCAAGACGATGTCGGTGACATCCTCGGTGATACCTGGGATGGTGTCGAACTCGTGGAGGGCTTCGTCGAAACGAACCTGCGTAATTGCTGCGCCGGGAATCGACGAAAGCAATGTACGACGTAACGAGTTACCTATGGTGTGACCAAAACCCGGTTCAAGCGGGCCAATGGAAAATTTTTGTCGGTTGTCTGCCTCGTCGCCTATGGACTCCACAGTTGGACGCTGAATGATCAGCATGTGACTACCTCGGTACTACTAAAAAACGGATTTCGAACAGCACGTCATTGCTATGACGTAGGGAAAGACTTACTTACTGTACAACTCGACTATGAGCTGCTCACGGACCGGAATATCGATCTGTTCACGCACTGGCACCTGACGAACGGTCATTGAGAAACCACCGTCGCCACTGTCGACCCATGCCGGAGGCGTGCGATCGAGAACGTCCATGTTCCACTGAATGGTGACCATCTCGCGAGTCTTGTCACGAAGCGTCACCACATCACCAGCCCGCAGACGGTAGCTAGGAATATCTACCCGGCGACCGTTTACGTTGACGTGACCGTGATTTACAAACTGGCGGGACTGGGGGCGAGTAGCCGCCCAACCGCTGCGATAAACCAAGTTGTCGAGACGAAGTTCGAGGTACTGCAACATGTTCTCACCGGTAACGCCTTGACGGCGGCTGGCTTCTTTGAAGATGTTGCGGAACTGACGCTCGGACAGACCGTAGGTGAAGCGAGCTTTCTGCTTCTCCTGCAGTTGCATGAGGTACTCAGAAGGATTACCCCGACGACGGGTACGACCGTGGTCACCCGGAGGGTAGGGGCGCTTCTCAAGTGCGGTTTCTTCACCTTTGGTACCAAAGATGTTGGTCCCGAGTCGACGAGCGACTCGGGCTTTAGGGCCTATGTAGCGTCCCATTAGTTGCCCCTTCGGCGTTTGGTGAGACGACAGCCGTTGTGAGCAACGGGTGTGACGTCTTTAATGCCGGTTACTTCGATACCGGCACTCTGGATTGAACGAATTGCGGTTTCACGACCTGAGCCTGGGCCCTTAACGTGAACATCGACCTTGCGGATGCCGTGCTCCATGGCACGACGAGCACACTGTTCAGCTGCCATTTGGGCGGCGAACGGGGTGGACTTACGTGAACCCTTGAAGCCAACGTTTCCAGCTGAGGACCATGCGAGGACATTGCCCTGCTGGTCGGTGATGCTGACGATGGTGTTATTGAACGAGCTCTTAATGGTCGCAATACCGTACGCAACATTCTTGCGGTCTTTGCGACGGGCCCGCCGAGCGGGGGGTGTAGGGGCAGTAGCCATTATGCAACCTTCTTCTTACCGGCAGCGGTCTTCTTGGGACCTTTGCGAGTGCGAGCGTTGGTATGGGTGCGCTGGCCACGAACCGGAAGCCCGCGACGATGGCGCAAACCCTGGTAGCAACCAATTTCCATCTTGCGCTTGATATTTTGAGACACTTCACGTCGAAGGTCACCTTCGACGTGCAACTGACCTTCGATGAAGCCGCGCAAAGCGGCGACCTCGTCGTTGGTCAGTTCATGTACGCGAGCCGACGGGTTAACACCCGTGGCCTCGCAAATGGTGGCGGCAGTGGTTAAACCCACGCCGTAGATGTAGGTAAGGGAGATAATCGTGCGCTTTTCGCGCGGGATGTCTACGCCTGCAATACGAGCCATAACTAGCCTTGTCGCTGCTTGTGTCGGGGATTTTCACAAATGACTTGGACACGGCCGTGGCGACGAATCACCTTGCACTTGTCACAAATCTTCTTAACGCTTGGTCGAACTTTCATAATCCTTAGGTGCTCCTTGGGAGGATGCGAAGCCGCTATTTGTAGCGGTAGGTGATGCGGCCGCGGGATAGGTCGTACTGACTCACTTCGACCTGGACCTTGTCGCCGGGGAGGATGCGAATGTAATGCATTCGCATCTTGCCGGAGATATGGGCTAGGACTTCGTGGCCGTTTTCTAGTTCGACTCTAAACATGGCATTTGGAAGGGATTCCTTGACGGTTCCCTCAAATACGATCGCTTCTTCTTTCTTCGCGATGGTGAGCCTCCCAGCTACTGCGTGTGACCCCGACCCCAGGGTGGGATCGGTGCCTTGGTGGCATCACAACAAAAGCTGCAATGCCGACGGATAAGCCTACGTCAACCCGCCACTCGGGCCAACCCCGATGATGGACGAACGTGTGCTATATGCCACTTTGCCTAACGGCTCGGTGGGGTGAGTGCCTCGAGAATTCGGGCGAAAACTTCGTCCTCGTCCCCTAGGCCATCAACTGTGTGCAGTACTCCACGTGCGCCGAACCACTCAAGAAGTGGCTCAGTTTGCGCTTCATACAATTCGAGGCGACGAGTAATCGCCTCAAAGGTGTCGTCTTCGCGGCCACGCGCCATCATGCGGCGTGTGACTTCGTCAACGGCTACTTCGAGGTTAATGGCGACACCAATGCCACCATTACCTAAGATCTCTAACAATGCTTCGGCTTGACTCGTAGTACGGGGGAACCCGTCGAGCAATACACCATTTTGGACAATGTCGTCCTCATGTAAGCGGGCACTGACAATATCAATCATGAGATCGTCGGGTACCAGTTCGCCGGCATCCATTATTGCTTCGGCTTGTTCGCCAACGTCGGTGCCAGCTTTAACCGCGGTTCGTAACATGTCCCCGGTAGAGACATGTACAACACCGAAGTGATCAACCAAGCGCGCGCTCTGAGTACCTTTGCCGGAGCCTTGGCGGCCAACAATGATTAAGCGCATCACTTGACCGTCGGTCATTACTTCAGGAAACCTTCGTAGTTACGCATCATGAGCTGGCTGTCGATCTGTTTCAGCGTTTCAAGCGAAACACCAGCAGCAATGAGAATCGAGACACCTGAGAAGGCAAAGACACCCGAACCTACGTTGGCACCCAACATGCGGGCCAAAATGTAGGCGGGAAGCAAGGCAACAAACGCAATAAACAGTGCTCCGGGCAAGGTAATCCGGTTAAGGATTCGGCCGAGATACTTCTCGGTCTGCACACCCGGCCGGATACCCGGAATGAAGCCACCCTGCTTACGAATCTGATCGGCCTGCTTGACCGGGTCAAACGTAATTGCGGTATAGAAATAGGCGAAGCCAACAATCATGAGGCCGAACACAATTAGGTAAATGGGTGAGTCAGGCTGAGCCAGATGATTATCCACGAAACGCTGAACGCTTTCGCCCCAAGTGAAGTTGTCGGGGTCCGAATCGGAAGGCAAGACCACCGAACCAAGCTGAGGCAAGTAAAGAACCGAGCTAGCGAAGATGATCGGAATAACACCCGACTGATTGACTTTGAGCGGGATGTATGTACTGGAGCCGCCATACATTCGACGGCCAACTTGTCGCTTGGCGAATTGGACAGGAATACGTCGCTGACCGTTCTCGACAAACACAATGAGGAAGGTAAGCGCTATGTACAACAAGACAATGCCGAGTGCAGCGTCGAGGCCTTCGTTTTGCTTGACCAACGAAAGTTGGTTAGGCAGACCCGACAGCACCGAAGCAAAGATCAGCAACGACATGCCGTTACCAATGCCGTGCTGACTGATGAGCTCACCCATCCACATCAGCAGTGCGGTACCAGCGGTAAGGGTTAGAACAACTAGGCCGACACGTGGTGCGGTGAAGTTGGGTAAGAAGTCGAGCGAATTCTGCGATGAGCCCTGTCCGCCGGAGCCGAAGCCACCACCACCATTGTGGAACAAGAAGGCAAAGCCGGTGCTCTGCACAATGGCAATTGCGATAGTGAGGTAGCGGGTCCACTGCGTGATCTTGCGTTGCCCGACGGCACCTTGTTGCTGCCACTGTTCAACACGAGGCACCACGATGCCAAGCACCTGCATGATGATCGATGCGGTGATGTAAGGGATAATACCCAGCGAGAACACCGCAAACTGAGTAAGTGCCCCTCCCGAGAACAACGACAGGAACGACAAGAAGCCGCCCTCTTGCTCGGCTCGCTCTCGCAGTAACTGTGCGGCATCCAAGTCGATACCCGGCGCGGGTACGAATGCACCAAGTCGGTAGATCACGAGCATTGCGAACGTGAAGAACAACTTGTTCCGCAGATCTGGGATCCGCATTACATTAGAGATATTGCGAAGAGCTCCGAACACCGATCCTCCTGGGATGGTTGACCCCGAAGGGTCGAGTCGTTAGCGGTTGGTAAGTGCGTTGCCTTGGGCTGGTGGACGGCCGCCCTTGAAGGGAAGTGGCAACTTCGTGACAGTACCGCCCGCGGCGGTGATAGCGGCCTCGGCCGAAACCGAGAAGGCCTCAACCGAAACATCAAGCTTGCGGGTGAGTTCGCCACGACCAAGAATCTTTACGAAGGCGCCCTTCGATACCAAGCCGATTTCGCGAAGTGTCTCTGGGGTCACAACGTCAAGACCGCACTCTTCGAGTGTGTCAAGGTTGATGGCCTGGTAATCGACGCGGAACGGGTTATTGAAACCGCGCAACTTCGGCAAACGAATGTGCAACGGAATACCGCCACCTTCGAAGCCAACACGTACCTTGCTGCGGGCGCGCTGACCCTTGGAACCACGGCCTGCGGTCTTACCGCCATGGCCACCGATGCCGCGAGCAAGACGCTTGGACTTGCGATTCGAACCCTCTGGGGGCTTGAGATCATGAATCTTCATAATTATTCTCCGTCGACTTCCGTGACCTCAACGAGGTGGGGAACACGAGCGATCATGCCACGGATTTCCGGGCGATCGGGAAGGATGTTGGATTTGCCAATACGGCCAAGACCAAGGGCACGAAGATTGCCGCGCTGCTTGGGCTTGGTTCCAATGCTGGAACCAGTTTGGGTGACTTTAAGAGCCATTAGTTCTCCTCAGACGAGTCGTCGTTGGAGCCGACGCCCTCGGCGGTGCGGTAGGACTGCAGAAGGCCGACTGGAACGAATTCTTCGGGAGAAAGGCCCCGGAGAGCGGCGATGTGATCGGGGCGACGCAGTGAGCGAAGTCCATCAATAGTGGCACGAGCGACGTTGATGTGGTTGGGCGAACCCAACGACTTGCAAAGAACATCGTGGATACCAGCTTCTTCAAGAATGGCACGAGCGGCGCCGCCAGCAATAACACCAGTACCTGGTGCAGCGGGCTTCATGAAGACCTTGCCAGCGCCATTGACTCCGGTTACCGGATGGATGATCGTACGATCAGCCAAGGGAACAGAGAACAAGTTACGGCGTGCCTCTTCGGTGCCCTTCTGGATAGCCAGAGGCACCTCTTTAGCCTTGCCGTAGCCAAGCCCAACACGACCGGCGCCGTCGCCAATCACAACAAGAGCAGTGAAGGAGAACCGACGACCACCCTTGACGACCTTGGCAACACGGTTGATATGAATGACCTTAGAGTCACGCAGTTCGGGAGCAGATGTAGCCATAATTAGAACTCCAACCCGGCTTCGCGGGCAGCATCAGCAAGGGCCGCAACACGGCCGTGGTAACGATGGCCACCGCGGTCGAATACGACCTTGGTGATACCAGCTTCTTTGGCTCGTTCGCCAACAAGTGTGCCGACCTTGGTGGCCGCATCAACGTTGCTGGTAGCACCGCCGCGGAGATCGGTTTCGAGGGTCGAGGCGGAAGCAAGAGTGCGTCCAGCAAGATCGTCGATGACCTGAGCCACGATGTGCTTGTTTGAGCGGAATACGGCAAGACGGGGGCGGGCTGGAGTGCCCTCAACTGTCTTGCGGACTGTGAAATGGCGACGAAGGCGTGCTTCGCGGCGCTTGTTTGAATTATTCGCCATGGGAACCTACTTCGCAGCCTTGCCGGCTTTGCGGCGTACGTGTTCACCGACGTACCGAATGCCCTTGCCCTTGTAGGGCTCTGGCTTGCGGTACGAACGGATCTCAGCGGCAACCTGGCCGACAACTTGCTTATCAATACCAACCACGCCAATTTGGGTGGGCTGGGGTACGTCAAACTCAATGCCGTCGGGGGCCACCACGTTAACCGGGTGACTGTAACCGAGCTGCATTTCGAGCTTGTTGGTGCCCTTGGCAATCGCACGGTAACCAACGCCGACAATTTCGAGATCCTTGCGGAACCCTTCTGTCACGCCGATGACCATATTGTTCACCAAGGAACGAATGAGACCGTGCAGGGCACGAGCCGAGCTTGTTTCGATCGAACGGACCACCGAAATGGTGCCGTCTTCGACCACTACCGAAATTGTTTCGGGAAGCTCTTGAGTAAGGGAACCCTTAGGACCCTTTACTGTTACCCCATGGGCGTCGACGGTAACGTCAACACCAGCAGGGATCGCGATAATTGCTTGTCCAATACGAGACATAGTGACCTACCAGACGTAGCAGAGGATCTCGCCGCCCATGTGGCGCTTGCGTGCCTCACGGTCGGTCATAAGACCTTTGCTGGTTGAAAGGACGGCTACGCCGAGGCCGCCAAGGACACGAGGGACCTTGTCGAACTGGGTGTAGACCCGGAGACCGGGCTTTGAGACTCGCTTGAGGCCCGAAATGACGCGCTCGCGGCTAGGCGAGTACTTCATGTCGATGTTCAAGACTTTGCCAGGACGATCGTCAACTACAACCACCTCGAAGGAGTTGATGTACCCCTCCTTGAGCAGCACGGCTGCGAGGGATTCTTTTGCCTTCGATGAGGGCATAGCGACGTCGTCAAGCATGGCCGTGTTCGCGTTGCGAATACGGGTAAGCATGTCGGCGATGGGATCTGTCATTGTCATGGTTAAATTCCTTCCCTACCAGCTGGCCTTGGTCACGCCAGGAAGCTCGCCACGGTGGGCAAGTTGGCGTAAACAAATGCGGCAGAGTCCAAATTTGCGGTAGACCGAATGTGGTCGTCCGCACTTACGGCAACGGGTGTACGCACGAACTTTGAACTTCGGCGTCTTTTGCTGCTTATTGATTAGCGCTTTCTTTGCCATGGTGTTTAGCCCTCGGTCCGGAACGGGAAGCTGAAGGCGCTAAGCAATGCTCGGCCCTGCTCGTTCGTAGTGGCGGATGTAACGATGGTGATGTCCATGCCTCGGGCGACGTCGACATCGTCGTAGTTGATCTCCGGGAAGATCAACTGTTCGGTAACACCAAAGGTGTAATTGCCGTTGCCGTCGAACGAACGTGGGTTAAGACCACGGAAGTCACGTACACGGGGAATGGCAAGATTGATCAGGCGATCGAAGAATTCCCACATGCGAGGACCACGAAGTGTGACCTTGCAACCAATTGGATTGCCTTCGCGCAACTTGAAGTTGGCGATGGACTTCTTGGCCCGAGTCGTCATGGGCTTTTGGCCCGAGATGATAGTGAGGTCCTTGATGGCGCCTTCAAGCAAGCGGGCCTGAGACACTGCGTCTCCGACACCCATGTTGATGACGATCTTTTCGAGCCTCGGGGTTTGCATGACGTTGCTAAGGCCGAGTTCGGTCTGCAACGCCAGGCGGATTTCTTCGTTGTACTTAACCTTGAGACGAGGTGCCGTAGTGGTGCTCATTTGAGGTCGGCTCCTGTTCGCTTGCAAATACGGATCTTGGTGCCATCTGCCTCGAAGCGGTAGCCAACACGAGTTGCCTTGCCATCTTTGGGGCTCAGGATTGCGACGTTAGAGACAGCGATGGGCATATCGCGGTCGATAATGCCTCCCTGCATGGTCGTCTGGGTGGGCTTCTGGTGCTTCTTGACGACGTTTATGCCGTCAACAATGACCTTGCCTTTGTCGGGCATGACACGGCTAACAGTGCCTTCTTTGCCTTTGTCTTTACCGGCAAGCACGACAACGCGGTCGCCCTTGCGGATCTTCAAACCTGCCATCACAACACCTCCGGTGCGAGTGAGACAATACGCATGAAGTTCTTGTCGCGAAGTTCACGGCCAACTGGTCCGAAGATACGAGTACCTCGGGGTTGGTCGTTGTCGTTCAACAACACAGCGGCGTTCTCATCGAACGAAATGTAGGAACCGTCAGCGCGACGGATCTGCTTCTTGGTACGGACGACGACGCACTTGACGACCTCGCCCTTTTTCACGGCGGCGCCAGGAATGGCAACCTTAACCGTGGCTTTGAATACATCGCCAATAGAGGCGTAACGGCGTTTCGAGCCGCCGAGTACTCGGATGCAAAGAACTTCCTTGGCCCCGGAGTTGTCGGCTACACGAAGACGTGACTCTTGCTGAATCATAAGATCACTTCGCCGTTTCGATAACTTCGACGAGACGCCAGCGTTTGGTCTTCGACAGTGGACGAGTCTCCTGGACACGCACCAAGTCACCGACGTTTAGCTCGTTGTTCTCATCATGGACATGCAGCTTGGTCGTGCGTTGCACGGTCTTGCTGTAGCGGCGGTGACGAACCCGGTCGACGGACGCAACAACAGCTGTCTTGTCCATCTTGTTGGAAACAACAAGGCCCTCGCGGACCTTACGTGGGTTCGGCCGTGCTTCGGTCGTTGATTCAGCCATTAGGCGTTCTCACTTTCGGCCTTAGCTGCCTGGACCTGCTGGTCTTCGGCGGCTTCAATTTCGCGCATACGTAGCTCGGTTCGAACTCGCGCTACTTCTTTTTTAACCTGCTTTAAGCGGGCATGATTTTCGAGTTGTCCGGTTGCCATTTGGAAGCGGAGGTTGAACAACTCTTCTTTGGTCTCGTTGAGACGATCAAGAAGATCGGTGTCACCGAGATCAGTAAGATCTACAACGTTACGGGCCATTAGAAGCCGTCCTTACGTTCGATTACCCGTGCTTTGATGGGTAACTTCTGGATGGCTTTTTCGAGAGCGGCCTTAGCAACGTCACTCTCGGGGTACGAAAGTTCGAACAACACACGTCCAGGGCGCACAACAGCGACCCAACGTTCCACGTTGCCCTTACCTGAGCCCATGCGGGTTTCGGCTGGCTTTTCAGTAACGGGCTTGTCAGGAAAGACGTTGATCCAAACCTTGCCGCCACGCTTGATATGACGAGTCATAGCAATACGTGCCGCTTCGATTTGACGGGCAGTCATCCAACCGGGCTCTAGGGCCTGGATACCGTATTCTCCGAATGCCAACTCGGTGGCACCCTTCGATACGCCTCGCATGCGACCACGATGGTGCTTGCGATGCTTTACTTTCTTTGGCATCAACATAACTAGTCGGCCTCCCCTGGACGGAAGCGAGTCTCTGAACTTTCTGGAGCGAGGCTGGCAGCAATCTGCTCTTCCTCGTCCAACAACTTCTCAAGCTCTGGATCGGCTTCTTTAACCAGTGGTGCTGGATCGGCATTTTCTTCGTCGCGTCGGCGAGAAGAAACGACACCCTTTGGCTTAGCGGCGCCGGCAGATTCGCCAACAGTCAACGTAGCTTCTTGGGCAACGTTGTCGTCGACACGAGCCTTGTAAGGAAGGATTTCGCCTTTGTAGACCCATACCTTGACGCCAATACGGCCGTAGGTGGTGTGGGACTCGCGGAATCCATAATCGATGTCAGCACGAAGGGTGTGCAGCGGTACACGGCCTTCGAGGTACCACTCGGTGCGACTCATCTCGGCACCGCCGAGGCGGCCCGAGCACTGAACCTTAATGCCGAGGGCACCAGCTTTTTGTGCGTTCTGGACGGCACGCTTCATGGCACGACGGAAAGCGACGCGGCCAGCAAGCTGATCGCCAACACCTTGAGCGATCAAGGCAGCGTCAAGTTCGGGCTGCTTGATTTCTTGGATGTTCAGTTGGATCTTGTTGTTGCCGCTGATCTTGGTGAGTCCGGCACGGAGGCGGTCGGCCTCGGCGCCACGACGACCAATAACGATGCCGGGGCGTGCGGTGTGAACGTCGATACGCAGACGATCACGGGTGCGCTCAACCTCGACACGACTAATTGCCGCGTGCGGCAATTCGGTCATGAGGTAGTCGCGAATCTTCCAGTCTTCAATTACGAAGTCGGAGTACTGTTCGCGTTCGGCGAACCAACGGGACTTCCAGTCGGTGGTTACACCTAGTCGGAATCCGTACGGATGAATCTTCTGTCCCATTAGTCCTCTTCCTCCGTGCTATCCGCATCGGAAGATTCAGCGTCTTTTGCTAGTGATGGTGGCAACGAGAAGCCGGCGGCTTCGGCAGCTTCGGCAGTGGTGAACCACACTTCGGCAACCGTCCTGTCGTAGAACGGTGATGAAGGCGGGTGATACAGCATTGAGTCGGCATTGCCCTTGATGGTGTAGTCGTCGCTAGGAGCGGCGCCATCTTCAAGAGGCAAAGCGGAGAACTCGCCGAACGGGCTGACATCGTCAGCATTGGCGGTGCCATCAGAATCAGAATCAACCGAAGCATCATCTAAGACGCTGGTGTCTTCTTCGTGATCATGTTCGGCTTCGGCCGCAGCTTCAGCAGCCTCAGCCCGAGCCTTGGACTGCGCAACGCGAGCCCGACGAGCATCGGCAGCGTTGGCGGAACGACCTGCGGTGCCGCGTTCTGCGTCGCGGGCGGCAAAAGCAGCAAGCTGCTCGGCCGAATAACGGGTCACAATGACAGTGATATGGCAGGTGCGCTTACGAATGCGAGTGGCGCGGCCACGGGCACGGGGACGCCAGCGCTTAAGCGTTGGGCCCTCGTCGGCGTAGCAGGCAGACACGAAGAGTTCTTCGGCGTCGAGGCCATCGTTGTTCTCCGCGTTAGCTACGGCGCTGTCAAGAACCTTCGCAATGGTGCGAGCAATTGCTCGTTCGGAGAAAGCCAGAATTTCGGCGGCTTCACCGTAGGACTTGCCACGGACCAGGTCGAGCACTTCACGTGCCTTGTACGCCGAGACACGGACGAAACGAGCCTGGGCACGGGTGCCGGCGCGTTCGTTGGTCTTGGAGTGCTTCTTCAGCGGGATAGTTGCAGCTGACATTAGCGTCGACCGCCCTTTTCCTGTCCCGCATGAGAACGGAATGTACGGGTGGGGGCAAACTCGCCAAGCTTGTGACCAATCATCGCTTCAGTGATGTACACGGGTACATGCTTGCGACCGTCATGAACAGCCACGGTGTGGCCAATCATGTCAGGAATGACCGTTGAGCGGCGCGACCAGGTCTTGATGACCTGCTTGTCGCCAGACTCGTTGAGCTTGTCAATCTTGCGGAGGAGGTGCCCATCAATAAACGGACCCTTTTTAAGACTTCTTGGCATGATCTACTCCTTACCGGCGTGCGCCGCGGGTACGGCGGCGACGCACGATCATGTCTTCGGACTTCTTCTTACGGTTACGTGTTCGTGATTCGGGCTTTCCCCATGGGGAAACCGGATGACGACCACCTGAGGTTTTGCCTTCGCCACCACCGTGCGGGTGATCGACGGGGTTCATTACAACACCGCGGGACTGTGGGCGTACGCCCTTCCAGCGGTTACGGCCGGCTTTACCGATCTTAATGAGTTCGAATTCACTGTTGCCGACGGAACCAACCGTGGCAACGCAGTCGATAGGCACACGGCGCATTTCGGTGCTGGGCAAGCGCAAAGTGGCGAAGTCGCCCTCTTTGGCAACTACCTGCACACGGGCGCCAGCAGAGCGGGCCATCTTGCCGCCGCCACCGGGACGGAGTTCGACGTTATGAATGACGGTACCGACGGGGATGTAGCGGAGTGGCAAAGCATTACCGGGACGAATCTCGGATCCTTGACCGTTTCGCAAGATATCGCCAACCTGAACGCCTTCGGCGGCAAGTACGTAGCGCTTCTCGCCATCGTGGAAATGCAACAGCGCAATGCGGCAGTTGCGGTTGGGGTCATACTCGATGGTGGCAACTGTGGCGGGAATCCCGTTCTTGTTGCGACGGAAATCGACAATACGGTACTGCTGCTTGTGGCCGCCACCGCGATGACGGCTAGTGATACGTCCGTGGTTGTTACGACCGCCAGTGCGTGGCTTCGGAACAAGCAGAGACTTCTCGGGGGTAGTGGAGGTGACCTCGGAGAAATCGCTGACCGTTTGGAAACGTCGGCCGGGGCTCGTGGGCTTGCGCTTACGAAGAGCCATGGTTAGACCTCGAACATTTCGATCGAGTCACCCTCGGCGAGGGTAACGAGGGCACGCTTGGTGTCTGGCTTGGAGCCAAATGCACCGGTGCGGCGGTTGCGCTTGCGTTTGCCCTTGCGGTTGAGCGTGTTTACCTTCACGACCTTGACACCGAAGATGCGTTCTACCGCATCACGGATCTCGGGCTTAGCAGCGTTGTTGGCTACTCGGAATGTGTAAACGCCTTGTTCGAGAAGTCCGTAGGACTTTTCGGAAACAACGGGCTCGATGATGACATCGCGTGGATCTTGCATTAGTTGTCCTCAACAGTCTCGTCGGTGGCTTCTTCGGCACGAGCGGCCGATGCAGCAGACTTCTTGTCCTCGGCGGCTGCGGTTGGCAGGCTCTCGGACGTGAACACCACAACATCGCTAACGAGAATGTCGTAGGCGTTGAGTTCGCGGGCGGCAAGCACGTGAACATTCTGCAAGTTGCGGAAGCTCTTCCAGGCATTGTCGGCAATGCCTGGCAAGACGACCAGAACGCGACCTTCAGCACCGATGGCACTCAAGGCGGCTACGGCTTCTTTGGTCTTCGGGGCAGCGAAGTCAAAGTTGTCAACCACCATTACGTTGCCGTCAGCGGCACGGTCGGACAAAGCCGAACGAAGGGCCAGGCGAACCATTTTCTTGGGGGTGCGCTGCTTGTAGCTGCGAGGCTTGGGTCCAAGTGCAACACCGCCACCACGCCAAATCGGCGAGCGGGATGTGCCAGCGCGGGCACGGCCTGTGCCCTTCTGGGCCCATGGCTTGGCGCCACCGCCGCGAGCTTCGGAGCGGGTCTTGGTGCTTTGGGTGCCGGAGCGGCGGGCCGCTAGCTGGGCGGTAACAACCTGGTGCATAACCGGGATGTTGGGTTCGATACCGAACAGGGCATCGTCGAGATCGACTTTGCCAGCATCAGCACCGGAAACGTTCTTTACTACGATGGAAGCCATTAGTTGGACCCACCTTTCGCCTTAACAGCGTTTCGGACAATAACCGTTCCACCCTTGGGGCCCGGTACGGAACCGCGAACGAGCACAAGGGAGTTTTCGGTGTCGGCGCGAACAACCTCGAGGTTGAGAGTGGTCACTTTTTGGCCACCCATTCGGCCGGGCATCTTCTTGCCCTTGAAAATACGACCGGGCGTGGCGCACTGGCCGACGGCACCGGGCTTGCGGTGATTCTTGTGGGCACCGTGAGAAGCACGGCCGCCCTTGAAGTTGTGTCGCTTCATGGCGCCGGCAAAGCCTTTGCCCTTGCTCACTGAGGTGACATCGACAAGTTCGCCAGCGCCAAGGACGTCGGCGGTAAGTTCTTGGCCGAGTTCGAAAGAACTGACATCGTCGAGACGAAGCTCTACGAGCTTTGATCCCGGCGCTACGCCAGCCTTGGCAAAGTGGCCGCGAGCCGGTGAGGAAAGTTTGTCGGGATTGCGCTCACCAAAGGTGACCTGAATCGCGCTATAACCATCGGTTTCTGCGGTTTTAATTTGAACGACTCTGCAGGGCTTGACGCTCAAGACGGTGACGGGAACCACACGGTTCTGCTCGTCCCATACTTGGGTCATGCCGACTTTGGAGCCGACGATCGCTTTTTGTGCCATAAGGCCTGTCTCATTTCGTGTCATAGGCCGGATGACCGGCATTCACGCGAACGCTCCGCACGGGGACCCGGCGGAGCGACTTATTTGGTTGTGTCTTCTGGTTCCCGAGGGCCTGAAAGAACTTCGGTTTGTGCTGAGCCGTGAATAGTTTCACTGCCGATAGCGCTCAATTACTCTAACGGCCTCAAACCGCGAACCGTCGCGGGTCCAGGCAATATCGACGCGACCGAGCTAGTCAGCTAGCCGGCGTGGTGGAAGGCCACCGGATCGGACCTCGTCTACCACGTCATAGTGCGACACGATACTGGACGCGAAAGCCTGGATTGTCGCGGCCGCGGGCAGGGCCACTAGAGCACCAACTGGGCCCAACACCGCGGATCCTGCGATCACCGCACCGAATGCAACCGCCACATGGATCTCCATCGTTTGCGCCGTGATCTTCGGGGCAAAGAAGTAATTCTCAATCTGCTGATAGATCAGGATGAGGATAAGTACGGCCAGCGCCTTCGACGGACTGTCCAGAAGTGCCACCAAAAGGGGGAAGGCACCTGCGATGTAGGTACCGACAACGGGAATAAACTGGGAAACCAGTCCCATCCAGAGCGCTAATGGCAATGGGAACGGCACGCCGATGGCAGCAAACGCAGCCCAATGTACTGCGGCGGAAAGAACGGCCAATATCGCCCGCGAGTAGATGTAGCCACCAGTTTTGTCGATGGCCAAATCCCATATGCCAAGAACCCGACGCTGGTGTTTCGGACGCAACAACCCGCAGATCACTTCGCGAATCCGTGGACCGTCGGCAACGAGATAGAACGTAAACAGCCCGATCGTCAAGATGCTGAACAACAGCCCCACTATTTGGGACCCAAGATCAACTAGGTTCCCGGCTAAGCGCGTCGCGAAGCTCGTAGCGGCACCGTCGGCTTGGAACTCGCTCACTAGCTCGTCGGTCTGGACCTCGACGTTGAAGGTTTCCTCTACCCACTGCTCAATATCGGTGATATAGCCAGGCGCTTGATCAACAAGTTCGGTGACCTGATCGGCGAGAAGAGTTCCGATCGCAAAAATGAAGATACCGCTGGCCCCCAATGTCGCCAGAAATACCAGGCCCGTTCCTGCGCCGCGGCGAATGCCCATACGTTCCAGCCGATTTACCGCCGGTTCCAGGGCAAAGGACAGGAACAGCGAAACCAACAAAATTATGAGAAGGCCGTGAAGCTCCCGGAGGAGCCACCGCGAGGTCGAAAGCATCGCCGCGCCCACGAAAAACAGACCAATTGCTTGCGGTACCCACCGCGGCATTCGGTCCCGCTCCACCAGCACCCCGTCGTCGGCCATGAAGGCGACAGTAGTTGCTGAACCGTCCCCGATACGCCATGGCCCAGCTTCGACAATACGGGTGGTACGCCTCACCAAGGCAAACTTTTGCGATTACCTCGTTACGCGGCGGAGCCACCCTCTCGGGTGGCTCCGGTACGCACGAATTATTGTTTTGGTGACCTAGACCACCAACGAGTAGTTAGCTCGTCTGAATCTTGATCTCGATATCGACACCAGCAGGCAAGTCGAGACGCTGGAGCGAATCGACCGTCTTAGGGGACGGATCGAGAATGTCGACGAAGCGCTTATGAATGCGCATCTCGAAGTGCTCACGGCTGTCCTTGTCCTTGTGGGGACCGCGGATAACGGTGAAGCGGTGCTTCTCGGTAGGAAGCGGGACCGGTCCACGAAGTGTGGCGTTGGTGCGCTTGACCGTCTCGACGATCTTCTTTGTCGACTGGTCGATGATTTCGTGGTCGTAGGCCTTGAGGCGGATACGAATCTTTTGTCCTGCTGCCATGTTCAGACCCTACTTGAGGATCTTGGTGACGGCGCCAGCACCAACAGTACGGCCACCCTCACGAATAGCAAACCGAAGACCCTCTTCCATAGCAATCGGGTTAATCAACTCAACCGTCATCTGCGTGTTAT
>Ga0115000_10000058_pt1 | contig 93432 bp, 63 predicted proteins | sample ArcticOcean_MG_C_6_FD_89690 | JGI IMG/M metagenome (GOLD analysis project Ga0115000, IMG submission 89690) | Marine microbial communities from western Arctic Ocean - ArcticOcean_MG_CB8_128 | ecosystem: Environmental > Aquatic > Marine > Oceanic | place: Arctic Ocean: Canada Basin | collected... | reverse complement strand
GGACTTTCCTGTCCCGGAGTCTGCTATGACTAATACACTTTGTGCCATTATTTATTTAATTTTTGATTAATACTTAGTAGTGCTTTTTCTATTCCTTTTAATACATTAACTATATCCCTTTCATCAGGATCTGTTAAATTTATTTCACCTTTATGGTCTATACCTTCTTCCATAGCAGTTTGTTTATCTTGATTTCTACTGACTACATCATTGATTACCTTTAGTTCACCTACTGGTACCATATGTCTTTGAAATCCTGAGTTACTTGTAATTAATTCATACTCTTCTTTCCAGTGAGGATTATACTTAAGTAAGTATAGTGTTCTCTTAGGATCTTCTGATTCATAATCAATACTTACAAACTCTGTATATATGTCTGTGTTATTTTCTAATTCACTAGGAAAGAATGTAACATGTAGTTCATCCTTGCCAGCTGGCCTGTATGCCATCTTAGGTATATATGCTGGTTTATCTATTTTAGATACCATAAAATAATCACTATGTTCTTCAAGTAGTTCTAGTACTTTAGCTTTACGTTCTTCTGGTGTCATCTTTTTTTTTGTATTTAAACTCATCTTCTTTCTTGTTGAGGAGGTGTGTCCATCTCCATGATTTGCATACTCTCAAAGGCAGCTTTAAAGAAACTCATACGGGCATCCCCATTTCTTGCTTTAAGAAAATGTAATACTAATGTTTTTTCATCTTCTATTATATATCTATCAGGTCCATATAACCTAATCTTTTGTTTAGCTGGCCGGTTAAGACCAACTAAAGTATCAGCATGTTGTAACATTGCATCTGATCCAAATATGTCTGACTCAAGTACATAGTTACCATACTTCCCATCAATTGCTCTATCCGGGTTATCTATATTTCTATTAAGTTGTGACAATGCAATGAACATGCAAGGATACTCACGCTTAACTTGTGTAAAGAATTCACCTAATTCAAATAACATATCTAATCTATTGTTCTGATAGGGTGCTCTCTTAACTAGTATGGTATGATCTAAAGTTATAATAGTTTTCTTTCCTTTATGTAGTTCCATATATGCATCTACTTGTTCTCTCATTTGATTGACAGTCATTGGTGTAGATATAATATCAACAGGACTTTTGATTCTTTCCTTAGCATGATCATGACATATATTAAATGTACTATCAGTTAGAACACTACCTGCACTGCACAGTTGCTTATATGTTTGTCCTGTAATAGAACTAAACTCTCTTATTGCTGAGGTTCTACCAACCATTTCAAATTGGAATTCTAATACTCTAAAGTCATCAGCTGGATTTAGCACGAAAGCTTCTCTAATTATTTGATCTTTTATTAAAGTCTTACCTGAACCTGGTCTTCCACCTATTACTGTTAGTGTATTCCATTCTAATCCGTCTGTCACAGCATCATTAAACTTAGGCCATGGTGTATATATTGATTTCTCTTTACCTGATTGTCTATCAAGCATATATCTAAGTGCTTCTTGGAAGGCTTTATGTTGTCCTTCCCATGCATTTTTATTCATACTATTTTTTCTTTAAAGTGTGTTATATCCTCATCCAATCCTTCTTTCAACATATCACAACAATCAGCTAACTCAGATAGCTTAACTCTAGAGGAGTCAGATTTTGCTATAAAGTACTGGCTTGTTTTCATGTATAAATAATCTGTTACTTCATACTGGTCTATATATCTATTAGTAGCTTTGAATATTTCATCCCATGTATAATCATAGTTTTCAAAGAACCATTTAAAATTATTTGTTAGAGTTCTAACATTAGTTCTTGCAGGCTTACCACTAGGTAGTTTCTTTGCAGGCCATAGCTCTCTCCATTCTTCAACTTTTTTATTATAATCCTTTCCCATTAAGATAGAGTTTGTCTTCTTTTTTCCTTTGATAAAGTAATTATTATATTTAATCTTTAACATTTTGCCATCATCTGATAGCTCACAACCTGTTTCAAGGTCTTCATTCATTATAATATATCCTTCTCTTTTTAATCCTTTTATTTCTAAGTGTGGATTTATTTGTGGAAAGCTTATTGATTCATCTATTGCAAATAACAATAGTAATTGGTTTGGAGTTATTCTATCTTTAATAATCTCCTGTAATAGTTCTAGCATTTATATGTTTTTTTTGGGTTTACAAATATAGTAAAAACTATCCTTTTATTCTAAATATTTTGTATCTTTGTACTATAAATAATACAGTTATGAGTAAAGAAAATAGAAAAGCTACTAATGAAGATTTCATTAATATTACTGATGAAAATGCATCAAAGACATTAGTAGATCAAATGAAAAAGATTAATGGATTACCTGATGATTGTTTTACTTCATTAGCACAAGATGATGAAGTAACTGTACCAATCAGTGGTAGATTTTTAGGTGTATTAAGACAACAAATGGCTTACCTGTTAGAATCAGAAGAGAGTTATACATGTCTTACTGCTTTAACTAGAATTAAAGAAAACTTTAGAGATAAGAATAATAACCCTGTTCCAAATATAACTCTGTTTGAGCAAGCTTTATGGGCTAATATGACAATGATCTCTGGTATCTCAGCTGCCGCAGTTCAACAACAAAAAGCTACAGTATATGATAAGAATCAATTCTTTCATTCTGTTGATCAATGTATGAAAAATGGTACAGGTGATCCTGATGAGTTACAACCTCTTGATGAAGCAGAATTAGCTTCACGTATGGGTATGACTGTAGATGCAGATGGTAACCTTCATCTTGATAAAGATTATCTAAAGAAAACAGGTAAAGATGCTCATAATTGGGGTAATTCAGAGGTTGATATAGCCATGAAAAGAAAATTCAGTGAAACATCAGAATCTATAAAGGCTAACCCAGATGTATTAGATGGCTCTAAGAGTGCTAAAGGTCAATCTACCCGTAAAGAGAACATTAGAGCTGAGAAGAAGAGAAAAGAGGATCTAGACTAACGCAAGTTAGATCCATTAAAATCCCCTATAGTTAAGATAGCTTGTATTACTGAGTTTAACTCTTCAGTATCACAATCAGCAAATGATTTAGTAATCATTGCTTGATCTTTAATTATTTCCTTAAGTGTTATAGGATCCTCACCAATATCATTAGCCAGTTGCCGGATCATAGCATGAATCTTAGCTAACTGAGCATTACTACCCTTCATCCCTATAGTATTAGCAAAGACTTCTATTTTTGTGCCTTCAGGAAGATCCTTAATGATTTCATCAAGCAGCGCTTCCTTGGCCTTTATTGTGTGTTGTAGTTTCCCATCCCGTTTGATCAGGGTTGTGTTGAATATCTTTTTCATATATTTTTATTATGTTTGTACCTGGTTGTTCATCCCCAGGATCAGAGAGCACGATGATAGTGATCATGATTTGTTATCTCTAATTATTGTATATATGCAATGTAGAATGCAGAAAAATATAAGAGTTACAAATGTAAAACCAAAGTAAGCTGCTATAGTATTCATATTATTTATATCTAACTGTTTCAGCATCTACAAGCACAAATGTTTGACCACATCCAGGTGCATAACAAACTATATCTGTTGAGGAATTAAACATTAACTTCTCTTTCATACAGTTGGGACATAGTATGTCCATTTCTATTGGTTCTTGAGGTATTCCAAACTCCATTTCGTACATTTCTTTCTCTACCATTTGCATGTAGATTTCTTTCATTTTTCCCATAATTATATTTTATTTTTGAGTGTTCATGTGACATCATGAATATGCAATATGCATATACTCCTGTGCCAACTAATACTATTACCATTTATTATTTATTTTTGATTACGCAGGGGTGAACAAGTGTATTAACAATATGGCAAAAGCGCCTTTATGTCCACCCCCTTGTAATACTTGTTAGTCCTTATTATATTTAGAACCAGTTCTATTATCTATATCTTTCTCTATCTGACTAGCACAATACATTCCTGTTGCTATACCTGCTATATATAAAAATAATGCTGCTATTATCCACAATGCTTCCATAATTTAATTATTTAAAGGGTTATAAAATTCTATCTTACTTTGGTCAAATCCAGATAACGCACTGGTTACCCACTTCTCATCAACAGTATCCTTGTAACATAGTACATGACACGTTGCTGTCTCAGAAGGATTTAGCCTTAACAGTCTACCAATTCTTTGGGCAGTCTTTCTTTCATTACCATATGCATGCATAATAATACCTTGCTTAAGGCCCGGTATACTAACACCTTCACTTAATTGTAATACACATGATAACTTATCTATTCTACCATCACTAAATAGTTCAAGGTTCTCTTCTGAACTCTTATTCTTAGAATGATAACTATGCTTACACATTAGATCAGCTTGCTTCTGAGTGTTAGCAAATACAATACACTTCTGACCCATATGCTTTAACATACCCTTGGCATAGTGCTCCTTAGTAGGATAGTTCATCATAGATTTCATACGTAGTATACCAAAGAACTTCTTCTTCTTCATAGTATCTGCTTGTTCTAATCTATTAGTACTATAGTTATAATCATCTACTTCAGATGTATACCATTTACTACCGGTCTTCTTATTGTTCTTCTCTAAAGACTTCCCGCTTGATAGGCGTAGATGGTGTATAATAATTTTATATTGATTAAGTATCTTAGTATCAGATGCTTGGTCAACACTGAACTCATACTTCATAGGACAGTACTTACTGACCATTCTATATTTCTCAGTACCTTTTCTTTTAGGTGGTGTACCTGTTAGACCTAGTATCTTTCCTTTGAATTGCCCAAGGAATTCCTCATGGTTATCTAGAAGACTGTGGCATTCATCTAAGTATACTATATCATAGTCATTGGGATTATGCTTATTGATGCTGAGATAGGTAGTATAAGTAATATGTTTACCCATACCTTCCATACTAGTCTTAACCATTTCATCATCCCATGATTTGAATATAGATTTCTTAGGTGCTACAACCAGGTAGGTAACCATAGGATTATAATTCTTAACCATATGTTGTAAACCTATTCTAGTTTTACCAACACCCATAGATATACCGAGGCCACATCTTCTATTGCTATTAGCAATGTCTAATGCTTCTTGTTGTACATCATCTTTACTCATAAGTTATGCTTTCTATCATCACCTTCAGGAAGTTTTGATCTTTCATGATCTGTCATAGACTTTACAGGAATTTTACTTTTCAGATACTGAGCTGTACCATAACAATGTACAAGTTGCTGTAACAATTGCTCCTTAGTAAGCTTTAATATATCTATAGGAAAAGGGAAGTATGTCTTAACATCACTACAATATGGTGCCCACTCTCTCATTTCTCCTATTTCTTTACCAATCTTATCTGCAACTTCCATAGATGCTTTGAATGTTTTGGTATTCTCTATTGCTCTGAGTTCTTGTATGTCTTCTTCTTCTTGCTTCAACTCAGATGCTTTTCTAAGTTTTAATTTCTTTAGTATGCTTTTAGGTATATCCATTATAATTCTTCTTTATTAATATTATATTCTTTGATTAATGATTTTAATTTTCTTTTAAGTATACCTTGATGTACATGAGGCTTATCAAATATTGGATTTGAAAATGTATTACATGAGTTGTTATCATGTTTACTTAATGTTCTTTTAATGTTCTTACATATGTCTAATGCTTGTTCTCTTGCCATATTATTATCATTTAGTTTTTAATTTAGTTCTAATAGTATTTCTCTTAGACATTAATTGAGAAGTTTTCTCTTCATCATTCTTACATCTCTTTAAACCTTTATCTATTTTGTTTAATTCATTTAAGAGATCTAACTTCATTTTATTTTTACCATTTCTATTACTCATCTTATTTATTTCTTTTTAGTAGTTCAGTTCTTTGAGCACCAAATGCTTTGGTTCTCTTGTCTATATATTTGTATACTTTCTTTTTCTCATACTGTTTTGTTATGGCATCCTTAGTAATACTAGACATACCCCAACCAAACTGCATAGCAAATGAATTATACTCCTTTGTCTCTTTATTATATCCTTCCACATTAACTTCTTTTAATTGAGTACCCTAGTTCTATTGCTTCAGTTGGATGTGTCTCAATCCAGTCATGACATGCTCTACATACAGATAACCAAGTGGTTGGATCATTATGGTACTTACCTCTTCCCTTCTTGTGATGTATATCTGATGCAAATAGTGAACAAGTGTTTAAACGTGCACAGCACATTGGATACTTCTCTAAGTATTGTTTTCTTAGTGCAGTATAAACTGTGTCAAGAGCATTCATCTTAGAAGACTTATGTCTAATTGGTTTTTTAGATGGTTTAAGTGGTGTACTTTTAATAGGCTTAGTTGGGACCTTAGTTAGCCAACATGCCTTACAATATTTATACCTACCGTCAGACTTCCAGATGAATTGCTCTTTATCACAGCCAACACACAATTTGCGTTTTGCTTTCATTATAATCTATAATAGTTATTAGGAAGTAATCCTTCAGATATAAACTTAACTATAAGATCTTCATATGTTATACCTAATGTCTTAAGTTTCATATTATTAATAAAATTATCATCTGTTTCATTTACATCTGTATTAACTAAATCTTTTGCTAGCTTGCTGGAGGTAAAGATACTTAAAATTTCATTAGCTCTCTTATTACATATGACTTGTTTCCAACTATTTATAACTCTTTGAGCTCTTCTCCATACTTTCTTTACTCTTCTTTTCTTATCCCAATGCATCTTTGTTACTTCTTCAGGAGTATATACATTTAATCCATGTAATACTCTCTTAAATAGAAAGTGTTGGTGTTGACTTAGTTCACTGTATACTACAGTTTGTACTAAATCTTTACTTATGGTTTGATAATCACTAAGTATCCCTAGGTATTGTAATTTATTTATTCTGTTTTGTCTTGTTATTTTTTTGACTTGGTCTTGCGTGAGCATAATTAATTTTTTTATGAGTGAGTTAAATTGTTCCTTATTATATTTGTTGTGAAAAAGTTGAGAGGTGAGTTGAACCTGACCGATAGCCAGAAAATTCTGTTTAGCATACTATCTATGTGTAGCAACCCTTGGCATAGGATTTAACTACTGTAATACCCACCTCTCTTCTTTAATTGTTATAGATCAAATGAAGTTGGTTCTTCTACTTCTTCTTCAATCTCTACTTCTTCTGCTTCTTCTTCTAAGAAATCTGCAACTGCTACAATTTTTGTTTCAGTTGTATCTCCATCCTCTTCATTATGATTTTCTTCCTCTACTTCAGCAATTGAATCTTCTAAATCCACCTGAGCTGGATCTACTTCATCATTAGATTTAAAGAATGCTTCACCACTTACCATAGAAGTCTTGTCATCAGTTTCTATATCATCAGTTGATGCAGCTAAACTATTTGCTTCTCTGATTTCATCACCATTAGTATGTGCTATTAATGTATCTACTCTAGCACAACTTGCATCATACTCAGTAACTCTATAAATAGGTTGATCATCTACACGACATATTACACCAGTATCTCCAGCATATTTAATATCTCTGTCATTACCATTAAAACTTTCTGTTATAACTATTTGTCCTGGTAAATACTTCATCTTACTTATACCTAGATCTTTAAGATCATCAAGTTTACCATGTAGTAATGTACTCATGTTTCTTTTACGTACCCATCCTGATGGAGCTATCCATATTTTTTCCTGCACTAATCTTACATGTGCATACTCTGGGTTGTTGGCAGATACACGGATTTTGTTACCGTTATCATCTGCAATGATTTGAATTTGTTGTTCTTTCTTTGCCATAATTAATTTTTAGCTAAGTTAATAAAAGGGTTAATAAAAAAGAGGACATACTATACCTAAGTATAATAGTCCTCTATATTGTATAAAGAAGAGAAGGTGTTACCTAATCTTCATCTTTGTTGTGAAAATATTTGTCATCAAGCTTAACCTTAGTAGGTATACTAGTAAGGTCATGCTCATCATTCTGTTCTTTTGGTTGAGCAGGTGCTCTACCTGTTCCTTTATATGCATTATAAAAAGGATTGTTAATCTCCATACTGTTATGAAAGCTTAATCCCTCAAGCTCATTTAACTCCTCATCAGACATATCAAGATATTGTTCAATTGAGAGTTCTATAGTTCTTCCACATCTAAGTTGATATAACATGGTGCAAATATATAGAACATTTACCTGATATAATGTTAGATATATATTATTAATTACACTGAGTCAAATTAAATAGGAGATATATAGCTATCCTGATTGAAGGTTAATATACTTATCTTTGAAATATGTGTTGGTTGGTACACAATTGAGATGTTTTATCTGATTTGATGGGATAGAGGAGCTGATGATAGTGAATTCATTATCTACATATCCTATTGCGTCCACCTTCATCTTGCTACAATATGAATCAAAGTCTTCACTATACTGATCTGATCCAGTAATAATACCTACCATCTCTCCTTGAGCATGTAGTTTAGTATCAGTTAATGTAGTTAAATCTCCATATTGAGTTATGTCATAACGCTCTGGTTTAAATGTAATGACATCATTAAGAAATAATGGTTCATATATATTCATTTCATCTAATAACATTTGTAATAGTATACCCTTGTCTGAATCAGTAAGTTTACAACTAATCAAATCAATGATATGATTTATATTAATATGTTTCTTAATGTTATTCTTTAATGCATTATGTAAGACACTATCTGGTAGTTCTATCATTTCTTATATCTTTTTTCTAGTTCATTACAGCTAACGTCTAATAGTTTGATAAGCTCCACCTTATAATCACCACACGGTTCATCAATCAACTTCCTAATGTTATTTAATACTTTAACTAATCTTAAGCTAACGAATTGTGTCTGGTCTTCTATCTTAGTCATCTCTACTACTTGTTCTTTCAAACCATCTTCCATCTTACATATAAGCTTAGGAAGATTTATATCTTTATCAGCTATATATCCTCTAACTAACTTATCATGTAATACTACCATTGGTTTAATACTTGGTGGAACATTTGAATCATCTATAAATTGAAAATCTTTTGTCATAATACTTGTTTTAGTTTAATAAAAAGAATAAAAGGAGAGAACCGTAGTCCTCTCCCAATATCCACTCACTCAAGAATGATCACTCATTCTTCCCATAGTCCATAATCTTTAACGAATTTATACTCTTCAGGAGTTATTTTATCACCATCCAATGCTCTATTAACTATAGACATTGCATAGTTATATTCTTGTACTGCTATATATATTTCTTCATCACTCATAATCAATTGTTGCTAAATATAACACCAATCATAACGAATGGTAATGCTATTCCTATTAGTAAACCTTGATTATCTCTGTCCCATATGATTGTTAGACCAAACATTGGTACTCTTTCTATTACTATTTTCATCTTCTTTTTTCTTTAATTTATTAAATTTCTTAGTATGATTTATTGTACTCATATCTACCCATATTCTAGGCTTTGGATATATTTTACATCTCCAATTAGATTCTGGTTTACTAACAGTATGCATCTCATTATTCTGTAAGAGAGTATCAATGATATGTTGATGCTTATTCATCTTCTTTATATTTAAAATAGTATACTTCTTCTCTACCCCAAGGATAGTTAATTATTGTAGTATCTACTGACTCATACTGTATAGTATCTAGAGTATACCATCTTATTCCATCCTCCTCAATAACTTCTACAGTATCTATTTTATATTGTATCTCTTGGTAATAATGTAATGACACATTAAACCTGTTAGGATCTGATGGATGGTATAGTGTATCCATTACCCATCCATCAGTATGTTTTATACATGTACTATCTTTATCATACGATAGAAATTCATATGTTGCATATAATATCATGATACATGCGGTTATTCCTATTATTCTCTTCATCTTTTTTGTTCTATTAAAACAGATAGACCTGCGATTGATATGAATCCTAAGATTAAAGAAGCTACTAATGCTATAGATGCATTAAGAACTGATTCATTCCAGAAGTTTAATAATAGTCCTATTAGTGTGAATGCTGATATTAGTACTAGTGCTGATAATACAGTAATGAGTACTGATTGATAAATTGTTTTCATGATATTTTATTTTATGAGTGAGTTAATAATTTTTGATGTTGCTGGTACTATGTATGCTTATTCTCTATAGAGAGAGACAAGAAGTATAGTATCACACGTAGTTGATGTCATAGTGACGTACTACTACTTATGATAGCTATATCCTTTATATGTACCATTGTGATACACATGTGGTATAAAGTGGGTATATGTGGGTAATGTGATGTCCTACTCACAAAGTGACACACTTTAATGTAAAAAACCAAAGACAGGAGAAGGTTTAGGTATAGTTTAATCAAAAACATACTGAGTGACCCTCAATCTTGAGTGAGTTGGTATATATTAAGCGTGATAGTGATGTAGTTATGCTATCAGAGAGTGAGACAGAGAGAGAACAACCTTAGTTCTCCCTTTGCAGGCTTATCCTGCGTATCCCCAGTTAAGGTTGGACATCTCCTTACCAGTCTTCTGGTTCATTACTGGTGAGTCAGAGATTGTGATTGCGTGAGCATCACCAACCTTTGGGTAGTCAGCAGGCTTCATCTTGGTGCAGTCTAACTGTACGAAGTACTGTTGGCCAAAGTTGTGAAACTTGCTGCGCCCAATTACGGTAGCGCCGCCTAGCTTAAAGTTAACACTGTTGTCACCCTCTGTTTGGTTGACTTGTTCAGCTGTGCAAGGCTCTGCAGTGAATACTACTGCCTTCTTAGATGCTGTCATCTTTTTGAAATAAACTGTTGTTGTTTGTAACATAATTTTTAATTTAAAAATGTGAATTAATTAGGTGCTCTCACAAAGTGTGGGGGTACACCCGGACTAGAAAAAGTGGGGGAGCCAATTGGCTAGGACCTCTCACTTATGCCATGCATACAACTTTTATAAAAACCATGGGGTATGAACCCACGGGTGTCCCCAGTTTAGTAAATGGTGGGGGGATGCTTTGGTTAGGTTCTCAAATTTTAGTATATTATAGTATGGGTAAAACTTTTAATGCAACAGTGGATTGGTTGGGGATGGTAGATAACGGTGGTGTGTTGCCGGGTCAAGACGTAGATCCTTCCGTTAACGGGGAGAAAGCACAACCAGGAACAGAACTATCTATGTGTAGTAATGGAGAATGGAATGGGCAATCTGTTAAAACAGGTTGTGGATATAGAGACTCGGCACATAATTTATATGGATCTGCAGGTATGACTTTAGGTGATATAAGTGATAAAGGTATGTCTGGATCAGCTAGGGCAGGTTTAGGTTATAGTACACATGTTCCTTATTCACCTTTAACAGGTCATTTAGGATTAAGTGGAGGAACAAGATTTAAGATGGATGAAAATGATACAGAGTTTAATCCTATAGTTGATGCTACAGGATCAATTGGTATGGAAGGAGAATTTGGCGGTAATTCGTATAATTGGAGAGAACCGTGGAAATACGGAGCTGGTATTTATGGAAAACACGATTTAACTGGAGGTACTGGGACTACTGCTGGTTTGTACGGTAATGTAGGATTATTTTCTGGTAAGGTAGGTTATAATGCAAAGACAGGTCCAGAAGCTACTATAGGATTTGGATTACCTATTAGACAAGAAGGTGGTGAGAGAGAAAGATTTATAAACTTCATTAAAGATAATGAAGGTGGTCATGACTATATAAGAAATAAAAACTCTGCAGTTAAAAAGATGGGTGAGGATGGTGAATGGGATGGTGAATCTTATTACAAAATCTTTGAAGAAGATACACAAACATATTATCCATATTTTATTGATGATGAAGGAGGAGCAACAATAGGTCATGGTCATCATAACGATGATGTTTATGAAACGTATAAAGACGGTATTACTATTGGGAGAGCTGAAGAATTATTAAATTCTGATGTAGATAATAAGATGAGTGATACAGAAATATGGTGGACTAGTAAGTATGGTGATGGAGAATGGGATAAACTAGATGAGAGCACACAGTATATGTTAGGTGATATTGCATATAATGTAGGGCATATTCGTGAATATCCAATATTTGCTAACGCAATAAAAAAAGGAGATTTTGAAACGGCAGAAAATAATTATTTAAGATATAAATCTACAGATGGTCCACTTTTAGGTAGAAATAAACCGTTTATGGCAGAATATCTCAAACCATGGATGGATGTTCAAAAAGAAAGTATAGCAATAGCACCCCCTCTTAATGAGATGCCATTACCTATTGGAGTTTATCCAACAGATAATGAAGGAGTTGAGCAAACAATGACACCTAATAAAACTTCTCCACTTAATTTTCAAATCCCACAGGCAGTACAAGATAATACAAGAACAGGTACTAATGTATTTGGAGGATGGAGAGATGGGGGTCAGATACCAAAATTCCAAGATGTAAATAGTGAGGTTGAAACTGTACAAGAAACTGTACAAGAACCTGTTGCAACTGTACAAGAACCTATTGTGACTAAGGATGTAGATGATTCAGAAGCAAGGAATTTTCAAAGAACAAAAATTAATACTGAGGCATGGTTAAATAGAGTTATAGCAGAACAAGAAGATAGAGGTAATCCTATAACTATGGAACAAGCTATTGCATTCCAATCTCAAGCACTTAAAGATTTAGATTCTGGAGTTACAAAACTACAATCTGATAGAGACTTTTTTACTAATCCTCAAGGTAACTTTCAAAAACAAAATCTAGGTAATATAAGTTTTGAGACAGCAGGGTTTAATATAACTGGGGGACGTACTGTATGGGATCCTATAACATCATCATTTGTAGAAGCTCCTGCTCCACTTGGGCAAAAGAATAACATTATGTTAATTGGAGACAGGAATATGAACTATAATCCATGGACATTAAACCATGAAATGGGTCATAATTGGAATTCCAGAAATCCTTTTGGTAATGGATCTACACAACATATAGGTAATACGTATTTTGGTAAAGATAATATATGGAATAAATTTAATCCAGATTTGACAGGAGATGACTATGACCATGTTAATGAGGCTGGATATAATAATCATGATTTTGGACTTTATCAACAAAGTTCTCATGAGTTAAGATCTGAAAAAGCTGCATTAGAAAAAGAACTTTTTGATTTAGGAATATATGATCCAACTAGAGAATTTACTGAAGCGGACTTGAAAGCAATCTTGGAGAATGATAACTTATCTTCTGAGGCTAGAGAAGTTTTAGATGGTTTAGGATATAAAGACCTGTTAAAACAAAGATATGATGTATTACAAGCTCAAGACGCTGAACAGGAAGGATTACCGTTTGAACTACGGGATAAGAAAAAAGCAATTGAAAGAATGTATCATGAGTTAGGTAGTAGATATTCCACAAGTAGTAGTATGGGGTCTAATAATTGGAAGGATATGTATGAAAGTGAAAGAGAAAGACACAATAAAGAATTTGGTACAACACCTAGAGAGGTTGATGATGGGTGGGGTGGTACTGAGACAAGAGAAATGTCAGATCTAGAATATGAAGGATATTTAAAAAATAAAAAGTGGAGTGCAGACCAAGAACTTTATGGTAATGATGCTGTTTATGGTGAGACATCATTATCTGGCGGTATTGATTCACCAGGTTATTTTTCTTATAATATGGAAAACATTAGTGATGCAAATGAAACACTAACTGGATATATAGATGATTTTACAAATGCAAATACATCAAATCCACTATTACAAGAAATAAAAAATGCAGAAGGAATGACAATAGGTTATTCTGATGATCCAAACTATAGTGGTTTTGGAACACCTGATAATATGATACCATGGTCACAAGAAAATCAAGAAACATATAATAATCAAGGAACAGGTGGACCAACTGAAGCACAATGGAACACCTATGTAGATAACTTGTTTACTGAAGAAGAAACTTATAATACGGATGACCCTGAAAATACATCATTTATGAAGATTGATGAATCACTTGATCATACATATGCGGATGAAGAAAAAGGTTTAGAAAGTAATAATTTATGGGATCTATGTTGGGATGAAGATCGTAACCCTACTGGACATCCAGATTGTACTGAAGAAATGCTAGGCAGGTTAGAAACTAATGTTGAAAGACATAATAAACATAGAAAGATAGATCAGTTAAGTTATAATGCTAATTCCATACGTGATCTTTTTGGAAATAGTACTTCTTATCATTCTGAGAGTATGCAAGATGCGTTTAGTGGTATTGGTATTTTAAAAACTGCACCAAATAGTCCATTAACTGAAGCACATTATTCAGAGATGTTTCCAGAAGGTACTCCAGAATATGATGCACGTCATAGGTTAATAAGTCAAATGAATACACTACAGAAAAAGAATCCTGATGTAAAAGCTAAGTTAGATAGAGCAACCCTAACACCAGAATTTATGCAGGATATGCAATTAGTACAAGAAGCTTTAATTAAAACACGTAAGGGATTACAACAAAAAAGACAAACATTAGTGGAAGAATATTATCAAGGAGTTGATAAGTATAGAGGTACTGATTTTGAACAGATAATTAAAGAACAGCAAGAAGAACTTGATAATGAACTTAAAAATAATAATATAACAAACTTCATGAATAGAGTATATTCTCAAAATCAAGAAGAAGTAAATGATGATCTTCCACAAGTTTTGAGTGCTAAGTATGGTGGTCAACATAATTGGGCATTAGATCTTAGATTATCTGCACAGAAAGGTAAAGAAGTAATCTCTGATGACATATATGAAAATGATAGGTATACACAAAGTGCTTCTAAGTATAAAAAGATGTTACCTAAATATCAATCAGAAGGTGCATTACCAAAAGCTCAAAGAGGTACTGGTCTTGATGGATTGAAAGATACATGGACTGATATTAAATCTGCAGTTAATCCATATAACTATAATAGAACTAATTCAGAAAATAATAATCCTTTGGCTGCTTTCCTTTCTGGGGATTTTGAAAAAATACCTACATATTATGGAGATGATAAAGATAAAGCATTTGGTAAAGCACATGATGATCTAGGAGGAGGTAAAACATTTCTTCATGATGGAATAAGATATAAAACAGATCATGCAGGAGAAACAGAACATGTAGGTAATAATTTCTTTTTTGCAACTATGGAGAAAGCTGTTGAAGATGGAGACAAAAGAGTCACACAAGATGTATTAGATAGATTCAAAGAAGTATGGACAGAACTAGGACAACCAGATCTTGAAATGGGTACAGATAAATATGATCACATGTTAACAGGTCAAAGTTGGGATGAATTAGGTCTTGATAGATCTGATCATGTTAATCCATTAACAGATAAATTATGGATAAAAGCTTATAAAACAAAGTATCCTGGAGTGTGGATGAATGCTGTTATAGATGAACTTACACACGTCAAACAACAACGTGAGATGGGAAGAGCAAAATATATGACTAAATATGCCACAGACTTAATAGGAACATTTGGTGATCAAACTTCATTATACGGTAAAGAAGGTACATTAGAACATCAAGCTCATACTGGAAAAGGTAGCGAATACAAAGTATTAAGAAACTATATTTTAAATGGAGTTAGAAAATCAGATAAGAAAAAATATGGTGGTTCATTACCTAAAGCTCAAACTGGTTGGAATGATTTTGAAAAATCTAAAGTAGGAAAATTTATAGATGCAAAAGGATTAAGAAAAGAAAAAGATTTTTGGATGGAGCAATTTGGTTATGAACCAGGTAAGGAAGAGAAAGATGCAGTATTAGATGCTGCAGCTATTGTTAATCCTATTCCAGATTTTATTCATGCTGGAACTAAATTTAATGAAGGAAAATATACTGATGCAGCTTTATATGCAACATTTGGAATAATACCATTTTCTGCTGCACCTTTAGTAAGAGGTACTAAGAAGTATCTTCTTAATCCTATTAAGGATGCTGTAGAACGTGTTGGTGCTAAAAGATTTGGGTTATGGAATAATGCTGGTCAATCAACAACTCATACATATAATCCAGGAACTAAGACTTGGATAGATAATAATGCACCTAAAGTACAGGAAAAACTTTTAAAAAATGATACAGAATATCTTGCTAGACAAGACTATCTTACAAACAAAGTAACTAAATTACAACAAGGTAAAATAAAGATTACTGAAGAAATTAAACAATTTAAGATTAATAATCCAGGAAAACCAGTACCAAATGATTTATTAAAAATTGATAATGTGATAAATTTTCAACTAGATAATTATAATGACATACTAGATAATGTTCCTCCAACCTATACACATGTAAAACCAGGTGATGGGCCATTTGGATTAGATTTTGATATTGATAAACCCAAATGGAATGGTCCAACAATGAAGTCAGGTAATGATGATATTATAAAAAGGTTAAATGCAGAACTTAAGAAAGCAGAAAAATTAGATCTAGAAAGAATAATGGGAGATTATAAATGGGATAATAGAAATATATTCAGTAAATACTTTGATACACCTAAGCATCCATTTAATGCTGATCCTACTGCATTAAAACCTTTTTGGTTAAACTATGATTTTACTTCTCTTATAAAAAAATAAATAATAAATAATTAGGAAGTTATATATATTTCTTTATAACTTTGCAACCAAAAACATTAGAATATGTCAAAACTAAACCCAATGGATGACTTTGATGGATTAAATGAATCAGAAAAACTACAAGCTGAGTATATACTTCTTGACAAAGCATTCAGAACTTCCTTTGACATAATAATTGGCAAAACAACATTAAAGTTTGTCTTAAAAGAAACAGAAGGGGTAATATTAGCACATGATCCTGAATCACCATTAGATACAGAAAGAAATATGTATAGTCTTCAGAATATGATGGATTACTTTGTTGAAGAGGAAGAATATGAGAAATGTGCAAAGGTGAGAGACATAATTAATTTATTTATTAATAAAGATACAACTAACCAAGAAGAAGATAAACTTTAAACCAATGGCAGAATACAAATGTAAAGAATGTGGTGAAACCAAAACACTATATAAAAGATCAATGGTATTGAGAGATGGTAAACTTATTACTAAAGAGGCAAAATGTAAATGTGGTCACTATATGGACCAAATTATTACTGAAGAATATGAAGGAATACCTGACATTTATAGAAATGAAGAAAATTCAGGACATAATAGTGGAGGATAATAAATTCTTTTAAACTTTTGGTATTTATTTAAACTTTTTTTGTATCTTTGTAGTATAATAACTAATAATTAAACTATTTAAACATGGCAAAAAAAGCTACGGAGAGTCCTGCTCCAACAGAAAATGGACAAGAATTATCTGAAAAAGAAATGGAAGCTAAAAAAGCTGAAATTACAGTTTGGTATAAAGATAATATCAAACACTTAAAGGTTCAGAAAGAATATGAAGAACTTTTAAGAGACATTGAAAAACTACGTGCTGAAAGACTACAAGCACAACAGTTTATTGCTCAAACTATGGCTACTCAGAAGCAAGAGGCACAACAACAAGCAGTTGCTGATGCAAATATGGCTCAAGCTCAAAATCAAGCACCACAGAGTCAAGCTCAACAAGATTGGAATCCAAACATGGATACAGCACCACCAAGAAAGTTAAAAACAAATGCCTAGATATAGTATAAAGCAAATTCAAAAGGCTATGACCTCAAGGAATTATAGATTCTTTGAAGAAGGTAAGTATAATGTTAATATAATTGGAATTAGGAACTCTGAAACTGCAGATAAAGTAACTAATAGGTTTGATGATTTAATAACAATATCTTATAAAGATGATCAAGACAACTGGCAATACCATGAGTTTGATTGCACTACAGATCCAGGAACTCATTGGGTAGAGAATGTAATGAATGATAAAGGAGTTGCAGTACTTGTACCTGGTCAATATCCAAAGTCTCATAAGATCAGAAAACATCAGGGTAGATATGAAGCATTAGGCCAACAAAATCCTGTAAGTGTTTATAGAGATGATAATAGAGATGATATTTATCAAATGAATAAAGCAACTATTGATACTGGTTTATTTGGTATCAATATACATAGAGCTACTAAGTATGCTGGTAAAAAGTCTTCACAGGTTGATAGATGGTCTGCAGGATGTCAAGTAATTGCAGCTAATGATGATTTTAGATTATTTATGAAGATATGTAAAAAAGCTAGAGATGTATGGAGTAATAACTTTACATATACATTATTAAATAGTAATGAGATACCTACATCATGGCTCTCGTAAACACAGTAGAGAAAAGAATTAAGATGCAGAGGGATGGTGTGATTAAGTATCAGATCATCACCTTCTGTTTTCTTAATGAATTACAATTAAGTAGTTCAGATTTAGACTGCCTTCTTGAACTTGCTAAGGTTGGACCTATTGATGTTACTAGTTTTTGTAAATATATTTCTGAATTAAAAATATTTAAAAGTCCACAATCAGTTAGAAATGCAATTCAAAAGGCAAAGAAGAAGAATCTAATAATTATGGAAAATAAAAATATTGTTATAAATCCAAATATGAAGGTACAAACGGATGGTACTATATTACTAGACTTTAAGATACTTGGATCAGATAATGAGATTGGAGGATAAAAAAATACACTTAAATCCAAAATCATATAAGGAATTCTTTAAAGAAATTGCTGAAGAGTGCGGAGTACATGAGAATTTAGTGGGTGAACTAGTAAGATTCTTTTATGCCGAGGTTAGAACAAGTCTAGAGAATTTAGAATATACACGTATACAATTACCTAATCTTGGAACATTCATATTAAGAAAAGGAAGATTAGATAGAGCAATCAAAAGACATAAAGATATGTTAGGTAATATTGAAAAAACAACATATGTAGGATACGGGAATCATTTACCTCTCAAAGATAAACTAGATAAGATGGAAAATGCAGTAGTAAGAATTGAAAAAGAAATAACCAATAAAAAAGAATGGAAGAATGAAAATAAATAAATTACTTAAAGGATTTAAAAATATTGATCATATAGTTGATGGTATAAAAAATAATATGTTTAAACAACCGTGGATAGAAGATATTGCAGATCATAGATGGTTAATATGTAAAGCATGTCCTCTTCTAGATACTATTGGTGGTAAGTGTGCTGTTCCAGGAACAAATCCTTGTTGTGCTGATTGTGGTTGTAGTTTAGCTTTTAAGATGCGTTCATTATCTGCATCATGTCCAAAAGGTAAATGGAAAGCTCATGTAAGTGCTGAACAAGAAGCTGAGATAGTAAGAAAACTTAATAATCCAAAAAATGTAGCTGATAATGATTCTAACATTAATGTACAAAAATAATGGCTGTAATATTTAAAGAGGATGGACATATATATGAAAGTCTAGATGAAAATCTAGAAAAAGATAAGATTAATTGGACTAGTGTTACTACTTTTATTAGTAAGTTTAAACCTAAGTTTGATGCTGATGCTATTTCAAAAAAGTCTTGTAAAAATAAACGTTCAAAATGGTTTGGTCTTAAACCAAAAGAAGTTAGAGATATTTGGAAGAATGAAGGAGAGCGTGCTATTGAATTAGGTAACTGGTATCATAATGATCTTGAACAGAGAATACTTGATTGTAAGACAATAGAACGTGAAGGGGTAGAGATACCTATTATAAAACCAATAGTTGATAAGAGTGGTACTAAAATAGCTCCAGAACAAAAATTAGATGATGGTATGTATCCAGAACACTTTGCCTATCTAAAATCAGCATGCATATGTGGTCAAGCAGATCTTGTTACTATAGTTAATGGTAAAGTAAACATTACAGATTATAAGACCAATAAAGAAATAAAGGAAAAAGGATTTACAAATTGGGAAGGTGTAACTTCAAAGATGTATAAACCTTTATCTCATATGGATGATTGCCATTTAAGTCATTATAATATACAATTAAGTTTATACATGTATATTATATTAAAACATAATCCAAAACTTAAACCTGGTAAACTTATTATTCAGCATGTTAAATTTGAAGAAACAGGAAGAGATAAATATGATTATCCAATAACTAGGTATATTAATGAAGAACCTATACTAAAGGAATTAAAAATGTATGAACTACCATATCTAAAAGATGAAGTTAGATCATTAATAATGTGGCTAAAAGAAAACTCAGTATGTTAATAAAACTATTTGATATATCAAACGGTAAGGTAATACCAACAGAACATTGCTATACATTAAAGTTCTTAAAAGTAATCATTGATAAGTATCCTGATACATATCTTGAAGTATTTCAGTATTTATTTTATATGACTTGTCCTGATCCTGATATAAATCCTTTTTTTAATGTTATTGAAGTAGATAAGGAAGAGGTAATTCTTGATGAGATTAATATGGAAGAATCATTAGAATGTCCAAAAATAATGTATGCTTTAGACAAATGTGCACAGTTATATGAGACTCCAACTTTTAGAGCTTATAAAGGTATTAAGTCTATGATAGATAAACTAGCAAAATACATGGAGGTAACAGAAATAGAACATGGTAGGGATGGTAATATAAACTCACTTGTTAGTGCTGCTAAAAACTTTGATGCAATAAGATTATCCTTTAAGGGTGCATACAATGATATGAAAGAAGAACAAAAGAGTTCTGTCCGGGGTGGACAAGGACTTGCATATGATCAATTATAATAATTAAAACCAATAAAAATGGCAGAAAAAGTAATTCCAATAGGACACAAAGTCTTAATCAAACAAGTAAAAGCATCTGAAACATATGGTGATTCAGGTATTTATATTCCAGATAATCAACAATCTCAACAACTCAAAGCATATGTTGTTTCAGTTGGGGATGGAGTAAAAGGTATTATGGAAGATGATTGTGTACAATATAGTGATAATGCTCACCCAGTAACTATGATGCATGATGGAGAAACACATTTATTAATAGATCAACATGATATATTAGCAATAATTGTGAATGTATAGAACTATTCCAACATATGATAATGGAATTTGGTCAGAGACAGAATATGAAACAATAGAGGAATTTAGAGAATTTATTGATTCAATATTTAAAGAACCAGGTCAATATTCATTTGATGAAACTAGCCTTTTATTTAATAAAGAAGCAAAACTTTTTACTAGTCAAGGTTTTTATTGTGATAAACCAATGAGGTCAAAAGACTTTATGACTTACTGGGAAGATCAAAAAAATAAATGTAGAGAAGGTATTATATATAAAAATGGAAGTAAGACATGGTATATAACTAGAGATTATTATATGTGGTTAAACTTCTTACCAATCTTTGATAAAGAGGAGAAGCATTATGGCTTTGCAAAAATTAGAGATGCACAATATCATATGGCACTATATGAAATAATGGCAGAGATAAATTTTAAGCATGTTGCTATTCTTAAGAAAAGACAGATAGCATCTTCATATTTTCATATGGCTAAACTTATAAATCAATATTGGTTTGAGGAAGGTTCAATATGTAAAATAGGTGCATCATTAAAAGATTATATTAATGATAAAGGATCATGGAAGTTTTTAGAAGAATACAAAACATTTCTTAATGAACACACAGCTTGGTATAGACCTAGTAGTCCTGAAAAAGTTTTACTATGGGAACAGAAGATTGAAGTAAGAGTAAATAATAGAAAAACATTTAAAGGTTTACGTTCTAAGATTCAGGGTGGTTCTTTTGAGAAAAATCCAACAACAGGTGTAGGTGGACCATGTACTTATTTCTTTCATGAAGAAGCAGGTATTGCTTCAAAGATGGATACTACATATGAATATATTAGACCTGCAATGTCATCTGGTATGATGACAACAGGAATGTTTATTGCTGCTGGTTCAGTAGGGGATTTAGATCAGTGCAACCCACTAAAGAAGATGATATTAAATCCTGAAGCAACTGGTATACTTGGTGTAGAGACTGATCTTATGGATGATAAAGGTACTATAGGTATTGCAGGATTATTTATTCCTGAACAATGGTCAATGATACCTTTTATAGATGACTATGGTAATTCAGATATAGAAAATGCTCTTACTGCTATTCATGAAGAACGTTCAACATGGAAAAGTAGTCTTGATGCAGAACAATATCAATTAAGAATTTCACAGAAACCTGTTAACATTGCTGAAGCATTTGCATATAGAAAAGAATCAGTCTTTCCACAAAGTTTCTTAACTAGACAGATTAGACGGGTAGAAGAAAAAGAATATTCTTTTGAATTTATTAAATTAGAGAGAGATGAGAATGGTATTAAAGCTTCAACCTCAACAAAATTACCTATAACAGAATTTCCAGTTAATAAAAAAAGAGAAGATAAAACAGGTGTATTAGTCGTATGGGAAAGACCAATTAAGGACCCTGGTTTTGGTACATATTATGCATCTATTGACCCTGTCTCAGAAGGTAAGACAACTACATCAGATTCATTATGCTCAATATTTGTATATAAGAATGCCGTAGAAGTTACTAAAGAAACATCTGAAGGATTAGAAACATTTATAGAAGGAGACAAAATTGTTGCATCATGGTGTGGTAGATATGATGATATAAATAAAACTCATGAACAATTAGAATTAATTATAGAATGGTATAATGCATGGACATTAGTTGAGAATAATATTTCATTATTTATTCAACATATGATTGCTAAACGTAAACAAAAATATTTAGTTCCAAAACAACAGATAGTATTTCTAAAAGATCTTGGTTCAAATAATAATGTATTTCAAGAATATGGATGGAAGAATACAGGTAATTTATTTAAGAGTCATCTTATTTCTTACGCAATTGAGTTCATTAGAGAAGGTGTAGATGAAGAACTAGATAAAGATGGTGAAGTAATGAGTGTTAAGTATGGTGTTGAGAGAATTCCTGATAAAATGTTACTAACAGAAATGCTTCAATATTTTCCAGGACTGAATGTGGATAGACTAGTTGCATTTGCTGCATTAGTAGCATTTGTTAAGATACAACAAGGAAATAGAGGTTATATTAAAAGAAAAGAAAGGGATAAGTCACTAGAACCTTTGGATAATTCCAATAAATTTAGTAAATTAAGTATAGGAGCATTTAGGAATATTGGAAGAAAAAAATCTACTGGAGGACGCAGGAATAGATCTGCATATAAAAATTTAAAATAATGTTTGAATATATTACAACATGCACACATCCAATTGGACACTTTTACTATGTATATGTGGAAGATTGTAAACAAATAATAGAAACAGAATACTATGAAGGTACTTAATGCAATGCAACTTAAGAAGGGAGCCAAGGCAAAAGGCTCTGCTGTTAATGCTTCTTTAACGCAACCAATTCAATTTGTATCATCTAAAGAAAAAGATGAGAATTGGACACAGTGGAATATGGATTGGCTTGAGACACAAGGTCTAGACTATTTAAATAAAAATGCACGTAAAGTATTAAAAAATTATAAACTTGCAAAAGGTATAATTGATAAGACTGACTATATTGTTGAAGAAAATAATGAGTATAGAGATTTACTTGAAGTACTTACAGAAGAAGATAGTGGTGCATTAGAATTAAAATTCTATCCAATTATACCTAATGTTGTTAATGTACTATCTGGTGAATTTACTAAAAGATTTCATAAAGTGCAATTTAGAGCAGTAGATGATACATCTTATAATGAAATGCTTGAATCTAAAAGAGCATTGATTGAAGAGAACTTATTGACTGATGCATATAATAAGTTAATGATTGAAATGATTTCTCAGGGTGCTGATCCTGAATCAGAAGAAGTACAAGAACAACTATCTACAGAAAATCTTAAGTCATTACCTGAGATTGAGGACTTCTTTTCTAAGGATTATAGATCTCTAGTAGAAGAATGGGCAAGTCATCAACTTAATGTTGATGAAGAAAGGTTTAGAATGAATGAGTTAGAGGAAAGAGGTTTCCGTGATATGCTTATTTGTGATAGAGAATTCTGGCACTTTAAAATGAATGATGATGATTATGAAGTAGAGTTATGGAATCCTGCATTAACATTCTACCAGAAATCTCCTGACTCAAGATATATAGCTGATTCTAACTTTGTTGGAAAATGTGATATGATGACTGTTGCTGATGTAATAGATAAGTATGGTTATCTTATGAGTGAGGATCAGTTATATTCAATGAATCAAATACATCCTGCTACAAATGCAAGATATATGGTTGGAGGAATGCAAAATGATGGTTCTTATTATGATGCAAAAAAATCTCATTCTTGGAATACAGAAATGCCAGGATTATCATATAGACAGTTTATGAGTAACCCTGCATCAAATCCTGGAGGTGGTGGTGATATTATTAATTTCATACTTGGAGAAGGTGATGATATACATACGTGGGGTGATGGTAATATGCTTAGAGTAACTACAACATATTGGAAAACACAAAGAAAAATAGGACACTTAACAAGAATTACTAGTGAAGGAGATATTATTCAGGAGATTATTGATGAAGATTATAAAGTAACTGAAAAACCTATATATAATACAAATCTATTTAAAGAAAAAACAAAGGATAATCTTATTGAAGGAGAACATATAGATTGGATATGGATTAATGAAGTATGGGGTGGTGTTAAGATTGGTCCAAATTCTCCAACAGCATGGAGAAATGATTCCTCTGATGAACTAACTCCACTTTATCTAGGTATAAATCAACGTAAAGTAGGAAGAGTACAATATCAATTTAAAGGTGATAACTCATTATACGGATGTAAACTACCAGTAGAAGGAAGAGTATTCTCTGATAGAAATACTAGATCAACTTCTCTTGTTGATCTTATGAAACCATATCAAGTAGGATACAATATGGTTAATAATCAGATAGCAGATATTCTAGTAGATGAACTAGGTACTGTTATTATGTTTGATCAAAATGCATTACCACGTCACTCAATGGGTGAAGATTGGGGTAAAAATAATCTTGCTAAAGCATATGTTGCAATGAAAGACTTTGGTATGATGCCATTAGATACATCTATTACTAATACAGAAAATGCTACAAACTTTAACCATTATCAAACATTAAATCTAGAACAAACTAATAGATTAATGTCAAGAATACAATTAGCAAATCATTTTAAGACTCAAGCTTTTGATGCTATTGGAATTAATGCACAAAGAATGGGTGCTCCAGTAGATCAACATGCTACTGCAACAGGTGTAACACAAGCTATGCAGCAATCATATGCACAAACAGAGCAATACTTTGTACAGCATTCTGATTACCTAATGCCAAGAGTGCATACTATGAGAACTGATCTTGCACAATATTATAATTCTACTAAACCTTCTCTTAGATTATCATACATGTCTTCTGAAGCAGAAAAAGTAAACTTTACAATAAATGGAACAGAATTATTAATGAGGGACTTTAATATATTTTGTACAACAAAAACAAATCATAGAGCTACATTAGAACAATTAAAACAGATGGCACTTACTAATAATACTACTGGTGCAACTATTTATGATTTAGGTAATGTTATTAAGGCTGACTCAATTGCTGAAGTAACAGACATTCTAAAAGATTCTCAATCAAGACAAGAAGAAGAAAAAGCAGCACAAATGCAACAACAGCAGCAAATGCAACAAGAGCAAATTCAAGCACAAGCAGAACAAGCTGATAAACAAAGAGCATTTGAAAAAGAGAAAATAGATCAAGAAATTCAGAAAGATATTACTGTTGCTGAAATAAGAGCTGCAAGTTATGGTTCAGGTGTTGATATTAATGAAAATCAACAAAATGATTTTCAAGATGCAATGCAAGATATTCGTAAAAGAGATGAGTATAGAGAACAGATGAATTTCAAAAGAGAACAAGCTGTTACAAAAGATTCAAATGATAAGTCTAGAATACAAATTGAAAGAGAAAGATTATCTGCTCAGAAGGACGTTGCTAATACAAATCTTCAAATTGCAAGAGAGAATAAGAACCAATATGATACTAAAAAGAAAGATAAAAAGGAAGATAAGAAGAAGAAAAAGTAATCATAGCTATATACTGCAAGAAATCTCTAACTAACTATCAAATTTATAAGGTTTATACTGAAAATCTTAGTATATTATATATGTAATAACCAATAATTTAAAACCAATTAACTATGTCAGAAGAAAAAAATATGGAACAAACTGAGGTAAAACAAAATGTAGAAGTCAACTTAGATGAGATCTTTAATGGAGCTCCTGGTGCTGATTCTATTACTTTACCTGAAGAAACAACTAAAAAACCAAGTCTATTTTCTAGACCAGAAAATGTAGATCTATCCTTTATTGATGATAAAGAAGAAGTAGAAACTGAAGAAGTTGTAACTAAGGAAGTAGAAACTACAAATACTGAACCTATAGTAGCTAAAGAAAGTGCTGAGGTAAAAGAAACAGTATCTAAAGATGAGATTGATGACATCTTAAATGATGGACTAGAACTAGCAGAAGATGAAGAAGAAAAATCAACTGCTAAAGGAAGAAAGAGAATTGAAGGAATGTCTGATGTTTTCAAGAAGATGATTGAGAATGATGAGATTGTTCCTTTTGATGATGGTAAAGAGTTAGATGACTATACTGCTAAGGACTGGAAAGAACTTATCCAAGCTAATATGGATGAGAGAGGTAATAAAGTAAGAAGAGAAACTCCTAAACAGTTTTTTGATAGTTTACCTAAAGAATTACAAACAGCTGCAAAATATGTTGCAGATGGTGGACAAGATCTCAAAGGATTATTTTCTGCATTATCACAAGTAGAAGAAACAAGAGAATTAGATATAAGTACTGAGAGAGGTCAGTCTCATATTATTAGAGAATATTTATCCGCAACTGGATATGGTAATGCAGAAGACATTGAAGAAGAAATAGAAATTTGGAAAGACTTAGGTAAACTTGAAAAACAAGCAGGTAAGTTTAAACCAAAATTAGATAAGATGTCAGAAGCTGTTGTTGCTAGAAAGTTACAAGCACAAGAAATGAAACAAGCTCAACAACAAAAAGCATCTGAGAACTATATGTCTAATGTGTATAATACACTAAAAGAAGGAACATTAGGAGAAATGAAAGTTAATAAGAAAACTCAATCCATGTTATATAATGGATTAGTTAATCCTGCATATCCTTCAATCAGTGGACAGAATACAAATTTATTAGGACATCTATTAGAAAAGTATCAATTTGTTGAACCTAACTACACACTAGTATCAGAAGCATTATGGCTACTTGCTGATCCAAATGGATACAAGTCACAGATAATGACAAAGGGTGAAGCAAAAGCTGTTGAAAAAACAGTAAGAAAACTTAAAACAGCTCAGTCTGATAGAAACGCATCTTCAACAGGGATAGAACCAAAAGAGTCAACTTCTACAAAGAAAAGAACACTTCCTAGAGGTAATAATATATTTAAAAGATTTTAACAACAACAACAATTATTAATTAAAAAATGAAAATGAAATGGCAACACCAGTATTAAACAACGGTCTCTTTTTAAGAGACACAAATTATTCTGCTAGTTCTCATATTGATTCATATCACTTAACTAATATGCTAGGTAACGCAGAACCAATGGACATGGGTCCAGTGGATCTGTGGGCAATGACGCAAAAGGTAGAAATGCCTTTATATCAAATGGCATCTTTCGGTGGTAAGAACACAATTATGGTGGACAACGCAAGAGGAGAGTACAAGTGGCAAACACCTGTATCTCAAGAACTTCCAGTATCAATGGGTATCCAAGATGCCTCTGATGCAACTGGGGTAGTAAGAGGGGTTGATGGAGCAACCTTCAAGATCAAATTATCAAGAAGAGAATTTGGTCATGGAGACATCATAACTTATGACAAGTACAACGGACTAGAGCTATACATCACTGCGGATGATATTATTCCATTAGGTGAAGCATATCTTTATACTGTTCAACTTGTAAACAACGCTTCAGCAGTAGGTCTTAAAGATGCATACCTTAAAATGGGTACTAAATTCTTTAGAAAAGGATCTGCAAGAGGTGAATACGGAGAAAGATTCTCTGATATTACAGTTTCAAATGGATTCCGTGAATTCTACAACTTTGTAGGAGGAGCTGAAGCACATGTTCACTATTCTATTTCATCTAGAGCAGACTTAATGCTTAAAGGAGGAATGAATGCTGATGGTACTGTACCAGTAACAGAGATCTGGAGAAACTTTGATACTAATGTTGATCCGTCAATATCTTCTATTGAAGACATTGCATCAATCATGGGTAAAAACTATGTTAAAAAAGCATTTGATAATGGTACTCTTTCTAGAACGTTCTTAACTTCTATGGAGGCTGCTCACTTATCTAAAATTGCAAGTGACATTGAAACTTACTTAATGTGGGGTCATGGTGGTAGAGTTAGACAAGACGGTCCAGATGATATTAGATTATCAGTTGGTCTTTGGAAACAGTTAGACAACTCTTACAAACGTGTGTATAACAAAACTGCATTTAGTTTAGATATGTTCAAAAATGAACTATATAACTTCTATGTAGGAAAAGTTGACTTTGATGGACCAGATCCAAAACGTCAGTTAGTTGTACAAACAGGTATTGGAGGAATGCAACTAGTTAATGCTGCAATTGCTGCAGAAGCTGCTGCTAATGGTGCTATGATTACAAATGCTGATGCAATTGGAGCTGTAACAGGAAAAGGAATGGACTTAGGATACGGATTTGCGTATACTAGTTACATTATCCCTTTCTTAGCTAATGTTAAATTTGTATTAAATCCAGCATTTGATAACTTACATACTAATGACATTGAGAATCCATTAATTGATGGTAGACCTTTATCTTCTTATAGCTTCATCATATTTGATGTAACTGACGAGGGTAATGATAACATCCACTTATTGAAATTATCTTGGGATAACCAATTAAAATGGTTCTACCAAAATGGTACAATGGATTATATGGGAAGAACTCAAGGGTTTGCATCATCAGGGCAATTTAACGGTTACCGTGTAATGATGACACAAACAATGCCAGCAGTATGGGTTAAGGATCCAACTAAAGTCCTTAAGATTGTAATGAAGAATCCTGTAACAGGAGGATCATTCTAATCTTAATTAACAATATGAATGAAGGAGGAGCCTTGTGCTCCTCCCTATTTCTTTTAAACCAATTAATAATAAAACCAAAATTTAAATTATGAGTACAACAGACACAAAAAGTAATAGTAGAGGATTTAATAAAGACCTCACAATAATAGAAAAGTATCAGGACGAGAAGAGTGGTTCTGTTGCAATACGTCCATATTTTGATGATACAAATGAGAATATGGGATTAGAAAAATATAACATGACATTATTTGATGGTGTATTTCATCATGAGAGTTTAGCATGTTTAGAACAAAATGGTATAAAAAGATACGTTACTGGTTTAAATGAGTTTGCACCAGACGTAAAAAAATTACCAGCAGATAAAAAAGCTGCAAAAATAAAAGAAATTAGAACAGTTGTTGCAACATTAGAAGCTGAGTTAGCAACAAATGTACTGGATATAGAAGATAAAGATTTCTGGTCTAAGGTTGAAGTATTAAGACCAGATAATGGAGAATTTTGGGATAAGATTTCAATTAAAGTTGGTAATGAACCATTACACATGGATCCTGCTGTTGATCCTTATGACTTAATTAAGATATATTCAATTGAAGCAGGAGGATTTTCAATAGTAGCACCAGATCTTGAAACCTGTAAACGAGTAAGAGGTACTAGATTTTATTTAGATAGAATTAAGGATAGTGTAGATACACGTACTAAAGACTCTAAGTTAAGAAATAGAGCATTGGGTTCATTACAAAATCTATATGATACTGATACAACAAAGTTACTTTATATAATAAAGGTTATAGAAGGTAATAGTTCTCAGTATTCAAAAGGAACTCCAGTTGATATTATATATGAAAAAATGGATGATTATATAAATGGAAAGGGAATAGAGAAATCTAAAAAGAAAGCTGCAACATATTTTTTAGAGACTACAAGAGAAAGTATGCAAGATCTTAAAATAAGAGCAATGATTAAAGATGCAATAACTCATAATTTTATACAGGCTAAAAGTGATGGATATTTCCATGATGAATTTGCTGGTGTAAAAATGGGTAAAAGACCTTTAGAAATTCTTGAGTTTATGAAAAATCCTGAAAATGATGAAACATTAAATCACTACTTAGAAAAAGTTGAACCTTTTTGGAATGAATAATTATGAATGTAGGCACTATTCAAATAAAATTTAGACAAAGGTTAAATAAATTAGCCAGTAATGACTATGATAATATAGAATGCTGGCAAATTGTTGAAGCTTATAATAAGGCACAACTTGAATGGTGCAGAAGACAACTACATGGAAATAATATGTATAAAGAAGGAGATGAAATGTCAAAGAGACGTGTTGATGACCTTCAACTCCTTCTTACTACACAAACACTTTTAGGTTCTACATTTACAGACTTCTTTAAATCAACCAATTGGCCTGTAAATTATCTAGAGTACAAAAGAGTAAGTACAGATGCAACTAATGAATGCTGTGATGATCCTAGATCAATGACAGTTTATTTAGCAGAGGAAGCTAATATTGATTTATATATGAGAGATCCTTTAAAAAGACCTGATTTTGATTGGGGTGAAACATACTGTACACTTAAACAAGATACTGTAAAGATATTTAGAAGAAATTTTAATGTTATTAATCCTACTCTTGTATATTATAGAAAGCCAGACAATATACAGATAATAGGATGTGTTGATCCATATACTGAATCAACTTCACTTGTTGATGTTAATCCTGAATTTAAAGATGATATTGTAGAAATCATCATTGATGAGGCTGTTGCAATTGTTGCAGGAGATATAGATGCTGTTAACCATGCTTTAAGAGGTACACAAGCATCAGAAAGAAATAATTAATATATTGCTTATCTAGTAGAAAAGTAGTATATTATATATGCAAGAATAAAAGTTCAGGTTCGGTTCCTTTTATTCCCAAGTAGTAATACCGTTCTTTATGTTAATTAAAAAAAGACCTAGCTAAAACTAGGCATAAGAAAAAATGAGTTATTTTAATCACGCTTACAAAAAGACCTTTCTTGGTAAAGGTGCTGATTGGGAAGCAGTAGCAGCACAATCAACTATTTCACTGGCAGCCGGTGAACTAGCTGTTGTAGATGCTTGTACTTACAAAACTATCGCTACTGGAGGTGTAACTGCTTCTGGAACAGATATTATGATTGTACAAGGAAATTATAATCAGACAGACACATTAGGAGGTAACCCTCTTCATGGTGGGTATTCTGAAAGTATTAAATCAAAGGTTATTAAACCTAATTACATCACTAAGATGTGGGTATCATGTTGTGTAGAGCAATGTTGTCCTACAATTACATTAACAGTTCCAGCGAATTGTTATGATTGTGATCCTTTAGATGCAACTGTAACTGGTGATCAAACTGGACATCCACAAATTCGTCTTGATATTAAAGGTTCTGAAGTATTAAGAGCTTTAAATAGAAACGCTTACTTTGTAGCAGATATGACAGGATGTTGCCCAGAAGGTGGGTACTATACTCCTGCTGATGTAGTAGATGCTTGGAAAGTAGCAATTGAAAGAGATGCTTCTGGTATGTCTGACTTTGTTACTGTTACTACTACTGCAACTACTATTACAATTGAGTTATGTCCAAGTGAAACAATATTTGATTGTTGTTCATTTGACACTAGAGATGCTTATTCACATGAGACTCTTGATTTAGGTGTATCATTATTAACTGCTGAAGGTGATCCTTGTGCAGGTGGATGTGTTACTTATGCAACTACTGAGTGTCCAGTTGGAACACCAAATATGCAACCTGGATCTGTATTTACTAATGGTCTTCCTGCTTGGATTACTAGAACTCCAGGTGAAACATTAGGAGAAGAAGTATTAAGAGAAATCATCATGGATGGACGTTACAGACAAGATGGTGGGTGGAATCAAGGTAATAAAGACTCTTCAAGATTCAGAGAAATTGAAGGTGGTGCTTTATTATGTGCTGAATTCCCAGTTGTTACTGAAGCTAGAGAAACTGCAGGTAGAGGAAGAAGAGCTTCCTATAAGTACTTCTACTTACAACATACTGTACCTCGTTACAATAATCCAACTGGAGTATTTGATAATGACCAATATGTTGTTGCTGTAGCAATTCCTTGTAACAATACTGCTTTAGTTACTAAAACTATGGCAGTTTGGGAAGATATTGCTGGATTAGCAACTAACCTGACAAAAGCAGACTTTGAGTATGCTTGTACTGGATCAGGAGTTGGTAGCGCTAATTGCTTATAGATTTAGTATATAGCTAACTATAAATAAAAGAGGGGAGACATTAAGTTCTCCCCTTTTTTTGTTTTATATATCTAACTTTTTTTGTATATTATTAATAGACAGTAATATTACACTACAAATAACTAACAACATGGCAGGCAAACATATATTAAGTCTTGAAGTACTAGATGTAGCTAATACTGAAATACTAGTAATAAAAGATACAAGTGAGTACTCAGAAAACTTAGGAACAGATTGTGGTGATTTAGCAATAACTCCACCAGGATTTAATGCCCCAGCACAAATTGAAGTTAAACCAGGCTTTGATTTATCCATAACAGCATGTGCACTAAAACTACAAACAACTCAATGTAATACATCTAGATCCATATTAGGAGATGGAGTATACATTATTAGATATAGCATGTCTCCAGGTAATAAGGTATATGTTGAATATAATCATTTAAGAATGGCAAACATAATGAAACTATATTATGAGAAGTTATGTAAGTTAGATATTGATAAATGTAGTCCTTCATCTGATAGAGAAGGAGTATTAAGACAGATGTATGATATAAGAACTCTTATGGATGCAGCAAAATCACAAGTTGAATATTGTGGTAGTCCTGCAAAAGGAATGGAGCTATATACTTATGCAAAAAGAAAATTAGAAAAAATTAATTGTAATATTTGTTAAACCAATAAAATAAAAAAATGTCTCAAACTCAAATTATACCAAATAAATTATGCGCACATTGTACTCAACCATTCTCTTGCGGATGTCAAAAAATTGCAGGTGTAGATGGAAAAATTGTTCATAAGACATGTAAACCACAATATGATCTTATAGCCATAAACAAAAAGTAATAGCATGCCAATCACTTCATTTACTGATCTAAGGAATCCATATAGTCAAAATAAACTTACAACTGTTCCAGGTGTAACTACTGGTTCAGGTTATGCAGTAATTGTAAGATTAAAATCAATTGTATCTTATATGGGGGGTATCTCAACGTCTTTTATTCCAGATATTCCAAATGGGTTAAACCCTTATTTTGATACTATTATAGATGGATCTGTAACATCTGTTGACAATCCTGGTTGTCAAGGTGATCCTAGTGATCCTAGTTATACAGCATTCTTTAGTTTTGATGACTATGTAAATAGTGACATGCACACTATTGCTCAAAGTTACTTAATGTGGGAGAAAGGTCAGAATATCTTATATAGTCATGAAAATTGGACACATCCAATGCTTGGTCATCTTGGAACTGTATACTTTTCATGGGAGATTATTGAAGTAGTAGATGAAGCTACATATAATAATGGTGCTGGTGTTCCTCAAGGTCAATTTATTTCACAAGCTACTTATGGAGATATACCAGTAGGTACTATTACAGCTAATCCTTTAGCTGCTAGTTCTAATGGTGCTTCAAGTGTCTATAAAACTTTAAATGTACCAGAAAATCAAGGTCTTGATGTAAATAATCATCCAGGGTTTGCTGGTTTGTCTGTTGGTATGGGTAACTCAACTCTACTTTTTGAAGAGCCAAATCCATCACAATATAATCCTAATTTAACTAATCCTGTTCCTGCAGGTTATCCTGGTTGGTTTAGTAATAACTATGCTTTACCAATAAGTCCTCAAAATCCATTATTTACAGAACCTGGTGCAGCTATTATAAATGGTCAACCTAGTTTACTTTATGATTGGTCTGGTTATACCCGTGGTTTTTATATTGGTACATATGCTACAATGGGTGGTTCCTCTCAAACTATGACCCAATATGGTACATACGATGAAGATGATCAGAGATGGGTTCCCATTATAACAGAGGATGGATCAGAGGTTAATGAGGGAATGTCTCAATCACTATGTGCTCCAGTTGATGCATGTCGTAATCCATTAGCATTAAACTATGATGCTACTACAACACCATTCTTTACTTGGTTATCTAATAATCCTATGCCTAATGGTACTGGATTCCAGGCACAGCATGGTAGTTTAATGAGAGATTATCAAGATGATTGTGCTGGGACTACATTTGTGATGGGTTCAGGAGGAGGATCAGGTTCAGAGTCATGTTGTATATTCCCTCTTATTGATCCAGATCCAGGTGGTTGTACAGATCTTAGTCCTACATCAAAATGTGGATGTATGGATCCTATAGCTGCTAATTTTAATGTATTAGCTACACATGACTGTAATAATTTTTTAGGTGGAGCAGATGATACATGTTGTGAATATTATCATACATGGAAATACTGTGGTGGTATAGGAATATTTTCTGGTTATCTTGGTCCACAGTATATAAATCTAGGAGGAAATTTACCTCCATCTGGTTCTTCTAATACGCCAGCTACTAATCTGGAGTTCATGGAGTACTATATTAGTCAACCTGGTTCAGGATATACTGGTCCATTTACTAATGGTATGGTTCCTATTGGTACTGTGTTACAGATGCGGAGTATAGGTTCACCAGGTAATTATTTTTGCATGGAATATATGGGTCCAGCAAATGATACTACAGCTAACTTATATCCTAGTAATGGAGATTATTGGAATTCAATGTCTTGGTGGAATTATCCTCCTGCACTTGATGGAAATATGAACTTAATGGTGCCAGATAGTTGTGAAACTTGTATTGCTCCAGCACTTACTAGTTTAGCAGTATTTGAATTATGTGATCCAAATTCTACTGCAGACCCAATTTGGATAAATATTATTAATGAATGGGCAGTAAATCCAGATGATGAACAACTAAATCAATCTGCAGGAAATCCTTCATTTAGTAATGATATAGATTGTAGTACATTTTCTTGTGCACAATGTAATCAATCATGGTTGCTAAATGGTATGACTGTACGTATTCATCCAAATGCAGGACTAGGAGATTTTGGAGAATGTTGGACGTATATAGGACAATCTAATACTCCAGTAGGTCCTGGACCATCTTGGATAGAAGGAATAGGTTCTGGAACAAGTAATTTCTTAAGAGTAGATCCAGATGATATTACTCAATTACAAGATATTAATAAAGATTGTGATACATGTCATGATGGGAATATCTGTACTCCAATATGTACAGATCCAAGTTCACCAAGTTATGTCTCAGGACCATGGCCTATTAATGCATGTGAATGTAATGGAGATGCAATAGGAACACAAGCAGCTGGATGGAATAACTGTTGTGCTCCATGTGATGACTTATGTAATGATCCAATGGCAAGTAATTATGATCCAACTGCAGTTGGTTGTTGTGGTTCAGGTGCGGGAATAGGTGAACCAACAAGTGTAACAGGTATGCAGGGATGTACAGGCTCCAATCCTAATACATTTTCTGGAACACAGGAAGAATTTTCTCAATGGATAAGTATACAAACAAATGGTTTTGCATCCGCTTATTCACCTGGATTAGGATTTGAAGATATGTCTAATGTATTATTTGGAACTCCAACTCCATCAGGAGGATGTATAGGACCTAACGGAGGATACATGCATTCACATGGTTCGTTTAATACATGGTTTGTTAGTGATGATGGTATGAATGATGGTACATGGGTTACTACTCCAGATAATTGGGATCTTTATTTGTCTTATTTAATGACTGCGCCATGTCTTGGAATTGGTGAGTTTTGTCATGTTATTACTGGTGTTACAGCAACTACAACGTTAAGTGAAGCAGAAGATTTAATGAGTGCGTTTTATACTGCTCTAAACGGTGACAATACCGTTGTTACTATTAATACTATTGGTGGAGCTTGTGAATGTGAATATTCATCCTATGGACAAAGTAATGACTGTTGTACATATATGTGGACATGTATACCACAAGCAGTAGCATTTAATATGAATTGGCCAGATACTGTTTCTCAAAATGAAAAGGCTATAATTCAGTCTAACTGGAATAAGAAATATTCAGGTAATTATGATTTTAATCCTTCTCCAATAAATGCATGGATTCATACAGAAGATACAGGTTATATTAGTCCTAGTTTAGAATATCTAAATACATCATTAACATACTCTGCTGCTGGTAATTTAGGTTTTAATAAAAGCACTGTTCCAGGTAATCAAGGATGGGCATCTGGTAAACAACCAAAGATAAATCAAGCTAGAACTAAAGATACTTGGAGATTTGCTACCGACTTCATGGATAATTTTACTGGAAGTGGAATGGGTTCTTATGATTCTCCTGTTAATTTTGGAAATTTAGATAAAGATCTTAGTAAGTCTTATTATAAAGTAAAGACAAATATGATTAATGTTCCTGGTAGTTTCAAGAATCCAGGATCTAAAGTAATAACTGAACCTATAATAGGAGGAACTAAAATTACTGGACTATATCATCATATAATTCCTACAGGTATAATAAGAATAAGAGAAGGATTTGAAGCAGCATTCCCAAATACATCAGGAAAAGAATTTAAAACATGGAGAACATTTATAGAGTCATTACTTGCTGATGGACTACCTAATAAATTCCGTAATCAAAATTGGACAGTTATATCACAATGGGTACTTACATATGTTGAAGATATTAATACATTAAATAAGAATAAAGACGAGGCAGCTCCAGAATTTACAGATAGAAGTATAACATATTTGGTACAGTCAGATGATGATTGTTTATGTATAATGGATCCTAATGGTTTATTTTCTAGTCAAGACGTATGTGAAACATCATTATTAATAACAGGAACTGATGATGATAACTGTTGTTCATGCGTCTATGGTTGTATGGATCCACTAGCACTTAACTATAATCCTCTAGCAACCTGTGATGATGGTAGTTGTTTAGATTGTGATCCTTTTATTTTAAAAAGCTGTCAGTCAAGTGGTAATAGTTATTCTTTTGGTTATATGAGTTCTGTTCCAGGTTGTAATGGAACAGCATGTAATGCAACACCTCAAGTCTGTGTAAATTCTGAAGCACTTATTAATGCATGGGGAATGCTAAATTATGGTGATGTTGTAAATATATTTTATGATGATACACTTAATGGAGATTTATGTGGAATGGAGACAACAGAGTTTTGTTACCAATGGGTTAGTCCTACTGATCCAGAATATCTAACATTTCTTTCAAGTAATACTCCCACAACCTTATTTGTGTGTCACCCATGGGCATTACCAAATCCTGGTTTGACTCTGACTTATACACCATATGATGGTGTTTCATATGATACAACATGTAATGCTTGTGGTGAGACTCCTGGATGTACTGATCCTACAGCTATGAATTATAATCCTAGTGCAACTATAGATGATGGTAGTTGTGAGTATTGTATATACGGATGTACAGATGGAACTACATTAGTTGATGGATTTCCGGATATAAATGGTTATGATTCTACCGCAGTATATATTTGTGATATATCAACTACAGTACCTGTAGCATCTGCAGTATTATGTCCACATCCTTGTACAGCAGGTTATGTATATAATAATTATACTCCTTGTGCAACATGTGATGATGGTTCATGTACAAAATCTAATTATCATTTATGGAAAGAATGTAATGGGGCTGATAGAATTATAGTAGCACCTGGACCAGTTTGGACAGATATGGCTGCTCAACAATGGTTTTATGATCAAATGGGTCAGCCTAATCCAGGAGAAACAATTTATGTTAATTATAAACCTAAAGTATGTTATGAATATGTAGGTACTATTCTATCTCCATTAGCATATATGCCAATTAGTCCTAGACCACCTATGGTTGATTGGGTATTTGGTGGTATAAATAATACATCTTGTGAAACGTGTACATGTATATATGGTTGTACGGATCCTGAATTTTGTAACTATGATGCTACAGCTACTTGTGATGATGGTTCATGTTGTAATTTAACAGGATGTTTAGATCCAACTGCATTTAATTATTGTCCTGCATGTTGTTGTGAAGGTCCATGTATACCTACGGTTAAAGGATGTATGGACCCTGACGCTACGAACTATGATCCAACAGCAAATATCCCTTGTGATAGATGTTGTGAGTATATAGTATATGGTTGTACAAACACAGGAGCAATAAATTATGATCCACTAGCTACAGTTGATGATGGTTCATGTGAATATTTAGATCAATGTAAAAGAGAGATAAAAGAATTTGGTGCTAATCTTACTAAAAAACTTGATGTTGAATGTTCATTTGCAAGTGATGTATATAAAGAATATAGAAAACAAAGATATGGTTTATCTAATTATTGTGGATCTGATTTACCAGATCATTTACATGAAAAAGAACTATGTGATTGGGAAGATAGTAAGAGACCTGCATATCTTAGCTTAACAATAAAAGTTTTAGATACTTATTCATATCCAATAATAGATGGAGAACCTGATTGGTTTGATCCACTTAGACCAACATGGACTAATGAGAATTGTGGATTAACTTCAGATGTTGATGTTGATATGTATTTTGCATATGATACTACATCAATGGGAATAGCAGCTATCAAAAATCAAAGATTAGCAATAGAAAGTTGGCTTGTTGATTTAAAAGGTAGAGATATTCCATTTGGTGGACAAATATATCATACATTAGTTTTTGGTGAAAGATGGTTAGATTGGGGAACATCAGTACTTACAGGAGAATGGAATAATTCAGGATCATGTGGAGGTATTAATACAGGTTGTACACCAGGAGCTAGTATTGATCATGGACTTTGTCCATGTTCTGGTTCTGCATCTGATGCTGTTTCATTGATGAATGTAGGAACTCAAATGAGTGTAACTAATCATTTTTGGTCAGCTGTGGCATGGGGTAATACTACTAGTAGAGAATGGTATGCAGCAATGCCTGATACTGTAACAAATGGATCATTAACACATTTAGGTTTTCCACCACCATTAACCAAAAGAGAAGTACTATCTGTTAATTTTGCTGATGAATCAGCAGCAGGAAAAATTGCAGATGGATGTGGTCCTGGAGGAATGGCACAACCATATCATATTGCACCGGGTCCTTCATTATTTGGAACGAATGAATGGACACAAGCAACAGATGGATCAGGAACTTTAGCAAATGGTTCAGATAGTAAAGTAACAGACTGTTGGAAAGCTGATTATGATGAATGGATAACACAATATAACTTACACTTAGCAAAAGGGGATGGATATAAGGTAACAATGGTAATTTATCCTGCAAAACCTATAGGTGCCTTATCTAGTTCTCTTGCACAAACAGCTTTCCCTCTACATGCATTAGGAGGAGTAGATAGTGGTAATAATGATCCAAAAGATGGTAGATATGCTATAGGTACTGCTCCAACAAATGATATAGTTGATTTAAAAAGAATTGAAGAAGGAAACCCATATTGGGATACAGTTAATCCAAATCAACCTGCTTCACATACATTTGGATATGGTGGTTTAGATAACTATGGTTGGATTGCTAACGTAAGAGAAAGACAATTTGATGCTGCTATATTTAAAGAAGACTTAGAAAAATATTGGGATCCAAATAAATTAAAATGTGATGACTCAGAGTGTATTGTATTAAATGTAGTAAATCAAAATAATGTTGCAATATCTGATTATGATATTTATCTTGATGGTGGTTTTGTAGGTAAAACAGATGAGTATGGTAGATTATTATTTAATATACCAAATGCTTCTGTTAAAACTAATCATATTCTTAATCTATGTCTATGTCTTATAACAGAAGGTAACTGTAGACAACAAAATATAAAGATAACTGTATTTGAAGAATGTGCACCAGAATGTTGTACTGATCCAACGGGTGTTAATTGTGGTGAATATTATACACCACCTAGTCCACAAGTATTTGAAGGATGTATGGATCCAAATGCTAGTAATTATAATCCAATGGCTACAGTAGATGATGGTACTTGTGAGTACTGTGATCCTGCAATGATAATATCTGAAACACATACAAATGTTTCTGCAGATGGAGCATCAGATGGTAGTATAACTATTAGTATTACAAATGGAACTTCACCTTATACATATCTATGGAGTAATGGTGCAACAACACAAAATCTTACTGGAATTTCTGGTGGTATATATACTGTTACTGTTACAGATGCTAGTGGATGTGATGAAAGATTATCAATATCAATTAATGAACCAACAGAAATTTATGGTTGTGTAAAAGATGATCCAGGTTTATGGCCTAATGTTAATGGTGTTAATCAATCTGGTGTAACCTGTGTATATCCATGTAGTGATGATGGTACAACTACTGGTGTACCAGAAGGTTATTTATACTTCTGTTATGATCCAGATGCAGATATTGCTGATGAATGTTGTTTAGCAGGTTGTACGGATTTATCTGCAGGAAATTATAGTTCTGTAGTTGGATATGATTGTAATTTACAGGATATTAGTGCAGCAGGATATACACAATTAGCTGGATGGAATAGTTGTTGTGAATATTGTGTATATGGATGTACAAATCCAAATGCAGGAAATTATGATCCAGCTGCAACTTGTGAGGATGGCTCTTGTATATTTTACTATGATTGTCTTGACGCTTCATGGCAAGTAGATCAAGTTACAGGTCAAGGTTATACATTATCTAATGTGTCCGGTACTGGTACATTTATGGATACTACTTGTGCTATGGGTTTTTGTGATAGCTCTTATTTCTTTTATGAGTTAGCACAGTATTATTCATCAACTACACCTTTTGATTCAACAGAACCTAGTGGAGAGTTGACAATGGTAAATGACAGTGGTAATGCAAATAGTATGACTTTCCTTAATTGGAGCTCATGTCCTGGTTGTAATATAGATCCAGGATATTCATGTACTATTCCTGTTGGAACAATTTTAGGATATACTTTTGAAGCACCAGCATGGGCTGGTGGAAATCCAGGTAGTTGTTATACTCAACAACAAATAACTGATTTTGGTGTAGGACATGTATTTGCATCATGGGCAGATTTAAGAGATTGGCATAATAATGGTACATCTACATCTGCTGGTCCACATGCTATTTGTTCTGGTGTTCAAATACCTCTTATTTTAGCTGGTCAAGATTTCCAAACTATATTAGATGTAATGACTACAAAAAACTTGTTACTTAGTGGAAATGATGATCCATTTAGCGCTGCAGAAGGTGATAACTGGATGTATTTTGTACCATTTATACCAGAATGTAATGGTTATAGCGATTGTGAATGTGAAAGAATTTTAGAAAATGGACCTGGAACATATCCAACACAAGTACTCTGTGAGACAGCAGTAGATACTTGTTGTGGTTCAGATGGTGGTGTTGTAGTATATGGATGTATTGATGATGGAGATGTGATGAACAATCCACTAGCACAAGATTATTTTAATAATTCAATTTTTGCAGGTCAAACTAATGATGATTGGTGGATAGGAAATAATCAAAGTGGTATAAGTTATGGACAGAATAATAATCCAATGTCAATATGTGATAATGGTATTGTACATGAAGAAGCAATAGCAAATGGTGGAGCTGGACAAATTGGATCTGGAATGACTGGAACTTATCCTTTAAATATACCAGCATATAACTTTAATCCATTAGCTACAGATGATGATGGGTCTTGTTGTTATTGTTCTGGTTGTACAGATGAAACCAATATTAATTTTGCACTAGGAGCATGTCAAGAGGATCCTAGTTTATGTGTTGAAGAATCATGGGGATGTACAGATCCAAATGCAACAAATTATGACGCTGCAGCTACAACAGATGATTTCACTTGTGAATTTGAAGGTTGTATGGATAGTTCTGCTGCTAATTATTTAACATTTGCAATAAATGGTTTAACATCATATCCTTCACCCTTCTCTGGAGTTACATACGGCTCTCCTAGTTTGACATCTGCATGTAGTGGTTGTTGTATTACTTCTTTGGATCAACCTTTTGAATGTGTAGGTGATCTACCAAATTCATCTATGTGCTTCAATGGAGCAGGGTGGTCTTGGGATCAACAAATATATGCTCAACCAATTGGTGGTAGTATGGCTACTAGAATGGAATTAACTAGAGAATATCAAATGAGTACATCTTTTGGTAATTCATGTCAAACCATGAATCTTGCTGAACAGCAATACGATATAAGTGTTCTGTATGCTTGGTCAAATGCTACAACAGGTGAACTTGCAGAAGATGCAAATAAATGGTTCTTCTGGTATGCAGAGGATTTACAACAGGAATGTATGTGGACTCAATCTCAAATAGATGGTTTATATATGAATGCAGGATGGACAGCACCAGATGGAACTGCAGGTTTTAAAATTGGATCTGGTAGTATATTTGGTCCACAAATAGCAAATCTATATGCTAGAGCAGCTGTAATCTGGACAATGAGTATATCCCTTGATGGAACAAAATTATGGGAAAAAGATGTTAATGATGGACCTCTCAAATGGACAGACATGGTTACTGAATTTTATAATAATCATGGTTTTGATGGCACTACAAATCCAGATATGACTGGACTAGATAGGTATGGAGTACATTTGATAACTTATCCCATGGGCTATGTTATTCATGTTGGGTTTTCTTGGGCTGAATGTTCAAATGGAACCTCAATGTGTCTACCTACAGTAGGAGGAACACATAATAGTTGTATGGAATGTCAAATGAATGAAGGATGTACATGTGCATGTTAATGAAGAATAATAAACTAAATGATTGTATAAAACAGAAATGTTTTGTATATTATAATATAAAGAAATAAGTATATGCTCCCTATAAATAATAATAATCCTCCATGTGATCCTATTTCATCCAACTGTGTTGTATGGCAAGGACCGGATTTACCATGTGTAGATATATGTGCTGGAGATAGTATTAGTGCAGTATTAGCTGGATTATGTGCCCAATTAGTTATACTACAAGATTGCTGTTCTTCTGGAGCAGGTTCTGGATCAATAGATATAACAAACATAAATCAGACTACATTAAATGGTGGACCTGCAACAACTGTTGATCAGTTAATCCAATTAATAATTGATAATATTAATAATTATGGAGGTAGTGGTAGTGGATCTGGTACCTGGGATTGTTCTGATTCATTAGCATGTACAATGGAAGTTCCTTCATGTTATAAAGAATCTGGAAATTCTCCAATTACTTTAAATAATCCTGATAATATTCTTAATATCATAACTACTTTAATGTATCACCATTGTGCACAAGGTGTAGCTATGGGGTCTATGACATCAGGTATACAAAAATTAAACAGTGAAGTAATAAATATAAAGAAAATACCAAAGGGTGATCCAAATCCTGTATTAAGATCAGTATGTGTAGATAAAGAAAATAAAAATTCTTTACCTGTTGCAAACTTAGTAAATAAAATTGAGGTAGATTATTGTAAAACTAAAAATCTTGTAGGACCTGAGAGTTTAGTATTACAAGCAATGGCACAACAGCCAACCAATCCTATGCCATTATCTCAACCTATAAATCAAAGAGTTGGTTTTGCTCCTGCTATACCTCAAAATCCAACTAATATTGGAGAAAGTTTAGATGCGGCATGGAGACTTATTAATGATCTAAGATCTGCAGTTGAAAAATTACAAGCTGATAGTGGTAATAATGGTATATTATTAAGAATGATTAATATAAATACATTCTTTGCATCAGGGAATACTTGTGGTACTGCTGCAACAAATGCAACTGTACCTGGAAACTGTATTGACTTATGGAATTCTACAGGTGTTGATTTTGATGTAAGCGTTCCGGCATATAGTGAACCAGTTGCACAGTCTGCATATGAACTTACATATGGAATATGGTACGCTCAATGTCCAGGTACTACATATAGAGCACAATACTTAGGTGGAGTTGGAGGTACAAAATCTGCACCATTCTGGACAATAAAAGAAGAAACTTGTGGTTAGAATAAAAAAGATAAGAAATCATGGCATCAAGTAATAAAAGTAATAATGGATGCTGTTCATCATGTGGACAGACTAACTGTAATAAGTTATCTTGTGGGTGTGGAGATCATTCTCTAAGTACCCCATGTAACTATACAGGAAGAGATTGTACAGAAGGTACACATGAAAAGTGTGAAGAAGTTAACTGTACATACTGTATAGCACATTGTGATAATAAACTTGAATTTGAAATAAATTCTACATCAAGTTTTTTTATTGAAAAAGGTGAGAGATTATCAGCTACATTACAAAAATTAGTTCAATATATTATTAATCCAACATGTGTTACAGGATTTAATACAATATTAAATATACAAAGTGGTAATACTACTAATACAACTATCCAAATAACATGGGATGCACTTAATGCTAGTAATAGTGCAACAGGATTACAAGTAAGAGTTAAAGAAATAGCAGCAGCTGGTTGGACAAATATTACACCAACATTACCAACTTCATCAACATCATATGTTATATCAAGTCTAACACCAAATACTGCATATATGTTTAGTATAATAGCAATAGGGACAACGTGTACTTCAGCATTCTTATATGCTAATACTACTCCTTAAAAATAAAACAAGAAAGTAATGGTTTAATTGGTTTTCCATAACTTAATTGTCAGAGACTCAGGGTTAACACTGGGTCTCTTTTTTTTATTAAGTTTTTTTTTGTATGTTTGCCAAAAAAATAACTAAAAATAACTTATGGACTCATTACTTGAAAGAATTAAAGCATCCTTTAAATGGAAAAAAACTTCTGATTACTGTGCAGAAAAATTAAATATTACAGTAGATGATTATGAATCATTAAGATCTTATGTAAGATCAAGAGATATTCTAGAAGAAGGATCTACTTCTTATGAATATAATTTAGAGAAAGGTGAAGCAAAAATGGAGACAATGAGTTCTTCTGAACCTAAATCACCTGAAGAAATAATTGATATATTAAATATTGATATTACTCAATGGAAATTATCCAGTTATTGGAATAAACAAATGGGAGATCATTGGAGAGTATCAGCAATGATTACAAAACTAAAAGATAATGAAATAGACAATGTTGCTGAGTTATTAAAAGGTTTTAAACCAAAGACATATAAAGACGTAAAAAGAATAGAAACTCCAGGTAAAATTAAAACAGCTGGAGTTTTATCATTACAGGACATACATTTTGGTAAAGAAGGAAATGAAACTATTGATGAATGTTTTGAGAAAACAGTAAAAGATCTAATAAAGAGAGCTTCAGATTCTCACCATCTAGAAAAAATGTATTACGTCATAGGAGGTGATGTAATCAACATGGATACATGGAATGGTACTACCACTGCTGGAACACCTTTAGATAACTGTATGACAGCTACAGAGGCTTATACGCAAGCCTTTGATGCATTACAATGGAGTATTAATTATATGAAACAGTTTTGTGATGAACTACAAGTAATCTATATACCAGGTAATCATGATAGATTATCATCATTTCATCTTGCTCATGCTTTATCAAAATGTTTTGATAACCCAGAAATTTTATGGGATACTATATACTTAGAAAGAAAAGTATTTGTATATGAAGATAACTTCTTTGCTTTTGAACATGGTGATGTTAATACTAAAAACTCATTAATGGTCTATTCAATGGAATATCCAAGACAATGGGGTAAGACATTATATAGAACATTATATACAGGACATTATCATCATAAGAAAAAGATAGAGTATATAACTGAACATGAAAATACAGGTTTCATGCTCAAGATCTTACCTAGTCTTTCACGTACAGATTATTATCATTATCATAATAAATTCATAGGATCTAGAAGATCTGGAGTATTATCTTTACATAGTCCAACAAAGGGTGAAATATGTGAATTAACATATTCCCCTGAATAAACTTTTATAACTCCTTAATTTTTTGTAAATTATAGAGTAAGGAATATGATTAATAATTATAAGGCACCAGATTTAAATAAACCTAGATATAGAGAAAAGGTTTTAAGTTTACTTAATAATAAAACATTAAGTAAGTTTAAAGAAAAGAACCCAATGTATTCTAGTGTTGATGATACTAAACTAAAAAATGTTATTAAAACATTTAATGGTAAGATTTGGGAGAGTATACTAGATAATAGAGATGGAGTAGAATTACCAGACTCATTAGGATACTTATTTATAGGAACATGTCCTGCAGCAAAGAAGGTGAATATGGATTATGCTTTATCTAAACAGTATGGTAAAGTTATACAAAATAAGAACTGGGATACAGATGGGAATGTTGGTAAAATATTTTATACTAACTATTCTCCTAAGTACAGGTTTAAAACAAGAGAATTATGGCAGTTCACTGCTATAAGACAGTTTAAGCGTGCTGTAGCTAAGATATATCCTACTCAATGGAAGAAGTATATAAAGATGAAATCTAAGGTTAGAGTGGCTGATATGTATAAAAGAAAATAGAAATGACTACTATAGGAGAAGCAATTTCACGGATCAGAGGTCAAATAAAGGCTGAGTCTCAAGATGCATTTATGACTGATAGATATATCTACAGTCTTATATTAAAGTATGCCCAACTATTCATGAGAAGACAGGATAGTACAAACAAGTTAATGAAATTTAATAGTGTTTGGCAATCATTAAACTTTCTTGAACTTGAAGATATAGATAGAGTTGAAGCAACATGTGTAGGTATAGAGAGTGGATCAACAATAAAGAAAACTAAATTCAAACTTCCAACATTTATGGAAGGTTATTGGGGACCATTAATTAGAAGTGTAACATCAATAGATGGTAGTATAAAATTACAACCTACTGATCCAGCTACATATGCATCAATATCAAGAGCTCCATCATTTAGATTTAATACTACAAGATATTTCTGGTTTCTTAATGAACACTTATATCTTCCTAATGTAGATTGGGATGCTATTAAGCTAGAAGGTGTATTTGAAGGTGACATATCAACTTGGACTTGTGATACAGAAGATGATTGTCAACCTATGTATTTAAAGACGTTTTATATTCCTGAGTTTTTATTCTCTGAAATAGAAGGTCAGATTTTAAATGTTGCACTTAATACAATAAAAATACCTGGAGAAGATTCAGATAACAAACAAAACCCTAATAGATAATGAGCGTATCACATAAATATAAAACATTTGATCAGTTGATGGATGAGATCAAGATAGATTTTAGAAGTTATAATCTTGAAGGTCATATAGAAAATCAACAATTAATTAAAGTTGCACAAAGAGTTAACTATGATTTAGGTCTTAGAATACAAAGAACACATGATGCAGTAGTAGATGTAGAAAATAATAAAGCAAAGCTACCTTCAAATTTTAATGTTCTTAATTTTGGAGCTATTTGTGGTAAGTATACAGTAAATAATACACCACCATCTGGAACACATACTGAATCTACAACACCATTATGGACACCTGATCCAAGTGGAGGAGACATGTGTGTAAATCCAGCAGACTGTAAGGATGTATGTGTTGTTGAAGCATGTCCTACTACTAAAGGAACATCAACATCAACTACAACATCATATATGGTTGTTCAACATATAGGTGCTCAACAGTGGAGAGAGTTTAATGTATTCCTACCATTAAGAATTGGTTCTGTTACTGGTGTTCAATGTGATTGTCCTAATTTGACTATGAGATCTGCTGATACAGCTGAAATAAGAGATGGTTATTTATTAACTAATTTTAATTCAGGAAAAATATATATTAATTATCAAGGTGAACTAGAAGATTCATCAGGTAAACTATTAGTATTAGATCATCCGTATTGTAATGAATATTATGAGTATGCAATAAAGGCTAGAATATTAGAGAATATGATATTTGATGGTGAGAATGTTGTTAATCAATTAAGTTTAATTGAGAGTAAATTAAAAGCAGCAAGAAACAATGCTTTAGGATTTGTTAATACTCCTGATTTTGCTGAACAAAGAAAAATATGGGAAGTTAATAGACGAGCACAATATCATAATTATTATGATATGTTTAGAAGTACCCCACCATTAAGATAATATGGCAAAGAAACAAAATAAAAATCAGCCAACTTCTACAACAGAAACTAATCTAACCCCGAAAGGGATGATTAAAGATGTTGATGCAAGTTACTTATCTAAACAGAATTGGAGTCATGCACGTAATGCAATAAATAATTCAGTTGAAGGTGATACAGGAGTTATAGGAAATGAACCTGCAAATTTATTATGTGCAAATATACCCTATACTGTAATAGGAGGTATACATTTATATGGTGACATCTGGGTACTTTTTTCTACAGATAATTCTTTTTCTGAGATTGGTAGATTTGATGATAGCAGATGTGAGTATGAAAAAATAGTAAATGAAGGATGTCTTAATTTTAATACTGATCATCTTATTGTTGGTGTATCAAAAGAAAACTATGAATGTCAATGGCAAATTTATTGGGATGATGGTTTAAACCCATCAAGAACACTTAATATTAGTGCAATTCCTTGGATAGAGGAATGTGTTGATGAAGCAAGTGCACCTATCCCTAATCCGGATCCTACCTATGTAACAGTAGGATGTGTAACTTGTATTGACACAAGTATTTTAGACTGTGATGCAATAAGATTAGCACCATATTTAGATACTCCGTGTATAGAAGTAACAAAATCAGATGAAGGAGGATCACTTGTTAATGGTACATATCAAGCCTTTATTGCATATACATTAGATAACCAAGTAATAGGTGACTATATTGGAGTTTCAAATTTACAATCTTTTTGGGATCATTCTGGTCCATCAGGTTCATTACATATTGAAGTTAGTAATCTTGATAAAGATTTTGAAAACTTTCAATTAGTAATAAGATACAAAACACATAATGCAATTAGATCTAAAATTATTGGTTATTATAGTACACAACAAACAGTTATAAGTATAGATTATATAGATGATAGATTAGAAACTGTTCCTGATGTAACATTAGTAATAAGAAATCCTGTATTTGAAAAGTCAGATGGAATGTGGGTTGTAAATGATTACTTAATAAGATCAGGACCAACAGAAAAGTTTGATTTTAATTATCAACCTCTAGCAAATCAGATTGCAGCTAAATGGGTTTCATATAGATACCCAGCTACATATTATGCAAATGGTGGTAATAAACCATCATTCATGAGAGATGAACAGTATACCTTCTTTATAAGATGGATATATAATACAGGAGATAAGTCATCATCATATCATATTCCTGGTAGAGCACCCGGATCTTCAGATTGGGATTCTAATAATCCATCTCTAATAGAGGATAGTGATTTAACTTCAGTAGGTATTGACATTACACCAACAGGTGTAGGAGCAACACAAGAAAAAGTTTTTGAAGGAATAAATACAGCAACTGAAACAGTATCAACTATACCATATAATACAATAGTTGATGAAAGATATTCTGGAGTATTTGCAGGAGAAGGGGATATGGGTTATTGGGAATCTACAGAACGTTATCCACAAGATTCTGTAAGATGGAATTCTAATACAGGAAATGCTGACTTTGATCTATGTGGAAAATTTATAAGACATCATAAGTTTCCAGATGAAACAACCATTACAACAATGAATGCTACATTGTTGAATCCTGTTGTTAATACTACCAAAGGTCAGTTTATAAATATACTTGGTGCTAGATTTGATAATATAAGGGTACCAGTAGATAATAATAATAATCTTATTCCAGGTATAGTAGGTTATGAGATATTAACAGGTAGTAGAAGTGGAAATAAATCTATTGTTGCAAAAGGTATTATTAGAAATATGTTTACATTTCAAAGAGATACTGAAAGTACACAACTGAATAGCTTGAGTGGACCAAGGGCAAATGGTAATATGCCTTGGGGTGTGGTAGCTAACTATCCATATAATGATTTACATGTTGATCCATATCTTATAAATAGAGATAGGGGTGAACTTGTATCAAGTAGACCTTGGTTTTCTGGTGTTGAAGATAACTTTATGTCTGATCCTCATAAACACGCATCTCAAGATAATAGAGGATTAGGAGAAATAACGAGAGATTATTTTACATTTCATTCTCCAGATGCAATGTTCTCAAGAATGTTTTTAAATCCAAATGAGATAAAACTATATAAAACACTAAAAGGTACATCAATAGGAAACTTCAAAAGATCAGAAGACCATCCAAGATTTAAATTAATTAAGTCAAGAGCTGTTTGGATTGCTGCCATAATTGGTGTAGGTTATGCACTTAATCAGATGAGAGGTCCTGAGTCAATAGAAGTACAAGGTGCTAAAGGTCAACCTTCTGGTCAATATGATATGAAAGCATTTGGTAGTGGTGTTGGTATGGCTCCGTTTCCTTTGCTTGGTAACGGTATCTCATTATTTAACTCCTTATTCCATGTTGGTGGTTCTATTCTAACAGCTCTTGGTAGACTTGGAATGGAAACTGCTATTGATATAGCAACTGTAATGGGAGCAGGTAGATCAGCAGTACGAATTGGTATGCCGGTATATAATCAAGCAGAAGGTGCTGCTACAGGTTTAGCGGGTGCAGGATCAGGTGGTGCTATGGTAACAAAATATGAAGGTACAGATTTTACTGGTGTACCAACTGTTATGGCATTCTTAACAGGTATATATGCATTTCTTAATTATATTGCAATTGGTGGTGATAAAATATTAGATCTTCTTAGAAACTTAATATCATATCAAGATTATGTATATAAATACATTTCACATGGTTTTTATGATGAAGAAACAGCACTATATGCTCCAGGTGTATGGACGGGTCCAGATATTACAACTGGAATAATGGGAATTAATAATGATTCTAGAATAAGAAGTGAAGTAGAAGATGCAAGATATATAAAGCAAGCGTTATCTGCTTTTCCTGGAAACATAATGGTTAATAATCTTAAAAGACAATCTACAGTAGTATTACATACTATAGATAGAACAGCTTCACAAGGTACCCTTGGTGGACAGACTGAATATGGTGGTCTTGTAGATCCTAATGGAAATGATTTTTCTAAGTTTACAATTGGTGATGGTTCATGTAGTGATCTATGTATGCAAGGTGGTGCAAGTGTTACATGGTATACTCCAGGTGCAACATCATGTAAACATATTGCTGCAAACTATGCTGCATTAAAAGTAAATATAGATAATCAGTATGGACAGATTGATAATATATTAATGCAAACTAGTGGTGAGTGTAATTTATTAAGTGCTGCTGAAATAGATGTATCTGGTATTCAACTAAGTTCTAATGTAACATTTGGAGGAGATGTCTATATTAATAGATATACAGAAAAAACATCAATGCCATTTTTCTGGGACTTTGTAAAAGAAGGAGAAGATGGCATGTCTTGGGATTATAAACAATACCCAAATGTTCCTTTTCCAAGGTACTGGTTAGACTCTAATAAGTTTAGAATGGATGAGTTTGTTAAACCAATTCTAAATTTTTCTTTTGATTGGAAAGGACATACACCTAGTTCTTTATATCATCTTGATGGACCAGCTGCTGTAAGTTGTGAAGGTGGAGTTGTGATGGTAGGTGCAGGTTGGAATACAAATATAGATGATGGTATAATGTCTGGAAGTACTCCTACTGCAAATTATGATACAACAGATGAGACACTTATTTTATCAAATGGAACTAATACTGGTGCAGGTGGACAGTTAGATAGATGGGTAACAGCATGGGACGTTGGTGCATGGACAATTCCTAAAGATCCTATAGGTACTGATTGTTCATGTCCAATCTGTGCCGGTTGTTCAACTCTATGTGGTCCTACTTGTGCAGATATTTATACAGAATGGGATACTCTTAATGGTGGTGGCGCATGGCCTAATGATGTAGAAAATTATTTATCTACATTTACAAACCCAGATTTTAATGAATCATATATAGTATATCAAGCTACTACAGATAATGATGCTCTTGGTCTTGGTACTGCTTGGGCACAAACTGGAAATGCTCCTGGAATTGGAGGTAATGCTCCTGTTGGAACTAGTATGCCTGCTCAAGCTAACTATAAATGGCATCAAAATTATTCTGTCATTAGACTAGCAGCAACGAATGTACAACTTACTGTTTCCCTTTCTAATGATGGTAACAAATTAGTTAATATTGCAGGTCTGACTGATGTAGTAACAATTACACATCCTGATGATCCAACAGATATTAGGGATGTACAAGGAATGATTCAAGGAGAATATGATAGAGGAACTTTCTATAGTGCAGGTGGAACAACCCAATCTGGAACTGTTGGAAACATGAGTTATTTTAGAGTTAATAATACTGGTGTAGGTGGAAATGACCTGTACCGACATTACTGTCCAACAGGGCTAGCTGTTAGCAATCAAGTATTTAGAGATCTAGAAGCTGAACCTCCAAATCCAGCAACTGTAACCACAAAGCAAATTACTGGATGGATTACAGGTTTAGCAGCTGTATATAATTGGAATACTGGTGTTTTTGAAAGAGTTGTAAATGATCAACATTCTTTCATTCAACCTTATTCAACTGCTCAAACACCTATTGCTATTCCATCTGGTGCCTGGAATGATTTTACTCTAGCTACTGGTAATCAATTACTCCCTGTAACAGATACTACTAAGGTAAGAGTTGGTCATGGTGGTTATTCAAGAAATGATAATTGTAATTGTTGTTGGTCGGGGGTTTTGAGTTTGACGTTTGATGGGCAACATCAACTAACATCTGGAGACTCAAATACATCACAAGATGATAAAGGTGTATTTGGCTTTAGTGGAAATAATTATAATGGTCAATCAGAAGGTGACTTAATTATAGCAATATCAGGAGGTACTCCTGCACCACCACTTGGTTCTAATCCTGGAGATGCAATTGATCCAGGTCCACCTGCTACAATAGAATCTGGTACTGATCCTAATAATCAAGGAGGACCGTTTGTTGTAACTAATAAATATATGTATACTCATAACAATGGTGTACAAGACTTCTTTGTAGTATCAGAAGTTAATACTGCATATAGAGATTATTCTGATGGTATTATAACACGTCATTATGATTATGCTGACTATACAGATATATCTACAATGTTTGATGCAACAGTACAAGATGTTGATAATTATTATAAGTATGATAAATCTTTAAGTCAAAAGAGATTCTGGAATACATCATTTGGTCAGATACAACCAAGATGGTATGATCCTACAATATCCGAAACATGCTTAACACATTTCCCAAAGAGATTAATATATTCATTACCAACTGGAGGCGCATCTCAGAAAGCATTAAAGCAACAGAAGAAAGAAGCAAATAAAGATTTTTGGAGAATTTTCCTAAGTAAGAACTATAGAGATTTTAAATCTACTGTTAATACAATCAAACCTATTAATAAAACTGGAGCATTAGTATTATTTCCTACTATATCTCCACAGATGTTTCAAGGTGTTGATACACTTAAACCAAATAAGAATGGAACAAAGCTTATAATTGGTGACGGAGGATTATTTAGTCAAGCTTTTCAGAATGTTGCTAACTCAGATGTATCTCATGAATACGGATCTTGTGAAAGTGCACGTAGTGTAGTTAATACTCCAATGGGATTATTTTATATATCTCAAGCACAAGGTAAAGTATTTCAATATGGATCAAAAGGTGTAAGTGCAATATCTGATCTTGGAATGAAATGGTGGTTTGCAAAATATCTACCATCTGCACTTATTGCAGCATTACCTGATGTAGCAGAATGTCCTCATGTATATGACAATCCTGTGACTGGAATAGGTACACAATCAGTATATGATCCAGTAAATGATATTGTATATTTCATGAAAAAAGATTATGAAGTATTAAGTCCTTGTGTTGGATATGTACCATGTGAAGGTTTCTTAATTGATAATAATTGTGTACAAAATGGAGGTGTCTTTGGAACTACTGAAATAACTGGTACTTGTACACCACCTGCAGTTTGGAATCCTAGTAACTTTAGTTGTGATACTACTACATGTGAGCCATGTGTTCCAACTGCTGCATCTTGTCCAACAGGTTATCAAACAGTAAATTCAACTGGAGGTTGTAGATGTTGTAAAGATGATTCTTCAGATGGTTGGTGTGAAGGTAATGTAACTTGTTATGATGCATCAACTGGTGGTAATTTTAAAGGATGTGAGTGTGTATATAGTTCTTATCCAGACACTATAGTTTATCCTGACATGTCACCAATTGAACTTACTAATACAAATTTCTTTCGTGAAATATCATGGACAGTAAGTTATGATCCTAAATCTAAGGCATGGATTTCATTCCATGACTGGCATCCTGATTTAGCATTTAATAGTATTAATCATTTCTTAACAACAAAAGAAGATGGTGCTGATGCTTGTCCTCCTGGAACTATATGGGATGAGGATGAACAAATGTGTTGTGATATAGTAAGCTTTAGTGCTCCAAGAACAAGTTTGTTACTTACACTAGATGTACCTGGATTAACTGGTACTACTGGTTCACCAAGTTGTCAAGATGATGAACAACTTTGGGGAATTTGTACACCTGGATATACATTAGTTTTACCTTGTGGACAAAATGCTGCCTCTAACTGGCAGTATAGTGTATGTGCTAAAATATGTTGTCATTGTGATGGTAATGGATGTGGTAATGATGCATTATCAAACTTTAGAGCTAGTTGCCCTGATAGTCAAATTTTTGATTCCTGGGATGATGGGACTCCATGTATTACAGAACAAGAATACTGGGACTATGAACATAATGCTGATGGAAGTGTAAATAACATAACTTATATTGATCCAGGTACATGTTTTGCAACATGTAAACATTGTGTGGATCCAGAAATAGGAACATCTATATGGAGACATAATACAAGAACAGATCTATATGCAAATTATTATGGGGTAGATTATCCATGGGAAGTAGATCTTATAGAACATAGTGGACAGACTGTTACAACAATTAGAAGTTTAGAATATCAACTTGAATCATATATATATAAGAATGATGGAAGAGATAGATTTCATGACTTAGATTGGAACTTTGATGAAGCTATAATATATAATACTGAACAAGTATCAGGATTATTAAGATTACAGATTACTCCTAAGAATAATCCTGTTTTAACTTCTTCTTTCCCAATAATTGGTGGTGGTGTTATTGATATACTATATAGTAAAGAAGAACAAAAATATAGATTTAATCAATTCTGGGATATTACTGCTGATAGAGGTGAATTTAATGCTGGTATACAACGAACAATATTTAATACTCAGATGGATGGATATATTAGAAATCTGAATTTTGCAAACCTAGACTATGCTAAGGCACAAGTCCAAAGAAAGAAATTTAGACACTACTATAATCATATTCTATTAAGAAGAGTAAAGTCTGAAGATAGAAAGATGTTATTAAGATTAAATAATACTAAGTTAAATGTATCAATGAGATAATGGAAAATAGAGAAGATATATCAAAACAAGGATACAAGAGAAATTCTCCATATAAGGATAAACCGTTTCTTGATATAGAAACTCAGGATGGTATTATAGATATGACTGATGTAGACATACCTCTACTTGCTAATAATGTTATACTAGGACCTAATTCTGGTCTCCATAAGTTTGATACAAAAAAGGTTAGAGAAATACCTATGGCTCAGGATGGTTCAGAAGTTAAAGATTACTTTACATCTTACTTAAATAGTGATTTATTTAAACGTAGAGCAATAGATTTGCATGGAGAAGAATGGGAAAAAGTAAGAGATGCAAAATTAAATGCATTAAATAATACTAAAGTAGAATGGACTGATGCAGAAAGACTTGTAGAACTAAGAGATATTGCAGACAATAAAGAAAATTTAAATCTCTTTGATATACAAAGTATGATAAGAGAAGGAAAATCATTACAATCTAAATTTTCTGTTGGTCCAAACAATCCAGATGGAGTAATTAGATTAAATCAAGGAGAAGCTGATTTAGCTGAATTAGATGATAATCTATCTTTTAATCCAATGTCTTCTATAATTGCTAATGAGTATTCACATGCATTAGGTTCTACGCCTACAGAGTTGCCTATGCAACCTTACCCAATGACACAGGAAGAAAAAGATCTTACTAGGAATAGACAAAATAGCTTTATGTGGTCAGAAACTAAATTACCTATGCATGATTTAAGAAACTATGAAGTTAAATCAGATATAGATACAACAAGATTTGAATTATGGAAAGCAGGTTTATATAATTTTGAAGAAGACTTTATGTTTGATAAGTCTCACATGGATTATATAAGAAACAACCCTGACAAATTTATGAAGAGTGACGTATTATTAGAGCAATATGATAATAATGATATGTTAGAAATGATGAACACATTTACATCTAATGATGAAATAGATGATGGTAGTAATATTATGATGGCTAAATATGGAGGTTCAGTAAAGCAATCACCTTATGATGAAGAGAAATTTGCCCTTAAGGATAGAGATGGTATAATTGCTGATATGATGCGTAATGGTGCTTTCTTACCTAAGTTTAAAATGGGTGCTGAAAAGAATATTGATCTACCAGACGGAAACAAATATAAGATTAAGAAAAGATTTGATAAATCAAGAGAATTACCATTTATAGGAGTTGAACATAATGATATTAATGACAGGGTTTATTATGATAAAGATGATAAAGATGGTTCTGGTGACTTTAATATAATAGATGTGGCTCAACAGATGTATGATCAAAGAAGAGAACATGAGAGAACTAAAGATTTAATTAAAAGACATAGAGCTGGAGAAAAATTATCCAATACTGCATTAAAACATCTTAACAGCTTAGGAATAGCAAAATCTGAAGAGATAAAAGATCCAATAATAGAATCACTTAATACTCCCCCTCCTACACCAGAACCTCTATCATTAGAGGAATTAGATGTATCTAAGGATATTAAAAATGTAACATTAGATGGAGAGAACTTTGTACCAATTGATCAACAGATAGGAATGTATATGGCACATGCAAGTAATAAGTATAAGGGTACTCCATATGAAAAGAAGTTAAAAAGGATATACGATAAACTTAATAGAGTTTATTATAATGATTCAAAAAACTCAGGTTTATCAACAATAGAGTATATGAAGTCACTAACTAATAATTAGATAATGTGCTTGATTTTTAGTATATTATATATGTAATGAATTAAAATGGCAAAGAAGAAAAAAAATAAGAATTCTCAAACTTTTGACGTTTATCCATACTTGGATCAATACCAATATCTTATGCGTGATGGTGGTGCATTACCATGGTATCAAACCAGAGGTCCTGTGAGAGGTGGTACAGCTGCAGGTAAACCTGTAAGACCTAATGCTAATGATGATGCATATCAAGGTAAGAGTCAGGAATTTATGAAAGATCTTAAACAGTATTACACAGATTTAGCAGTATGGGAAGAAGAAAACAATATTCCAAATGATGAAAGAGAAAAGGATAATGTTAATAGAAAGCCAGAAGAAGGAAAGAAAAAAACAATAGAAGAGTATTTAAATGAAGGATTCTCCCAAGAAGAGGCTCAACAAATGTTTGAGAGTCAGGGTACTACTGGACAAGATGCACCTTTAAGCGTTAGAGCTCAAGGAATACAAGACTATAAAGATAAAAAAATAAGTAAAGAGCAATTAGATGAAATTCTTAAAACTAATCCTGGAGAAGAAGAGATTGTGGATAATACTCTTCCCCCTGGTGAAACTACAGAGGCTCAAGTTGTTGAAGAAACTGTAGTTGATGGAAGTGGTTCAGGAGAAGGTTATGAACTAGATGAAGTAGAAGAAACAACTACTGGACCAACTGAAGCTGAAAAAAGTGAAAAAGAACAGGCAATACAAGATTATAAAGATGGAAAAATAAGTAGAAGAGAATTAGATGAACTTACACAAAGATATAATACAAGTGGTAAAAGATCTGATGGATATAAGACTGGAAATACACAGTTTGAAACAGCACCTGGATCATCATGGGGTCTTTTAGCTAATGCTCTTCAATCAACAGGTAAGGCTGTTAATAACTTTGGGAAATTACGAATAAATCCAAAGACAGGTAGAGAATATGAAAAGTCTGACTTTCAACAGTCATCATTAGATTGGAGCAATATGTCTAATGAAAATAAAGCAAATATTTATTTTGATGAAGAAAATTTAAGGAAATTTACTGGAGGTGATGGAGATGATTTAAAAGTTAGTGATGTATTCAAGACTAAAACAATGAATAATGCTGATAATTTTAATATACATCAACAAGAAAATGAGGATAGAGCAACAGAAGCAGGGCATGATAATTTATACTCTAGACAAACTATGGACCGTGTAACTGGAAATACATCATATGATGATGTAACAGTGGATGTAGAAAATGAAATTTCTAATCCTGAGTATGAAGCAATGGTTACAATATTAAGAACACGTGGGGAAGAGATTGATGGACATCCTGAGTTAGAAAATATACCGAAGACTATTACTGAAACAGAATCAGTAACAAGAGAACATACTGATGATGATCTTACTGCAGGTGATAAAGCAATGACAAATCTTAAAGACATGAGTACAACTGAAATTATATTTGATGAGAATGGAAATCCAGTTCAGTATAAAGGATTCGGTGGTACAGGATCAGGTGAAGGCGCTACTGGAACTTGGGACTATGATCCTAATAAACAATATGGTGACTATGAAGAAACTATAACAATTAATGAACAAGAAAGGAAGAATAATAGAAGAAAAGGTTTAAATGATGATGGTACAGTGAAAGTAGAAGTAAATGAAGAAACTCCAGTTAATAATGTTCCAGATGGAGCAACAGAAGTTTCAAGAGTAACTAATGAAGACTTCTCTGTTACAATAACTTATGATGATGGTACTGAAAAAACAATGAATGAGTCACCTCAAGCTAAGAGGAATAGAGAAAAGAAAAATAGAGATAATCCTTCAGAAGGTAAAATAGGATTAGAAACATTTGTATATGGAGGACAACCATCTGAAGATAAATTAAGTTTTACTGATATTTATGCTAAAGGAGGAGATCTATTAAAGTGGTATGCTGAAGGTGATGAAACAGGTACAGAAGTTGAAGACCTATTAGACGTTCAAGAAGAAGTAGTTGCAGAGTATGAAGATGATTCAATAAACTTCACTGAAGATGAAATTGCTCTTATGGATGAGGAAACTATGGGTGATACAGATTTAGTTACAGCAGAAACAACTTATGGTGAAGGTACACAAAATATAAAGAACAGATGGGGTGCAGCAACAAAAACAGGAATAGGAGGAAGAATAGCAAATACTCTAGGTAATGTTGGTCAAGCAGCAGCTGATATAGCTGATTTTGGTAATTCAGTATTTGATACATGGAATAATGATGCTAAAGCAGCTAAAGCAGAAAATGAAGGTAATGATGCTGAAAGTATGTTTACTGTACAAGAAAGTAACCAGGGAATATATGATGTTAATTCAGGTGATGGATGGACTAATAAGAAAGTAGATGAAATATATGCTGGTAATACAATGAAGGGTCCTTTAATAATGCAAGCTGGAGGACCACCTGCACAACAAGCTCCAGTAGAACAAGAACTTAATTATGCAGCTCTCTCTCAATTCTCAGATAATAATGCATGGGATTCAGAAGTATCATATAGTCCAGAAGTTATTGCTTATCAAAAAAGGATAATGGGTAAGATGAGAGATGGAGGATCACTTCCTACATATCAGGATGTAGGTGAGAAGGTAAATCAAACTTTAGAATATATTCCAGGCTTTCCTAGAACAGGAGGTGCAGAATTTGGTCCTGGTGGATTTAATGCAGAAGAATATCAAAATGCAATTACAGAAGATAGTACATTATTAAATAACTACATTAATGAAAATCCTTTGAGATCATATTTTGCAGGAAGTAATCAAGATCATGCGTCCTCTGCAGGAAGTTGGTCAGGGGATATACAACTTAATAGAGAATGGAAACATAAACTATTAATGCAAGATGATCAAGAGGCTGCCGCTAAATTAAACTTCTATCCAACCTTTAGAGATGGTGGAGGATTACTTAAAGCACAAGATGGTTGGTGGGATAATATAAAGGATACAGCATCAAGCGCTGTTAACTCAGTATCAGATGGATTATCATCAACTGCTTCATCATTTAAAAAAGGATATGACAACACTTCTAAATATGTGAATGATAAAGCAAATAAAATAGATGGAAATAAACTATTAGATTATACACAAACTGCTTTGACAGGTGCAGGATTAACACCTGCATATGGAATTGTTGCTGATGTTGTCAATACTGGAATATCTGCTGGTAGAGCAGGTTATGCTGCTGTGACAGGAGATAAGGAAGGAACTACAAAACATTTAGAAAATACAGCATTAAATGCAACATCAGCAATACCAGGACCAGCTGGGTGGACAGCGGGAGGTATAGGATTATCAAAAGATGCTGCAGGTTATGCTGGAGTAATTGATGATACTAGTGTAACAACTCAAGTTGCTGATGCAATTACACCTACTAAAGAACCAGTACAAATAGCTGAAAATACAAAGGGTGTTAAGATAGATAAAGTAGCAAGAGATGGTGGTGAACAGGAAGTTGAAGTAGATTATGAAACCTTACAAGAATTAATTAAAGCAGGTGCTGATATAGAAATTATATAACTATGGCAAGAATAAAGATTAAAAATAAAAACTCATTACCTAAAGGATATACTATCAGAAAAGGTAAGTGTATAAAAACATATGCAGCAGGTGGTGCTACAGTTAGTAGTACATTAAGCCCAGTAGATAGGGATGCAGCAAATCTTGAAGCAGAGAAAGATGAAATGGTATTAACAGATACTACTGGAGATGGTGTATTTGAGTTATATGGTGTAGGAGGTAAAAGACATAGTGAAGGTGGTACTCCATTAAACTTACCTGATCAAAGTTTTGTATTTTCTGATACTAGAGGAATGCTTCTTTCAAAAGATGAGATGTTAGCAATAGGTATAGAACAAAAGAAAAGAATTACTCCAGCAGCAGCAGCAAAGAAGTTTCCATTAAATAAGTATATAAAGATATTAGAAGATAAAACATCTGATAAGATAGCTGTTGAAACTGCAGAGCAGATGATTAGTAAGAATAAGATAATGTTATCTCAGATAGCATTCATTCAAGAGTCTAAAAAAGACTTTGATAGTGGACTACCATTAGCAGCATTCCCTTATTTAATGAGTAAGGGTATTAATCCTGAAGAGTTTCAGCAAAAGATAATGGAGATGCAGGCTGAGAAAGGAGGTCAAGGTCAACCTACACATCAGATGCCAGATGGTACTATGATGCCAGGAGCAACTCATGGTGCACCTGGAATGCTTCCACCGGGAATGGCACAACAAGGACCACCAATGGGACCACAAGGAGGGATGCCACCTATGCCACCACAAGGAATGATGCCACCAGCTCCACCAACAGATATGCAAGCAGATCAAATGATGATGGGAAGATATGGAGGAGCATTATCAAAATTTGCATCAGGTGGAGGACAAGGAGATAGTGGAATGTCTGCTCCTGTTACACCACCAGAGACTACAGCAATAAATAGTCCTATGGGTAAATTAGCAGGTATTTTTCAAGGATTTAGTAAAAGTTCATATAGTGATGTAGAAAATAATACTCAAAGTGGTGGTGATGGTGAGGAATCATATCTATGTCCAGCATATGGTAATCCACCTCCAAGCGCATCACAAACGCAAGCAATGACAGCAACTCCAAATTTTGCTCAATATGGAACAGAACTTACTCAGTATCAAACTCAAGGTGAAACTGATCCAAGTAATGTACCAACTGGTGAAAAATCAAAAGTTAATATGCAAGAGGTAGATCTAATAACAAAATGTAAAAATAGTGTTTGTACTTATGATGAATGGAGATTTGCATTTAGATTAAAAGATATTGAAGAAATAAGATTTATGTATGAGAGCTATAAGATTAAAGCTATAGATAAGATGAAAGCTTCTGATACAGATACAGATATAATGCCAGGTCATGAAAATATGCCAGATGCAACTTATGGTAATATGCCACTGATGAATTCTTCACATGATGTTGGAAAGCAGGCTTATGATCAAGGAATGAATTCTCTAAAGAATAGTTATAAACAGCAATATGGTACTGAAACAGGTCAATCTATGGTTCCACAAATGGGAGTTCCTGAAGGATATGTAAGAGATCAAAATCCACTTGGATTACCAGGATATAGAGATGGTGGAATGTATGAAGATGAAGGCGTTGGATTAAGTAGATTTGTACAAGGTGGTTCTGAAATAGATAATAGAGGTATACCTTTAGATCCTCTTGTTGCACCTTATGAACAGAATCCTTACTATGCAAATTTAAATACTAAACTTCAAATAATGCAGCAAGAATATACTGGTGCATTGGAATACCGTGAAGAAAATCCACATAAGTTTGATAAAAAGGCTCAAGAAGAATTTGCAAAGTACTTAGAGATATTACAAAATCAAATGATGAGTATTGATTATGAAATGAAAATGACAGAAAGCAAACTTGCATTAGATTCATCAATGTTAGATATTCAAACACCTACTCCAAATGTTCAAGTTTCAGATATATCAGAATATACAGGTTCTAATCCAGCTATGGAAGGTAATCAGATGATGATGGCAAAAAATGGAATGGAGTTACCTAAATATGGATTAGGAGATCATATATGTGTTGGTGATAATTGTACTGATGGTGGTGAGGATGAACATGATGATCAACTTCATAATGATCAGAACAAAGGTATTGATGCTCATATGCAATTTCAGAATATGATGAATAGTGAAGACTTTACGATGGTTAAACAAGGATGGATTGATGCATATCGTGCAATGGAGGATAACTATAAAGCTATAAAGAAAAAGAGTGAAGATGGAGGAACATTAACTGACTATGAAAAAATAATACTTAAGAAGCCACCTGTACTTGGTAAATCAGATTCTGATTTAGTAAATGGATTTATGGCAAAGAATCAACAGTTAGTTCAAGCACAAAATGCTAATATAGGTTTTAAAGAATGGGGTAAAAATGGAGAAGGTTATGAAGCTATTTGTATCAAACTGGGTTGGGGTACTGCTGCAGAGTGTAAAACTAATGGAGATGCTAATAAAGCAGGTTCAGATGAATCAAATAAGATTTGGCAAGGTATGTTTACAGCCATGCAGCATTTAAAAGGTACTGAAAACTCTACTCCTGAAGCAGATCAATTCTTTGGTCAGATAACTACAAACCTAAGTGGAGAGCATCAGAAAAACAAAGCAGGAGAAAATACAATGGTTGATCCTGTTACAGGATTACCTATGTCACATATTGATGGGATTATTGGATATACATCTGCTGGTCAAGGTATGACTGCTGAAAATCAAATATCTGAAAAGATAGTTGTACATGATGTACCTTGTGATGAAGAGACTAGGGCTAAAAAAATGAAGGAATGTGATCAGAAAGGTGAAAACTTTATATTTGATTTAGAGATATGTGATTGTAAACCTATTCCAAAAGATCCAGGTTTAAAAGATACTCCTCCTTATATGACCTTTCCACAGGATGATCTTAAATTACAAAATGCTATTGATTCTAAATGGCAAAGAAACTTATATATGCCTCAGAGAATGCATGAAGATGCAATTATACCTGAAGTAGCTTATCAAGATCCTCAAGCTCAACTTCAAGCTAATTTATCTATGGCAGGTCAAATGGCTAAAATGGATCCAGAAAATGCTTCCTATTATATGGGATTGATTAGTGATAAGAATAATAAAGCAATTAGTGATGTAGCAAACACTAATATTAAAATATTTGATAATAATCAGGCAAGAGTAGCAAGTGCATTAGGTGCAAATCAAAAAGCTAATACTGGATATAAAGATGAGTATAATACTAGATCTGCTACAGCGTTAAATAATTTTGATAATACAAGAATTGCAGATAATGAAAATATTACTAATACTCAGGTAGATAGAATGGATCATGCTGATAAACTATTTGGAATTAATAATGAGAATCCTAACTACTATTATGATGCTCAAGCACATAGAAATCAATTCTATAATCCAGAAGATATGTTTGCTCAAGATGAGATAAACACAAATATTTCAATGGAAGATGCATCATCAGCATGTGCTAAAATGAACTTTAAACCAGGTAGTTCTCAAATGATAGCTTGTATAAAACAACGTATGGCTGGTAATACTGATGCATCTACTCTACGACCAGATATACATAATAATGAGTCTGATGTAGAAGAAACAGCTACTGGAAAACATGGAATAGAGATTGGTTGTTCATCATGTGATAATGATAAAAGAAGAAAAGAACTTGCTAAAAGTAAAAAGGCATTAAGAAATTGGATCTTTGGTATATAATAAACATTAAAGATTTATAATATAAATGAAGAAGATTTAAAAAAATATAGTAATTTTGTAATATGGCTACATACCTACCAAATAGTAATGACTATATCCCTAAGTCAAAATCCTATACACCAGACTTTAAGTTTCTGGCTGATGTATTAGGAAGAAGACAAGACAGATATAATACTAATTATAAGCAACTCAACGAGTTATATGGAAAAGTTGTGCATGCTGATTTATCCCATGAGGATAATATACACAAGAGAGATGAGTACTCAAATCTTCTTGTGCCTAAAATTCAACAACTTACAGGAACAGACTTCTCTTTACAACAGAATGCTGATGCAGCAAGAGCATTGTTCAAACCATTCTTTGAAGATAAACAATTAGTAAGAGATATTGTATATACAAAAAGATATAATGGTCAGATGGGTATGGCTGAAAATCAAAAGACAAGCCCACTAGAAGAAGAAAGAAGAAAGTATTTTGAAGATGGAGTATTAAGACTACAATATGGTATGCAAGATTTCCAAGAAGGAAGTCTTGATGATATTATGACTGCACCAATGCCTGAATATATACAGAATCCTGATCTTATAAAGAGGGGTATAGATCATTTAAAAAACTTTGGTGGTGAAGGTAAGGGTTTAGAAATAAGTGATGTAATATTTAGCCCAGATGGAAAATGGATGGTTAACCAAACAAATGGTTCTCTATTAACTCATAAGCCAACAGGTGTAGTTGATCCTAAAACAGATGAAATGGGTTATTATAATCCAGCTGCTAATTATATTACAACTACAATGGCAGATGATCCTCTAATAGCAAGAGGATATGCTACTTCAGCCTATGTAAGAGCAAGACAGTTTTATGAAAAAGAAGATAATATTGCTAAATATGGTAGTAAAGAAGCTGCTGAGAGATTTTATTTACAAGAAGTAATAAATCAAACAACAGTAAAAACAAATAAAATTATAGCTGAAGAAGAAATCCAAAAAGGAAAAGCTGATAAAACAAAAAATAGTTGGGATAATTACTTAAAGACTAATCCAAATCAAAATAGTGATGAACAACAAGATTATATAAATGCATTATCTGCTATAACCGCTATTGAAAAAGGTATAGAAGGTTCACAAAAGGTCTTAAGTGATATAACAAGAAGTGGAGAAGATATAAATGATTTAAGAAATATTTATTATCAAGCATTTATGCATAATGGTATAGGCATAGACATACTTAGTGCTGCTTCACAATATGCTAATCTTACTAAGAAAGTAACAAAGAGAGAATTAAATCCAATATATTCAAAGCAATTAGATCATCAGTATAAACTTGCTCAAAAACAAATAGACTTTGATAATGCAAAAGCATTAGCTGACTATAAGCAATCCCTTGTAGCAAGTACAGATATTAGTCTTGACTTAGGTGGTCCTGGTGGATTAACTGATGGAGCACCTGATGCAGAGATTAATTTATCTAACTATGAACAAGAAACTGATAAGATAGGTGCAAATAAAGAATTCATTAATAGTTTAACTCAAAGACCTATAATCAAAATGCTACAGGTTGTTGAACAAGCATATGGTGATTTAGGACCTGGTTGGAGTAGTGAAGATAATGTATTCAATAGTACTGGTATGAATGTTAAGGTATTTAAGTTTACTGATAAATCTGAGGGAGAAGGTGTTGAAGCAGTTGGGTATATGACTAATGATAATCCTGAAGGAAGACCTGGTGAATGGAAAACCGAATTTATGACATGGGAAGATGCTTCAAAATATTATCTAAGTCAAGGTAAAAATCAAGATGACTTAAATGCTGCATATCAAGATGTACTTACAAGATACCATGATAAGATTACGAATGATCCAAACATGTCAAAACCCATGTTTAATAAATTAAACAATCTTATATCTAATGTAGAAGCTGAAATCAAGAATGATAAGTTAACAATAATTGAGATTATTGAGAATAATAATGCAGGAATGAAGGAAGCATATGAATATGTAATAGAACGTAATCCAGATATACAAAAATATCTGGGAAACTTTGATTCATCTATATTTACTTCTGATGATCATCCTAAGATGCGTACCCTAAAAGAATTTGAAAAACATCTTAGATCTCAATTTAAGAAAAAAGCTGCTTCTTTAAATTTACCAGAACAGTTAAAGAGTAAAGCTGACATAATTGAAGAAATGAAAGCCGTAAATAGTACTAGTTCTATTTCACAGACATATAATAAATACCTAATAGAAACTTTAACTCCTGCTGCTGAAGAAGCAGGTATTCCTTTAGCTCAGTTATTACAAACATATTATACAACTGAACTAAATCCTACAGGTAATCAATATGGTGCTGAAGGTAACCGTCAAAAACCAGCTAATGTTTCTCAAGAAGTTTGGTTAGCTTCCCAAAAAAGGGCAGCAGATAATCAAATGGTTGGAGGAAATGCAAATCAGACAGGTAGATATGTGCTTCAATCTAATGATATTGCATATAGTAATTTAAATTTGGAAACTGCTGAGTTATATAATTCAATATATGATGCAATAAATACTACTATGACTTCATCTTATGCAGGAGGTGGTGCTCCAACATATGATGCACAGAGAGATTATATGTTAAAGACTCAGACTGATGATGGATCTATAATGATGACTGATAATTGGCAAGGTACTTATTGGCATGGAGCTTCTAAACCTGATGTAACTAATCAAGTAAAGCAAGCATTTACTTTAATAAATAAATTGGACAAAGCTTTTACATCTGTAAGATCTGGTATTCCACAAGATCACATTGACGGAGATGCATTTGGTGTATTGGAAGATAGAACATGGGGAACACATATGCCAGAATTAATAAAACAAATAGGTATGGACTTATCAAATAAAGAAGATGTAGATAAAGCCCATAGACCAAATATGCATATAACATATAATGAGAATGTAAATGGTATGTCAGCACTAACTGTTCAGTTAGATCAAAAATATGTTAATAAATTAAAATCTAATACAACAGATAATAAATTACTTTCCTTAGATGAATTAACAGACAATACATTTACAATATATATAGATAAGGATAAATGGGATAATCCAATGAATATGGCTAACATGTACGTGTCCAGAACTAAAAGAGAAATAAAAACTAATGGTCAGTTCTATCATGATGTTCCAGAAGGAGGTTGGGTGAAAGCTTGGACAGGAACGGATGGTAATGTATATGCACAAATGTCTACAAAAGTATATGACTTTGATACAAAAAAATATAAAGAAGATATTACTACAACTCAAGTTCTTAATATAACTGATAGAGCAATTGATGATATGATGATTACCTTAAGAGGTAAACTTAATAAAATTGCAGATGCAAATAGAATCAGTAAGGATGCAGATACAAAATAAACCACTATGGCAGAAGAAATTCTAAATAATCAAGAAAATAGTCTAATTCCTGAATCAGCGCCTGTTGAATCAATATCTCCTGTACCTCAACAAGAAGTAAATCCTGATGTGCCTAATGGAGATTTATTTAGTGGTATTCTTGATAAAGGTGTTAATGAAACAAATGATTATGTTAAGTTAAATTTTGAAGAGATTAAGGATAATCTTTTTACAGATCAAACTTATGAATCAATATTAGCAGCACAATTAGAACCGGGATTTACAGAAAATCTTGAAGTTGCAGGTAATTTTATTAATACAAATCTTACTCCTACATATTCATCTCCCTTAGATTTTGAGAATAAATTAAATGATAATACTGCGCAAAGTATTCTTAATGAATCACTTCTAGATGCAGCTACTAATCCAGCTTCTCAAGGTATGTCAGATAGACTTCTTAAACCTAGTAATGCTGTTCAGTTTGGTTTTAGTTCAAGTAACTTTGATAGATTTTATGCACATGATAACTTTAGAGAATTAGGTTTTCATCCTTATAGAAATAATGATGCACACTATAATGAAAACTCAACTTGGTGGGATGATAATAAAAGAATGTGGGGTCAATTTGGAAAAGTATTTGGTACAGGTTTTATGAGTACATATGATGCTATTGGTGATATGTTTAGTTCTGATGGTTATCTTCAAGCAGATGTTGAAGGTGCTGATTCATTTGCTGATGCAATGCGTATAGGTAATACTACTAGAGGAGGTGTGGGTGGATTTACTACTAACCTTATGTTAAACTCTGGATATACAGTAGGTATATTATCAAGTATTGCAGTAGAAGAATTAGCTTTAGCTGGTCTTGAATTTGCAACATTTGGTGGTGCCACTCCTATTGTTGCAAGTAGAACTGCATATAATTTAGTAAGGTTAGGAAAATTAACTGATAAAGTAGCAGATGCTAAAAGAGCATCAGAAGCTTTACTTAAATTTACAAAAAATGCTGATGAAGTTGCTAGTTTTTGGGCTAGAGGTGGTAAATGGGCAGGAAATGTTATTGCTCCAAATACAATAGCAGCATTAAAAACTTGGAAAACAACTCAAAATACTGCACAAGCTTTATCAACTATGGCTAAACTAGCTAAAACTAGTGGGGGTTTATACAGAGATTTTAGAATGATGAATCTTGCAATGGCTGAATCAAAGCTTGAAGCAGGTATGGTTAAGAATGATCTCTTTCATGAGTTGTATGCTGAACATTTAGCAAAGTATGGTAGTGCTCCTGAAGGAGAAGATTTAAAAAATATACATCAAACTTCTGTAGAAGGTGCATTTACCACTACTATGATTAACTTCCCAGTTATATTCTTATCAAATCAGTTTGTTTTTGGTACAGCACTTAGAGGTTTTAGAGGTACAGCAGCACTTGTTGCTGCAGCTGCAAAAGGTGCAGGGGGTCAAATAGCTAAGAGAAGTGCAAAACAAGTTGCAAAGGGTGGAGCAAAAGGATATTTTAATGCAGGAAGTGGTAGATTTGCAAGATGGAAGGCAAGAAGTCTTGGAGGTAGTATGAAAGCTTTGGTTGGAGGAACTTTAGTATATACCTCTCGTAATTGGGTTGAAGGTGTACAAGAATTAATACAAGAAGGCACAGCTGTAGGTGCAAAGGATTATTATAAGAATCTTTATAATGATCCTATGGCAGGAGGATTAGATGCACAAATTGCATCTGTAAAAGCAGGAGCTGCATCACAATGGTCTCATCAGGGTTTTGAAGTATTTATGTCAGGTTTCTTAATGGGTGGATTAGTACAAGGACCACAGAAATGGGTATTTGAAGGTGGTCCAAAATTATATGAGAAATTTAATGATCCTAAAGCATATGCTGAACATAAAGAACAAACTGAGTTATATATTGATGAAACTGTAAAAGTACTTAATAAGGTATATGCAGATCCTGAAGCATATTTTAATCCTGAAAGACTTAATATATTATCTCAAAAGCAGTTGAGTGAAGAATTATATCAAGCATCACTTAATGGTGAGATAATGGCATTTAAAGATGTTAAAGATGAATCAATATTCTTAGGAATCCATACAGTAATGAAAACTGGTAAAGCTTATGAGTTCCGTTCAGAATTAGAAGATTTTCTTAAACTAGATGATAAGATGTTAGCAGAAGCATTTCCTAGTTCTACTGCTGAGGAAATTAAATCAGGAAAATTAAGAGAGCGTGTAAATGGAATGCTAACTAATCTTAATGATCAAGAAAAAGCATATAAAGATCTTAATGAAAAGATTGTTAATCCATATGATAATTCTCAGATGAAAGTAGGAAGTCCTGAGTATATAGAAGAAAGTATAAAATGGCAAGCTGTAAATCATGTAAAAATGTTAGCTATGTATACTAGAAAAACATTTCAAAGAGCATTAGAAAGATCAAATGATATACGTCAAGAACTAGCTAATGATCCTATTATAGCTAAGATGTCATCTAGAGACATTGATGCATTAACAAATACACAGGATCTTATAACTGAGATTGATCTTTTAAAAGCTGGATTAAGAGTTTCAGAGGCATCAGAAGACCCACTTACTCCTGAACAGAAAGTTCTAAATGATAAAAATAGAAGAAAACTTAATCTTCTTCAAGGTTACTTTAGTGTACTTACTGATCCAAAAAATATTGAAGATAAAGAGGTTATGCCTGGAGGTGTAGTAGGTGAAGAAAAGGAAGATGAGAATAGTGAGATAAGAGATAATGCTATTGAGAATGCAAGACAAACTATATTAAGTACAAACTCACCAGATAAAGCAGATCTATTATTAGCATCTACTAAAGCACATCCATTTGGTATATTTAATCCAGAAAATGTAGATGAACTTGAAACTAGTGTAAATGATTACTTAAAGTTTATTGCTGAAACAGAAGATGACTTTGTTGATCATGATAAACTTAAGGAAACATTAATTAAAATAGTAGATTTTAAAGCATTAAAAGGTAGAGCAGAGACATATAATAAAGCTATTCAATATATTATGTCACCAAGTAAACTTAGTGAATTAGCAGATAAGTTTACTGTTAAGTTTAGAGAAGTATTTATAGAGAATAAAAAACTTGTTAGATCAAGAATGGAGAAGTATGTTGAACAAACAGAAAAGATTAATTTCTTAAATGCTCTTCATAATCTTGATGTATATCCATCTGCTATAGAAACTGAAAAGTGGTTAAAAGGTGAAGGTGTAATGCCAACAAGATTCTTTCTAGCGGATAGAGAGGTAAGTCCTATAGCAGATAAAGATCTATATAGTAAAATAGAAAATGCTGTTGGTACATATGAAAATTCAGCACGTAAGAAAGACTCAGAGACTGAAGATGTTGAGACAGATGAATTTGAAGATGTTCAAGATGATGAACATAATTATGATGATAACTTTACTCCTAAACTAGATGAAGAAACAGGAGAAGTAGTTGAAGAAGATGTTGATTTTGAATCATCTAAGAATTTAGGAAGAGAATATTTAGCTAAACAATATAGACAATATCAAGCAAATGCTAAAGGTACAGTAATGTCTTTTGTAGACTGGAGAGAAAATTCAATATCTAAACAACCAAGAAAGGTATCTATTGCATTAAATAGATTATCTCAAGAACTATATTTACCTGCAATGCTTAGTGGAGAAAAAGATTCTTTTGATGACTGGTTAGTAAAAAATGAAGAAACAGAAGAAGTACAGGATATACTAAAATTAATGAACCTAACTGTTACTGATATTACTGGGAGAAGTAATGCACCTAAAGAATTTAATCAGAATAAAATAAAACCAAGACAAAAAGTTGATAAATCTCATCCATCAGGTGTACAAATTCAAGAATCTAATATAACTATAGATGGAGAAGACAAAACGGTTTATAGACTTGTTGATAATAATAATGAGAGTCTTGATGATCAACCTTTTACTTCAGAAGAGGATGCAGTAACAGCAAGATCTAAAAGAGTAAGAGAGAGTAAGAAAGGATCTTCATATGACTTTGCAGATGAAACTTTACAAAAGGGTGATGTTATACAACATACAGAATCTGGTAATAAGTTCTTAGTTAAGTCAGAAAAGAAAAATGTAGATACACATAATAACTTATGGGTTGTACCAGAATCTGATGTTCAGGGTAAAAGAGTAATCATTGAGGTAGATGATTTTACTGAAAATTATACACTAGTTACAAATGAGATTATTAAAGATGATGTAAAAGTTGCTAAACTTCTTACTAGAGAACCTCTTCAAATATATCCTAGATGGGATTATTCCATAAAGAAAGAAAAAAATAGACTTGAAGAAGGAAATAAGAAACAGGAAGAGTTATTACTTAATCTTGATGAGAATAGACAAGCTGGTATAACTATTAGAGTTAGAAGAGGTCCTAATTGGGCTGGGAGAGAAACAGATCCTAAGAAATTAGATAATTTTGAATTTCAACAAGATACTCCAAATTCAAGAATTAAAGTACAGAAAGATAAACTTTACATTGAGATAATGTCTGGAAAAGAAACTATTGGTTTTTTCCAGGGTACTTCAACTCTGCTACTAGATACTAAGGGTAATATAATTGATCCTTTACAAATAACTAAACAGCAAGCTCATGATTTATTTAGAAGGTTTAAAAATAGTAAAGGAGGATATAATAAGTCTATACAGGAGGTTGTTGATGAAATTAAACATAACTATACACAAGCAATTGCAATAGAAGAAGCTCTAGAAAAATTATTTACTAAATCTAAAAAGGATGAAATTGTTGTAAAAGCATCTGATTTAGAGAATATAGGTATCACATTATCAGAAGGAATGCTTGCTAAAGTAGAAGGTGCAGATCAAGGAAAGAGTGGTGTAACATTTGGTGAACTTGATCATATGTTTGTCAATCAAAATCTAGATAACAAAAATGTTACAATAGATGGAGAAAGACCATACTTTGTTATGGACTATAATAGAAACTATCCAACTAAAAATAAAAAGGGTGAGTTTAGTAAAACTAAAGGTGCACCTCTTAATAATATAAATACTAATACTCCAGAAGGTAAAAGATTATTTAGAGAAGTAAATCAAATATTTAGAGAATATGAATCAAAGGCTAGTAATCTTAAAGGTAAATATATTGCACTTGTAAATTTACCTAATGGTAAACATGCATTAGTACAATTAAAGCCTGATACTATGCAACCTGAAGATGTTGATGCTTTATTAAACTCAATGAAAGAAAGATCTAAGGATACCTTTGAAAATCACTTAGGTGAAATTCCATATAATACTATATGGAATAAAGAACTTAATGAGGGATCACCGGTAGATTCACCATATGATTTACCTGGGGTATTTCTTGCAGCTGCAGCAGGTGTATTTGTAACTCTTGCTGTTAATTCAAAAGGTGGTTTAAATGTAGGTATAAGAGATTTTAATTTTGCAGAATCAAATAAAGAACAACATAGACAAAAAGCATTTATAAGTTATGATGCATTGCAAGGAATGAATAATGCAGAAGATCTAATCAAAGCTCTTACAAGTGAAGATTTTTCAAAGTTTAAACCAACAATGAATACCTTTAAGAATACAATAAGTAAAGAAGGTATTGATTTAAATATATTATCCCTTGCAACTACAAAGTTAAAACCTAAAGTTAAAGAAGGTTTTTATGTGACTCTTAATGTAGAAGGTGAAGGTGCATCTGCTGTACTTAATCCTATAGTAAGAAGATCAAATGAATCTAAACAAAAAGAAAAAGTTGAAAAACAAATTGAAGAAGAGAATAAAGCAGTTATACTAAGTGAAAAAGAAACGGAAGATATTATATTAGATGATTATAAAAATATAGATAATACAATATTAAGAGAAATTGCAACAAAGTTAAATAATAAAGAACCACTTAATGCATTTCAGAAAGGTGTTCTTGCAAATAGAAGAGAGGATATTGCAGCACTTAGATTAGAGGTACTAACTGAAAGTGTTCCAGATGTATCTACTACAGAAGAAACAGAATATCAGAATAAACTTGATGAGATAGCAAAACAAGAGAAGTATTTAAAAGATTATACTACGGACGTAAGACAGACAATGAGAGCGTACTTACTAAAATCTGAACCAGAAGTATATGATCAAAATACTACTGATGGTATTGTAGCATTAAATTCTAAACTGCGTCAAACAGTACAAAATAATCCTGAGATTATCAAGATAGAACTTAGTATCAAGACATTGAAAGAAGATGGTAATAAGATATTTAAAATTACAAAAGACTTTGATGGTAATGATATTGAGGATATAGATACATATGCACAATACCTAAGAGATAATCTTCCAGCTACTATAACTCTAACTGTAGATGACATATCTAAAAGATTAAAAGATACATTTACAACTGTTGGATATTTTCAATTAGCTCAATCTATGATTAGTGAGGGTATTGAAGGTCTAAGAGGTACAATTAGTGTTGGAACAAATTCTCCATTTAAATATCATGAAGCATTCCATGCAGTATATAGGATGCTACTAACAGATGATCAGATTAGTAAATATAATAGTATTGCTAGAAAAGAACTAAGAGCATCATACAGAACTGAAAAAGGGTATGAGATAGATAAAGGTGTCTTTGTTAAATCTGAGGCACAAGCATTAGACTTCTTAAGATCCATACATGTAGGTTATGCAGAGATGGGAGTTAAAGAATTGTCTGACATTTTAGCTGAAGAATATATAGCAGATAGGTTTGATGAGTTTAAAGCTAATCCTGCAGCTACCAAGACTGATTCACTTATAAAGAGTTTCTTTACATGGTTAATTGATTATATAAAAGCAATATTTGGACAATTTAAAGCAGATAAGTCATCTCAATTAAATTCATTATTTAAAGATATTGATGGTGGAAAGTATAAAAGAGCTGGTATTGCATCAAATCAATTTACTAATGTTGCTATTCAAGGAACTCCATTAATAGCATATAAGAAGAGTATTAGATTAGGTTATACAAATATTCCGTATAAGAATGCTCAAGGACAAATACTTAGAAAGGAGGTTAGTAATGTAATGCCTGGTGATCAACAGCATAATATTATATCAGGTGCATCAAACCTTTATATTAAAAAACGTAGAAATGCTACAGGAAGTTTCAACAGATTAAAAGCTTTAGAAGAATCAGTTATACTTACTATTGAGATGTATAATCCTGATAGGAAATTTTATAATGCAAAGCCTGAAGAATGGCAATTAGAAATGATGCCAGAAGTTGAAAATGTATATCATCATCTTAATCTACAAGTACCTTTAATTATTGAATTAGTAAATGATAGATTACATGATATATCACAGAAAGTTGATTTAGAGAATGAAAATGCAGAAGAATTAGAAGCAGATGGTATAAGAACTACAGAAGAATGGGGAAAATCAGCTGATGAAATTGGTGGGATTGGGTCAATGTTAGATCCAGCACTTAGAGATTATATTGCTACTACTTCAATAAGTGAAGAAGATATATATGGGAATAAATTCTTTGATGATAATGAGACTGAACCTTTTGTTATTGGTGTTGATGTTCATAGTGTGTACAATGGAATATTAAAAGCAACAGCAAATGAGTTTGATGAACTAAAACTCTTACAGAAAGCATGGATGTATTCTAGAAAGAATCCAAATGCTAAAGCATTTATGGATAGATTCTTCACAGATATATTTTCTGTTAATCCAGCAATTAGTGTAGATGGAAATCCTCCATTGTTATTTAATGATGATTATACACTTCCTGAAGTAAAAGATAGTGAACTATATCAAATGTTTGTTAAAGGTTTTGATAATGCCCGTGTTGACTATATGTTTATACAGAAAGATTCTTCAGATATTGCACATTTATTTTCTGCATCTAAAAAAGATGATGCACATCATACACTATCTGAATGGGCAAATGCGTTTAATAGAAAATATAGAGATGTTAAGATTGAAGGTTCAGATGCACATATGGATGCAATAGGAACACTTAATTCTCTAAAACAATTGTTAGCAATTACAGATGTTGCTACTAGAGAAGATCTTCAGGAAGCAATAAATACTACAAGTCAAGAGTTAAAAGATAATTTAGGAATGAATATAAGCCCTTTATATCTTGAGTATAGTATACTAAAGGGATCACTTGATCAATCTAACTTTACAACAGAACAAAAAATATTAGTAGATACATTTAGTAGACAAGACATAATTACTGAAGTAGATGTAATGGAGATAACAAATTCTATTAATAGAGGTGAGAATATATTCTTAGATCAACAAGAAGCTCTTAATGGATCCAAAGTAGAAGGTGGTGTAAAAAGTAAACTAATAAGAATATCCTTAAATAATGCTCCTTTTTCAGAATCTGTTGGTGCTTCAATGTTTAAAGATCCTGAAGGAAATGATATATATAAACATCAGCAGCCTACTTATCATTTGACAGAAATGGCTAAAATGAAAGGTTCTGATTATATTGTGAATAAAATAATGGAAAGCCTATTCCTTGAAGAGAATGTTTTACTAATTGATCCTACATTCAAAGCAATGGTTGAACAGGGTTTAGTTACAGATGAAAGACTTACTGGTCATAAAGATTCAGGACAGTTAAATATAAGTGAAGAAGGCATACTAAGAGAGAATAAAGGACTAGATATAAATCAAGAACCTGGTGTTAAATATGGTGATGGTACTCCAAAAGAGTTTGTTCTAAATTTAATTCATACATATTTATGGAATTATAATCGTTCAGCTCCTGATAAATCTAAGACTGTTAAATATTTAAATGATGAAGGAGAAATGGTTGAAAAAGCCATGTATCCAAATCTTATAAGAGTTATTGAAGCATCAAATACTAATGATTTTGCAAATTTAGGTATTTATAATGCAATAGAAGATTCTGAAGATGGTTTAAAACTAACAGATGAATCAGTTGCTAAGAGAAGAAAAATTGTTAAACAAAATTATGAGAGAGCACAGAGAGAAGCTAATCCTAAAACAAGATCAGAAGATCTTATCTACTTAGGTAATACTGATAAAGATAATAATAGAACTGACAGAGGACGTTTAACTAAGATTGATAATGTTGCTCCTCTGTTAGATACATTGAAGGTAAGAAAGAATAGAGCTATTAATGTACAACTCCCTTATGTTGGAGAAGTTGTACAGGATGGTATTGTTAATGGTGAAATAAAAACAGTATTAAAAACTTCTGATGCTGCAGCTGCATCTATGCTATCTAGAGGACAGAATTCAGTTATAGATATTAGAGGTATGCAGTTTGTTATGTATAATCAAGGTGCTAAGAAGTTTACTGATCTTACTAATGAAGAACAAACAAGACTTGTAAAGGATTTAGGAACATCCATTCTTACTGAAGAACAATATAATAGACGTGAGAATGATAGAAAAATGTATTCATTTAGAATGGGTAAAGAAACATTCTATACATATGTATTTAGTGATATTGCATACTTTAAAGGTAAAAAAACTAAAACTATCTTCTCTTTTATACCATTATCAGAAGATACAAAAGTAGCTGTTGGTTTAACTGTTGAACAAATAAATGTTAAATCTCAAGATGAAATACAAGAAAGAATTGACAAAGCATTAGATGAAGAAAATTATCAGTTAGTACAAATATTAAAAGATAAGTTAGATCAAACAGGTGATGTAGATCTTGTTAGTGCTGAGACAATGGATGTTGATACTTCTGTTACAGACGCACTACTTAATGCAATTGAACAAGCTAGAGAAGGAACAATAATACCTTTTGATGAAGTATTTGATAAAGTCAACGGTGAAGATGCAATAAGGTTAAGAGCAATGCAGAATGTCAATGAGATGATAATTGCTCTTAAAGAAAACGGTGCATATAATGATATCTCAAAAGAGTTTGTTGAAGGACTAGGAAGAGTACAAAATAAAAGTAATAGTAGAGCAATTGAGAAAGTATCTGATGAGTCAGCAGATTATATGATGGATCTATATAATATGAAAGAAGATAACTTAGATTATAATTTAGCTCAGATGTTCTTAAATGATCATACTAATACTATTGGTATAAATCAACTATTATTAGGTGACGAAGCACTTTCTTTAGTGGATGCTGTTGCAGCTATTAAGAGAGCTAAGATGCAGAATATTGCTGGAGCAAATGCAAGTACAATTATAAAAGATGAAAAACTTGGTGTATATCATGCTAATGATGTTATTAAGCAGTTTCTATTTAAAGATGAAATGGTAACAAGAGAATTTGAAACTATTATTGAAGCAGATAGAGGAAAAGAAGCTACAGAAGGTGAAAGAACAGATGGTCAAGTGTATATTACACAGAAAACAAATAGACATTTACAATTTGCTTTTGCTAATCTAAATCTATCAAAAGCTGATATACTTAATAAAATTGCTGCTGGTGAAAAAATTATAACAGATAAAGAATTCTTTGGAAGTGAATCAAAGTTAAGTTATAAGCAAAAAGGAATGATATTAAATTCAATGAAACTTGCTTATGGTGATGGTCAAGTATATTTAAAAATGTCAGCTATTACTTTAACTCCTGAATTTACATCAGTTAAAAGAAATGGTGTTTGGGTTGCTAGAGAAAATACAGAAGCACTACATAACTTAAGAGTAAAGTTAGAGAACTATGAGGAAGAACAGTGGGTTGCTGGAAATGGAGTACTTTCAATTGCAGTACCAGCATCAGCATCAAAAATGATGAAGGTAAATATGCAGTCAACTGATCAAGCATTTAATACTGATGCAATAACAGATGATATGGTTACTGATCTTCAAGCAAAACATATGAGATTACAAGTAATTAATCCATCTAATAAAACGGAGACTGTTGATCCACGTCAAATTAAGAATCTTATTACAAGCGAACAAGATGATTCTGTTATAGTTATTATAGGTGGTAAAGAAATATCTGTTGGTAATCTAAAAAAGATGTATCATAAGGTTCTTGGTAATAGAGATGATAATGAATATTTTAAAAGAAGAAATCTAGTATTTACATTTGCTGGTTCACAGAATCAGTTAATTAAAGCTCAGAATACTGGACAACGTATGAGTGTTAATCTTACACCCTTTTTGAAATATGCAATAAAAGGTTTAGAGTCAGCTCAGACTAAAGCACAGATGATGGACTATTTCCAAATGGATGAGTTTGGAGAACCTAAATATAATTTAAATAATCAGAGAACTGTAAAGAAGTTTCAAGAATTATTTTTTGCATTCTTTAACAAAGGGGTTTTATCTGCTAGACAACCAGGAATATCTGCTGCATTAATGTCAGATGCAGGATATAAAGTTATTAAAAAAGTTCTTGATGTAGATAAGAATGGCACTCCTATACGTTGGCAAGTAATAAGATCTAATGATTGGGAAGGTATGAAGACCCGTGATTCATCACTTAGAGTTGTAAAATATACAGATCCAAAAGCAGAAACATTTTCTGGTTTAAAAGTTAATGAATATTACTTAGATCATTTAAGATCAAATGTAATGGAGTATGATGAAAACGGTATGGCTACAGATATAAGATATACTGAGATGGTAATTCCTCCACACTTTAGATCTATATTAACTAACCCATTAGGTATAATGGAAGCAATTCCTGATGCTATTGCTAAAATGTTTGGTATTAGAATCCCATCACAGGATAAACATTCTTCTGTTAATCTTAAAGTTGTAGACTGGCTACCTGTTTTTATGGGATCTACTGCAATATTCTCTAGAGATCTTGTAGAAATATCTGGAGCGGATTTTGATATTGATAAACTATATATGCATATTAAAGATTTCTATGTAAGAGATGGTGAATTTATTGAGTATGGATCTGCAACAAATGAAAAAGAAGCATATCAAGACTATATAAAATTTACATTAAGAGAATATGGAAAGAAGAATAGTTCTCTTGGTATGGCAGTAGAGGAATTTTTACGTAGAGAAAAAAGTATAGAAAATGCAGAAAGGATAGGTATAGATAAGAATACAGCAGAGATGAACCCTATTGAAAAGAAAGCATTTTTAGATAAATTTCTTAAAGATAAAGAGTTTAGAATTAAGACAGAACTATTTAATGCTCTTTCTCAGGATACTAATCTAACTGTAGCTATGGAAACTAAACTATTTAATAGAGCAGAAGGATTAGCAGAAGGGATGAAGATGTTAGGGTTACCTGTAACAGAATCAGAATACAATGAATATAGAGAGAAGTATAAATCTACAATTGGTGATGAGATAATATATAGAGAACCATATAGAGGAGCACTAGATAATAAAATCTTGGATTATAAGTTTGGTTTACAGGGTAATAAAGGAATGACAGACCCTAGAACAGGAAGAATAACTGGTATTGCTTCTGAGCCAGCAGTACTTACACCACTTACTGATAAGAATGCAACAGGAATATTTGGAGAAGGTGTATGGGAATATATACAAAGAGAACTACCTGAATTGGCTGAGGAATTAGGTGAAGAAGGAATTGATGTAAATTGGATAGGTTCTAAAATGACTGCTTGGGATAATAATAAAGAAGGTGCAAGATCTATTGGTGCAGTTGTACGTCCTAATATATTAGTAAATGTTCTTCAAGAATTTAAAACAAAACTGAGAACTAAAAAGTTTAAAGGTGTAGAAACCTTTCCAAGACTAAGCCTTAATGGAAATACTAAGTATGATGACTTTAGTGTTGAATATACTATTAATCCTCTAACAGGTAAAGAAGATGCTTCTCTACATAGAAAACAATTTGTTATATCTGCATTAGTAACTGCAATGACAGATAATGCTAAAGAAAGATTAGCAAAAAAATTAGGACTAGCTAAAGGTTCTCTTTCAGTTGTAACAACAATGTTAGCACTTGGTGTAGATATTAAAACAATAGTTCTATTAATTAAACATCCAACAATTGCAAATATATTTGAGAAATCAAAACAAACTAAGAAAGGCCCATTAGCTCTGCTAAAAATGAGAAGAGGTGCATTACAAACGGCTCTAGAAAAATATGAAGGTGAGTTTGATATAACTGTTGAGTCATTAACAAGAATGAATAAACATTTTAATGCAATCAATGATGGTATTCCTAAACTAGATAGATCTGCAGAAGCAATAACTGTAGGAATTGATAGTTGGACAGATGAAGAATTGCAGTATGATTTAGATGTTATAAACAATTATATAGTAGCTGCTGATATAAGTGAGTCCATAAGAGAAATGTCTGAACTTATAGATTTACAGAAAGGATGGGGAAGAGATATAGAGGGAATGCAAAAGATAGAAGATGCTGCTATTGCATTAGGATTAAAGATGACAGAAAAAGAATTTGAGAATAGTCAACTTCCTGTAAATGTTAGAGATATATTCTTAAAACCGGGTACTATTCATTATGATAAGTATCAAACATTTAGAGAAGGATATGATTATATAGCACCAGCAGTCTTTATACAAAGAACAGAATCTTTTGAAAAGATGTATAATACATTAATGAATAACTTAAATTCAAATGTGTATTTTACAAAGGGTATGGCTAGTAGGTTATCTATAGATCTAATTAGTTATCTGAATACAAAATCCTATATACATAACATAGAAACTAATAGTTTCCAATCATGGCAAGGAGCATCATTACAAAATGGAATGATATATGAAAATAAACATTTTCCAGAAGTTAGTAAAGAAGCATTAAATGTTGCTGATGTTGTTACAGAATTAAGAGAATATGTAAAATCTGTAAAGAAAACCACTAACTATATGTTAGATAACTATATATCTCTAATAGAAACAGATAGTGAAAACAATAATACAGGATCAACACTTGTTACAGCTAACACATGGACAAGAATTGATGACGCTGAATTAACTAGAATTCAAAATAGTCTATTAGAGTTATATCAGGATCCAAATACACATCGTAATGTAGTTCATTTAATTAATTACTTATTAGTAAGAGATGGATTCCAAGTAAGACCTAATACATTCCTAGAAGCAGTTCCAGCTGATCTAACTGGTGATATATTAAATACAATAGGTCCAATACATAACTTATTTAAATCAAGTGAACAACAAGATTCACAATTTATAAAATTATTTGGTATAACATATAAGGAACTATTTAATGATTTCTTAGAAGGATATATGTCTTCAACTAGAATGGATTATTATTTAGAGAATACAAAAGTAGGCGGTGAGTTCTCAGTATATAATACAGAGGTAATAGAAATACCAGAAACATCAATATTGGTAGATTGGAATGCTGCAGAGAGTTCTTCAAATACACAAATATTATCAAATGAAGCACCTAGAATATTTAAGTATAAGCATGCTGGTAAAGAGTATGAATTTGGTTCAGTAATACATGCATATCAAGTACTTAGACAAGGTAAATTTGATAATAAGGTTGATAAAGCATATAGAAAGGAGGGTATTGATAATGCTCATGGTAAGACAGTAGAGACAAAGATGTCTAAAAAGAGAGGTTTTAATAGTAATGCTTTATTAAAACAATTAATACGTGCATCATTTATGCAAAAAAATCCTATTACAGTTAATGGTATAGAAGTACGTCTTGAGTTAATACGGAATTCAGACTTTACATTTATGACTAAGGATGCACTTTCTAAAACAACAAGAGAGGGATTACTTGAGGTTCAAAAGGACATGGTTTATAATGTTAAAGAAGATGGTTCACGAACTATTATTAGTAAGGCAGGTATAAGAACACAAGAAAAAAGAAATAGCATATTAATTAAACAACCATTAGTGAGAAATGCTACAGAGAAAACATTCACTGTTAATGCATTTAAAGGTGTTGATGCTAAATATACTGATAAGGTTAAGATTGTTCTTCCAGTTTATGATATTAATAAAATAAAAAAAGGAGAACAATCACCACAAGCTCAGTTGAAAGAGAACCTTAAAACAATTAAAAAGGATGGTGGTTTTAGAATAGTGTATAAAGAGTATAAAGTAAAAGGTGAGGACAGAGTTGAAGCACAAGTTGCTTTTCCATTCATTATAAAGAATTCTGTAGGTCAAGGTAGAGCAGCAACTGATATTAAATATTATAAATTAACAAAAGTTTATCCTAATGGAAGAATGCCTGTAGAAGTAGATGCATTTGAGATGATGGATTCTGAAGAGAATGTAGCATTAGGAAATTTAGGGGTATATACTGAGATAGAAACAGTTGGATCAACATCACAAACTGCTAATGGATTTGTATTACCAGGATATATACCAACAAAAGAAAAGATAGAAGCATATCTTGAAGAAAAGAATAGTATCTTTGCAGAGGATAATGTTGACATACAAGATATAGAGGAGTTTGATGTTGAGGATGTTGCACCTAGTACAAGGGAAACAAAAGAAGATGGTAAAGAGTTCTTTAGTGAGAATGAAGATCCTGTTCTTGATCTAGAAGTAACAGAAGATGAAACTGATATAGATACTTTAGATATAGATGATGTGGAAATATCATTCTACCAGACTCCAGAACAAAAAGCTGTATCAAAAGAATTTAAAGATGCACTTGAGAGCGGAGATAGGAAAAAAATGGAAGAGATTACTGATAGAGAAAAAGGGCCTGTCTGGGATGAGTTCTTTGGTAAACTTACTAAACTTGTTGAGAGTGGAGATTTTGAAAGATTAGGAACAGGTGAAGCAAAAGTAGCATTACCAAGTGGTACTACTTTCTTTGGAGGAGCATCAATAGCAGAACAAGCAAAAGCAAATCCATCAGATGTCAAACTAGAGAGTGCTTGGAATAATTTAACATCAGATGAAAAGTTCAGTGCTGCTAATGTTTTTAGAATGTATAGTGCAGAAGATTTGATAACAAGATATAACACTACTAATAATAAGACATCAATATCAGTTAGTAAATTTATGGAAAACCTAAAATGCGGATTATAATATGGCATGTATAAATGTAAATACAAAAGCATACAAGACTCTAGAAGAGAAGTATAAAGATAGAATGGTTGTTGATGCATTGATAACTAATTATCAACAAGCATCAAAGACTGATATTATACCGTCTATCTTTGAGGTTGAGGAATTACTTAAGGATAGAAAAGTATTCTTCTCTTTAGAAAAGAAGAACTTTGAGAAATCTGTATTTGGTAATTTAAATAAAAAGAAATTAGTTACGAAGTTTAATAATGAATTTTATGTTGTAAATACTGTTCCAGGAGAATATACAGGAAGTATAGATAGAGCTAAGTATAATATGGGTCTAGCTGAGAACTATCTTAAGCATCATGATTTTAATAATTTGTTAACCTATACACCTACTAAGAATAATAAGACATTCAAGGTTGAGTTTAATGATACATTATTTAATGTAAAAGATATAATAGCAGAATCACCATATAATTCTACTAAAACATATAAAGATAAAACTAATATATTACAACTAGTAGATAAATTAGTAAGTAAGTTTCCAGGTGTTAGTATAGAAGTGATGAGTGTAGCTCAAGCTGAGTATTTTATGAACCTACTCCCTGTAGCTGCAAGACCTACAAAACTTCAGTTTAAGAAAGTTAAGAGTTTCTATTATGATGGTAAAGCTGTTCTCATAAAAGGAAGGGTAACAAAAGATACTGCAGTAGAAGAAGTACTACATCCCTTTGTGGAATCTCTATATTTAGATAATCAAGATCTATTCAAAAATTTACATAGAGAAGCAAAGAAAGCTTTTCCTGAATTGAATATGCAGATCAATGAAGCATATAAGACAGGGTTTACTCCAAAGGCAAGAGCATTAGAGTTAGTTACACAATCATTAGTAAAGCACTTTAACAGTGAAAGTGAAAATAATGCCAGTAGAGCTTGGTATGAAAGTATTATTGAATTTTTAAAATGGTTCAAAGATATAGTAGGTGATTACTATAGAAGTTATGTTGGTCAAGGACTTCCTCTTAAAACTGAATATATCAATTCATCTGCAACATTATCAGATATTGCAAAATTATTAAATACTGATAAGTTAAAGTTCAATCTAGTTAAGAGTACATCTCCAACAGCTATGTTCTCCTTAACTCCTGAAACAAAGAATATATTAGATACAGTTAAGAAAGGTGCAAATGAGATTCAAACAAATATTATTGATAATCTTTTTAATGAACTCAAGACCAGTGATATAGAATATGATATATTAGGACTAAATAGAATAACATTGAAAGATGGAAAGTACGTTGATGTTGATGATGCTGAGATAGAGTTTAGAAGTAGTCAAGAACTTATATTAGGTAATACAGCTGTAGTAGAGAGAAAGGTTATATCTGATTTCCATAAGATATTAGGAGGTTTAGCAACACAGATGAAAGATGAAGACTTAGGTCTAAAGTATTTAAATGCTCCAGCAGCAGAGAGAATACGTCAACAGTTAAGTGCAACTATATATGGGTATGGGCTACATGAAGATACTAGTGTATTTATTCCTAATGTTGTTATTGGTAATTCAGAAAATGGTATAGCTGATACTATTGATTTACTTAAAGTAGATCCAGAAGGAATTATTACTCCAATAGCATTATCATTGAGTAATTATTCAGTTAACTCTAGAGAACATTCAGAAATTAAGTTAGTAGGAAAATCAAATCTATTTGAGAATGGGGTATCTACAGAAATATTAAACAACACACGTGCTGCAGTACAAAGAAGACTTTTAGAAAATTTAGGATACAAGGTTAGTGAAGAGAGTTTAATCCTTAATATTGAAGTTCAAGGACAGAGTTATAATATGGAAAGAATAACTTCAGTAAGTTCTACTATGAACAAAAAGGTTATTGAAAAGATTATACCATTAGAAGTAGATTCTGTTGAAAAAGATATAATTGATCAAATATTTCAGTTAGAAGCAGCGCCAGAATCAAAAGAAGACTTTCTTACTCCTGAACAAGCAGTTCCAGAAAATGATATAAGATTTAGTCATGAAACATATGATACTCTATTCAAGGGTCTTAAGAGATTTGATAATGGTCTGATAACGCAAGAAGAAGCTCTACAGAATACCATGAATTTTATTTCAATGGATAAGGGTAAGAAAGAAATTATGCATGAGATCTCTATATCTAGAGCTTTAATTGCTGAAATGTATGATAATCCTGAAAGAATAGCAAAGATACATGGGGAAATATTAGAAAGATCTATTAAAGAGATAAAAGAATTTAAAGAATATGCAACTGATATAGATAATTTCTCAAAGGAGGAATATATAGGTAAGATATTAGGGATGCAAAAGTTTGTTGAGACATATAGAGGTTTATATAATATTTCTGAAGAAGGTGCAAAAGGCATGTCACAGACACATTTAACATTAATAACTAGACTAACAAGTTTATTAAATGAACTTGTTGGTGTTAGATCTAGTGATGGTATAGTACAGGATACTGGTGTATTTGATTTAGCTATACGTAATTATGTAAAGAACCTTATAAGAACTAAATCAAATAGAGATTTTACAGAAGCACAACTTAATGAAATAATGACAACAGCAAAAGATATTGGTGTTGTAGAATATATGTCTGGTACTATGGCTACATCAGATGATCCAATTATGGCTATAATGGATAAAATATTCAAAAGAGATAGACAAATAGTAACAAGTAAGATTGCTGAACGTGCTCCAAGAATTAAAGCTGCAACATTAAAGTTAGAAAGATTAGGTAATAAAGATTATGACTTTATGCTTAAATATGTTGATGAAGAGTTCTCTGGAAGATATGTAAAAGAGATTGGAGAAAAATATTATGCTGAACAAGATAAACTGTATAAGAAACTACAAGATGAGAATGGTACAAAGAAGACTTATAGACTAATAGAAGATATAAAGACTGCTAAACAAGAAGATCTTGACTATAATAAACAACTTGCTTTAGATAAAGCTGAGTATGCAGATTTTATGAGAGCTGAACGGTTTGGTAAATCTGGTCCTAGAGATGGAAAGTATCATAAGTATAGTGATGAGTTCAAAAAGGCAAGACAAGAAAATGAAGTTTGGTTCCAAGAAGGAGAGTATGGATACTGGATTCAAAGAGCTTCTGTTTCTGATATTGACTTTAACCTTTATAAAGCTAAATATAAAAACTCATTTGAATATGAGAGAGCAGTAAAAGATAAGAACGGTAATCCAACTGGTGTTGTTAAAGTAGTAAGAATGAATGCACCAAAACAAAAGTTTAGAAAAATAAGAACACATAACTCAGAAGGTGTTGATATGAGAAGTGAGAAGTGGGTAAAGTTACATAATCCTACAACTGAACTTGAGATAGCACAATTAGAGTTCTATGAAATGTTTGTAGATATTTTTGAGAATGAACTCTTAGGAAAGTTACCGGAGAATATAAGAATGGTTGGTAGAGCTCCTGTTATTGATGGTGCACCACAGAAATCACTTAAAGATAAAACTACCATGATAGGTAGAATATGGGCTAATAGTAAGAGAGGAGTTAGTAACTTTGTACATCCAGCAACTTCAGTAAAGAAAGTATTTACAGATGAGTATGGTAATGTTATTACTGACTCACTTCCATTAATGTATACAGGTTCAGTTAAAACAGATAAGGCATTAACAGATATAGAAAATGAAATTGATACTAAAACTGTACAATATCAAGACGCTAAAACACATTCTGAAAAACTAAAGATTAATGCAGAGATTAAAATACTAAGAGGTCAACTAAGAAAACTTGCAAATACACCTACTGCTACTTCTCTTAGTTTAGATATGTCAGCATCATTACTACAGTTCTCTGCTATGGCTGAGAATTATGAGACAATGGCTCAATCAGAAGATACTTATACTGCTATGATGAAGGTCATGGCAGATAGAACAACAAAGAATGCAGAAGGGGATATTTTAGTTGATAAAGAAGGGAAAGCTATAGGAAGTAAGTCTGGAGGGGAATCAAGACGAGTAATGAGAGCAAGAAAGTGGTTAAAGATGACTTACTATGGTAATGATGGAGATACTAAAAATTTCTTTGAGAATGTAACAAAGGCAATTATTAATCAAACATCCCTAGCGTATGTAGGATTTAACATATTTGCTAATATAAACAACTACTTATTTGGTAGGATGTCAAACACTATAGAATCAGTAGGATCTAAATATTGGGAAGGAAAAGAAATGATAAATACTGTAATTGAGTTTAATGGTAGAGCTATGACGGATGCCTTTTCTAGATTATCACAGATGACAGATAGTGAGAGTAAATGGAAACCTGCTAACTATAATAGTAAGTATTTAGCTATGGTTGAATTCTTTAGAATGATGGATGATAAGTCTGACATGCGTGAACAAACAAAAGGTGCAGCAGGTAAAGAAAGTGTATGGAGAAGATTTACAAACTGGGGATTCTTTTTACAAGATATGGGGGAATTCAATGTACAAACTAAAGTAGGTAATGCTATACTACGATCATCTACTGCAATAAATACTACAACAGGAGAGACAGAAGGACTATACGATGCAATGGAATTTGATAGAGAAACAGGTGAGTTAACTCTGAAGGAAGGATTTGATGAAATACAAATCTATGGTAGAGAGAAGACTATGCCATGGAATGATGATGCTAGATATGAGATACGAAATTATATAAGAGAAGTAAACATTCAGATTCATGGTAACTATAATCATGAAGATAGAATGTTAATGCAATCACATGCATTAGGACAAATGGCTGCACAGTTCCACAAGTGGGTAGCACCTTCTATTAAGGCAAGGTTTAGAAAAGAATACTTTGATGAGAATTTAGGATGGACGGAGGGAAGATATTTAACCTGGTGGAACTTTATGGGATATGCTATGAAAAATATTGGAGAGATGGGTTCCATAATGGAGAAGTATAAAGAACACCATGGGGATGGTAAGGATACTATGGCAGGTAAGCAGAAGCTTCAGAATGCAATGAGAACCTTTGGTGAGTTAGGATTGTTTATGACAACTATTATTATAAGAAATATATTAATAGGATTGTTTGAAGATGACGATGATGATAGTGACACACAAAAAAGACTTGAGAATGTTATACTACATCAAGCAGATAAGTTAAGAAAAGAACTTGTTGTATTTAACCCTATTCCAGGAATGGGTGGTTATCAACAAATGTATCAATTATTTAAGTCTCCTATGGCAACATCAAGAATGCTTGGAGAAATGGGACAAGCTTTAGAGATGACAGTACGTACTCCATTTGCTTATGCTTTTATGGATGATGAGGAATTTTCAAAAAGCAGATACATCTATAAGAGAGGAGATAGAAAAGGAGAACTAAAACTTGCAAAGGAGTGGGGAGATGCTATGCCTATAATGTATGGTATAAATAGATGGAGAGGCTTCTTAAATATTACTGACTTCTACGTTAAATAATGGAATACTACTACATGTGGGGATTCAAAGGTAATGATCCTATGCCTGATTCACTGAAAGGTTGTAATATAATCTATCCAAAAGATATAGAACCTCTATTAAAAAATCATCCTGAACTTCATAAAATCTGGGATAAGATCCCTAATTGGGTCACTAGATGTGACATTGCTAGATATTTATTCTTATATTATAACACAGGTACTTACTTAGACTCTGACTGTTTTAGAATGAAACCTATACCAAAAGATATAATAAAATCTGCTAATGTTATTTTATATACAGAAGGAATTATGATACCTGTAGGACCAAGAGAAGATAAGAGTATAACATTAAGGATAGCAAATTTTGCAATGACATCTTTGAAATCAAAACAAAGGTTCTGGTTAGAGTGTATTGATGAAAGTATAAAGAGAGTTACAAGTATATTAAATAATGAATGGACCAATAATGATGTGATATGGAGTGCTGGTCCAGGGATGGTTAGTGAAGTTTATAATAAACTTAATAATAAGAAAGGAATAATTGTAGTAGATAGTACATATATGAATCACCAACATGCTGGAAGTTGGAGAAATAAAACAAAAAATTATGGAAAAAAATTGCAAGACCAACGTTTATAAGCCTCTACCAGACTATTTGTCTATTGGGCCTTCTGCTATACATGGTGCTGGTATTATTGCTCAGGATGACATACCTGCTGAAATAGATATGGGAATTAGTCATGTGTATGATCCAAACTTTCAGCATGACTATATACGTACACCACTAGGCGGTTTTATAAATCATTCTGAAGAGGCTAACTGTGAACTGATTGAAGATGAGGATTCAGAGTATAAGAGAATAAGAACTCTACGTAAAGTACTACAAGGTGAAGAACTTACTTTAAAGTATTCTATGTATGAGATTTGTGATTACTTAGATTAGGTAAGGTATCTATTTCTATCAGCAGCTAGTTTTTTAAGTACATGTCCATAACGTACTATATTATTAACTGATATTCCACCTGCACCATTATGTAATGCATCTTTTTCAAAACCATATGATAATACTCCTTTATTCTTCCATATCTCTGATAGGCAGAATTTACCTGGAATATTAACGAGTTTAATAGTTATTCCTTTACTACAATAATAATTACTTAATACTACATCATCAGATAAATAAAAGTCCATATCATTTATATATATGTTTATATATTTCATAAAGTCTTCTTCAAATACATCTAATCTTACACAGACAGCTGCATATCCTTCAGCTATTTGAGCTGTAGTATTATTTGTTCTAACTGGCACTATTTCTTGACCACCACATTCAGTGTATCTAAAGTCAAATCCTGAACCTACATATATAGAGTTATCATTAGTCATAGTCTTCATTGTTTCTACCATAGCTAGTGGATAGATTACATCATCATCTAAATATATTATTCTTGTCTCAGTAGGATTAAACTCATTATCTTTAAGGTATTTTACAGTAGGTATTATCTTAGTACCGGGACCATAGTCTTGATCTGCTATGTTAACAGTAATATTATCTTTCACAAAATCAGGCACATCATATTCTTCTCCTGTTCTTTTAAAAGCTTTAGGAATATTCAATATTATTAATTCAGGTTTTGAAGTCTGATTTAACAGACTATCTAACATTGGTTTAATTTTATGTATTCTGGTTGGGCTGGTTGTAAATGATATTATATATCTCATATAGTAGACATTGCACTAAGATAATAGTTTAATTTATCTGTATACATACTTATTGGACCACCTCTTAATCTTTCTACTTCTTCACCGTCCTTAAATAGTAACACAGTAGGAATTCCTCTTATACCAAAATCTGGCATTAGATTCTGATTCTCATCAGTATTCACTTTACCTATAACGACTTCTTTACCTTCAAAGTTTTCTATTAACTTATCAATAGTAGGCATCAATGATCTACAAGGACCACACCAAGGTGCCCAAAATTGTATTAGTATAAGTTTATTTTCTTTTATTTCTTTTTCAATGTTTGCTTCATTTAGTTCCATAAGGTTTTTTTAATTAATTAATTTCACAGGATCCACCAGCACAAGCTAGTTCGCCTTTAAGGTCAGTATTATCATCTGCTTCTACAATCTTAGATAGATTAATATCTATTAAGTGCTTTAGCATTTCTTTAAATTTCTTTTTAGAAGTATCTTCAAAAGGAGCTTGTGTATATGATCCACCATCAAACGGTAGAACAGCTAACCCATTATAGTGTTTTCTATTATTCCACATCCATTCACCTGCTTTATCCCACTCATCTTCTTTGAGACTTATTGTAGCGGATACATTATGAGTGTTAGACCCAGCTCTATGACCAGGTACAACCCACTCTTTAGCAATCTTCTTAACTCTTTCTAGTAAGTCAAATGCTGATTCAGTTCTTAATATAGATCCTTCAGGTGCTTGTTGAGGTATGCTGATACATGCAGTATCATGTGGTCTGAAGTAATCATCTTCAATTAATTCTGGATGAAGTGTTTTAAGATAATTATATATAGCTTCATTTTTACCTACACGTAGTCTTCTAATATAGTAATCATTATGCCAAGCATGTATACCTGAAGATGTACCTAATGTTAAGGATGTTGTTCCTGCAGGTTTAACACATGTTGTTCTAGCTGCTTTATTTATACCAAGAAGCTTTGCTACTCTAGTGTTTTCTTTCTTTACAATTGAGGCTGCCTCAGTGACATTAAGTTTTAAGACTTTACCACTTGCAATTCCTGTCATAGATACACCTATTAAGGCATCTTTTTCAGTAGTTTCTTTCCATACTTCTCTTAAGTAGTGGAAGTTAGTATAACCAGCTTGAAGAGTCCCAATAAATGCTGCTGCTTTAACTCTTTCATTTAAATCCTCTTGTGTATCAATGTTAGATACATTAACCTCACAAAGATTACAAAATTGATAAGGACGTAATGCAATTTCACAGCAAGGGTTGGTTCCCCAATCTTTATCATTGTTTAAGTATATTCCCGGTTCACCTGAGCCTGATAGTTCAATACGTTTCCATATGTCTAAGAAAAACTCTTTTGTAATTTTATGTCTCATTAGTACAGCTGAATTGTTGGCTCTCCCTCTTTGAGGATTAGTCTCCCACCAATCACCAGACTTACATGAGATCATTTCATTATCATGTGCACTAAATAGACTAATTAATGCAGCACGTCTAATACCTCCAGCTAGTACAGCATCAGCTATATAACAAATAATGTCATGAACTTCTAATGATGATAATTTGTCACCATCATTTTTAGAACTAAGTAAACCTTCAATCTTTAATAGACATTCTTTAAGTGGCTGAGGACCAGGTGCTTTACCACCTGATGTTACTAATCTAGCTCCTTTTGCTCTAATGTCTGAGAAGTCAAAAATAATTTTAGATGATCTACCATTAAGGTAAGATTTCATAAGTATTTTAACTGAGTCAGCCCATCCTTCTATTGAATCACTTATTAGGAATCTTTTTGTCCTACCTACATAAGGCTTATTTATATGAGGAAGCTTTTCAGTATGATGTTTCTGAACAGAGTAACCAACACCTGTACCACCAAGTAATAGGAACATACATTCACTAAAAGAATCTAAATGATCTACTGGCATATATGCACAGTTATAAATTCTATTAGGTGAGATCTCAATTGGTTTACCACCAAATTGCATTGATCTCATTGAAGGTAAAACCTTTTTATCATATACCATTTTATAGGTATCATTTATCTCATCATTTAACTTTGGATAAGTCTTAATATGCATTGCTTTGTTACGATCAACAAGTTCTTCCCAAGTCTCTCTCCTATTTAATTTAGGTATGTATCTACTGTATTTCATATAGACTGTAATATCACTTAGGATCTTGTTATTTAAATTCATATTTTGTTTTGTTTTTGATATAGTTATTAAAGGGTAATTATAAGATAGTAAATATAAATTGTATACTTGTGTTAAAACTAAATAATATGTCTATATTTTTATTCATATGATTTT
>Ga0115000_10000057_pt1 | contig 93586 bp, 102 predicted proteins | sample ArcticOcean_MG_C_6_FD_89690 | JGI IMG/M metagenome (GOLD analysis project Ga0115000, IMG submission 89690) | Marine microbial communities from western Arctic Ocean - ArcticOcean_MG_CB8_128 | ecosystem: Environmental > Aquatic > Marine > Oceanic | place: Arctic Ocean: Canada Basin | collected... | reverse complement strand
CAACATGCTCAAGGCGGAGGTTGTGGTGGTGGATCTTGTGGATGTGGCGGAGGTCAAGCAGAAAATTCTTCTTCCGAACAACATGCTCAAGGCGGAGGTTGTGGTGGTGGATCTTGTGGATGTGGCGGAGGGCAACCAGAAAATTCTTCTTCTGAGCAACAGGCTCAAGGCGGATGTTGCGGTGGAGCTTCAGCTTCAGAAGGACAAAGCTGCTGCCAAGGATAAATTTCTTGAACCTAAACAGAGTATATGATGATTTTAAACTTTTATTTGTATATTAATCTTAATTAGAAATTATTAAAAGGTTGTTTATATTATGACTTATATTATTGGTAAAGCTTGTGTTGGTGTAATGGATGGTGCATGTGTAGATGTTTGCCCTGTAGATTGTATTTATTCAAAGCCTGGCGACAATCAACTATTTATCAACCCAGAAGAATGTATAGACTGTGCTGCATGTGAACCTGTATGCCCTGAAAGTGCTATATTTGCTGAAGATGATGTTCCTGAAGAACAAGGCAGTTTTATTAAATTGAATTATGATTATGATTATGATGATTCAGAACCTGGCCACAATATTTAAAATCAATCATCAAAAGAAGAATAATTCAGACTATAAAGCCTACTATAAAGTCCTTCGTTTTTAAGTAATTCGTCATGATTCCCAACTTCTTCTATTTTTCCTGCATTTAATACAATTATTCTGTCGCATTTTCTTACAGTGGCTAGTCTATGGGCTATTGTAATAGATGTTCTATCCTTTAATAAAATATCTAGTGCAGATTGAATCTTTTTTTCTGTATATGAATCAATTGAAGAAGTTGCTTCATCTAAGATTAAATATTGAGTATTTGCAAGTAAAGCCCTAAGAATACTTAACAATTGCCTTTGACCCATTGATAAATCTGATCCTCTTTGACCAATTACTGTATTTAAACCATTAGATAAGGTTTGAATAAATTCTTCCATTCCTAGTAATGTTATTGAATCTTCAACTTGTTTCATAGAAATATCAGGGTTCCCATATTTTATATTATCTAAAATTGACCCAGAAAATAAAAAAGGGTCTTGTAAAACCATTCCAACTTTTTTCCCTACGTATTCTTGAGTTAGTTTTTTTATTTCTACTCCTCCAAGAATAACTTTTCCTTTATTAGTGTCATAAAATCTATGAATCAAATTTGAAATAGTAGATTTCCCTGCCCCAGTTGGTCCAACTATGCCAATTCTTTCTCCGTTAAATATTTCAAAATTAAATTCTTCTAGAATATAATTTTTATCTACATAAGCAAAAGAAATATTTTCAAATTTAATGCTCCCATCTAAAGGACAATCTAAAGGTTTAATTGGATCTTTTATTGTTACGGGAATATCAAGGACTTCAAAAATTCTATATCCTGAAGCCATAGCTCTTTGCATTACATTATACTGCATAGAAATAGTTCTAATAGGGTCAAAAAATCTTTGCACAAATAACATATAAGCAACCATAACACCTGTTGTAATATGATCATTTATAACTAAATTTGCTCCAACTATAATAATAATTGCAAATGAAATACCTGTGAGAGTTTCAACCGTTGGCAACATAATACTGGAAAATCTTGCTGCTTTTAATTGAGATTTAAGTAAAGAGTTAGCTTTTTCTTCGTAGACTTTCATATTATAATCTTGTCTATTAAAGGACTGAATAGTTCTAACTCCATTTATATTTTCAGCCAAATAAGCAGTAGCAGCAGAACTTTTAATTCTTGCATCTAAAAATGCTACTTTTGCTTTAGGAAGCCAAAACAACCTTATTACTACTAAAATAGGCATAACAAGAATTGTCAAAATTCCTAATTGCAAATTCATAGATAATAAAACTGTTACTATACCTATTATTAGAATCAAATCTCCAATTGCAAATACTGAAACTTGCAAAGCTTCTTGCATAGCAGCAACATCACCTTGTAGCCTAGACATTAGTCTGCCTACATCTGTTTTATCCATAAAGGAAATAGATACATCTTGTAAATGCATAAACATTTTTCTCCGTAAATCTAAAAGGATTTTTTCACCTACTCTTTCAATAATTAGATCTGACATATAAATAGAAACACTAACTATTGCTGATAATCCTAAATATTGTAATAATCCTAAAAAAATATAAGATCTAACTTCATCAACATTTTCACATGATAAGCTTACAATACATCCAGATTTATCTATAATATTCTTAATAACAAGAGGTAATAGTAAGGAGCTTATAGTTAAGAGCAATATAAAACAAAAACCTATAAAAATTTCTTTTTTATAAATAGAAACATAAGGTATAAATCTCTTAAAAATATTGTAATCAAACTTTCGTGACTTTACATCTTCATCGGATAAAGAAACCATTATTTTATACTCATTTCTGGATTAATTTGCATATTATATAATTCGGAATATCTGCCTTTTAGTTTTACTAATTCAGAATGATTACCTCTTTCAATAATTTTCCCATTATTGATATATATAATTTCATCTAAATTCATAACTGATGAGATTCTATGAGCAATTACTATAAAAGTTATTTTTGAACCTAACCTTGACATTTCTTCTCTAATTTTTCTTTCTGTTTGAGTATCAATAGCTGATGTTGAATCATCAAAAATAACAACTTTTGATTTAAACAAAAGTGTTCTTGAAACAGAAAGTCGTTGTCTTTGACCTCCTGATAATTGAACCCCTCTTTCTCCAATCATAGTTTCAAATTTAGAAGGTAAATTGTCAATATGTTTATAAATTTGTGCTTTATTAGTTGACCAGTCTACCATTTCTTTATTAGCTTCAGGATTACCGTATCTTATATTTTCTGTTAAGGTATCTGAAAATAAAAAATTATCTTGATCTACTAGATTTATAGATTGCCTTAAGTCATGAAGATCAATGCTAGAGATATTTTTCCCATTCAATTCAATTGACCCTGATTCAGGATTATAAAATCTTGGCAAAAGCCTAGAAAGCGTAGTTTTACCAGAACCAGGAGGTCCAACTATACCAATTGAGTGTTTAGGCGAAGCTGAAAATGATATATTATCTAAAACTTTATAAGAACCATAAGAAAATGATAAGTTTTTAACTTTTATTTCCTCAACTGGTTCAATAAATTTTTCCCCTTCTAAATTCTTAACATCTTCGTTTTGATCTAAAACATCAAATAATCTTGAGGATGTAGCAGAAGCCCTAGAAAATGAATTGACTAACATTCCTATTTGTCTAACAGGACCTTGTAAAATACTCATAAAGGCTATTAGTGACGTAAGTTCTCCTAAAGTAATTACTGATTCTAATACTGCAATAGCACCAAAATAAACAACAAGACTCATCGCAATAAGAAAAGAAAAAGTGTTCAATGAAACATTAGTACTTTTAATAATAATTTGCTTAAATGTAGTTCTCTTAACTATATTAGAAGCAATATTGAATTTTTCTAATTCATATTTTTGCTTCATAAATGACCTTACTAATCTTACTCCAGATAAATTTTCATCCATAACTCTAGTTAGAATCCCTAATTGTTCTTGAAGCCTATACCAATTTTTTCTTAATCTGAGTCTTGCAAAAGTTGAAACAAAAGCAACAAAGGGAACAAATGATAGAGATAATAATCCTAATCCAATGTGAACATTTAAAACTAAATAAGCCCCTGTAAGGATAAATACTGATAAAAACACTAATCTTAGAATACCTGTATTAATAAACATTCTACTTCCTTCAATATCAATTATACCTTTGGTAATTAAATCTCCAGTATGAACATTATCGTGATACTTAAACGAAAGTTTTTGCAATTTATTAAAATAAGATTTCCTTAAATCAAAGGCTAATAATTGTCCTATTTTTTCACCTTGATAGACATGAAAAAAACTAAATATTCCCCTAGCTGTTGATAGGGCAAACACCATTATTCCAATTTCTACAAATGGCATTAAAGATAAATCCGCTGAACTATTAGCAGAAAGTGATTTGTCGATTGCTCTACCTAAATAATATGGAACTGACATTTGAAGCGCAGCAGCAAAAAATATTGAAACAAAAGACAACAATAAATCTAATTTATTATTTTTTAAAGGAATCTTTACTATTCTAATTAAATTCGGGCTGAGAAACATTTAAAATATATCTGAATTTCTTTCCATTATTCTATAAGATTTGCAAGCACTATCGATTATTATACTCTTAAAAATAAATAAAAACATACTAATAATATTTCAAGTTTTAATCAAATGGAAATCAAAAAAACTAAATATAGAAATGCTATAGTTTCAGATTCAAATGAATTGTCAAAACTTGAATCAAATATTTTTGTATTAGATAAAGTTAATACAAATTTTTATAAAGAAATTAATAAAGAAAGCAAAAAGATTTTTATTTGTAGTTATGAAAATGAAAAAAATATACATATATATTCAAAAATAAAAAATTCAATACTGAAAAAAATAACTAATGAAAAGTATATTAATACTACTGAAAATAAGATTATTGGGTATATAAAAATATGGAATATCATAGAAGAGAGCCATATAGAACAAATAGGTGTTATAAATAATTTTAGACAACAAGGAATAGGTGAAAAACTATTATTATTATCTATAAAATATTGTAAAGATAATGGGTCTAAAAAAATCCTTTTAGAATGTAGAAAAAGTAATACTTCTGCTATTTATTTGTATAAAAAATATATGTTTAAAATAACATCTGTAAGGAAAAATTATTATCCTTTAAAAAATACTAGAGAAGATGCTATTTGCTTTGAAAGCCCAGATATTACCACCGATTTTTATTACAATAAATACTTAAAATAATTGAAAAGTTAAATTAATTTATTTTGAATGTCATTTTTGGGCTTAATATTAATATGCTTGTAACCCGAACTGGTTATTTTTCTTCCTTGTGAAGTTCTAATTATAAATCCAATTTTAAGTAAAAATGGCTCAACTACATCTGCTAAAGTTGCTTGATCTTCATTTAATGAAGCGCTAATTGCTTCAATACCTACAGGGCCTCCTTCATAGTTAATTGCTATAATTTTAAGATATTCTCTATCTAACCTATCTAAACCAAGAGAGTCAACTCCTTCAATTTTCAATGATTGATTAATAATTAAATTTTCTATTTTTTTTATATTTTTTACTTCAACATAATCCCTTACTCTTCTTAATAATCTATTAGCAATTCTTGGAGTCCCTCTTGATCTTTTTGCAATCTCTATAGCAGATTTATCATCTATATTGAGCTTCAATAAGACAGATGATCTCAAAGCAATATTTTTCAAATCTTTTATATCGTAGTAATTCAAATGATAATTTAGACCAAACCTATCCCTTAAAGGGGAGCTAAGTAAGCCAGGTCTAGTAGTTGAACCAACTAAAGTAAAGGGCTCCAGCCTTAGATTTATAGTTTTTGCAAAAGCTCCAGATCCAGTTATAAAATCTACTCTAAAATCTTCCATAGCAGAATATAAATATTCTTCCACAGTTTTTGGGATTCTATGTATTTCATCAATAAATAAAATATCTTTTGCGCTTAAATTAGATAATAATCCAACAGCATCTGCAGGTCTTTCTAATGCGGGCCCACTTGTATGAATAAAATTTGAATCAATTTGGTTAGCAATTATATAAGAAAGAGTAGTTTTTCCAAGTCCAGGAGGTCCATAAAAAAGAACGTGATCAAGAGCTTCGTCTCTTTTTTTTGATGCTTGAACAGCTATGGACAAGGATTCAATTATGTTCTTTTGCCCTACATAGTCGTCAAATGAAGTAGGTCGAAGAAAGTTAACTTCTAATTTATCATTATTATCAATAAAGTTTGTTTCTATATTTTCAGAAAAAATAATTTCATTATTTGATTCATTCTCTTGCATTTATAAAACCTTTAAGTATCCTATTTCCTGTTTTTTTTGAATACTTCTCTTAATAAGTTTTCAACATTAATATTTTCAGTATCATTTGATCTATTAATAATTTCATTTATTTCTATACGAGCATCTGTAATTTTATATCCTAATCCGACTAAAACTTCTATAGCATCTTCATAAATAGAATTTGAAATATTATTTGTAACAGCTATGTTTGATTGAGATGAAACTTTATCTGCAACCTTCCCTTTTAGTGATGCAACCATTTTTTGAGCTGCTCTAGCGCCAATTCCTGGCATTTGTTCTAAAAGATTATAATCTTCTGTTTCAATAGCATGAGCAATAGTATTTATGGGAAAAGTTAAGGAATTAGCAGCTTTAACTGGGCCAATTCCTTCTACTTGGATAAGCTGTTCAAAAAATTCCTTATCCATTGAATCAATAAAACCAACTAATAATGGCTTTGGTTGTCTTTCTGTTACATGGTAGTAAATTTCTAAATTTATACTTGAATTTTCAATTATTGAATTTTCAGTAAAAAAATTACTAAGATACTCTGGGATGTGAATTTCGTAACCCACACCATTAACTAATAATATTAATCTTTTAGGATTTAATAAAAATTTTTTTATACTTCCTTCTAGAAAACTTATCATTATTATTTTTTCAGTTTTGATTGACTCATTATAGAATGACAGATAGCTATAGAAAAAGCATCAGCGACATGCTCGTTCTTTAATAAATTTTCATTATTCAATAACTTAGAAACAGACATCATTACTTGTTTCTTATCAGCTCTGCCTGATCCTGTAACAAGATTTTTTGCTTGAGTTGGTTGATAATTATAAACTTTAATATTATTCATACCTGCAGATGCCAATATAACTCCTCTTGCGTGTCCCATTAAAATAGATGTTTTAGCAAATTTTGGTCTTGAATGTAAGTCTTCCACAGCCAAAACATCTGGTTTTAGCTTATCTAGAATTAGACAGAATTCTTTATTAATTATCGCAAGTCTAGCTTCTAATAAATCAGAACTCTTTGTTTTAATTACTCCTCCTTCAATTGGTATAAGTTTATTCCCCTCAGCTTGAAGTAAACCATAACCTGTATTAGAAAGACTTGGATCAACACCTAAAATTTTCATTTTTTTAAATTATTTTGTTTAGATTATATTTTTTCAAATACTTATTTCAAGTCTAGTGTCTCAATGAATAATTTATAAAATCTACAGAATTCTGTAGAGAATTTTATTGAAAATTACTAAAAAAATAGAAACAATAGATACTATATTAATTTTATTATTATTAGTAGGAATATATGAATAAAGAAAAAATTGCTTTTATTTTTCCAGGTCAAGCATCTCAGACTCCAGGAATGGGTCTTGATTTATATAAGAACAGCAGGGCTGCAAGAGATGTTTTTGACGAAGCCGATGAAATATTAGGCAGAAAGCTTTCAAAGGTTATTTTTGAAGGTTCAAAAGAGGATTTAACACGAACTGAAAATGCGCAACCTTCCATTGCAACCGTTTCAATAGCTGCATGGAGGGCTATTGAATCTGAAATGGGGGCAATTCAAATACCTAATTTTACAGCTGGACATAGTTTAGGTGAATATAGTTCTTTAGCTACTGCAGGTGTATTAAGTATCAAAGATACAATTCAGCTTGTTTCTAAAAGAGGTGAATTGATGGAAAAAGCTTGTAATGATTCTCCAGGTGGTATGTCAGCAATTATAGGAATTGACGAAAATGCAGTAAAACAGGTTTGTTCCGAAACAGGAACTTATTTATCAAATGTAAATACTTCAAACCAAATTATAATTTCCGGAGAAAAGGAAAATTTAATTAATGCAATGGACTTGGCATCAAGATTAGGTGCAAAAAGAGCAATTCCTTTGCCAGTTGGAGGAGCTTTTCATTCTGCTTTAATGTCATCAGCTCAAGAAGACTTAGATTATGAAATAGATAATGCAGATTTTCAAGATGCTGTTGTCCCCATAATTGCTAACACTGATGCCCAGCCAATAAAAGATAAAGAGCTAGTAAGATCTGAATTAAAAAATCAATTACAAAATTGTGTCTTCTGGAGTGATTCTATTAATTATATGACTGATAATAATGTTGAAACTTTCTATGAAATAGGACCTGGTAACGTTTTGTCAGGCATGGTTAAAAGAATAGATTCAAATATCAATGTTAAAAATATCGGGAATTATAATCAAGTTTTAGATTACATAGAGTCTAAAAATTAAATAATTGATATACAATACTGAAGATAATCTCAATGACAAAATTGATGCAGAATTCATTTCTGAAAAAAAAACTGAGTCTATTTTTGGTACAACAATGGCAAGAGCTGCTGCTGTTCAATCAATTTATGAATCAGAAATTACTAAAAATTATGATTCAGAAAATATTAAAAACTTAAAATATTACAAATCTCTTAACAGTTCAAAGAAAAAGATGGCTTTAGCTCTGTTTGATTACTCAATAACTAATAAAATAGAAATTGATAAAAAAATAATGAAGCATATTGAAGATGATAATATAAATAGGATTCCCAAAACGGATCTTTCTATATTAAGAATGGCTGTTTCAGAATTAAATACTAATATTGAAACACCTATTGGTGTTGTTGTAAATGAAGCTGTAAAGCTTGGAAACGTATTTGGTTCAGATTCGTCTAAAAACTTTATAAATGGAGTATTAAATTCTATGGTAAGATAGACATTTATATCATTAATGAATAACATAAATGTGCAGTAAATAATTTGGAGGAAATAATGGCTTCAGTTTTAGAAAAAATTCAAGAAATCACAGCAGAAAAACTTAGCGTAGAATTAGCAAATGTTAATCCTAGTTCTTCTTTTACGGAAGACTTAGAAGCAGATTCCTTAGATGTAGTAGAACTAATAATGGCTTTAGAAGAAGAATTTGGTACAGATGAAAATCCTATTGAAATTTCTGATGAAGATGCTGAAAATATAAAAACTGTTAAAGATGCAGTGGATTATATAACTTCTAAAGGTATAGAATAATCAATTCTAGAATTTATCCTTATTTTTTTATGATTGACTTAAATGATTGGTCTATAGAATTTTTTTGTTAAATTTTAATTACAGGTTTAAATAATGGATAAAATAAAATTTACACCACTTGGTGGTCTCGGAGAAGTTGGTAAGAACTTATTAATATTTAAAATTAATAATAAATCTTATCTTATAGATGCTGGCATAAAATTTTCATTGGACGATGAAATTGATTATATACTGCCAGATTTAGAAATACTTGAAAATAAACAAAAAGAAATTTCTGGAATCTTTATTACCCACGGTCATGAAGATCACGTAGGTGCTTTATCAAAGTTATCTTTTTTAAAAGTTCCTATCTACTGCCCTCCTATGGCAGCTGAAATTATTAGAAAAAAGTTATATAAAGATGAAGAAAAGTTTTTAGAAATTGTTCAAACAAATAAACCTTATCGCTTTGAAGGATTCAAAATTACTTGGTTCCCTGTGGTTCATTCTATTCCTGATTCTTGTGGATTGATCATTCAAACAAAAGAGTTAAACATTGTACATACTGGAGATTTTAGATTTGATGATAAGCCTGTTTTTGGTAAAAATACAAACTTTGAAAGTGTAAATAAACTTATAAACAAAAAATGTGACCTTCTGTTATCTGATTCAACTAACTCATTAATTTCAGATTCTCAATTTTCAGAACGTGAAGTAGAAAAAACATTTATAAGATTATTTGAAAAAAATAAGAAAATTATAGTTTGTAGCTTTGCTTCTCAAATATCAAGATTACAGATTGCCATAAATGCAGCAAAAAAATATGATAAAAAAATAGTTTTGTTAGGTACCACTCTTAGAAAAAATCTTAGCATAACAAAAAGATTAAATATATTATCAGGCTACGATGAAGTTATCGCAACAAAAAACCAAGTTAAAAACTTAGACAAAGGGAAGGTAATATACTTTGTAACTGGATCACAAGGTGAAGAATTTTCAGTTCTAAATAGACTCTCTAAAAAAAATTATAATGACCTTATTTTAGAAAAAAATGATGAAATTTTAATGTCTTCATCTGTAATACCAGGTAATGAAGAAAAGGTATTTAATGTTATACACAGGCTACAAGCTTTAGGTGCAAACGTTACTTTTAATAGTCAAGAAAATAAACTTCATGTATCTGGGCACTCACCTCAAGAAGATTTGAGTAATGTTATAAAAATATTAAAACCTAAAAATTTCATCCCTATTCATGGTAATGAAGCAATGTTAAATTCACATAAAAAAATTGCTCTTGAAAGTGGTGTAAAAAAAGACAATATATTCGTTTTGTCTAATGGTGACAACTTAGAACTAACTGATTCTAAAGCAAAATTACTAAATAAAACTAAGGTTATTGACGAAGTTGTACTTAGACAAGAATTTAATCATAATCAAAAAAATAAAAGTGTAAAAAAAATATCGTATGATAATTTAATTTCAATTATAAATATTATTAATATTTCTAAGGATCTATTTGAAATCAAACCTTTTGTAAAAATATTTGGCACAACTAATAATATAAAAATTAAAACCTTTTTAGAAAAAAATATTATTGATAATAAAGATTTTTCCTCTATATATAATCTTCAAGGCTGGGATAAAATAACAGAGCAATTTAATCAAAAAATATATAAATTGATATTAACTGAATTTAATAAGAAATATCTAATAAAAACTATTTTTATAGAAAAGTAGAATTTCTCATAATATAAATTTATGAAAATCGAAGAAAATAATTTTTTAAAAGAAAAAATAGACCAATACGTACGTAGCTCAAACTATTGGATTTATCTATCATTGCTAGGGTTGGTAATATTATCTCCTATATTACTTTATTCCGTTAGGGAATTATTTGGCATTTTACCTATATTGATATCTTTCATAGTTATATTATTTTTATTTTTATTAAGAATTTCATTACTCAGATCTAAAAATATTATATCCATTAAGGTTGCTTCTTCTATTATTTTAATTAATGTCTCAGTTTATATAACTATGGGAGCTATAGAATATAACTCCAGTTCTAACTTTTCATTTGATTATTCTTTATCAGGTAAATATGGAGAATTATTAGCTAAAGGCCCTTTCTATTGGAATAGTTATAGTGCAGAAATAATAAATTATATTGATTTATTCATAAGGATTTCTATTCCACTGTTTCTAACAGTTTTAATAAATTATCCAAAAAAATCAAAGGAAATAATAGGTAAGTTTTTAATAAAAGCAATATATATCTTATTTTCAATTTTCAAAAAAATAAAATTTCCTAGACTAAAAGTAAAAAAAAATAATTCAAATGAAATTCATAATCAAAATTATGAAGTAATTAAAGAACCATTAGCTATAAAAGAAAAAACAATCACATCAGAAAATATATTAGAAAAATCAAAAGAAATTTTTACAGAAAAAACAAAAGAAGTTCCTCTAGAGAAAAAAATGAATAGAGATGAAGTAGATGAAGTAATTAAAGAGATTATTTATGATGACAATTCAAATATAAACAAGGAACTTGATAAATTTTTAATTAAAGATCATGAATGGCCAAAAATAAAAACAGAAGATCTAAAAACTACTCCAAAAACTGAATTAAATAAAAGTGAAATAAACGACACTATCGAAATAATTAAAAGTACTTTATCTGCACATGGAGTAAATACTACTATAGAAAATTATACATCAGGCCCATCTGTAACTATGTATCAATTAAAGCCTGGTTATATAGATGGTAAAGATAATAAAAGAGTAAAAGTTGAACAAGTGCTTAGAAGAGAGAAGGATTTGGCTTTAGCATTAGGGTCCCCAAATATTAGATTTGAAGCTGTATTAGATGGAGTACAAAATATTATGGGAGTTGAAATACCAAATATTACTCCAAATACAGTAGATTTTAAAGATGTCATAGATAGTAAAGAAATAAAAAAGCTATCTACAAATTTTGCTTTACCAGCTCCTTTAGGTCAGGGAATGGACGGCAAACCTATTGTTATTGACTTGGCAAAAATGCCACATTTACTTGTTGCAGGTTCTACTGGTTCAGGAAAATCTGTTTTTATAAATTCTGTAATAACAGGCCTTATTACAAAAAAAACACCTGATGAAGTTAGAATGATATTAATTGATCCTAAAAGAGTTGAATTAACCCCATATTCGAATATACCACATCTTTATACTGATGAAGTTATTGTAGATTCAGAAAAGGCAGTTGCAGTATTATCTAGTACTGTAACTGAAATGATGAATAGATTTAAAGTATTAGAAAAAATTGGAGTAAAAAATATTTCAGACTTTAATAGTAAAATGAACAAAACGCATAAAATGTGGAATTTATTAATAGTTATAGATGAATTGGCAGATTTAATGCTTCAAGCTGGAAATGAAATAGAAAGATTAATAGTTAGATTGGCTCAACTCGGAAGAGCAACAGGAATACATTTAGTAGTTGCAACCCAAAGGCCATCTGTAGATGTAGTAACTGGATTAATAAAAGCTAACTTCCCAAGTAGAGTTTCTTTTGCAGTTATGTCTCAAATTGATTCAAGAACTGTATTAGATTCTGTAGGAGCTGAAAAACTAATCGGAAAAGGAGATATGTTATTTAGCCCTATAGATAACGCTCAAATGAGTAGAATACAAGGTGTATTTCTTAGTGAAAATGATATAGAAAATATTACTATGCAATGGGAAGATTATTTAGAAAAATATCCTTTAGAAATGTTAAAGTTAGAAATTGAAGAAAAAAGTATCAATAAAGAATTAAGTGGAGATTCTTTATACGACAAAGCTTTAGAGCTAAGTACACAAAGCAATACATTATCAACATCACTTTTACAAAGAAGGTTAAGAATAGGATATCCAAGAGCAGCAAGATTAATGGATGAGCTTGAAGATAAAGGAATTGTAGGACCAGGTGAAGCAGGTAAGCCAAGGAAAATATTAATATAAATGCTAAATAATAACGATAACAGCATAGAACTAGGTAAAAATCTTAGTAAATGTTTAAGTTGTGATGAATCAATAGATCAAACTGATTTTTATAAAAAATATAATATTTGTCCATTTTGTAATTTTCATTACTCTATTGATTATAAAAAAAGAATTGAAATAATTTCTGACCAAAATACTTTCAAAGAAATTAACAAAAATATATCAATAAAAAAACCATATAATCTTAATTTAGATGAAAATTATAAAAAAAATGTTCGCCAAACTAGAAATAGAACGGGATTAGAAGAAGCAGCAATAACTGGAACATGTAACATTGGTGGAATTAAAACCGTAATTATTTTATTAGATTTTGGTTTTATGGGTGGTTCTATGGGTTTAATTGTGGGAGAAAAAATCTCTAAAGCATTCAACTATGCATCTAGAAACAAGCTACCTGTAATATCAATGATTTCAAGTGGTGGAGAAAGAGTACAAGAAGGATTGTTTTCTTTAGTACAAATGATTAAGACTGTTATATCCACAAAAGAATTAGAAGATAAAGAACTACCTCATATAAGTTTATTTTCAAATCCTTCAGGAGGACAAGTTTATGGTTCCTTTGCTAACAGAGCAGATTTTAAGCTAGCTGAACCAGGAGCTATTATTGGTTTATTCCCTTTGAATGAACTAATGGATAATTCTAAAGGAGCATCTAAAATAGATATATCATCAGAGAATTTTTTTAGAAAAGGATTAATTGATAAAGTTATCCCAAGAAATACGTTAAAAGTTGAGCTTTTTACAATTTTAGAAAATATTATTTCAAACTATAAAATTCCAAAAAAAATTAACTTAAATATGCCTAATTTAGATTTTAAAAAATCTAAATTAGGCAAAAAAGAAATAGAAAGTGGAAGACCAACTGCAAAAAAATATATAGAAATGGTTTTTGAAGATTTCATTCAATTAGGGAATCAAATTGGGAATGATCAAGCTATTTCAGGAATAGCCAAAATAGCTTCTCAGCCAGTTATTATAATTGGGCAAAATTATCAAAGAAATTTATCATCTGACAAAGGCGTTGTTACATATAATGATTTATTAAAAATAGAAAAATATATTATCCTTTCTGAAAAATTTAAAATTCCCATAGTTTTTTTTGTTGATAATAAAGGATTTGAAATTTCTTACAAAAATGAAATTTTAGGTTTAGGTAATAAACTATCAAAAGTTATTCTAGATTTATCATCACATAAGCAACAAATAATATCAATAATTATAGGAGAAGCAACGTCAGAAGCCTCCGTACCTTTTTTAGTATCTGATAGTGTAATGATGTTAGAAAATGCTATATTTTGGCCTAATAACCAAAATATAGGAATAGAGTTTTTAACTTCAAAGGAATGCTTAGATAACAACTTGATTGACTCAATAATACCTGAGCCACCACTTGGAGCTGGAAAGGGGCCAGAAGACATGGCTAGATTGATAAAAATAAGTTTAATAAATGCTTTTTCATCATTAAATTCTATAAATAGTAAAAACTTATTAAAAAATAGAAATAAAAAATTCTTAACTATAGATTTAAGGGATAAGAAATTAATAAGCACTGTTTCTGAAGAAATTAAATTGTGGAAAGAAGTATTAGAGGCAAGCTACAAAGGATTAAAAAAATAAAATTATTAAAATCCTTTTATTATCCAATCTAATGCTTCAATAGTACCATTATCAGAAAATTTCTTGGTTTTAAATTTAGAAACTTTAAATAAATCAGGATTAGAATTGCCCATTGCTACAGAAATCCCTACGCTTTTAAGCATTTCTAAATCATTTAATCCATCTCCAATAGCAAAAATGTTAGATTTTTCTAAATTGAGATAATTACAATAGTAATCAATAGCTAGACCTTTATTAACATCTTTTGGCATAAAACTTAAATATTTTTCATCACTACTACCAGTAGATGGAACTAAGCTTATTTTATTTATGAAATTAAATTTATCTTTTGAAACATACTTAATTACATCATCATAAAAACACGTAATTATATTAACATCATCAGTTGTTTTAAATTTTGAATCATGTGTCATTTCAACACTTTTAGCACTAGCAAAATAGTTGAAATTATTAGAATCTAGCAAATGAAAAATAATTTCAACTATTTTACTATTTATCGATCTACTAAAAATAATTTTGTCATCTTTTTTTGGATCAAAAATTATAGCTCCATTATCTGAAATTTGAGGAGAAGATAAATTTAAAATCGAGCTATAGTACTTAACCGAAGAAAAAATTCTACCTGAAGCTATAGTTGTAGGAATATATTTAGAAATATATTTTATTCTTTCTATAATTTCTATTGGAATTTGTTCTTCTCTATCTAATAATGTTCCATCTAAATCAAACAAAGCAGCTGTTATAGTAGGAGTGTCTAAATGTTTATCTATTTTTATATTCAAAATTATTACCTATAATGATCATATATTATTTATAAATCTATTATGATTAAATTAATTTTAAACTATTTTTTGAGTATTTAAAGATGGATAAACTAACAATTGCAGGTAAAAAATTTAATTCAAGGCTAATTACTGGTACCGGTAAACATAGAAGCTCGGAAGATTTATTAAAGTCAATAGAAGCTTCTGAGACTGAAATGATTACAGTAGCCATAAGAAGAATAAATTTTGATGATCCAAAAGAAAAAAACTTACTAGATGTTATTGATTGGAAAAAATATAATATATTGCCAAATACTGCTGGAAGCAAAACTGCTGAAGAAGCAATATATACTGCCATGTTAGCAAAAGAAGTAACAGGTTCAAATTGGATAAAAGTTGAAGTAATACCAGATTCAAAGTATCTTTTACCAGACCCAATTGGGACGCTTGAAGCTTCAAAAACATTAGTAAAAGAAGGGTTCATAGTTTTACCTTATATTTCACCAGATCCTGTACTTGCTAAAAGATTAGAAGATGTAGGGTGTGCAACTGTAATGCCATTAGGCTCTCCCATAGGATCAGGGAAAGGCGTATTAGCATTAGAGGAAATAAAAATAATAATTGAGCAATCAAACATACCTGTAATAGTAGATGCTGGACTAGGTGTCCCTTCTGAAGCATCGCTCGTAATGGAAAATGGAGCCGATGCTGTGTTAGTAAATACAGCGATAGCTGGGGCAACCAACCCTAAACAAATGGCTGAAGCTTTTAATTTGGGAGTAAAAGCTGGAAGAAAAGCATTTTTGTCAGGAAGAATTCCTATTTCTAATCATGCAAACCCTAGCAGTCCAACAGAAAATATAATAGATAGTTAATTTTATGCTTATTTATGTAACAGACATAAATAAATTCTCAAGTGAGAATATATTTTTGAAAAATATTAATATTGCATCTAAATCTGGAATAAAATATATTCAAATAAGAATTACGAAAGATAATTTAATTGATCCAGACAGAATTTATCAATTAATTTTAGGAACAATTGATAAAAATAAAACCAAAATTATAATTAATGAAGAAATAAATATAGCTAAATCAACAGATATTTTTGGATTTCATATGAAATCTAAAAATACTTCATCAGCAAAAGAAATAAAAAAATCAACAGGTGCTCAATGGTTATCAAAATCAGTTCATTCAGAAGAAGAAATTTTATTTTATAACAAAGATGAATATATAGATGCATTTATATTAGGTACAGTTTTTCAATCAAATTCTCATCCCAATGGAAAGACTTTAGGTCTTGAGAATTTTAAACAATTGGTTAGAATATCTAATAAGCCTGTGATAGGTATCGGAGGAATAGGGGCAAACAACTCAAATTTAATTTATAAATCAGGAGCTTCAGGTATAGCTGTAATCACTTCAATTGCGACTTCTAAAAATATCAGAAAAACTCTTAAAGATATGGAATCATATGATGATAAATATTTTCCTTAATGGCAAAAAGTCAACTATAGATAAATCTATAAATATTCATGATTTTATAATTTCTCAAGGATTAAATGACAAAATGATTGCAGTAGCAGTCAATATGAAAATTATTCATAAAAATGAATATAAAAAAATATTCATAATTGAAAACGATAAATTAGAAATTGTAAGGCCTGTTGGAGGGGGATAGACTACTCTATCACACAGATAAGACCGAAATTCCCAGTATCAGCATCTCCACTATATAAAGATCTATATTTAAAACAACCAGGAACAGTAAATTCTCTAGAGTATGAAAATTGATCTGGGCTTTTATCAAAAGGTCCTTTGTTAAAAGCACCTGAGTCCCACATATCAGCTTGACCTTCATCAGATGAAGAAGAACTTGCAGCACCTTTAGGATTTAACCAAGTGACAGTTGCACCTAAATTAATTTTTACTGTTTGAGGATCCATTACTCCACCTTGGCCAATTGTTATTTCTACATCACCTTCAAGTATTGGGCCATCAGGCATATCTATATCAACTACCTTTACTTCTTCTTTACATAATGAACCTGTACACTCTGCTTCTCCACCTGCTTCAGCAGTAGCGGTTAGTTCTACAGAAATAGCGAGAGAAGATGCAGCAGCATCTTTACCCACAGCTTGAGCTGCTGCAGTAAAATTGCTTTCACATTCTGTAACCCAAGTAGCTTTTTCTTCTTCAGATAGTGTACTGTAAGTAATTCCTTGAACCGCAGTACATTCTGTTACTTCAGCAACAGCAGTAGCAGTAGCGTTTCCTAGTTGATTATCAGCAGTTTGTGTTTGTACAATATTAGTATAAGATACATAATCACCACCACAAGCAATAATTAACGCTACCAAACTTAACATAAAAATTCTAAACATATTATCCCTCTTTAATCTACTTGTCTTAATCTTGGATCTAGCCTATCTCTAAGCCAATCTCCTAAGAAATTCAATGCTAAAACAACTAAGAAAATAGCTCCACCTGGAACCATTACTTGATGAGGTGCAATAGCTAAATAGTCTCTGCCTTCATTTGTCATTACTCCCCATGCTGGAGTTGGAGGTTGAATTCCAGCTCCTACGAAACTCAAAACCGATTCAGCTAAAATTAGGGAGCTTGTATTTAATGTTGCAACAACAACTGCTGTATTTAATACACCTGGGAAAATATGTCTATATAAAATTCTAAATGTAGTAGCCCCGTTAATTTTTGCACTTGCAACAAAATCAAGCTCTCTGATAATTAGAGTTTGAGCTCTGATTACCCTCACGAATCCACTCCATGCGATAAGAGCAAGCACTCCCATAAGAACAGTTAATCCTCTTCCAAAAATCAAAGTAACTACTAATGCAACCATTAGGAAAGGTAGGGCATACCAAATATCAACAAATCTGGTGATAAATTCATCTATCAACCAAGGACTTAGAATAGAAATTCTTTTCTTTTTACCTTTATAATTTACACTAAAGCCAATACTAGGTTCATGTCTTTGAGCTGTATAACCAGCAATCAAACCTAAAGTCACTCCAATTGTCATACCTGCCACCAAAGAAATTCCTACTACCATCATAGAAATTTGAGCACCATGTAATAGTCTACTAAAGACATCTCTACCTACATGATCATTACCCATAAAATGATAACCATCAGGCCAAAAACTTAATAGTTTAGTATCAATTCTAATAACTTGAAGATCTAGAAAAATAATATCATTTCCACCATCAATAATATTTTCATTAGCAATAATTTCAAAAATTATTGTGTCACCATCTTGGGATATTTTACTAAATAAAATATCAGGGGTATTTGGAGATTCTACATTCCAAGAAATTTCATCCTGAAGAAATCCATTGCCATTAATATCAAACATTCTATTATCAGTAGGTAATTTATAGCTAGCCGTAAAAGTTGTTCCTGCTGGTATATCCATTGCAGTTAAATCAAAACCACCTTTTTGGGAAGTTGGAAATTTTATATCAACAGTTCCAGGAGGACTATGCCTAGCTCTAACATCACCTATGTCTCGTTCATAAGGAGCAACTGTCGGTCCAATAATCGCGGCAATAATTAAAACAACTAGAATTATAATAGGTAAAACTGGATATTTTCTTAGAAATCCCCAAAAGCCTTTTATATAAAAGAGAGGATTAGATTTAGAAAGTATAGTTTCTGTAGTCATAATTTATCAATTCTCCATTTTTTAGTTTATTGTCAATCTATAATCTCACCCTAGGGTCAATTATCGTATAAGCAATATCTGCTATGGTAGCAAATACCAAATAAATCAGTATAAAGACAAATACAGTTCCTAATAGTAGTGGAAAGTCATTATCATTTACAGCTCTATATAATGCATCATAACCAATTCCAGGCCATGAGAATATTATTTCAACTACAAGAGCTCCGTTAAGCCAACCAGAAAAAATCAAAAGAGCACTTGTTACTGGTGCAATAAGAGCATTTCTTAGTGCATGTTTAAAAATCACTGTCCCAAACCCAACACCTTTTGCTCTTGCTAGTCTAATATATTCAGAATCTAATATTTCTAACATAGAGGATCTAGTTAATCTCATAAGTGCCGCTGCAGCTCCCCATCCCAAAGCAACACATGGTAAAACATAGTCTTTAAAATCAAATTCAGGTTTTCTACCACCTGCAGGTAGTAGAGGATCACCATTTATTGTAATCCATTGATTAAATATATATATCAAAACTAGACCTGTCACAAAAGGAGGCGCAGCTTGACCTACAAGTGCAAGGCCTCTCGCGACATAGTCCCAAAACGTGCCTCTATACACTGCAGCAATTACACCTGTTGGTATTCCCAGTAATATAGCAAATATCCAACCTCCTAATGCTAATTCTAAAGTTGCAGGGATTTTTGCATAAATAATATCAGTTACTGCCATATTTCTAGCTAAGGAAATACCTAAATCCCCTCTTAAAGTTCTTCCTATCCACTTAGAATATCTTACGTGGAATGGATCATTCATACCTAATTTTTCACCTAGTTTATCCCATTGTTCTTGAGTAATACCGTTTCCACTATCAGGAACAAATAATAATCTTGGATCATTATGAAAATTAGTTAAAGTAAATACTGCTAGAGTTGCTCCTATAATTGATAGGAAGGAAGAAAAAAATCTACCCAATAAAAATCGTATCATTCTAATCTCTCTTATATATAATTTATGTTCTATACTTCTTTCGTCTGATGGTATAAAAAAAGTGGGAAGAAATAAACCTTTCATCCCACTTTTTTCATCAAATTGACATTATTATCAATTAACTCCCAAAACTATCTATTTACAACTAATAATTCAGGGTTGTTAGAAACGTTAGCATAGTGTTGTTGAGGAGCATTCCATGACTTAATTCTGTCGTTTACAACAATACCTTTAGGTACTTGGTAAACACCAGCATATTGTAGCCAATACATACTGTAGTCAACAATGTCTTTGTGCATTTCTACTCTTTTAGAAGCATCTTTCTCCATTAGAACGTTTGATACACTTCTTGCTCCAGCTTTTGATTCAAATCCACAACCCCATGAAGGACGTGTTCTTGAAGTATCAACAGGAGGAATTGGCCAGTCTTGTGGCCATACATTTGAATGTACATCACAGTTCTTTAATACAGGAAGAAATTGCTCTCTTCTTTTCATTCTAGGTGAAATTACTCCACCGTAGTCTTCAACTAGTCCAGAAATTTCAATTCCTAGTCTAGCCCAGTCACTCATAACAGTGTCAGCTACTTCAAGTCCAACAGGACCTGCTTCAGCTGCATATGCTTGAAGAACTAAACCGTCAATAGGTCTGTTTCCATCAGCATCTGCTGGGTAACCAGCTTGATCTAGTAGAAGTCCCGCAGCTTCGATGTCTCCATCAGGAAGCTCGTATATTACTCCACCAGTGTCTGAAGTTTTGTCACCATAAGCAGTCCAAACTCCAGTGTCTCTTTTTGGATCCCAACCAGGGTATTCAGGTCCCATGTACTCAGAGTAAATAGGAGTTCCGATTCCATTTAATAATGAATCGTTAATACCGTTTCTGTCAAGAGCTGTAGAAAGAGCTAATCTTACTAGTCTAGCTTGTTCCATATCAGTCATACCTGCAGGGTTGTCAGTATCTGTATATCTAACAACTGAAGAGTCTGTTGATCCTTCGTGGTATGCATCTTCTTGCCAAGGGTCACCTATCCATGCAACGTCAGTATCGTAAGCAGGAGATTCCCAAGGATTCAAAGCTTCACCTGTTCTAGCATGAGTTTCTTCCCAAAGGTTTCCTGGGAATATGATTGATTGTCCAACATATCCACCTGGCATAGTCTCTAGGAATCTAAGTCCTTTACCGGAAGAAACAACATCAGCAAGTAGTTTATAGTCAACTACAGCCATGTCTACTTCTCCACTGTTTAACATAGCAACTTGAGTTTGTGACTCAGGAACTTGAATTACTTCAATTTCAGCTATATCACCAGTTATTCTCCAGTGATCTTCAACAGCATGTACTGAACATCTATCACCAGCAACACAATTACCGTGCTTGTATGGTCCTGTCATTACAGCATTTTTACTTGCCCAGTCAGCACCCATAATGTCCACGTGGTGAACAGCACCTTGCACAGGAGCAGCTCCTAAACAACCGAATTCAGAAAGAGGTAAACAGAAAAATACTGGACTTACCAATCCAACTTCGAATGTTAAATCATCAATAACAGTAGCTTTAGTAAATATAGCTCCAATATCACCAGAATCTGGGTATGAGCTATCAGGATTTACAGTACCATTAACTGTGTTAAACCATCTTACTCTGTCCGCTGCAGTAACATAACCAAAATCTATATCTTCTGATCCTTTTGGTGACTGCCATTTCATTCCAGCGTTAAGCTCGATTGTAACTTTAGTTCCAGCAGGGTCTACAGACCATGATTTTGCCATTTCAGGGGTCATAGCATTTCCCTTTTCAAATTTGAAAAGGTGTTCTCCAATACCAACAATGTCAGCAGCAGACCATTTATAAGGACCTGACCATGGAGTTCCAAATATAGGATCTACTTCATGATGAGCTCTTACAAGTTTACCGCTAGGGCCACTTGGTGCTGATGTTGAAGATGAAGAAGCACTTGCAGCTTTAGTAGCAACATCTGCTTTTTTAGCAGGGGCAGCAGCTTTAGCAGCTTTAGGCGCTTCAGGTGCGGCAGCAGCTTTAGGTGCAGTTGCAGCAGCTTTAGGTGCAGCAGGTGCAGCAGGTGCAGCAGGTGCAGCTGAAGTAGAAGAACTACTATCGCTGTCATCTGAGCTTCCACAAGCAACTACAAGAACCATAAGCATTGATACAACAAGCAAACCAGCTAACATACCGGATTTACGTAGTATATTCATACTCATAAAAATTTCCTCCAAACACTTATCCACTAGATTCCTAGTGAATTTGTTTTTTTTAATTGCAGAATATCAATGTCATTTTTAATTAACCATAGATAAATCTACAAGTTTATCGAAGGGTATATAGAATAATTATGTATGTCAAGTAAATCCAACTTAAAATTTACTTTTATAAAATCACGAGTATAATTTATAGATTTGAACTAGAAAATCTTGTTTATTATTTATAATTGCAGAGCTATTTTTTAGTAATTTATAAAGTTTTTACCTAATCTCATAAAGATAAAGAAAGATAAAGAGTCTCTTTGTTACAATTACAAATAACCCAGATTTAGGTTTGGAACTAAATTAATAAAATTAAGGAAAGTAAAAATGATAGAAAATACAATATTAAAAAAAAATAGATCCGGTAAAAAAGCAAATGTATTTGATCTAACATTCCCTTCTTTGCAACTAGTTGAATTAGCATCTCATGCAGGTTTTGATGCTATAAATTGTGACGGAGAACATGGTAATTTTTCCCCAGAATCTATAGATGATATTTGTAGAGTAGCTAATGGATACGGGATGTCAGTAATAGCTAGAGTGCCAGATAAAAGTCCCTATTGGATTAATTTATTTTTAGATAGAGGTATTCAAGGAATTGTAGGTCCTCATGTTGAGACTAAAAAAGAAGCGCAAGATTTTGCAGATGCCTGCCTGTTTCCTACACAGGGAAACAGATCTTGGGGAGGAGGGAGAGGAACTGAATTTGGTGATCACGTAAAATTAAATGAATATGGTGGAAATTTAGAATTTGCAAAATGGACGAATAAAAATATGCTTGTTATCGCACAAATAGAATCTGTACCTGGATGGGACAATCTTAATAAAATACTAGAAGTAGAAGGGCTTTCCGGTATAACTGGAGGTCCAAATGATCTTGCTGCTTCAATGGGTATACCAGGAGAGCCTAATAATCCTAAAAGAGAAAAATTGACTAATGATATTGATAATACCGCAAGAGCAAAAAATAAATTAGTTGAATTGGATATAATGAGACATTTAAGTATTCAAACCTTAATGATTGAAAATGGTAGAAAATTTGTTAATGAGGAAAACTAATGAAAGATATATCTAATTTATATTTAGGAGAAAAAAAAATTTTATTGCATGGTGATTATTTAAGATATAAAAATAGTGATATTGAAAACACTGAAATATTAATTGAAAAAATCAATAGCGTTGTCATCAAGAAATTCAAAAACCAATATAGCTATATTGGTTGGTCCTTAGCTGGATTTTCAGCATCATTAATCTCTTGGTTTTTTTTAGAAGAAAATTTTCTTGGTAGTTTATTGTCCATTATATGTCTATTTGGCGCAACTATTTTTTTTATAGCATACTTTATATTTTTAAATTATTTTTTACTAGAAATTAATAGTAATAACAATACTATAAAAGTTGAATTTCCAATTCATAAAATGATCAAAGTAGAAAAATTTAAAAAAAAACTACTCGAAAGAATTTAAATCTAATAATCTTTATAAAAAATTTAATTGGGGCATAACATTAATAGCCTTAGGGGCATCTGTAAAATTATCTGCCAAATAATCTATTAATCCTCTACAAGCTATCATTATGCCATTATCAGTACAATGTTTTCTTTCAGGAAAAATTATTTTTACATCTTTATTATTTTCAAAATTTCTTCTTAAAAATCCATTTGCAGCCACACCTCCTGAAACAAGAATTGTTTTACATTTATATTCTTTAGCAACAGCCAAAGATTTAGTCAAAAGAACATCTAAAACTGATTGCTGAAATGCGTTAGAAATATTAGCTATTTCAGATGCAGTTTCATGATCATTTAATTTATTATTGTATATTTTTTCTTGTGCTAAATTTTTTGTAGCTGTTTTTAAGCCACTAAAACTAAATTCACTATTATCAGCCAACCATGCTCTAGGAAGCTTATAATCATTTCTATCAGACTTTTCTGCCCATTTTTCAATTATTGGACCGCCAGGATAGCCTAATCCTAAAATTCTTGACACCTTATCAAATGCTTCCCCAACAGCATCATCTCTTGTTTGACCAATCATCCTGAAAGAATCATAATTATTCATTAATACTAATTCAGTATGACCCCCTGAAATTATTAGAGATATACACGGGAAAATATTATTTTTTTTATAATTAAATTTTTCTTCTTCAATAAAACACGCTGAAATATGACCTTCTAAATGGTTCACTCCTATTAAAGGAACATCAAGTGATAAAGAAAAGGCTTTAGCAAAATTCAATCCAACTAATAACGACCCTGCAAGACCTGGTCCATTAGTTACAGAAATTGCCTTAATATCTTTTAGGTTAATATTGGCTTCTATAATAGCCTTACTAACAACCTTATGAATATTAATTAAATGAGCCCTTGATGCTAGTTCTGGAATTATACCTCCATATGGAGCGTGTGTATCAATTTGAGATGCAATTATATTACTTAATATATTCCCTTCAGAATCAACAATTCCACAAGCAGTTTCATCACAAGATGTTTCTATTCCAATTATTGGCATTTTTTATCCTTATATTTTTTTAAGGGACTTTAAATATATATTAATTTAGATTAATTTAGTCTAATTAAGATATGAAGAATAAAAAAACAGCTAAAAGGAAATTTTTCTTACTTTTTGCATTACTAGGTTGTTTTTTTGCTTTTTTTCAACCAACTTGTGGTGCATTTACTAGAGTAAGTGATTCGGGAGACGGATGTCCAGATTGGCCCACATGTTTTGGTTCCTGGATACCTCCATTTAATGATATTCATGCTGTAATAGAGTGGAGCCACAGAACGTCAGGCACTCTTTTTGGATTAGTATCAATAATGTTGGTAATTACTTCCTTTATTATATATAAAAAATTCAATCCTACTGTAAAAATTTACTCTGTTGCTTTAATTCTAATTATTATTGTTGGCGGTATTGGAGGGTTAGTTGTTTTATCAGAATTAAATCCTGCTATAAGAACTGTTCATTTAGCTGGAGCACAAGCTGTTGCTGCATTAATGGTAGCCGGATTTATTATAGAAACAAATAGCCCTCAAAAAAAAATCCCTAATAACATTAAAATCATGGTCTATATAACAGCCTTGTTAGCTATTTCATCTCTTCTTTCTGGCGCTTATGCTGTTTGGCAAGGAGCCGGAGCCGTTTGCTACAAATGGCCGCTTTGTAGCGAGTATATAATTCCAAAATATACTAACCAGTGGATACATATGACTCATAGAGTGATTTCATTAGCTTTGTTGTTGTATTTGTTTAGATTATCCATAAAATTGATAAGATTTAAGGCTTCTTCAATCTTGGGTAAAATTGGGGTCATTTTACTAATAAGTGGAATTTTACAAACGATTATAGGCGCATCAATACCTTTATCAGAATTTACTGTCTGGTCTAGATCTCTTCATTTAGGATTAGCTACTATAGTTTGGATGATTTCTTTTTCAATTATAATTATTATAAGAAATCAAGAAAGATCTTAAAATTAATTCAAAATTATCATTAATCAATCAATATTTTTTACTAACTAAACCTAGAGTTTTAACATTACTTATATTTACTAGTATAAGTGGTGCATTTCTTGCTAAACAAGGTGTTCCAGGTATAACAGAAACCATTGGTTTACTTATAGGTGGATACTGCTCTTCTGGCTCAGCTGCTACTTTAAACATGTATTTTGAAAAAGAAGTCGATCAAAATATGGGGAGAACAAAACACAGGCCCATTGCTGAGGGAATAATTTCTCAGAAAAATGCACTACTATTTGCAATAATTCTAGGTATAATTTCTTTTTTAAGTTTATTTTTTATAAATAATTTACTTTCTGCACTTCTTGCTTTAGGAGGAGGTTTCTTTTACGTCGCTATTTATACTTTGTATCTAAAAAAACGAACGATTCAAAATATTGTCGTAGGAGGTGCAGCTGGTGCTTTTCCTCCTCTTGTTGGTTATGCAGCAGTAAGCAATACTATAACATTAGAAGCAATTTATTTATTTGTTATAATTTTCTTTTGGACTCCTCCACATTTCTGGGCTTTAGCAATAATGATTAAAGATGATTATGCAAAAGCTAAGATCCCAATGCTTCCTGTAGTTAAGGGAGTAGAAAATGCTGCCTTGCAGATATTTCTTTATAGTATTCTTCTAATTCTAATAACAACTTTAACAATTCTTGTGTCGCCTTCACTAGGAACTATTTATTTGATTAGTTCTTTAATTTTGGGATTTTTGCTTATTTATAAATCATTTAGACTGTATAAGTCACTAGAAAGATCCGACGCTGTTTCTACTTATAAATATTCGTTGCTATATTTATTTTTACTGATGTTAGCAGTGATGATAGATAGTTCAGTAAACTTTTTAGATTTTTAAAAAGATTACTTTTTTACCTGTTCAATCAAAGAAGTGAATCCTTGAGGTTCTCTAATTGCTAATTCAGCCAAAGATTTTCTATCAATAATAATATTTTTCTCAGTAAGAAGATTTATAAATTTAGAGTATGACAAACCATGTAGTCTTGTAGCTGCATTTATTCTAGTGATTGATAAACTTCTCATAGTTCTCTTTTTTAGATGTCTATGTTTAGTTGAATAATTCAGAGCATGTGTTAATGATTCTTTAGCAGCTCTAACTCTAGTACGAGCTGCACCTCTATGACCTTTAACTTGGCTTAGAATAGCTTTATGTTTTCTTTTGGTGGTCATTCCACCTTTTACTCTAGACATATTTCTCCTAGTTGAATATTAAATCTAAATAAGATTTTTAATTTTTTGTGACATTCTTGTAGAATCCAGTGCAACTTTGCCGCCCAATAATCTTTTTACTCTCTTAGATTTTTTTCTTCTAAGATGACTTTTAGGGCCTTTTGTTCTTACTAGCTTCCCTGTTCCTGTAACATGAAATCTTTTTTTAGCTGCTTTATTTGTTTTAATTTTAGGCATAATATTTCTCTATATTACTTATTATATAACTTTTTTTATAACTGACTGATTATTTTTCTTTACTTTTCATTGTACCTTGAGGCAGCGCAGGTGAAACTACTAAACTCAAAGTTCTTCCTTCATTTGATGGCCTTTTATCCAATTTAGCCATATCTTTAACTCCTTCAGCAACAGATCTTAAGACTTTCATTGCAAAATCTGGGTGAGCCTGTTCTCTACCTCTCAACATTACTGCAACCCTAACTTTAGATCCGCTATCAAGCAATGATCTAACTTTTTTTATTTTAAGTTCAACATCATTTTTTGAAGTCCCAGGTCTTAGTCTAACTTCCCTTTGAGTTTGTGTTGTCTTAGCTTTATTCTTTTTATCTCTTTTTGAAATATTATATTTAAATTTTCCATAATCTAATAAGCGACAAACAGGAGGATCTTGGTTTGGAGAAACTTCAACAAGATCCAATCCATTTTCAACTGCCATCTGCAAAGCTTCGCTTGTCTTCAAAATTTTAGAGTTTGTTTGATCATCACCAGAAATCAGACGCACTGAGTTAGTTCTTATCCTCTGATTTACTCTATATTCTTTGGCTATTTTATTCTCCCGTATTATAACTATTTAAATAAAAATTTACTCAACTATATTATCATAAGTATTTCATTATTTAGTTATTTAGTTATTAAAATTTATTCAAAATAAAAATATTATTACTTTGAAAATATAAATTAAAAAAAGTTAATGATATTTATATTGATCAATTGTAAAAAAATTAAAAAAAACATTAACTTTATGATAAGATTTTACTACAACTACAAAGCTAATTTAGTTTAGTTGAGAAATTAAATGAACAAAAAACTATTTAACAACAGTATAACTTACATTATTGCAGGTATTTTTTTAGTGGCTGCCTTTTATTTTTTCTTAGGAAATTCATTTGAAAGTTCACAAGAAAAAGACCTGGGACATTTAGTAAGAATTTCCAAAAGTTCAGAAGGAACTGCATCTCCGGTTAACATTGAAGTAAGTGGAGATAAGCTAACATACTCAAAAAATGGAGAATTTTATAATGCTAGTAAAGAGCCTGGGACAAGTGTCTATGAAATAATGTCTGCTTCAGGAATTGATCCTTCAGCATATTCAGTAGTAGTTAATAATGGAGGGGGCATAAGTACAGTATTCTCAATTCTAATTGGGTTATTACCATTTATTTTAATGTTCGGTTTTTTATTTTTTATAATGAAACAGGCTCAAGGTGGAGGCGGTGGTGCTATGAGCTTTGGAAAAAGTAAAGCAAAGATGTTCGTTGGCACTAAAGCTAATGTAACTTTTTTTGATGTAGCTGGCTTGCCAGAAGCAAAAGAAGAACTTGAAGAAGTTGTAGAATTTTTAAAATTTCCTGAAAGATTTACTTCAATTGGAGCAAAAATACCTTCAGGGGTGCTTCTTGTCGGTCCTCCAGGAACAGGAAAAACTCTTCTTGCAAGAGCTGTAGCTGGTGAAGCAGGTGTTCCCTTTTTCTCAATATCAGGTTCTGAATTTGTGGAAATGTTTGTAGGAGTAGGAGCTTCAAGAGTTAGAGATTTATTTAGTCAAGCAAAAAGACATTCTCCATGCATTATTTTTGTTGATGAAATTGATGCTGTGGGTAGGCACAGAGGGGCAGGACTTGGAGGAGGACACGATGAAAGAGAACAAACTCTTAATCAAATTTTAGTTGAAATGGATGGTTTTGAAGTAACCAATAATGTTATTGTAATTGCCGCTACAAATAGAGCAGATATATTAGACCCTGCACTTTTAAGACCTGGTAGATTTGACAGAAGAGTCACCATAGATAACCCAGATGTTGCTGGTAGAACAGAAATATTAGGCGTGCACTCTAAAGGTAAGCCTATCCATAAAAATGTTGATATGGGAACTATAGCAAAGCAAACACCTGGTTTTTCAGGTGCAGACTTAGCAAATTTGGTAAATGAATCTGCTCTTCTAGCTGCTAGAAAGGGAGCTAAAATTATTCATCTAGCTGATTTAACTGAAGCTATTGATAGAGTTTCAATGGGGCCTGCAAGAAAATCTAAGGTTATTAGTGAAAAAGAAAGAAACTTAGTTGCATATCATGAAGCTGGGCATGCTGTTGTTTCTTATTTTATGCCTGAAGGAAAGAAAGTCGGAAAAATAACTATTGTTTCTAGAGGACATGCTGGAGGATTTACTAGATTTGAACAAGAAGATCAATCTTTGATGACAAAAACAGAGTTAGAAGCTATGATTGCATCTTTAATGGGAGGAAGAGAAGCTGAAGTTATTACTCATGATGGTGTTGTTACAACTGGAGCATCCAATGACTTTGAACAAGCAACTAAAATTGCAAAAGAAATGGTTATGACCTATGGAATGATTCCAGGGTTACCTCAAAGAGCTTATGGTAAAAAGCAACAGGCTATTTTTCTTGGAAGAGGACAAGGTGATGAACAAGATTATTCAGAGGAAACTGCAGTAAAGATAGATAAAGAAATTTCATTACTACTAACAGATGGAACGAATAATGCAAATAAAATTCTAAAGAAACAAAATAAGCAATTAGATTTTTTAGCTGAAGCTCTATTAAAATATGAAACTTTAGATGCTGATCAATTTAAAGATCTTATGGAAGGAAAAGAAATTTCTTTTAATAATCCGGAAACCAAAATTACTGATCAAGAAAATGACTCAGTGAAATATAAGCCCAAAAAAGGATTCCCTGAACCTCAATCTTCATGATTATTTTTGAAAATCAAACTTTTAAAATAGAGTCTTTTATTTCAGGATCGCTAGAAAACAACTCATATTTATTAATTTCTAAAACTACACATCATACAATCATAATTGATATTCCTGATAATCCTAAAGAGTTAATAAATGCAATCCCTAAAAATAAATTAGATAAATCTAAAAATATAGATACAATAAAAGCTATAATAACTCATGGACATTATGACCACATTGAAGGGGTAGACTTTGCAAAAAAAAGATTAGGGGAGATAAATATTTCAATAGGTTTAGAAGATTCTAAATATCTAAATTATTCAGGTAAAATCACAAAACTTAAAAGATCAAAGAAAATCATTAATGAAGATTTAGAATTAGTAATAATTTATACCCCAGGTCACACTGCAGGTTCTATTTGTTTATATTTAGAAATTGATGATAAAAAGTTTTTATTTACTGGAGATACATTATTCCCTGGTGGTCCAGGAAAAACAGTTGATTCAAAAAGTTTTAATAAAATTTATAATTCTATAACAAAAAATATTTATACCCTTCCTAACGAAACTATAATTTTCCCTGGACATGGAAAATCTATTTCTATAGAACAGTCAAAAAAGGAATTTGAAAGCTTTAATTTTAAAAGTATTTTATTTGGAGAAGTTACATGGAATCAGTTATAACTAGAACAGATAGATACAATCCAATTTTAGATTTATTATTTTTTATTTTTTTACTTCTTTTTAATTTTTTCTTAGATCAATATATTTCTAAATTATTAGATTTTATATTCATTACACAAAATAATATAATTAGCACTTTGTTATTTTCGATGTTTATAATTTTGTTTTATAAAGTTTCAATTTTTAGTGCTAATAAAATCAAGATTTCTAATTATCCGATATATATCTTAGTTTCTTTTGTTGTTTTTCTTGGAATAATTAAATTTTTTATTCAATCAAGTATTATAAGTACTATTTTAGAAGTTTTATTAGTAGATATTGGAGCAATATATATAATTTTTCAAATCATTAAAAGATATGATGTAAATGTAAAAAATTGGCTGGGGCTAAATCTAATTTCTATAAAAAAAATAAGGTATTTTGGTATATATTTTTTAGCTTGGCCAATATTAATTCTATGGGGACTGATAATTGAATATTTTGATTTAGAGATATTTAAAAGCACTAACTATACTAAAGAAATATTCAATTCTCTGAATAATAATTATTTGTTTATTTTTTTTATAGCATGCATAATTGCACCATTTTGCGAAGAAGTAATATTTAGAGGTTATTTATATAAAGTTATTAGAGATAAATCAAATATTATATTTGCGGTAATTATCAATTCATTAATTTTTGGAGTTATACACTTACAACCTTCTGCAATTGTCCCTGCAACTATACTAGGTGTAGCATTATCTATAATAAGGATAAAAACAAAAAGTTTATTACCATCAATCACCATACATACTTTACATAACCTTTTAGCACTCATTATTACGTCACAAACATTATAATAATAGAAAAGGAGTTTATTTTGATTTCAGAAAAAATTAACGCTGACAATAAAACATCAATTATACCTTTTATTACGTGCGGATATCCAAATGTTGAAAACTTTATAGAATTGCTAATTGCTATAGAAAATTCTGGTGCAAGTGTAATTGAAATAGGAATGCCAAATAGTGACCCCTTAGCAGAAGGCTTAACTATACAATATTCAAGTAATATAGCTATAAAAAATGGAATAAATACAAACATATGCATAGAAATAGTAAAACAGGCAAGATTAAAAGGTCTAACTATTCCTGTAGTACTTATGGGATATTATAATAATATTTTGGCCTATGATTTAAAAATGTTCTGCAGAGACTCAAATGCTGCAGGGGTAAATGGTCTTATTGTTGCAGATTTACCTATTTATGAAGCTGAACCTTTGATAAATGAAACAATTAAAAATAATATCTCTTATATCCCATTATTATCAATAAATTCCCCAAAACCAATAATAGAAAAGGCTTGTAAAATCGCTTCAGGGTTTATTTATTGCGTTTCTTCTCTTGGAGTTACAGGAGAAAGAGAAATTACATTTGATAGAGTTAAAAATTTAGTAAATTCTGTTAAAAATCACACTGATACGCCAGTTGCAGTTGGTTTTGGAGTTTCAAGCAAATCGGACGTAAATAATATTGGAGAATTTGCTGATGCAGCTATAGTTGGGTCTGCTTTAATAAACCAGTTAAAAAATAATAGAAATGGTAATATTATTAAAACAGCTGAAAGCTTTATTTCAAGTTTAATTAAATAGTTATGAATAGTAAATAGTAGTAAAAAAGAGGTAGTAATGCTCGTAAGAGGTGTTCGTGGTGCCACAACAGTCAAAGAAAATACTAAAGAAGAAATAATAAAAGAAACATCAAATCTTCTCAATGAAATTTTATCTGTAAATGATATAAATTCAGAAGATATTGCTTCTATAATATTTACAACCACGATTGATGTTAATTCTGAATTTCCGGCTGTTGCTGCCAGAGAAATTCTATCTTTAAATACTGTTCCGTTATTAAATATGCATGAAATTAACAACCCTAATGGATTAAAACTTTGTATAAGAATATTGATTCATTGGAATACAAATTTTAACCAAAATGATATAAAACATGTATATTTGAACAAGGCAACAAATTTAAGAACAGATCTTTAAGTTAAGCAAATTTAAAAAAATTAAGTTAGACTTGATAAAAGGTAAAATTAAATGAATAAAAAAAATTACACATATTATTATTTTAGGCATATTGAGTCTTTTTAGTGTGTATATATTTTACATAAATTATCTAAAGGCTCTCTGAAAGAGCCTTTTTTTTATTAATTTATAAATAAATCAAAAATCATATAAAGGAAAACATGAAAAACATACAAAATCTCAATATTAAAGAAATAACCAATCTACCATCACCAGATTCATATATTAATGAGATCCCTGCATCAGAAAGTCAGACTTCATTAGTTAAAAAATCTAGAACTATAATTGAAGAAATTATAAAAGGGAAAGATAAAAGATTACTTTTATTAGTTGGCCCATGTTCAATACATGATCCAAAAGCAGGAATTGAATATGCAAAAAAATTAATGGAGCTCTCAGAAAAAGTCAAAGAAAATATTTATATAGTTATGAGAGTATATTTTGAAAAACCTCGAACGACTATAGGTTGGAAAGGCCTAATTAACGATCCTGATCTAAATGGTACTTTTAACATCTCAAAAGGTATAAGGCTTGGGAGACAAATTTTGTCTGAAGTTACAGAAATAGGCTTACCAACAGCAACAGAATTTTTAGACCCTTTTACTCCTCAATACATAGGTGACTTTGTATCATGGGGAGCAATTGGAGCAAGAACTACGGAGAGTCAAACTCATAGACAAATGGCAAGTGGTTTATCAATGCCGATAGGTTTTAAAAATGGCACAGGAGGATCAGTTCAACTTGCAATAGATGCCATGATTGCTTGCCAAGGTGAACATGCATTTCTTGGCATTGATAATGAAGGTAAAACTTCAGTTGTTACAACAAAAGGAAATGATGCAAATCATGTTATTCTTAGAGGAGGAGCTACTGGAACAAATTATGATGAAGAATCTGTTAAAAGTGCTCAAGAATTATTAGAAAAAAGTGGCTTAAAACCTAATATCGTAGTAGATTGTTCGCACGGTAATTCAAATAAAGATCACAATAGACAGCCAATTGTATTTAATGATGTAATTAGCCAAAAAGTAAATGGTAACAGTAAAATTATTGGTATTATGCTAGAAAGTAACATTAATCCAGGTGGACAATCTTTAGAAGACGATTTATCAAAACTTCAATATGGAGTTTCAATAACTGATAAATGCGTTGGATGGGAAAAAACCGAAGAAATTATACTAGAGGCTAATGAAACTTTAGGAAAATAAATTCAGACAATTTTATAAAAGAATAAATGAACAACAATTTTGAACAACAATTAATTGAACTTTCAAAAATAGTTGGTAAAAATAAAACAGCTTTTTGTATAGGTACTTTTGATGGAGTACATAAAGGACATGTATCACTTTTTAATAGTTTAATATCTTTATCTAAAGAAAGAGATTTAAAATCTTTATCATTAATTTTTAAAAAAAGACCTAGAGAAATTATAAATGAAAATTATTTTAGGCCATACTTATCTACACTGTCTCACAGAATAAATAAAATCAATGATTTAGGGATAGATTTTGTTTTTCCATTAGAGTTTAATCAAGAATTGAAAAAATTACCTGCTGAATTTTTTTTAAAAAAATTATTAAAATTTGCCAATATTAAAAGTATGGTTGTAAGTCTAAATACGAAGATAGGATCTGATCAAATATCTGGAGATAAATTAAAATCACTTTGTGAAACATTAGGCGTAAATGTTCATTTTATAAATATGAAAAATATTCAAAAAAAAACCATCTCATCTTCTAAAATTTCTAATTTACTTCAACAGGGTGAAATAATAAATGCTAATGATTATCTTGGAGAAAATTATATTTTAACTGGTAAAGTTGAAAAAGGAGATCAAATTGGTAGAACTATAGGATTCCCCACAGCAAATATTAAATTAGAAGAAAAAATTCAACTCCCATCAGATGGTATTTATGCATGCTATGTCAGATTAGGAGAAAAAAAACTACTTGAAGGTGCCTTATCAATAGGTAATAGACCGACCATAAAAGATGATTTATCACATAAAATTGAAGTTTTCATAATTGATTTCAAAGAAAACATATATGATGAGATCATTGAAGTATTAATTATAGATAAAGTACGAGATCAAGTTGATTTTGGATCTTTAGAAATCCTTAAAAATCAAATGAAAAAAGATATCATAAAAATAAAGAATATTTTAAATAAAGAAAATGAATAATAAATTCAATAATGTTATAGAAGAATTTAAATGGAGAGAATACTTAAAAGATTTTACTCCTGATGCAGATTCTTTACTAATAAAAGAAAAAATAACATGTTATAACGGCTTTGACCCTACCGCTAAAAGTCTTCATATTGGGAATCTAATACCTATTTTAGGGTTACAAAGACTGCAAAACTATGGACATAATCCGATTGTTATTGTCGGAGGTGCAACTGGAATGATAGGTGATCCTTCAGGAAAAGCCGACGAAAGAAAATTGCTTACAAATGATCAAATAGAAGAAAATTTGTCAGGTATTAAATCACAACTAGAAAAATTTTTAGATTTTGATAATAAAACCAATCCAGCAAAAATAATTAATAATTCTAATTGGTTATCAAAAATCAATCTTATAGATTTTCTTAGGGATACTGGAAAATATTTCAACTTAAATAATATGATGAGTAAAGATTCAGTAAAAAATAGAATTTCTAGAGAAGAAGGTATTTCTTTTACAGAGTTTAGTTATCAATTATTACAAGCATATGATTTTTTATATCTTTTTGAAAATTATAATTGTACTTTTCAAATGGGTGGATCTGACCAATGGGGCAATATTATAGCTGGTGTAGATTTAATTAGAAAAAAAAATACTAATATTAAAAATAAAGCTCATGGAATTACCTACCCTCTTCTAACTACTTCAAATGGTGAAAAATTTGGGAAAAGTGTCGATGGAGCAGTAACATTAGACCCAGAAGTAACAATCCCTTATAAACTTTTTCAATACTTTTATAATTCTAGTGATTTAGAAGTTTTGAAATACATCAAATTATTCACTGACATTTCAATTAAAGATTATGAAGAACTAGAAAAATTAACTTTAACATCTCCCTTTAAGAGAGATGCTCAATACTTTTTAAGCAAAGAAATTACCAGAATAATTCATGGAGATAAAGGTATGAATAATGCTTTAAGGCAGACTGAGGGGTTAAATAAAGGTAATTGGAAAATTTTAAATGAAGAAGATTACAAAGATTTGTACAAAGGTTCAGATGAAGCCACTCAATTATCAAGAAAAGAATTAGAAAATGGGATTACATTACAACAAATATCAGTTAATTATGGTCTATGCAGCTCTTTAGCAGAATCAAAAAGATTGATTTTACAGGGTGGAATTTCTTTAAATGGCGAAAAAATAAATGAAATTGAAAAAATTATTACTACTAAAGATTTAAAAGCTAATCAAATATTAATTATATCTAAAGGTAAAAAAAGCCACAAAATAATTAAGGTTAATTGAGACTAAATAAGAAATTACTAATAGTATCTTATAGATGGTAACAAAAAAAGAAAAGTTATTAATAGTTGATGGACATGCGATGGTTTTCAGAGCCTGGTTTTCTATACCAGAAAGACTGAATTCAAATAAAATAGATACTCGCGGTGCATATGGATTTATTAATACTTTAATAAAATCAATAAGAGAAAATGGCATCACACATATTGTTGTTTGCTTTGACACTAAAGCTGCTACATTTAGGGATGAAATATTTCCAGAATACAAAGCTCAAAGGCCTCCCGTAGATCCTAATCTGCATAAACAAATACCCATTGCGAAAGACTTACTATCATCATTACAAATTCCGGTTTTTGAAAAAGATGGATTTGAAGCTGATGATTTAGTTGGAACTATTAGTACAATTGCTAATTCAAAAGAATTAGATTGCTTAATACTTACAGGTGATGCAGATCAACTACAACTTGTAAATGAAAAAACAAATGTTTTGATGTACTCAGGTTATGGAGATATAAGAATTTATGATAGGGAAAAAGTCAAAGAAAGATACGACGGATTAGGGCCAGAATTTGTAGCTGAAATAAAAGCTTTAGAAGGGGATCCTTCTGATAATATTCCAGGAGTTCCGGGGATAGGGAAAAAAGCAGCTAGAGCATTATTGTCTGAATACGGACACTTTAAAAATTTATTTGAAAATATTAATAATATAGAAAATATTCAACTAAGAGGCGCAAAGAGAATCCAAAATATTTTATCTGAAAATATTGAAACAGCTAAAAATGGCTTAAGGCTAACAGAAATTGTTAGAAATGTTGAGATAGATTTTAAAATAAAAGAATGTGAATTTACAAATCATAATTCTGAAAAAATAAAATCTACATTTGAATATTATGAACTAAGAAATAGTTTTAATAACTTAAGAAGTATTATTAATATCCCTGGAGAAATATCTGAAAAAGTAATAACAATTTCAACAAAAAAAATTCCAGAAGACTCTCTTATATTAGTAAATAATTCTAATATATTTGAAAATATGTTTAATGAACTTAAATCATCAAAACATTTTTCATTTGACACTGAAACAACAGGTTTGAATACACTAGAAGATGAAATTATAGGAATTTCATTTAGTAATTCTGAGGATAAAGCTTGGTACTTAGTAATAAAACATGATGAAATAGATGTAAGTTTTAATAAAGAAAATTTTGAAAAAATAAAAAATCTTTTTGAAGACTCAACAATATCTAAATCTGCACATAATGCAAACTTTGACATGATGGTATTAAAAAACTTTGGGATTGAAGTTGAAAACTTAGATTTTGATACTGTAATAGCAGCTGCCTTGTGTGGCCGTAAAAGTTTAGGACTTAAAAACTTATCAACAGAAATTTTAAATATTTCGATGACAAAAATACAAGACTTAATTGGGACCGGGAAAAACCAAAAAACACTAGATCAAATAAATATAAATGAGGTATATAAATACGCCGCATCTGATTCTTTGATAACTTTCAAACTTAGAAACTTTTTTTTAAATGAATTAAAGAAATTTAATCAAGAAAAACTTTTCTATAACGTCGAAATACCTCTTATTAAAGAAATAATTACAATGCAATATAATGGGTTTTTACTTGATGTAGATAAATTGAAGAATATGTCTAAAAAATTAGAGATTGATCTGGAAGAACTCAATCAAACTATTCATAATATTTATCCTGAAAAGGAATTTAACCTAAATTCAGGAAAACAAGTAGCAGAAATTTTAGTAGAGCATTTAAAAGCCCCCACTATTAAAAAAACAAAAACTGGAATTTCAGTTGATGCGGAAGTTTTAGAAAATTACGCCCAAAATAAAGATCTTGATGAAAGAGTCGTTCAGATTGCTTCAGGAATTCTCAAATATAGAGAATTATCTAAAATAAAGTCAACCTATGTTGATTCACTTCCAAATTTAATAAACAAAAAAACTCATAGAATTCATACAACATTCAACCAATTAGGAACTTCAACTGGCAGATTATCAAGTCAAAATCCTAATGTACAAAATATACCAGTAAGATCTGAAATTGGTAGACAAGTTAGGTCCGCATTTATAGTTGATCAAAAGAAAAAGTTTCAAATGTTATCTGTTGATTATTCTCAAATTGAGCTAAGGGTTTTAGCTCATTTATCAAAAGAAAAAAACTTGGTAAAAGCATTCATAAATGGTGAAGATATACATAATTCAACAGCTAAATTAATATATGACACAGATGAAGTTTCTAAAGAACAAAGAAGAATTGCCAAAATTTTAAACTTTGGAGTTTTATATGGGCTAGGCCCTCACGGAGTTTCTCAGCAAACAGACCTAACTAGACAACAAGGCAAGGAATTTATTGATCTTTATTTTGGAAAATATTCAGGTATTAAAGATTTTCAAAAAAAATTAATACAAGATTCTAAAACTTCAGGGTATTCAGAAACTTTACTGGGTAGAAGAAGATATATTGATGACATAAATTCATCTAATGGGAGAGCCAGGGGGTTTGCTGAAAGAATAGCAATAAATATGCCTATTCAAGGAACAGCTGCAGAAATTATTAAGGTAGCAATGATAAATTTAGGTAAAGAAATAAAGATTAATTCTTTAAACTCTAAAATGTTAATTCAAGTTCATGATGAATTGATTTTTGAAGTAGCTCCTGGAGAGCTTATGGAATTAAGCATGATGATAAATGAAATCATGCCAAATGCAATTAAATTAGACGTACCGGTGCTAGTAGATATAAAAACTGGCGACAGTTGGGGTAAATTAGAATAAATTTCTTATATAATAAAAAATGTCTGTTTTTTTATTGGAGGGGTGGCTGAGCGGTTGAAAGCGTCTGTCTTGAAAACAGGAGTATCCGTAAGGGTACCGCAGGTTCGAATCCTGTCCCCTCCGCCATACAGAGCACTAATAACGCTTAGTGTCCTGTTTCCTATGGGAGCAGAACGTGCGGACATTTTTCTATATTTATATTGTTTTAAGCCCTTGGATTAATTAAATAGAATGGTTCTTTCAGAATTTTAAATATCTTGCTAAATCCTACAGCACTACCGTTTATACTTTTAAAACCTTCGTCTTCTAGAGCTTCTTTGATCTCTCTACCGCTCATTTTATGATATGACTCATTTTTGTTCATTTAACCATAACTCTTCATTTTTATCTAGTTCTTTTTTTATCTCTGTATATCTGCTAGATAAATCAGCTAACAAATCATAATTAGTAATATTTTCAGTAGCAACTAATTGATTTTCAATATTAGATTTCTCTTTTGTTAATCTTTTAATATTGATTTCTAATTTTTTTGTTTTCTTTTGATTATTATTTTGTTTTTTCTTTTTAGAACGATTAGATTTTTTATCATCAATGATAAAAGATTTATAACTTTCTAAGTCTTCTGTAAAATTATTTACTTTTCCATCTTTTATTATTATTAACTGATCAGAAACTTTTTCAACTAACTGAGTGTCATGGCTAACAAGTATTACACATCCCTCATAATTATTTAATGCGTTAATTAGTGCAGATCTTGAGTCAATATCTAAATGATTAGTAGGCTCGTCTAATAATAAAACATTTGGTGATTCAAAGCTCATAAGGCAAAATAGCAATCTGGTTTTTTCACCTCCGGAAAGTTTTTCTATTTTTGTATCTGATTTTGCTTTATCAAAACCAAATTTTCCTAAAATACCCCTAGTTTTTAATTCAGGTTGATAAAGAGATTTTTTCGATAGTACCTGAAAAGCAGTTTGATCTAATTCTAATTCTTCTGATTGATGTTGTGCAAAATAGCCAATTTTTAATTTTTTACTTTTTATTATTTTCCCATTCATTGGTTTCAAGTTATCTGAAATTAATTTAATCAAAGTAGATTTACCATTTCCATTCGCACCAAGAAGTGCAATTCTACTATCATTTGAAATACTTAGATTTATATCACTAAGAATAGGTTTATTAACCTCATAGCCCACATCAACATGATCCAGAGTGATTATAGAAGAACCTAAGTTTTCAGGTTTAGGAAAAGAAAACTTTATAGCTCTATCAGAAATTACAGCATCAACTAAATCCATCTTTTCAAGAGACTTAAGTCTACTTTGGGCTTGTTTAGCTTTACTAGCTTTAGAGCCAAATCTATCAACAAACTTCATTACATTTTTCTTATAAGCTTGTTGTTTTTCAAATAATGATTGCTGCCCTAATATTTTTTGAGCATATTGATTTTCATATTGATCATAATTGCCTGTATAAATATTTAGCTTTAACTGATCAATATGGATTATATGGTCAACTGTTTTATTTAATGCTTCTCTATCATGACTTATTAAAATAAAAGTTCTAGGATAATTTATTAAAAAATTTTCCAACCAAATATTGGATTCAAAATCTAAGTGGTTTGTAGGTTCATCTAGTAGAAGTAAATCCGGCTCATTAAAAAGTGCTGATGCAAGTCCAACTCTCATTCTCCAACCACCAGAAAAATCACTAAGATTTTTTTGCTGTTGAGACTTATCAAATCCTAATCCAGAAAGTATCATTGATGCTTTCCAAGGAGCATCATAAGCATTTAAGTCTTCCAACCTCATATAAATTTCAGAAATTCTTTCTGGATTCTCAGAAGTTTCCACTTCTTTTAATAGTTCAGTTTGTTCTTTATTACTAGATAAAACAAAATCTAATAAACTTAGCTCTGTGTCAGGAATTTCTTGCTGTAAAATACCAATTGACTTATTAGATTGAAGTTTTATTTCACCTTCATCTAAAGAAATCTCTTTTGTTATTAAATTAAATAATGTCGATTTACCTATTCCATTAGAACCAATTAATCCTAAATGGTAACCATTTGGAACAAGTAAAGAGGTGTTTTCAAATAATTTCCTCTGAGAAATTGAGTAAGAAATATTGTTAAATTCAAGCATAAAATATAATAATTAAATAATTATTCTTCTTTTTTTGCTAAATAATTATTTATCAACTGTAAAATTATTAGCCATATACCAGTTGAGCCGAAGACAATTATGAGTGCCCATAAAGCTTCCATTTATAACTCCTTAAGTTTTTTTAGCATACTAATGACCATTATAAATATAAACTTTTATAAAAAAAATCAAAAGTAACCTAAAAAAGTATTATGAATATACATGATAATAGGATTTAATTAGTTTGTCAGTATTTTAAATTACAAGAATTAACTAATGAATTTACACGAATATCAAGCTAGAGATTTACTTAAGAAATATAATATAAATTTTCCTGTAGGTGAAATAGGGATAACTCCACAAGAGATATTTGATATTTCAAAAAAATTAGGGGGTGAAGTTGTAGTCAAAGCACAGATTCATTCTGGAGGACGAGGTAAAGCAGGAGGTGTGAAACTATGCTCAAATCCTATTGAAGCAAAAAACTTTGCAAATAATCTTCTTGGGAAAAAAATTGTTACCAATCAAACAGATTCTGAAGGAGTCATTGTAGAAAAGCTATTAGTAACTAAAAAAACTATAATTAGTAGAGAAATTTATTTATCTATAGTGATAGATCCAGATTTTGAAAGTCCAGTATTAATAGCATCTTCTGAAGGAGGAACTGAGATAGAAAAAATGGCAGAAGAAACTCCTGATAAAATAACTAAGATACCTTTTGATCCTGTATTAGGAGCAAAGCCATATGAACTAAGAAAACTTATTTCAAAATTAGAAATACCTAAAGATTCAGCAAGAGATTTTAATCTATTAGTAAATAATTTATATAGAGCATTTATTGAAACTGACAGTACCTTAATTGAAATAAATCCTTTAATTATTGATGATAATGAAAAGATAGTTCCTTTGGATTGTAAAATAAACCTAGATGATGATAGTTATTTTAGACAAAAAGAACTCTTCAGCCTCCGAGATAAAAATCAAGAAAATCCTATAGAAACTCGTGCTAAAGATTTTGATCTTGCATATGTAAAGCTAGATAAGGGCAATGTTGGGTGCTTAGTCAATGGAGCAGGTCTTGCAATGGCTACTATGGATGTTACAACAAAGTCAGGATGTTTTCCTGCTAACTTTCTTGACGTAGGCGGCTCTACAGATAAAGAAAAAATAAAAGAGGCATTTAGAATACTTGTTTCAGATGAAAATGTTGAATATTTACTAATTAATTTGTTTGCTGGAATAGCTAGAGCTGATCTGATTGCAAAAGGGGTTGTAGAAGCAGCAGAAGAAACTTCATTTAAACTGCCTATAATTGTTTCTATGAGAGGAACAAATTCTGAAGAAGGTTTTGATATTCTTAATAATTCAAAATTAAATATCCACATAGCTAAAGATCTTGGTCATGCTGCGAGTTTACTAAGTGAAATAAATAAGGCAAATAAATAATATGATACTTGATAGTAATACTAAAGTTTTAATCCAAGGATTAGGTAAAGATGGAAGTTTTCAAGCTCAAAAAGCAATTGAATATGGTACAAATATTGTAGCTTGTGTTCACCCGAATAAAAAAGGTCTGTTATTTGAAAATAAAATACCATATTTTGAAACTGCAAAAGATGCTGTTAAAAAAACAAGGGCTAATGTTGGAGTAATTTATGTTCCTGCTCCTTTTGCTATGGATGCAATTATTGAACAAGTAGATGCAAATTTAGAACTAATAGTTTGCATAACAGAAGGAATACCTGTTCATGACATGATAAAAGTAAAAAATTATATGAAGGGGAAAAAATCTCGCCTAATTGGACCAAATTGTCCAGGTATAATTGCTCCTAATTTAAAAATTAAAATTGGTATTATTCCGGGCAATATATGCAAAGAAGGAGATGTTGGTTTAGTATCTAGATCTGGAACTCTAACATACGAAGCAATATCCCAAATAGGAGAGGCTGGATTTGGTCAATCTTTGTGTATAGGCATAGGAGGGGATCCTATACATGGTACAAGTTTTATAGATGCACTAAGTTATTTTGAACAAGATAAAAACACTAAATCTATAGTTTTAATTGGTGAAATAGGTGGAACAAAAGAACAGCAAGCAGCCGAATATATAAAAACTCATATTTCAAAACCTATAGTTTTTACTATTGCAGGAACTACAGCTCCAAAAGGCAAAAGAATGGGCCATGCAGGTGCTGTCATCAGCGGGAGAATGGGGTTAGCTTCTGAGAAAATAAAAGCTTTAAAAGAAGCAGGAGCTCATCATTCAGATGATCCTTCAAAAATTGGAGAAACTTTAAAAAACATCTTTTAATTTATTTGTCATTTTTAGATTCATTTTCATTTTTTTTCAAAATAATTGAATTCAGCTTTTTAGAATCTTTCCATTTTTCAGACTTATTTTTGCTTATTTTATTATATAAATTATTCTTATTAATTTTTTTTATTATTTCATAGTATTCTTTATCATCCATTTGGATCCTTTCAATTAGTCTATTATGAATATCTAACTTATATTTTTAAAATCAGACTAAAATTATACTTATAAAAATTTATAAGTATAATTTTTATAAAGTAATATAATTATTTTATTTGTTAATATGATAAAGTAAAATTTCAATGAATCTCGATCAATAAATGAAAAGGAATTTATGTATAAAGAAATTTATGTACATACTAATGATGTTGCCATAAACATAGCCATTCGAAAAAATAATGAAAATAAAATTAATATTGTATTTGTACACGGGTTTTTAGAAAGATGGCAATCTTGGAGCAAAACAATGGACTTATTACCAAAAGAGTACAATCTCTATTCTATAGACCTAAGAGGCTTTGGAAGATCTGGCAGAACATTACCAAATCATAAAAGATCAACATGGGCCTCAGATATTTCCAAAATACTTAAAAAGCTTGAACTGAAAAATATTTATATAATTGGGCACTCACTAGGTGGTCCTATTGTTTCATCAGTATCTTCAACAAATAATGATCAAGTTTCAGGAGTGGTTTTAGAAGATCCTTTTTTAGGACATAAGCCAGTTGATAAAACAGGCAGAGGAGGTAGAGGCAAATTAGTAGCCGAAACTATAGATAATTCAAAAAGTTTAGATGAGGCCATTAATAAGTTGAATTTATTAAGACCTGATTGGAGAGAAGATATTCCTATAGAAATTGCTACTGCAAGAAAATTTACAGATAGTTTTTTATTAGAAGTTCCAAGGAAATTTAAAGATGATTTTTCTATAGAAGGTGTTTATAAAAACATTACATCTAGAACTATTCTATACCATTCTAATCCTGAGTTTGGAGGTATAAATTCATTAGAAAATATTAAATTATTAAATGAATTAAACCCTTCAATAAAAATAAAAAAATGGACAAACTCAGGACATAACATACATAGAGATTTTCCTGATGAATTTTGCGAATCAATTATAAATTTTATTAATAATTAAAATGAAAAATTATATTCTTAGAAAAAATAAAAAAATTTATTATACAAAAATCGGGAAAGGAAATCCCATCGTTTTATTACATGGTATTTCTAGCTCTTCAAATACTTGGAATGAAGTTGCTAATCAATTAAAAAAAACTAGAACTTTATTTTTAGTTGATTTTCGTGGACATGGAGAATCTGACCATTTTGAATCTTATAATTGGAATGAATACGCTGAAGATACAGCTGAATTAATTGAAAAAAATATTAAAGAGCCTGTGGATTTATTAGGACACTCTTTAGGAGCATGTGTTGCTGCTCAAACTTCATCTTTATTAAATAAAAAAATAAAAAAGTTGATTTTAGAGGAACCTCCTTTTTACCACTATGAGCGTTATGGAGAAAAAAGGATAGCAGATAGATTTATGGGAAATTTAAAGCTTTCAAAGGAATATAGTTCAAAAAAAGAAATTTATAATAAACTATCAAATAATCCAAAGCTTTCAAATGTAAAAAACCTTGATATGATTGCAAAAAATCTTAGCGATTTAGATTATAAAGTTTTAGAAAGTACTATTAGTGGAGAAGCTTTAAAATCATTTTCTTCAAATGAAATAATATCTCAAATTTCTAAAATAAATACTTTGCTATTAGTAGGAGATCCAATAAAAACTGGAAATGTAATTATTCCAAAAGAAATAAGACACCTAGAAAATATCATGAGTAAAATTAAAGTAGTAAATTTTCAAAATACTGGACATAATATTCATGAAGAAAAATATGATGATTTTATGAAAGAAATTTTATTTTTTTTAGATGAAACTAAAAAGCTATAAATAAAGTTAAAATTAAAACTGTAAAATAAGTGAAAATTCCAGCTATTATGTCATCTCCTAAAACTCCATAAGCTATAGGAAGTTTTTCAAACTTATTAATGGGCCAAGGTTTAAAAATATCAAAAAATCTAAATACAAAAAAGCTTATAATCAGTAAAGTATAATTATAATCTAAAAAAATAATTGGGATCCACATTCCTACCCACTCATCAAAAACTACATGGTGAGGATCTGGATTTTCTTCTGAAATTGAATTATTAATAGTAAAAAATCCTAAAGGTAAATATAATAATAATAATAATAAATTAATTATAAAAAAAATATTTTGAGAAATATTGATAATGTCTATAAGAAAAATTTTAGAAAAAATAAAATACATTAAACACAATAATGCAGCCCAGCTACCCCCTCCTCTTAAGGGGAAATAACCTATAAACAATACTGTAGAAACTATTTGGGAAAAAGAAATATTTTTCATATAAAATTATAGATTTTTTCTCATCCAAGATAATGATGATTGAGTATCAACAAGTGGCCTATACTCACATCCAACCCACCCTTTATAATCAATTTCATCTAATAAGCTAAATATTCTAGAATAATTTATTTCACCAGTTCCAGGTTCGTTTCTTCCAGGGTTATCTGCTATTTGGATATGACCAATTTTATCTATCAGTTTTGTAATTTTTCTAACTAAATCACCTTCCATTATTTGCATATGGTAAACATCATAAAGCAAAAAAGCATTACTATGATTTATTTCATCTAACAAATCAATACCTTGTTGAGATGTATTAATAAAGAATCCTGGTTGATCAACAGTATTAATTGGTTCAATTAAAGCTTTTATGTCTTTTTCAAATAATTTTTCTGAAGCAATTTTTTGATTTTCAATTAATGTCTCATAAATTTCTTCATTACTAAATCCATCAGGTTTTGTTCCAATACCTGTATTGATACCAATACATTCTAGGTTAGAGGCATAACTAATACCTAAGTCTAATCTTTCAAGAAAAAGATCTTTTCTATCTGGCCTTAATGCTAAATTGCCTAAATTAGTATCTGGGTCAGTAACTGGTAGATTAATAATTACATGTTTAAGATTAAATTTATTAAGTTTTTCTTTAATTTGATCAATTTCTAAGCTATATGGAGATTGTAATTCTACACCCTTAAAACCTGACTTAGCAGCCTGTTCATACCTATCTATCAATTCAAATTCATTATACATAAATTGTATATTTGCTTCAAAGTTAGGCATCAATAGCTCCATTTTTGTTTATCCAGGATAGACCTTCCAATGTTGATTGTTTTGGGCTATACTCACAACCTATCCATCCATCGTAGTTTTTACTAAGATAAGAAAAAATTTTTTTATAATTTAATTCTCCTGTTCCAGGTTCATTTCTTCCTGGATTATCGGCAATTTGGATATGACCAATAAGATCTTTATTATTTTCAAAAGTTCTTAAAATGTCTCCTTCCATAATTTGCATATGATAAATATCATATTGAATTTTAACATAATCTAAATCTATTTCTTTAATAATTTTTTTACAATATTCAGTATTAGATACAAAATAATTTGGGGCATCAATAGTATTTAATGCTTCAACAAGAATATTAATATTCTTGTTTTTTATTTTTTCTGCAGCATAACTTAAATTTTCAATCAAAGTATCATGAAGTTCAGTTTTAGAAAACTTTCCATTATCTATCCCGACTAAAACTGTTAATCTATTACAATCTAAATATTCTGCATACTCTAAAGCTTTATGAACCCCTTCTTGAAATTCTGATTTTCTATCTGGAAAAATAGCTATACCTCTATCTCCTTTAGAAAAATCACCTGCAGGAAAATCAAAAAGAATTTGTTTTAAGTTATTTGAATCTAACTCATTTTTGATATCTTCTTTTTTATATTCATAAGGAAATAAATATTCAACACCTAAAAATCCATTATCAGAAGCAAGCTTAAATCTTTTTAGAAACTCTTCCTCAGTAAATAACATTGATAAGTTAGCGGCTAATTTATTCATAAAATTTTCTCCTTTTACAAAATAATATTTGGTTTTATTTTATAAAATTTTGTTTCATTTTCAAAAAGTTTAGCAAGTTCCAAAATTCTCAGGTCATCTAATTTTCTACCAACTATTTGTATTCCCATAGGCAACCCATCACTACTAAATCCAGCTGGTATGCTTATGCTAGGACATCCAGTTACTGTAATAGCGTAACATAATCCCATCCAATCAATATATGTTTCTAATTTTTGTCCATCTATATTATCTACATATTCTTCATCTGCATTGAAAGGAAGAACACTTGTAGAAGGCAAAATAAGAAAATCATAATTATCAAAAAATTCTGATATATTTGTATCAATTATTAATCTTTGAGATTCTGCATTAGCAATCTCTAATGATGTAAGATTTAAACCTTTTTCAACATTCCATATAAGAGAATCTTTCATAATATTTCTATTATTTTTAATGTGATCTTTATGTGAATGAGCGAAAGAATAAGCTCTAAAAACTTGAAAAACATTATCAACATTTGGTAAATCAGGAGTCGTATTTTCTAGGTTAAATCCTAAATCAGAAAAGATTTTAACAGTTTTAGAAAAGCCTTCTTTTATTTGTCGACTTACAGGGTATACCCCAAGATCTTCTGTATAAGCAATTTTTATATTATTTGTTTTTGGAGTATTTATTTCTACAAATTTTGAAGGGTCTTCATTGATACTATTTGGTATTCTAGAATCATAACCTGCCATTATTGATAAAAGTAATCCAATATCATCTACAGTTCTAGCCATCGGCCCATTAACACTAAAATTATTATAGGATATATCATTTGGGTAGTTTGGAACTCTTCCAAGAGAATTTCTAAAACCTACCACATTGTTCCAAGCTGCTGGATTTCTAAGAGATCCTCCCATATCACTTCCTTGGGCAATTGGGACCATTCTTGAAGCAAGAGCGGCCCCGGCTCCACCACTTGAGCCTCCAGCTGTTTTAGAAGTATTATATGGATTATAAGTTGTACCAAATACATCATTAAAAGTATGCGATCCTGCTCCAAATTCTGGAGTATTACTTTTTCCTAAAATGATTGCCCCTGATTTTTTTATATTTTGAACAACCAAATCATCACTATCAGGAATAAAATCTGAATATATTTTTGAACCTTTAGTCGTACGAATTCCTTTAGTAGAATTTAAATCCTTAATTAATATAGGGATTCCAGATAAAGGTTTATCAAAGTCTTTATTCTTATCTATATTTTTAGAAATTTCCAATGCTATTTCAGGAGTAAATGTACAAACAGAATTAATTTTAGAATCATATTTTTCAATTTGTCCTATATGTATACTAGTCAATTCTTCAGATGTTATTTTTTTAGATTTTATTAGCTTCTGCATCTCAGAAACTTTCATTTCTAAAATTGTATCTTTTTCATTTTTGGAAAAATTATTCAAATTACCACCATACCTTGCCATCAATTTCTTTAGATATTTCGTCAAATTCCTTCTCATAAATACCGCTTGATAAATATTTCCAACCATTATCAGCAAAGATTGTAACTATAGTAGAATTTTCTAACCTTTTTGACAACTTAACACATGTAGCCAAAGTAGCTCCAGATGAAACTCCAACAAATAATCCATGAGTTTCCATAACTTTTTTGGTCCAGAAAAAAGATTCTTGTGCTTCTACCATAATTCTTCCATCTAGTTTGTCCAAATCTAAAATAGGAGGGATATAGCCGTGTTCTATAGACCTTAGTCCTTGGACAACATCATCAGGATGAGGAGCTGTCGCAATTATTTTTATTGAAGGATTGTGTTCTTTAAGCCTTTTTCCAACACCCATTAAAGTCCCACCTGTTCCTAAACCAGCAACAAAATGAGTTACATTAGGCTTTTGTTTTACAATCTCTTCTCCAGTAGTATAATAGTGAGCTTTTATGCTAGCTTGATTCCCATATTGAAAAGGCATAAAATATTCAGGGTTTTCTTTTGAAATTTTTTGAGCCAGCTTTATTGATCCATTTGTTCCTTCTTTGCCATCAGAAAAAATTATTTCTGAACCAAAAGATTTTAATAAAGAAATTCTTTCGGAGCTAACAGAGTTAGGCATAACCGCAATCATTTTATAACCTCTGATTTTGGCAATCATTGCTAACCCTATCCCCGTATTCCCTGATGTAGGTTCAATTATAGTTTGACCCTGTTTTAAAAATCCTTGTTTTTCTGAATCAAAAATCAAACATCTTGCTACTCTATCTTTTATAGAACCAGTAGGGTTTTCTCCTTCAAGTTTGGCAAAGATTTTTACGGATTTTGTTTCACTTAAAGAAGACAGGTCCATCAAAGTTGTTCCACCTATATTATGTAAAATTCCCTCATTAAATTTTTTAATACTAAAATCTATTTTCATAATAAGGCTTAGCTAACTACTCTAACTCCACAAAATATTTCATAATCTATAAGCTCTTTAACTTCAGGGTTATCACCACAAAGTTTACAATTAGGATTTTTTCTAATTTTTATTTCTCTAAACTCCATACTTAAAGCTTCAATTAGCAACATTCTCCCTGATAAAGTTTCTCCAATGCCAAGTATAAGCTTTATAGTTTCTAAAGCTTGAATTGAACCAACTAAACCAGGAAGAGCACCAATCACTCCTGCTTCAGCACAACTTGGAACTTCTCCTGGTGGTGGTGGATCAGGGAAAATACATCTATAGCATCCTTTCCCTGGGATATAAGTTGTTGCTTGTCCATCAAAAATCAATATTGCACCATCTACAAGAGGTTTTTTTAACAAATATGCGGCATCATTAGCAAGATATCTAGTTGCAAAATTATCTGCTCCATTGATTACAATGTCGTAGTTTTCCATTATTTTAAATGCATTAGATGAATTAATAGGTTCTTCATGAGTTATTACATTTACATCTGGATTATGAGCTAATAAAGTTTCCTTTGCTGATTCCACTTTCCTTTTACCTACATCAGAATCTGTATGAAGGATTTGCCTTTGCAAATTTGAAACATCGACAGTATCAAAATCTACGATTCCAATATTACCAACTCCTGCTAATGCCAGGTATAGAGCTACAGGAGAACCTAATCCTCCAGCTCCAATTATCAATACTTTAGCATCAATTAAAGCTCTTTGCCCTCTACTTCCAACATTAGGCATTATAAGGTGCCTACTATATCTTTCAACTTGTGAAGGATTTAATGGTGTTATTGACATTTTATACTCCAAATACTTACTTAAAAAAAAACCCCCAAATTCAGGGGGTTCGAACAATTATAAAAAAACTCACTAAGAGCTCGAACATTCCTTAATACAACACATATATAAATTTTTACATATTATTTTCATATTTTAATTATATATAAATTAATAAAAATTATATTGATTAAATTGCAAATAAAAGTATAAATGTATAACAGAAATTTATAAAAGGAGAAAAAATGCCTTTAGGGAAAAGACTAAAAGATAAAGTTGCAATTGTTACTGGAGCTGGAACAAGGGGTGAAATTGCAGGTACAGGACAAGCTGCTGCAATTTTAATGGCTCAAGAAGGAGCAAAAATCCTAATTTGTGATATTGATATAGATAATGCAGAAGAAACACTAAATGCCATAGAAAAAGAAGGGGGAACTGCAAAAATTTTTATTGGAGATGTTACATCAGAAAAAGATTGTGAAGCGATGATAAATGAATCATTAAAACAGTTTGGCAAACTAGATATTTTATTTAATAATGTTGGAGGACCTGGTGGCGGTATGGTTACTGAAATAGAAGAAGAGGACTGGCACAGATCAATAGATTTGAATATAAAAAGTGCTGTAATGGGTTCAAAATATGCAATTCCAGCTATGGAAAAGTCTGGGGGTGGCTCAATAATTAATGTTTCTTCAATTGATGGAACACAAGCAGGATCAACTAGAAATGTTCCTTATTCTATTTCTAAAGCTGCAATATCTCATCTTTCAAGAATTATGGCTGTGCACCATGGAAGACAAAATATAAGAGTAAATTGTGTAGCTCCTGGTCATGTTTATGGGTCTTTTCCTAACAGATTCAAAAAGATGGGAGAAGACTGGAGGGATTTGAGAAGAAAAGCAGGACCGCTTGGCACCGAGGGTACCGCATGGGATGTTGCATGGGCAGTAGTATATTTGGCAAGTGATGAAGCAAGGTGGATAACTGGAGTAGTGTTGCCTGTAGATGCAGGTGTACAAGCTGCATCTCCTCTTTCAATGTGGGATGAACTTAATGAAGAAGATAATATTAAAAGTAATGAATATTAGTTTTTTTAAGAATTAATATGAACTTTTAGTGATTTTGATTTTTTATCGTAAGTTTTTTTAAGCCCTATTTGAATATCTTTTGGTTCATAGGTGTGATTAACAATTGAGCTATAAGGATGATTGCCAGAAGACTTAACTATAACTAATGCTTGATTTTCAAATACTTCAGGCATTTTAGTTTTTTTATAAACATATTTCCCTTCACCCATATCTAAGGCAGTATTAATGTGATTCTTTAATATTATTCAATCCTTTCTTAAATATTTAATGATAAGTATTTTATATACCATAAATATTTTCAGAATTTTTATAAAAAAAATTTTCTCTTTCAGATTTAGATAATTTTTTAGTAATTTTTTTATAAGCATTAATTACTTTAGCATAACTGCTATATAATCCATCAACTGGCCAATTAGTTGCAAACAAAACTCTTGAAATCCCAAATAGTTCAAAACATGTTTCCACATAAGGAGTAATAGATTTAATAGTCCATTTATGATCTCCCATTCCTAGTCCTGAAATTTTACAAATAATATTTTCCATTTTTGAAATTTTTCTCATGCCTGATTGCCAATTTTCAAAATATTCGTCAGTACGAAAGTCTGGATTTCCAGCATGATCTAAAACTATTTTTATATTTGGGAATGAATTTGCTAAATCTACTAATTTTTCCATTTCATTCCATCTAACAGCTATGCTTGAAATCAAGTTATATTCTTCCTGAAGTGCAAATCCTCTCCTAAAATTTTTATCAACTAAATAATCACCATATGAAAAGTCTCTGATTCCTTTAAAATACTTAAAATTCAAGTGATCTTCTATAACCTTTCTGGCATCACGAGACCTAAGATCAACATGACCAACTATTGCATTTGGAAAACCTGTTTTGTTATAAACATCCTCTAGCCATCTAGTTTCTTCAACAGGATCTTTTGAACCTATCGCTGCTTGAACATGTATAGCTTTTTTCATACCTAAAGGTTTAGCTTCATTAATAAAATCTTGTGCAAGATAATTTCTATTTCCCAATTCTTTCAAAGGTAAATCTTCGTCAGGTTGCCAATGAGCATAATGTAATTTAGGATGACTCATATCATATAAATGAATATGAGAGTCAAGAAATTTAAAATCATCTTTAATCAATAGTTGCTCCTCCATCAATCACTAATTCAGTTCCTGTTATAAAAGATGATTCGCCAGAGGCTAAAAATAAAGCCCCAAAAGCAATTTCTTCAGGTTTACCATTTCTTCTTAAAAGTGAGTCATTTCCAAAATCTTCATAAGCTTTTTTAGGGTCTAATCCCAAATCTTTAATATGCTGGTCTGTTGCTCTAGTTCGAATAGAGCCAGGACAAATAGAATTTACTCTAATATTAAATTTACCAAGGTCCATTGCTAAACATTTAGATAATTGAATAACAGCACCTTTAGACGTGTTATATGGAACAAATTCAGGTTGAGCTATAAATGAAGAAACTGAAGCAATATTAATAATATTACTATCATTATTTTTTTTCAAAGAATCTAAAGATTCTTTGACACAATTTGCATACCCTATTACATTTACACCTAATACTTTATGCCAATCTGCCTGTGTAATGTCTTCAATTTTTCCAAAAATAAATGCCGCTGCATTATTTACTAAAATATTAATTTCTCCAAATTCATCAATTGATTTCTTAATCATTTTTTGAACAGAATCAATCTTAGAAGTGTCTACTTTTATATAAACAGCTTTTCCTCCATCTTTATTAATTAAATCAACTGTTTTGTGTCCAGAATCTTCTTCAATATCTGCTACAGTTACGTTAGCACCTTCTTTAGCAAATAATATTGCTATCGCTCTGCCTATGCCATTTCCACTACCCGTTATTATTGCATTTTTATTTTTCAATCTCATTTATAACTCCTTTATAATTAAATCAATCTATATGAATCTATAATTGATCTTGATTTACGGTATTTGGAATCAAAAAATAAATTTGAGGATTCAAAATATCCTACAGCTATGCAATTTTTATTCATATATAAAGAATAATTATTCCATATTTTTTTTAAAAGCTTGTTTCATTTATAGGCTATTAAGACGATGATTTTTGTATTCTTTAATAAGATTTTCATGCACTTTAAGTATAGAACCAAGTCTTTTCAAAGGTTTCTGATTTTTATTAAAATTTATTTAGAAAATATTTAGATTATTATCTAAGTAATGTTCACAGCTTTAGAATTTAACAAAGTTTGCCTTTCAGCTAATGAATGAACTGAAACTTTGCTTAGATGATCATACAAAACACCCTCTACGTCTTGCCAGAGTTCTCTTTGGCTACATGATTTTGTGTGTATGCAAATATCTTCATTATCCAAGCAATCAATCGGTGCAAGAGAATAATCAAGAATTTTTATTATATTAGAAACATAAAGAGATTTAGGGTCAGCTGTTAATTTATGACCTCCTAGGGGACCTCTAGTAGACTCAATAATTCCTATTTTTTGGAGCTCATTTGAAATCCTCTGTAAAAACTTCAAAGGTATTGCTTGATCTCTAGATACTTCTTCTGCTTTAATCAGTCCCTTATTTTTATTAAGCGATAAATATACCAATAATCTTAACGCATAATCAATTTTCATAGGTATTAACATACTTACATATTAGCATAAAATTATTAAATAACACTTTTTTCTAGTTTATTCATGTTGAAAAAAATATACAATTAAGTTTGCAGCTTGATTTTTAAAATATTAAGCTAAATTAAATAACTAATGGAAACATAATGGCTGAAAAAACTTTTACTTTAGAGACAAAAAACAGAAATACATTTGGTAAGAAAAATATTGCCCTTAGAAAAACGGGGGTAGTTCCAATAAACATGTACGGCTTAGGAGAATCAATAAGCTTGCAAGTTGAAGAAGACCTTTTGTATAAAACATTAAAGGAAGTTGGTTTTACAACGCCTTTAAAAATTTCAATTGAAGGTAAAAACGAAACATATACCTTGGTTAGAAAAATTTCTACTCATCCAGTAACTGATAAATTGGTTCACGTAGATTTCTTGAGGGTTGATATGGAAAAAGCTATTGAAGTACAAGTACCAGTTACGCTTATAAACCAAGAAGATGCACCTGGTACCAAAGGTGGAGCAGGTGTTGTAACTCAAGGAACTTACGAGGTTACAATTCTAGCTAAGCCATTAGAAATCCCATCATCGTTAGAAGCTGATTGCTCTATTTTGGAAAACCTAGAAATGTCTGTTTACTCGAAAGATTTGATAATACCTGATGGAGCCATTCTAAATTCTGATCCTGAAGTACAAATAGCTTGGATACAACCTCCAAGAGTTCAAGAAACTGAAGAAGTTTCTGTTTCTGAAGAAGGTGAAGAAGGATCTGAAGGTACAGATGAATCAACAGAAGCAAAAGAAACTAGCGAAAAATAAAGGATTATTTTTTCTTGAGATTAATAAAAAATAATTAATTGAGAAAGTTATGTTTTTTTCTAATATAAATGAAGCACCAAAAGATCCTATATTAGGATTGTCAGATGATTTTAATAATGATAAAAATCCTAACAAAGTAAATTTAGCAGTAGGCGTATATCAAGATGATAACGGCAAAACTACAACCTTTAAGTCTGTTCTTGAAGCTGAAAAAATTTTGTTGGATATGAATATTACTAAATCATACAAGCCAATAGATGGAGACAAAGAATTCCTTATTAAGTCTTTAGGAATGATAACCGGAGAAGAAATATTAGAGAATAAACAAATATTCCAAATAGGACTTAATACCCCTGGTGGAACAGGAGCATTAAAACTTATTTCAGAATTTCTTAAAAAATTTTCTCCAAGGTCTTCTGTTTGGTTTAGTAGCCCTACCTGGGCAAATCATAAGCCTATTTTTGAATCATCAGGTTTTAAATCATTTGAATATGAATATTTTGATAAAAGTAAGAATACTATTGATTTTGAAGCAATGATTAATAGTGTAAAAACAATACCATCTGGAGATATTATTGTTTTACACGGATGCTGTCACAATCCTACTGGCTGCGATCTCAATGATGAACAATGGAAAGAGTTAGCCGTTGTTATTAAGAAAAGAAATATAATTCCTATTTGTGACTTTGCATATCAAGGTTTAGGCGATGGAATTGATAAAGATGCATCAGGAATCAGAATAATGTGCGAAGCTCTAGATGATGTATTTATATGCTCAAGTTACTCTAAAAACTTTGGGCTGTATAGTGAAAGAGTTGGTACTTTGATTTATAGTACGAATGATCAAACAAAATCTAAAAAAATTTTAAGCCAACTAAAGAAAACAGCTAGAACAATATATTCTAATCCGCCGGCACATGGTTCTGAAATTGTTAAGATAATCTTAAAAGATAACTACCTTAAAAATTTATGGTTACAAGACTTAAGTCTTGTAAGAAATAGAATAAAAAATATTAGAATATCTCTAAATTCAAATCTTATCGAATTAGGGTGTAAAAAAGATTTTTCTTTCATTGTTGATCAAAAAGGAATGTTCAGTTTTAGTGGTATAAATGCAGAAGATGTAAACAAACTAAAAACTCATCATTCAATATATATCGTTGAATCAGGAAGAGTTAACTTAGCTGGAATAACTAGTAAAAATATAAATTATATTAGCGACAGTATTAACAAAATTATATAGTACTGTCTAAATATTATATGTTACCTTCAAGACTTTGAAAAACTAAGCCAGCTGGAGGTTTGGGCAAGAAATTAGTTACTTTAGGAGGAAGGCGGTCCCCTGAATTAACCGCTGATAAAAAAGTATCCATAGGAATAGGCCTCATTAATAAAATTATATAATTCCCTTCTGAATTTAAGATGTTTTTTATTTCATTTAAATCTGTTTCAAACATTATATTTTCATTAGATATTGATTCGAAAGTATCATTTAAAAAACTTTCGTGAATAAAATTATAATCATTTATATTATTTTTATTATCTTTAGAATAAATGTAGGAATTAATATAATTATCCTTTTTCAAAATTATTCCAAAATGAATATTTTTAAAATTTAATTGTTGGCAAATCTCTTTATAAAATTCTTCAGTAAATTTTTTATTTGAGAATTCATATGAAGAATTATATTTAGTAATATTTTGATTTGATTTGATTTGATTTGAAATGTATTCAATTTCTAAAGATCGTAATTTTACGTACCTATGATACGAACGAGTGATTAATCCTGGTTCATTCATAGAAATCAATTGAACCATTCTATAGTTAATTGATTCATCATAATTGATTTCTCTTTTTGATCTAATATTTGACAGATGCCTTAGACCTGCTTCATATCTATGATGTCCATCAGCAATATATATTTTAGATTCAAAAAAATTTTTACAAATTAGAGATATTGTTCCTTCGTCAGTAACTCTCCAGACCTTAATTTTTTGTAACCCTTCAGGTGAAATGTCAATATATGGCTGTTTCCCTGATATTGATTTCACTAAATTGGCAATAGTTTCTCTAGAATCATCTTCATATAAACATAACAAAGGGCTATAGTTAGATTTAGCAACTTCCATTAGTTTAAATCTATCTTCAACCCATTTATCTCTAGTTTTTTCGTGAGGTATAACTACTCTTTTAGAATAATCTTCTACTTTTAATGCACAGATAAAACCTTTTCTCGTAATTAATTCTTCTCCATTTAAAAATTCTTCTTCTGTCACATATATTGACGGAGAGTCATCTTGAATTAAAACGCCTTGATCAATCCATTTTTTTTGAGTTTCTGCTGCAGAAAAATATGGGTCTTCATCCAAAGCTCTTAAGCCTAATTCTAATCTTACTGTATTGAAATTTGATTTCTCATAAAGAGTATTTTGTAAACTAGGAGAAATACTATCAAATGGAGGGCATACATTTAGAGCAAGATCTCCTGAAATCTTTTGATTATATCTTATACCTTTGAAAGGACGAAGTTCTGCCATTATTATGAAGTTGTTTATTTATTATTTATTCTATTTTATCTTATATAAAGCTTAATAATAATTTACATAAAACATTATTTATAAATAAATTTTATTTAGATTTAGCCTTAATTAACATTACCATTATTAGAATTACAAAAATAAATATAATTACAGGAAGTACATAACTTACAGGGTAATCAGTTGCAAATACCACATACAAAAATACTAAAATTGAAGAAAAAAAGCTAATAATTATATTTATTTTATTAATATTCATTACCACAAACCTAACACAGTAAAAACATTAGTAGTTTTAGAAAAATCTCTTAATCTATTCAATAAGATTTATATTAAATACTTTATTTGCCTTAGTCACGACTCTTAAGCTGTAAGGACCTAAATTTTTAATTTTAAGGATTTTCCCGACTTTACTGTATTTTTCAGTTAAAGTTTTTATTGCTTCAATAGCTGATTGATCCCATATCCAAGCATCAGAACAATCAAGAATTATAATATTTTCTTTATCATTTGAAGGCTTAAATAATGCTTTTAGATTGTTCACAGAACCAAAAAATAGAGAGCCATGTAATTTATATACTTTTTCATTTTCTGTTGATTCATCTTGGATTGTAATTTTAATAAGTCTAGAAGATTTCCAGGAGTAAACTAGAGCTGAGACAATTACTCCCACTATAACTGCTATTGCTAAATCTTGAATTACAGTGACAACAGTCACTAAAATAATTATAAAAGCATCTTCTTTAGGAATTTTTCCTAAAATTTTAAATGAAGTCCATGCGAATGTTCCTATAACTACCATCATCATAATTCCAGTTAAAGCAGCAATGGGAATCATTTCAATCCATCCTGAAATAAATAAAATAAAAGATAGTAAAGCTAAAGCAGCAGTGATTCCTGATAAACGTCCTCTACCACCAGAGCTAATATTTATCATAGACTGTCCAATCATTGCACATCCACCCATAGCACTAAAAAAACCACATGTTAGATTACTTAATCCTTGTCCCACACACTCTTTGTGTGAATTACCTTGAGTATCTGTAATTTCATCAATTAAGGTTAAAGTTAATAAACTTTCTATTAATCCAATTCCAGCTAGAGTTAATGAAAAAGGAAGAATAATATATAGCGTATCAAAATTGAAGGGTACATCAGGAATATGGAATGTAGGCAATCCCCCTGAAACTGAAGCTAAGTCTCCAACGGTTGGTGTATTAATATTTAATCCTATTACTAAGCCTGAAAGAATTAATATAGACAATAATGGAGCAGGAATAATTTTACCAAATTTAGGAATTTTAGGAAAAATAAATATTATTGCCATAGTAGCAAAAGTTAATAATAACATTATAAACAATTGACTCCCTTGCATCCAATTCCCATTAAATACAACATCAATTGCACTGTGACTTGATTCTACATGAGTTAATGAAGAGTCATTATTTGATTTAAATTGTCCCAATTGTGAGAGGAAAATAACAATAGCTAATCCATTTACAAAACCTAGCATTACAGCAGAGGGAACCAAATGAATATATTTCCCTAATTTTAAAAGGCCAGCAAAAATTTGTATTATTCCTGTCAATAAAATTGCAGCAAAAAGATATTGTACTCCGTATATAGCTACTAGCGATACCATTACTACAGCCATCGCTCCTGTAGCTCCAGATATCATACCACTTCTTCCTCCAAAAATTGCAGTTATGATTCCTACAAAAAAAGCTGCGTATAATCCCACTAAAGGCTCAACTCCAGCTACAAAAGCAAAAGCTATTGCTTCAGGTACTAGTGCAAGAGCTACTGTAAATCCAGATAAAATATCAGCCCTAGGGTTCTTGGTCAAATCAAATTTATTAATTAAATTCATAAATAAATTTGATTTAAAATTATGTTTATATAGGATAAATTTCTCCTTAAAAAATTAGTCTCCATTATTTATTACAAAAGATCTATAAAAGAGTCAATTTTAAAATATTTATAAAAAATCCATACAAAAGATAACATATCAGATATATGTTTTTTTTTACAATAGTTAAAATATCCAATTTTAGTATCAATTAGAAAATTTTATTTGGCTATTTGAAATCAAAGCTCTCATTATATGGTAAAAGGTAAAATCAATAACTATAATTTATTTAATATTTATAAAAAATAAAATGCAACAGAGCCAAATACAAAATAAAATCTCAATACTAAAAGAAGAAATAGAACTCGCTAATAAAGAATATTATATAGAAGAGAACTCTTCTATTTCAGATTTTGAATATGATAAAAAATTTAAAGAACTTATAGATTTGGAATCTAAATATCCTAATCTTATAATTCCAGATTCTCCAACACAGCGTATAGGAAATACTGCCTCAAGTCGTTTCAATCAAGTATTACATAAATCTCCTATGCTAAGTTTATCTAATGTATTTAACTTTGAAGAATTAGAAGATTGGATAAAGAGGACTACAAAAATTGCAGGGGAAGATATTTTCCCTTTAATTTGTGAACTTAAAATAGATGGATTAGCTGTTTCAATAAAATATGAGAATGGATCACTCATTGAAGCTTCTACAAGAGGTAATGGAAACATAGGAGAAGATATTACTAATAATATTAAAACTATAAATTCTATCCCCTTAAGAATTAACACCATCAAAAATAGTAAATATGGTAATTTTGAAGCTAGAGGAGAAGTATATTTCCCAATTTCAAAATTTAATTCCTTTAATGAAGAAAGATTAAAGCAAGGACTTAATATTTATTCAAATCCAAGAAATTCTTCATCTGGGTCAGTGAGACAACTTGATCCAAAAGAAACAGCAAAGAGACCTATAAATATTTTCTTTTATAGCTTATTGGCAGGAGGAGATGAAGAAGGTTTAAATTCACATATTAAATCATTAGAAATACTAAGAAAAATAGGATTAAGAACTGAAAAAAATTTCAAGAAAATAAACAATTTAAAAGAATTAGAAGGTTACATAAATTATTGGAGTAATTCAAGGCAAAATTTAGACTATGGGACAGATGGCATTGTTATAAAAGTAGATAATATAAATTTACAAAAAGCTTTAGGAAATACAGGTAGAACACCAAGATGGGCGACTGCATTTAAATTCCCTCCAGAAATAGTTGAAACAAAATTAAATAATATAAATTTCAATGTTGGTCGAACTGGGGTTTTGACTCCTTGGGCCGACTTAGAACCGGTATTTATAGATGGAGTAAAAATAAGTAAAGCAACATTACATAATAAAGATGAAATACGAAGAAAAGATTTACGAGAAAATGATTTAGTAGAAATCCAGAGAGCAGGAGAAGTAATTCCTCAAATTTTAGGTGTTTCTAAAAATAATGTAAGAAGTATAAACTCTAAAGAATTTTCATTCCCACTAAATTGTCCTGATCCTTGTAATAGCAATTTATTTTCTGATCCTAAAGAAGTATCTGTTATTTGTATAAGTTCTTCATGCCCAAATAAATTTGAAAGACTTTTACAATATTTTGCTTCAAAAAATTGTATGGATATTGAAGGGCTTGGAAGTAAAATTTGTTCAATACTTTTTAAAAAAAATATTATAGCTTCTCTTGATGATATATATAAATTAAATGAAAAAAAAGATGAGCTTTTGAATATAGAAGGATTTGGAGAGCTTAGAGTTAATAATTTATTATTGAGTATTGAAAATTCAAAAAATAAACCTTTTAGCTGCCTACTAACTGCTGTAGGAATTGATGGTGTAGGGGTAGAAATAGCTGAATTGATAACAAAAAAAATACAAAATCTTGAAAAACTGAAAGATAAAATACAAAATTCTAAAGAATTAGAAGAAATATTAATTAGTATAGACGGAGTAGGGCCCATCGTTGCAGGGAATTTTATTAAGTGGGTCAATCAAAGAGGTAATATTAATTTGATTGATAATTTTTTAGAATTAGAAATAAGTAATGGAGTTGAAAAAATTATTTTTTCAACTCCTAATTTTGATAATAAAACATTTGTTATAACAGGAACTTTTGAAAACTTAAAAAGAAATGAAATTGGAGATTTGATAAAAAATAATGGAGGAAAATTACTAAATAAAATTTCAAAAAATACTGATTATTTAATTTTAGGTGAAAATCCAGGCTCAAAATTATTAGATGCACAAAATCATAATACTAAAATAATGAATATTGGAGATCTTAAAAGATTAATCCCTGAAATGGAAAGCGGTTCCTGATGAATAATTGGATAATATTAGGCCTAGGAAATCCAGGTAAGAAATATGAAAATACAAAACATAATGTTCCATGGAGGACGTTAGATATTCTTATAAAAAAATTATCTCCTTATAAAATATATGAAAAGAATGAAAAAAATCATAAAGAGTATAAATTTGATATTGAAGGTAAAAATATTTATTTGATTTATCCATCTACTTTTGTTAATAATTCTGGAATTGCTCTAATGGATTTATTAAATAAAAACAAATTTATATTAGAAGAAACTATTATTATTTCTGATGATATCAAACTAGATGAAGGAAAAATAAGAATAAAAAGAAAAGGTAGTAGCGGTGGCCATAACGGTCTAAAATCAATAATAAATCATTTAGGATCAGAAAATTTTATTCGCCTAAAAATTGGAGTAGGAAAACCTTGGCCAAATGAAGACCAAATTAAATTTGTTTTGTCTAAAGTGAAAAATCTAGAAGTAGTTCAAAAAACATGCGAAGAAGCAGCAGATGCCATCTTAAGCATTATTAATAATGGTATAAATAAATCTATGGAAAAATATAATGGAGATAATAATGAGTAAACTTTTTCAACCATTAAAAATAAGGGGAGAAGAAATTAAAAATAGATCATGGGTTTCTCCTATGTGTCAATATTCATGCGAAGATGGGTTTGCTAATAATTGGCATATGGTTCACTTAGGGTCACGAGCAGTCGGAGGTTCTGGTTTAGTAATGACAGAAGCGGCTGCAGTAACACCAGAAGGCAGAATTAGCCCATGGGATCTAGGTATTTGGAAAGATGAACAGATAAAACCTTTAAAAGAAATAACTAAATTTATAAAAGAACAAAATTCTACTCCTGCTATTCAAATAGCCCATGCTGGGAGAAAAGCTTCAACAAAAAGACCTTGGGATGGAAGAGGAAAAGTAACTGAAAAGGATGGAGGATGGACCCCCAAAGGGCCTAGCTCTATTCCGTTTGATAATGAATCTGAAGTCCCAGAAGAATTATCAGTAAATGAAATTGAAAATACGATAAAAAGTTTTGTAAAAGCTGCTGAAAGATCTATAGAAGCAGGGTTTAGATGTATAGAACTTCATATGGCCCACGGTTATTTGGCACATGAGTTTTTTTCTCCTATATCTAATACGAGAGAAGATAAATATGGAGGAAACATTGAAAACAGGACAGTTTTTGGAGTAGAAATTGCAAAAAAAGTAAGAGAAAAAATAGGTAACGAAATACCATTATTTGTAAGAATTTCTGTCACAGAATATCATAAAGATGGCTGGGGTATTGATTCATCAATTGCTTTATCTAAAATGTTAAAAAATGTAGGTGTAGACCTTATAGATTGCTCTTCTGGAGGTAATTACTCTGAACAATCTATAAAACTAGAGCCTGGTTATCAAGTTCCTTTATCTAAAGCCATTAAATCTAATTCTCAAATATTAACTAGTGCAGTAGGTAATATAACTAAAGATGATCATGCAGAAAATATCCTTGAAAAAGGAGAGGCTGATGCAATTTTTCTTGGGAGAGAATTACTTCGTAATCCATATTGGAGTTTATATTCTCAAAATGAAATTAAAGCATGGCCATTGCAATATCAACGTTCTTTTAAAAATAAAAACTGAGAGTAAATAAGTTTTATTAGACAATAACTATATGGTTTTAAATCCAGTATAAGGAACTAATACTTCAGGTATATTTATACTACCATCTTCTTGTTGACCATTTTCAATAATCGCCACCCATATACGAGGTAATGCTAAACCTGAACCATTAAGTGTATGAGGGAAAGTAGTAGATGAAGATTGAGTTCCCTTAAACCTTGTATTATTACGTCTTGATTGGAAGTCCATACAATTTGATATTGAAGAAACTTCTAGCCATTCTTTAGATCCTGATGCCCATACTTCTATATCAAATGTAATAGCTGATTGAAAACCTATATCTCCTGTAGATAATTGGATCAACTTAGAACTTAGCTCTAATCTATCACATAAAACTCTAGCATTGTTTACCATTTTTTCTAATTGATACATCGATGTTTCAGGTTCAACATACTTAAACATTTCGACTTTGTAAAATTGATGTACCCTTTTTATTCCTCTAATATCTCTTCCTGCAGAAGTATGTTCTTTTCGAAAACTAGGAGTTCCTGCAACATAGCTTAGAGGTAATGTATTCGGAGAAATAATTTTCCCCTGATGTAGTCCATTTAAAGATACTTCAGCTGTAGGTATTAACCATAAATCTGTTTCATCATCTCTATACAGATTATCTTTAAATTTAGGAAGATTTCCAGATCCAATCATTGTTTCTTTTTTAACTAAATACGGAGGATCTATTTCAGTATAACCAAATTCATCAGTATGAATATCCATCATCCAATTCATCAATGCCCTATGAAGCCTTGCTCCCTTTCCTTTAAATACATAGAATCTTGAACCTGAAATACTTGCACCTGCTTCAAGATCTAATATATCTTTTTCTGGTCCGATATCCCAATGAGGTTTTATAAATTCATCTTTTCTTTGAATTCCTTTAATATCTTTTTCAACATTAGATTTTTCATCAAGTCCAACAGGTACATCTTTTTGAGGTAAATTTGGAATATTTAACATTATTTCTTTTATATCTAAATTAATTTTTGATAGTCGCTCATCTATATTCTTCAAATCTTCAGATAATTGTTTTATGAAAGAAGTTTCTTCATCTAAAGGTTTTCTTTTTTCTTGTCCAATTTTTTTTGACATTTCATTACGCTTAGATCTTTTTTTATCACCTTCAGTAATCAAGTTTCTACGATCAGAATCCATCTCAATAATAATATCTAAATTAGAAACATCAAATCCTCTATTAGATAACCCTTGAGTAAAAAGAGCTCTGTTTTCAACTATTTTTTTTATATCTAACATTATTTTTTTGTTCTAAGTTGTGGGAATAATAGTACTTCTCTTATTTGATCTTGACCAGTTATAAGCATTACAAGTCTGTCTATTCCAATTCCTAACCCACCTGTTGGAGGCATTCCATGCTCAATAGCAACCAAAAAATCTTCATCAAGCCTATCTGCTTCTTCATCTCCAAGGGTTTTTCGTTGGTTTTCTTGTTCTATAAATCTATTTCTTTGATCAATTGGGTCATTTAATTCTGTAAATGCATTTGCTAATTCATGTCCTAAAACAAATGCCTCAAATCTTTCAACTATATCTATAGAATTTGGTTTAAGTTTTGCTAGCGGTGACATCTCTTTTGGGTAATCTAACAAAAATGTTGGTTTTATCAGCTTAGTTTCTACACCTTGACTAATTAATCTATCAAGCAATATACCCCATGCTTCTTTGGGATCAGCTACAAATCCTTTACTTACCATTATAGAAGCTAAATCTATACTATTTTTAGACTTTAAAAAATCAATCCCTGTATTCGCAATAATAGATTCTCTAAGATCTAACCTATCCCATGGTGGTTCAAGGTCAATATAGACATCTTCTGAAATTTTGATTTTTGTAGAGCCATTTACTTCTTTAGCAACTGTAGAGACTAAGTTTTCAACCATAATCATCACTGTATTGTAATCTTCAAAAGATTCGTAAGATTCCATAGTTGTAAACTCTGGATTATGATCATGATCGATTCCTTCATTACGAAAAAGCCTACCTATTTCATATACTTTTTCTATTCCTCCAACAATTAACTTTTTCAAATGAAGCTCTGTAGCTATTCTTAAAAATAATTTTTTTTCTAAAGACTCATGAAATGTCTCAAAAGGAATTGCTCTTCCTCCAGCTGGAATATCAACAAGCACTGGAGTTTCAACTTCTAAGAAACCTTTTTTATTCATAAAGTTGCGTACAGATGAAATAATTTTCGATCTTTTAATTGCAATTTCCATTGACTCATCATTTGAAATCAAGTCTAGATATCTTTGTCTATATCTGATTTCATTATCTTTTAATCCTGCCCATTTATCCGGTAATGGGCGAATAGATTTAGTTAATAATATTATTTCATTAATATCTAAGGTCAATTCACCTCTTCTTGTTTTAAATAAAATCCCGTCTACTCCTACTATATCCCCTATATCAAGCAAGTCTAAAAAATCTTTAGAAACATTACTTTCTTCTTGCTTGAAATGAAGTTGTATTTTCCCAGTTTGATCTTTCAGGTCAAAAAATATAACCTTACCCATTCCTCTTTTAGCCAAAATTCTTCCCGCTAATGATAAATTACCTTGAGGATTATTTGATTTTTCATTCGAATCAAAAGAGGAAATAGCATCGATGATTTTTATTCTATTTTTATCCCACCTGTTTGGATAAGGGTCTATGTTTAGCTTTTTTATTTTCTCTAGCTTTTCTAGTCTGTCATTTATAATACGGTCTTCTGAAAAATTTTCCATAAATATATCATTTCTATATAAGTAATAAAATCAATTCTATAACTTTTGTTATTTAATCGTAGGTATATTTTTGTTAACAATTTAAATAGTTATTACAATATTTTAAAATTTATAGGCGAAAATAAATCTACAAGATATTTATTATGATAAAAGTAAATAATGAAATATATATATTTTAATTCTATTAAAAATTGATTGTTTCTATTTTAATATCAAAGCTTTTTGCTTTTTAATTTTGTAAAATAAAAAAATCATGAGTATAGAAAAACCAACATCAATCAAAACTAAAAGATTAATTTTACGACCTATTGTATTAAGTGACCTTGAAACTATACAAGATTATTCTTTAGATGATGAATGGAACAGATTCTTAGATTTTCATACTAAAGAAAGTGTTAGAGAATTTGTTGAGAAAGCTGTAAATTCAGATTGGGAAGATAATTCTAGATTTATGATTAGCTATAATAAAAATATTATTGGGAGCGTAGGTTTATACATAAATCAAAAGGAAAAACATGCTGAAATTGGTTATTCTTTATCTAAAAAATATTGGGGTAAAGGAATAATTCCTGAGGCTGTAAATGAGATTTTTATTTATGGTTTTAGCGAGCTAGGATTAGATAAAATTTTTGCTCAAACAGATCTAATGAATTTACCATCTCAATCAGTTATGAAAAAAATGAATATGGTTCAAGAAGGAATATTTAGAAAGCATGTTATACAAAAGAATATAAGACGTGATGTAGTCTATTTTTCTATTTTAAAAACAGAATGGGAAGAGAATAAACTTAAATGATGCAAAAAAATAATCCTATAAATTTATCTCTTCAATCAAAAAATACTAAAATTAAAAGGCCTTGGGGAACTTTTGAAATTTTATGTAAAGGGCCTGGTTACCAGACAAAAAGATTAATTGTACTTCCAAAAAGTCGTCTTTCATTACAAACTCACAAACATAGAGATGAGCAATGGATTGTTGCTAGAGGAACAGCAAGAATAACTATAGGAAAAAACCAGAAAGAACTTGGAAAAGGAGAATCTACAAATGTTCCAAGAACTGTTGCGCATAGAATAGAAAATATTTCTGAAATAGATCCATTAGAAATTATTGAAGTTCAATTAGGAGACTACATTGATGAAGATGACATCGAGAGAATTGACGATGACTATGGAAGATAGTTATTATTTTTCTTCTGCAACTACGTTCTCAGCTGGCTCATCTAATAAATCTAATCCGCTTCTTACTTGACCTAAAATAGTAGAAATTCTTTCTTCTAGAGCATATAAAACTTCTTTAGCATAGTTATCAGCCCCATCTCTTCTATCAATTGAAATTTTTTCTGATTCCTCAAGCAAGCGATTAGACTCATGTTGAGCGCTTGATATTAAATTTTCAGATTGAGATTGAGCATCCAAAATAATTTCTTCAGATCTTTTATTTGCAGCTTCAATAATTGAAGTTTCAAGGAGCATTTTTTCAGCTTTTTCTTCTGCTTCTGAAATTATTCCAGCAGCATCTCGCTTAGCAATTTCTCTGACAGTAGAAGATTCTTCGTCAGCATAATTTCTTATTCTAACTGCTTCTTTATCTGCTTGATCAATTATAGCTTCCTTTTGTCTTGTAATCATGCCTGCTTCATCAAACTCACTAGGTAAGCTAGTTATAATCCCTTTAATAATTTCTAGTGATTTTGTTTTATCCATCATTACCTTTGATGTTCCAGGTAAAGATTTTGATTCTTTTATAATTAGTTCTAAATTCTTAATTTCTTCAATAATATTCATAATTCCTCCCAATTAAGTAAATTCTATGCTATTTGCATACAATAATTCTGTAATATTTTAAACGGATTTATTGATTCTTTCCATTAAAGGGCTTAAAACATGTTTTGGAACAAGGTTACTTACATTTCCACGTAATGCTGCTATTTCTTTTACTCTACTAGAACTAACATATTGAAAATTTAAAGAAGAAATCAAGCAAACTGTATCTATTTTTGAATTCATTTCCCTGTTAGTTAGAGCCATTTCTCTTTCATATTCAAAATCTGCTCCAATTCTTAACCCTCTTATTATGACAGAAGATTTCAATTTTTTAGCTAAATCTACGGTTAGAGTATCTCTATATTGAATCACTTCGATATTTTTTAAATCCTGTACTGTTTCTTTAAACATATTGACTCGTTCATCAATATTAAAAATTACATTTTTTAAAGATCCAGAATAAATACATACTGTGACTTTATCAAATAATAAAGAAGCTCTTTGTACAATATCTAAATGTCCGTTAGTAATAGGGTCAAATGTTCCAGGGTATATACTATTTACCATAATTAATCCTTTATATTTTGAGCAAAAATAGAAATCATTGAATCACCATACTTCTTTTGCTGAATCATATTAAAAATATTAATAGATTCATTTATCTTAAGTCTAGATGAATGCTCAAAAACTAGCTTAGTATTTTTAAATACAAGTTTGTTATTTATTAATTGATTTACTATGTTTTCAAATGAATTATCATCATAAGGCGGATCAGCATATACAAAATCAAATACTTCGTTTATTTTTTTTAGTTGGGTTTCACAATTAGCTTTTACAATATAAGATTTTTTTGTAAGATCTAATATATTTATTTTTTCTTGAATTTTTTTTAAAAAACTAATGTTTTTATCCACAAAAAAACATTTTTGTACTCCATATTCTAAAGCTTTAAGCCCTATAGCTCCGGTTCCAGAATATAAATCTAAAAAATTTTTTCCTTCTAATTTATCATGACCTAATATAGAAAAAACTGCACCAATAACTTTAGAAGTTGTTGGTCTTAATTTAGATTTTTTATACTGAAAGTTTTTCAAGTTTATTATTCCTTATATTTTTTTCAAAATAATCAAAAAAGAGTTTTTCTATATCTTCTATATTTGCTCTAGATCTGAATATTTTTTGCCTAAATTCTCTAGATTCATAAAACCCTTTCGAATAATAAGATAAATGTTTTTTGATTTGAATTTCTAAAGTTTTTTTAGGAAAAAACAATTTCATCATTTCAATATGATCTTTTATCGTTTTCATTCTAAAAATATTTTTTTCATTATCTTTCAGTTTTTGATATTTTGTATTAAAAATCCAAGGGTTTCCAATAGCAGCTCTACCAATTAAAACTGATTTGCAAGAAGTTTGAGCTATCATATTTTCTGCATCTTTAAAAGTTTTAACATCACCATTACCCGATACTGGTATATTAACTGCATCTACTACTTGTTTTATAATTGTCCATTTAGATAGTCCTTCGTATCTTTGAAGCCTTGTTCTTGGGTGTACCGCTATAGAATCAACTCCTTCACTTTCAAGCATTTTAGAAAACTCAACAGCATTTAAATTATTTTCATCCCAACCACTTCTTATTTTTACAGTTAAGGGAACTTTGGTAACTTTTCTTAGACTATTAACAATTTCAGACGTTTTTATAATATCTTTCATGAGAGCTGCACCCTTACCCTTTTTCGTAATTTTTGGCACAGGACAACCCATATTTATGTCTATAATACTTGCTCCTAAATCTTGTAAAATCTTAGAAGACTCAGAAAGGATTTTTGAATCACAACCTAATATTTGCATTGCTATTGGTGTTTCATATTTTGTAAAATTTGTAATTAGTTTTGTTCTTTCTGACTTGTCATAAACTAGCGAAGTAGCATCAATCTCTTCAGTAGTGACAAAACCTGATCCGTTTTTTTTACAAATATTTCTAAATGGAGCATTAGAAACACCTGCCATAGGAGCTAATCTAAGTGTATTTTTTTTTAAAAAATTTTCAATTTTATCCATAATTATAAATTATTGTATTATAGCTTGTTCAATTATTTTTAAAAGTTCTTTTTTTTGAGCCGTATATCCAATTGATCTGTAAATTTCATTTCCATTTTTATCAAAAAAAATATACGTGGGGGTACTAAAAATATCAAAATAGTTTAAAGTATCTGAAACATCTTCCAAATATCTATTTGCAACATCTACTGTAACAAAATTTATATTATTTTCATATTCAATTTTCAAATCTCCTAGTACAACCTCGCCCATTTTGCAGTAAACACAAGTTTCACTCCATCCCTCTAAGAAAGTAGGTTTACCAGAATTGATAATAGATTGTATTGAAGTAAGTTCTGTAATAATTCCTTTACTTCTATACTGAGCTTCCCTCAATTCTTCAAACGATGTAAAAAATCCTAAATTTTTAGATAAATCTTCATACGTTTCATTTTTATTTTTTGATTCCCATAATGAATAGTCATTATCAAATGTTCTAACTAAATTTCTTTCTTCATTAGAAATAGATTTTTGTATATTTTCTGATGACAGATTAACTGTTTTTATTTCCTGGGTTTCACAAGAAATAAAAAAAACAGCACATAAAATAAAAATTACTAACTTCATAAATTTAATTATAATGTTTTTTTATTCATTAGAAAAATATTAGGTATTAGAGAAATAATAAGAAACACAATTGAAGAAAAATAAATAAATTTCCACGCATTTAAAAATACCTTCATAGAATTTTCTTCTAAAGTGCTTAATCCACTAATATCACCAGTGTAACCTGCTCCAAGAATTAAAAACGTAGTAAGAATAAGAGTAGAATATGTTTGTCCAAAAGTATTTCCCATATTTCTTATAAAGCTAATTATAGATGATACAAACCCATATTGTGATTTATCTAAAGAACTATAAGTTAAAGCCATATTTGGAGAGCCCCAACATCCTTGCCCAATCCCACCTATAAGAAGAATAATTGTTATAAACCAAATTGGAGTGTTTAGCGATAATTGTGAAATCATAGAATATGAAATTATAATTAAAACAAGCCCAATAATTATAAATTTTACCCTTCCAAATTTATCTGATAATCTTCCACCAATTGCTGCAGAGGCTGCAAATCCTAATGATTGAAAAATCAACATTAGTCCCACTTTAGATTCATTAATATTTAGCAATCCAGTTAAAAAAATTGGCATCATAATCATATTGCCTGACATTGCAATAAATGCAAAAAATCTTGTATTAACAGCTATTGAAAAATCTCTTTTTTTAAATAATGAAAAATTTAATATAGGATTTGATACTTTAAGTTCAGTAACCACAAAAAGAAATCCAAAAGGAATTGATAATAATAAAAATACTAATGCATAATTTGAAAAAATATTTTGAAAATCTAAATTTTTAAATCCTACTATAAGGGTAATAATAAAAAAAACACCAAATAAAGTACCTTTTAAGTCAAATAAACCAGTATTTGGATTGTTTGACTTAAGATTTAAATCATCTTTTTTTAATAAAAAATAACCTAAAATAAATGCTATAAACATAGGAAATATTAAAAATAAATAAACAGATTCCCAACCAAAGTTATAAACTAAAACTCCTCCAATTACAGGGCCAGCAGTTTGACCTAAGCCTACACTTGTACTCATCATACCTAAAGATTTACCTCTTTCAGATTCAGTAAACAAAGCAGTAACAATAGCTCCGCCTACAGCTTGCCCCATTCCTGAACCAATAGCCATGATAACTCTTGAAAACAATAAAAAAATAAACGAAGTTGCAAAAAAACCTAAAATTGTTCCTGAAATAAAAAAAACTATCCCTAATAAATGAATATTTTTTCTCCCAAATCTATCTGCAAAATTACCGGCTGGTAATAAAATAGCGGTTACTGTTAATAAATGAATAATTACTAGCCAAGAAACTTGATGAATTGGAGTATTAAATGACACTGAAATATCTTTTAGTGAAATTAGTATTGCTCCCATACTTGTAACACTTACAAACAGTGAAAGAGCGACTGCTAGAAATGCAACCCATTTATAATTAATCATTATTTAGTAACTCAATTTATAGTTCATCACAATAAAAAATATCTTTGTTTGTTTATATTTATATAAAATTATAATTTTTCAATTCAACTAGAGATAATTTAATTTTTTTTAGAGTTTCTTCAATATCTTCAAGACTATGAGAAGTAGATAGATGAACTCTACCGTTAGAAGAAAGCCTAATTCCTTTTTTAAACATTATTTCACAGAAGAATTTATATTTTTTTTCATTACAAAAATTAAAATGATCTCTCCAATCTTTAATATGATCTTTGTCAGTAAATGAAATAGAAAAAACAGAACCTAATCCTTGTACATGTATGTCTGAATCTAAATCTTTCGATATTTTTTTTATCCCATCTATTAAAACTCTACCTTTTTGATCAAGAGATTCAAAAAAATCTTCTTCTTCTAACATTTTTTCTAATGAAATATTTGCAGCGGCAATAGAAGCTACATTTGAATTAAAGCTACCTCCATGGTAAACCTTACCTTCACCTACAAGATCCATTATTTTTCTAGAGCCTGCAAGCATTGCAATAGGAAAACCTCCAGCAAAAGATTTAGCAAATGTAGCTAAATCTGGTTCAACTCCAAAAAATTTTATAGCACTACCTTTTAAAATTCTAAATCCTGTTATAACTTCATCAAAAGCTAATAAAGATCCATTTTCTTCACATAATTTTTTTACAGATTCCATATAAGATTTATCAGGAATTATGCAATTTGTATTTGCTAAAACAGGTTCCATCAATACCCCTGCAATTTTATCTGAATATTTTTCAAATATTTTTTTTAAATGTTCTAAATCATTCCATCGAGCAATAATTATATTTTCTTGAGTCATTAGATCCATACCTTCAGATTCGGGGACTGGTGTTGGAGAATCTTCATTCCCTGCATATTCCAAGTCAGGATGAACAGAGTAATTTATTGAATCAAGCCAACCATGATAATGTCCTTCAAATTTAATAAACATCGGTCTTTTTGTATAACCTCTCATTAGTCTTATAAGAAGCTGATCTATTTCTGTTCCACTAGATGCAAATCTTACAGTCCAATCTTTCACACCTAATATATTTAAAGCTTTTTTAGCAACATCTATTTCTTTATGAAACTGAGCAGCATAAACCATTCCTTTTTTTATATCTTCAGAAACAGATTTATTTAAAAATTCAGGAGAATGCCCAAAAATATTAGGGCCCATTCCTTGAATATAATCAATATATATATTCCCATCAACATCCCAAATTTTTGACCCTTTTGCTTTTTTAATGAAAATAGGAACTTCTGAATGTTCTAAGATTCTTATTTGAGAAGAAACTCCACCTGCTATATATTTTTTTGCTTTTTCGTAAAGTTCTTTCGATTTATTCAATTCATTCATAGATAGTCCTATATTAAGGTTTATTACACTAAAATATCATATTTTTATTAAAATAAAGCTAAAGTATAAGTAAATTTAAAAAAGAGTAAAATTTTTCTAATATTTGGGTTAAAAAGTATTAAATACATTAAATTTAATTAAAAACGTCCAAAAGAATCCATTTTGAACTAGGGTTAAGCTTTTGTGTTTGTAATAAGATATTATAAATTTATATTTACCAGTTTTGGAGAATTATGAAAATCACAAATGTAAAAGTTGAGTTGTTTGATTGGACAACTGAAGCATGGAAAACAAATAGTTGGACACAATTTGGGAATACTGTTCAATTAGGTGTCGTAACAATAGAAACAGATGAGGGAATTAGTGGAAATTCTTTTTTAGGTTCTTCAAGAGTAGGAGCTGAGCATCATGCTCCAGGATTAATTGAATTCATAAAGCCTATAATAATGGGAAGAAATCCTCAAGATATAGGTGCCATTTGGAAAGATTTATGGAAAATGAATCGCTCGGTTTCAACATATGTAATAGGTGCAATTGATATTTGTTTATGGGATATTAATGGAAAGATTGCAAACCAACCTATACATAGATTATTAGGCACTACAAAAGAAACTGTTCCTATATATTCAAGTACTGCCTATCACGAAACTAAAGAAGAATATGCTGAGGAAGCTTTGAAATTCAAGGATATGGGATGGGAAGCACATAAAATTCATCCTCATGGTAATCCTAAATACGATATAGAAATTTGTAAGGCAGTTAGAGATGCTGTCGGTGACGATATGAAATTAATGCTTGATTCTATGTGGTCTTATCAATATGAAGATGCCATGAGAGTAGGCAGAGCTATTGAAGATCTAAATTTTTATTGGTATGAAGATCCATTAGTTGAAGAAGATATATATGGTTATAAAAAACTTCATCAAAAATTAGATATCCCTATAATGTCTACTGAATATGCACCTGGAAGATTTTATGGAATGGCAGAATGGATTACTGAATATGCAACAGATTTTCTTAGAGGTGATGTAGCTGTAACAGGAGGAATAACTCCAATGATAAAATTAGCTAATTTAGCAGAAGCATTTAACATGAAATGTGAAATTCATCATGGCGGGAACTCTCTAAATAATGTCGCTAATTTACACTTAACTATGGCTATTCCAAACTGTGAGTTTTTTGAATTCTTCCCTTGTACAGGGGCTAACATGTTTGGTCTTGTTGAAGATATAAAATTTGACAATGGAAAAGTTCACGCACCTACAAAACCTGGACTAGGCTATGATATTGATTGGGACTTATTACGAAAAGGGCATACAGGTACTATTGAGTAAACATTCCGAATAATAATATAATAAAGTAACAGATTTTAAAGTAACAGATTTTAATTTTAGGAGCTTATTTTGGTAAATCGTGGTTTTTTTGGTAATATTTCAAACACAATTGATTTGATGAAATCATGTGTAAACATACTTAAAAAAGATAAAGAATTAGTATTGTTCCCTATTATGGCTGCTATATTTGTAATTATTCTTTTAGCTATAACCTCTTCGATGGGCTTACTAGAATTAGTTAATAATGAGAACGCTACAGAAGAAAATCCCCCTATATTTTTATTAGCCATATTAATTTTTGGAGCAAATTTTATAATAGTTTTCTTTAATTCTGCTTTGATTTCAGCTGCATTAGAAAGATTAAGAGGTGGTGATCCAAATATTAGGTCTGGTTTATCGCATGCCTTTAAACATGTTCATCATATTTTTTTATGGTCAATAATTGTAACTATTATGGCATTAATCTTTGCAGCAATACGATCAAGTGGAAGAAATAGAGGAATGATGGGTCAAATAATGACAGAAATTTTTGCAAGTTTGCTACAGGCTGGTTGGGCAATGATGACTTTTTTTGTCGTTCCAATAATAGTTTCGGAAAATATTAGCCCATTAAGTGCAATCAAAAGGTCTTCAAGTTTATTCAAGCAAACTTGGGGTAATCAAGTAGCTGCAAACTTTGGATTTGGTATTTTTCAAATTTTAGCCTTACTAGTTAGTGCTGCTATTGGTTGGTTTTTTGGCTTGATTAGTCCAACTTTTGGATTAATCATTGGAATTCTTTTTGCAAGTGTATCTGTTTCTATAATCTACACACTAGAAGGAATATATAAAGCTGCATTATATGAATTTGCTTTGGGAGAAAAACCTTTAGAATTTGAATCACAAGATTTACGATCTGCTTATAGAACTAAAACAGTAATGGCTTAGACCTTACTACTAAATCTTTTGTGATTAAATCCAGATATATCTATTTCCGTTTGTTCACCTAATATATGGTCTGTTATCAATTTCCCCATTGCAGGAGCTAACAGTATTCCTTGTCTCCCTGTTCCTGATGCTAAATATAAATTTTCATATTTTTCAGAGGCAGAAATAATAGGTATTTTATCTACTGAAAGTGGCCTTAAACACGCTGTTTGCAGAACTAATTCTGCATCCTTTAAGAAAGGAAAAATTTCAAGTACAGACTCAAGTATATTATTTAACCCATGATTTGATGGGTTTTCATCAAATCCAACATCCTCTTCTGTTGTTCCTGCCCAAATCAATCCATCTTGTTTAGTTGTTACATAATTTGGGCCCCAATGAAATCCTTTATCTAAAATTTCATTACTTTTTAATCTCAAAATTTGTCCCTTAAGAGGCTTCACTGGTATTTCAATCCCGAACCATTTAGAAAAATTTTTACTCCATGGCCCAGCAGCAATTAAAAAGTTTTTTGCTAATAATTCATTACCATTAGATAAATTAAGTTTTTTAATTCCAGATCTTTCTGAAGAAAAATCTATAACTTCAGAATTTATAATATCTGTATTTTGTTTTTCTGAAGCTATCGCTAGCGCTAGTGTTAATTTATACGGCTCAACTCCGCTAGAAAAATTTGAAACAAGTCCAGATAAAACATTTTCACTTAATCTTGGTTCTAAGGTATTTAAATCATCTTTATCATACCATTTATAAATTGTTTTGTTATTTTCATAAATTTCTTTTAATTTATTATTTTGATTTTTATTTATAGAAAGTTCTATATTTGGGTATACTTTATATCCATAATCAATTCCTGATTCTTTAGGTAAATTATTAGAAAGATTTTTATGTAATTTATAAGAATATTTACTGATTTTGTCATAAGGAGATTCAGAACTAAGCCCAATATGAGGAGTAATTCCACCATAGGCAAATCCAGAAGCGTGGCTTCCCACAGAATCTTTTTCAATCAGAGCAACTTTTAATTTTTTCAAAGAAGCATAATAAGCTGAAGAGGCTCCTACGATTCCCCCTCCTATTATTGCTAAATCATATATTGTATTTTTCATAGATTTAAAAAATTATACTTTATACATTGATTTTTCTATATTTGAAATTTCAATGTATAATATTTTTTTTATATAGTGCCATATGATTAGTTAAATATTCCTGATGAATTTCATGGTTTTTTTTATCTGGGAAAAATGTTGTATATTTATCAGAATCTAAACAATTAATTTCTTTTAATATACCCAGTGAATTTAAACATAAAATTGCTGTTCCTCTAGAGGTATCTTCAGATTGTTCTGAAATCTTTAAAGGAATATTTAAAACATCAGAAATAGTTTGTATCCACCATGAAGAATTTTTAAGTGCTTCTCCACTAATAAATAATTCAGCATTATTCGTATGATTTTTTAGTAATTTATAAATCAAATAAAATCTATAAGCTACAGATTCTAAAATAGCTTGCAAAATATCAATTGAACTATTAGATAATTTAATTCCACTTATTACACCTGAAGAATTATTAGACCATCCTATAGACCTTTCACCAGAAAAAAATGGAAGGATAGATAATCCATGTTGACCTGGTTTAAGTTTTTCTAAGTAAGAATCAATTGGATTATTTTTTGGTAAATTCAAGTTATCATTTGCCCAATTAATTAAATTACCTCCCTCAGAAAAAGAGCCTCCTAATAAAGATCTATCTTTTCCTAATTTATAGGACCATAAACCTTTTGGTATTATTTTTGGATTATCTTTCATAATCACTCTCATTGCTCCGGTAGAACCAATAGTAAGAGCAATTTTCTTTTCATCTGTACAACCACTTCCTATATTTGCTGATACACCATCACCTACAGAAAGAAAAAATTTAGCTTTGAATAAAAGAGGCCACCTTTCAGTGTATATTTTATTCAAACCCATTTGATGATTTTTGTAGGATTTTAATTGAGGTAAATTTTTAGGTTTAATGCCTAGATAATCTAATAATTGAGAGTCCCAATCTAATTCATATCTATTAAGTAACCCGCTCCAAGAAGAAATTGAATAACTAGCAAAATAATCTTTTGATTTAAACCAATTAGAATATAAATATGTAGAAAAATCTAAATACTTATATATTCTTTTTGCTAAATACGGATTTGTTTCTTGTAGCCACATTATTTGAGCAGGCACATATGAAGTATGTTGCATCACACCAGTATGGTCATGAAGAATAGATTCATTAAGTTCTAATTTTATTTTCTCCACTTGTTCATAGCTTCTAGTATCAGCGTAAGTAAACATAGGGGTAATAGCTTTTCCTTCTTGATCTATGCCTAAAAGAGTACTAGCCATAGAATCAAAACTTACAGCAATAATATCATCAACTACGTCTATAGATTTTTCTAATATTAAATCTATAGACTTTTCTACAAGTAGTCTAAGATTTTCAGGGTTTGCTTCAGAAGTTCCATCAATTCTAGTTTTTATTTTATGGTATGTTTTTACTGACATTTTTGGAATATTTTTTGCATTAATATCAAATAGAGATGTTTTTATACTTGAAGTCCCAATATCCACAACCATAATAGATTCTTTTATTTTATTTTTATTCATCATATTTAGAGTGTTTTTGAAAAGATTATAAACATATATATAAAAATCACCTTATTGTACTTGTCATATTATTATAAGGTTTTAATTATGCTTATAACTAAATCTAATTTTAAAATTTCTAATAATATTTTTTTTAAAAATATTAAATTTAGAAGTTTATTATTAGGCTTATTTTTCTTTAATTGTTCTGATTGGATTGAAAGATTATGTATTAGTTGGATAATACTTATTACTACTGAATCTATACTAGCTACAACTTCAGCTTTCGCAATTACACAAGTTGTACAAATGATTTCTTCTCCATTTACAGGAGGTGCTGCAGATAAATTTGGTCGTAACAAAATTACAATATTAAATGGTTTTGGAAGATTTATTGTTTTAATAGCTTTAGCGTATTTAATTTATGAAGAAAAAAGTTTTTTGACCTTAGCTTACATAGCATCTGCAATTAATGGTTTAAATAGATCTTTTATAGTCCCTTCAATACAAGGAAATATTTTAAATTCAGTAAAAAGTAATGAAAAAATTAAAGCTATGCTATTTTATTCTTTGATCATGAGATCTACTGCAATAATAGGAACATTAATAGGAGGTGCACTATCTGTTTTTTTAGGTATTGAGCAAGCTTTATTACTTGCTGGAGGGATTGGTCTTATTGGTGCAATATATATGTTGTTGATTTCAAAAAACTCTATAGAAATAAAAAATAATGAAAAATATTTTCAAGGAATTTTTTCAGGTTTAAAATTGGTTTTTGGAAATTTTTATACAAGGAATTTATTGATCTTTGCGGGTATTGTAGAAATATTTGGCTTCTCATTTTTTAGCCTATTATCTTCAGTAAGTAAATTTATTTTAAATTCCGAAATAGGAACCCTAAGTATTTTACAATCCGCTATAGGAGTCGGGTCAGTTATTGGAATAATATTTCTATTCAAATGGAAAGATATTGATAAAGCTCATGTATTAACTTCTTATATTACAGTTGTGTTTGGTATTTCAATTTTTTTCGTAACAATGTTTCCTAATTTTTTAGTTGTAGTATTTTTTTTATTAATCATTGGGGGTTGTTCAGCATGCTTTGATGCTATTCAATGGATTTTCTTACAAAAAAACATTCCTGATCATTTAAGAAGCACGGCTGTCTCAGCTTGGTTTATAACTATAGGGTTTGGTTGGACTGGTCATATAATCCTTGGATTTTTATCTGACACTTATGGCCTAAAAGTTACAACAATATCTACAGGAATTATACTAATGATTTCAGGTCTAATATATCTTGTGAATGCAAAAAAATATTAATCAGAAATCACATTATTTTTTTTGGCTAAAAATTCAATCATATTTAGAACATCTTCTTGTATATCTTCTAAATTTTTTATTCTTAACTCTAATTCTTTTATTTTATTTTCATTCATATAATTTTATTTTTCTAGTTTCAATAATTATATTAAGTTTTTTATAAATATAATTATAAAAAACTCTTTCTAGTTTTATTTATAAAATAAACTAGAGATAACATTACAGGAACTTCAATTAAAACCCCTACTACAGTTGCTAATGCTGCTCCTGATTCTATCCCAAATAGTCCTATAGATACAGCAACAGCTAATTCAAAAAAATTAGAAGTTCCAATTAAACATGCAGGACCAGCAATTTTATGCGGTAACTTCCATATATAAGAAATGAAATATCCTAAAAAGAAAATCCCGTAAGTTTGAATTAGCAAAGGTATTGCAATAAGAAAAATCAAAAAAGGAGAATTTAGTATTTTTTCTCCTTGAAATCCGAATAATAAAACTACTGTCAAAAGAAGTCCTATAATTACTAAAGGTTTTATGGAATTAGTAAATAAATTAATTTCAAAATCATTATTATTAAAAATCATAGTTCTTGTAAAGTAGGCTAATAATAAAGGAATTAATACATACAAAATTACAGAAAAAAGTAAAGTTCCCAAAGGTACACTGATTTCGGTTACTCCCAAATAAAAAGCTGCTAAAGGCGCAAATAAAAAAATTAAAATAATATCATTTAATGATACTTGCAATATGGTAAAATTTGGGTCACCTTTTGTTAAGTTACTCCAAACAAAAACCATAGCTGTACAAGGGGCTAGACCTAGAAGAATCATACCAGCAATATACTGTTTAGCATCATTTGGCGAAACTAGATTCTTAAACAAAATTTCAAAAAATAAAACCCCTAAAAATGCCATAGTAAAAGGCTTAATGAGCCAATTGATTACCAATGTAAGAAAAAAACCTTTAGTAAGAATATTATTTTTATTGATTTTCAAAAAATCAATATTTAGCATCATTGGAAAAATCATTATCCAAATAAATATAGTAATTAAAAGATTTACGTTTTTATATTCAAGATTAGAAATAAACTTAAATATTCCTGGCCAATAATAACCAAAAAGTATTCCTATAATTATGCTTATAGCAACCCAAACAGATAAATATTTTTCAAAAATTCCCAAATTAATATTTAGTTATATAACTATAAATAATAAATACAAATAAAGGAATAATTATTAAGAAAAGGTTAAAAAGAGGAAATAAATTTAACCCTTTCGTAATAATCTAATTATTAGGATTTTATTTTTTAGAATGTAAAAAATAGTCAATATGTTCTATTTTTTTATACTCACTAAGCGTTTTATTCATTTCAACATCATTCATATAATCTGATATTGCATGTAATTTTTTTATCAAAGAAAACATTTTTCACCTTTCTATAAAATTTATATAATTAAATGATAAATCTTAAATTTTAGAATAAATATACCTGAATGTTAAATTAATGTTACGAAATTAGTAAATTAGTAAATTAATAAATAAAAATTAAATCAATAAAATAAGTAGTGCATAGTTATTTTGTTACGAATTTAAGTAATTTTATATTTTTATAAATATAAAATATGTTATTTTACGCTATTCGTATCAGTCTTCAAGCATACTGCTTAGGGTTATCCCTAATGAGTCAGAAATAGACTTTAGGGAGGCTAGTGACACGTTTTGTTTTCCTTGTTCTACTGCGCTAATAAAAGTTCTAGCAAGTCCTGATTGTTCCGAAAGGGCATTTTGGCTTATATTCATATTTTTCCTTAGAGTTTGAATTTTATAACCTAAAGACATCAGTACTGTTTCTAACGGAATCATTGAAGGATTTTCTTCAACAAGAGAATTTGCTAGAGAAATTGCTTGAAGAGGGTTTTCAGCAAATCCATCAATATTATTGTTAGAATCCTTAATTAATTGAGCTCCAGGGCCTCCTATTAAAATTTTAATATTTTTTTCAAGAGTTTTTATTGAATCAATAGCTTCTTCTAGCTTCCCCACACTTTTAGGGTAAGTTGAAGATAAAAGAACAAAATTAGGAAGAGATGCTTTAATGTATGTAATTAAATCATTATTTGGTATAGAACTGCCAAGTAATTCTACATTCCAGCCATCCCATCTAAAAAAATCAGCAGCCATATAAGATCCAATTACATGTTTATCGTCTTCAATAGTAGTTAGTGATATTTTTAAACCATTAGGCTGAGGAATTCTAAAATTATTCCTAACTCTATCCATTAATAATAAACAAAATTGAGTAGCTCTATGCTCTTCAGATATTAATATTTTTCCTTCATGCCAAAGAGTTCCTATATGATTTAAAATATTTCTTATCATATCAAGATAAATAACAGTTGGTGACCACTGTTGATTAATAATTAATCTAGAAATAATATTTGCTTGATTGTAATGCCCATTCACTAGCGAATACTGAAGCTGATTATTAACATTTTGTATTTCTTTTTTTGGCGGTACGTACCAATTTGAATTCATGAATTTGTCCCCTTTGTATTGAACTATATTCTGACAACTATATCAGACAAATAATATATAAAGAAAACTATATGTGCCATTTGTGTGAATATATAATTATAGTTTTAAATTTTGAGAGGTTTTATATGGCACTAATAACAAAAAACTGTGCAGCTTGCACAGGTGATTTGTATTTTTATACTGATATAGATGGATTTAATTGCCTGAAATGCATGCAGTGTTCAAGAGAATATCCCAAAGAAAATATAGATGAGGGTAATATAAATGCAGCATGAAAAAAAATATTGCAAGCTATGCGAATTAGCTCCAGAAGATCACCTGATAAATAAATCTATATTTGGAGTATATCCAGGATGTAATTTAGAGATAAATTTATTTTCAAAACTAAAAAATTTTATTTTAAAATGGACATAGAAAAAAGAAAAATTATAATTATAGGTGCAAGTAGTGATATAGCTCAACCTGTAATCAAAGCGTTAGGTAACCAAATTATATCTAATGAATCTATTCTAATTAGCAGAACTAAGTTGCCAAACATTGTATCTAATCAAAAGCAATTTGTGATCAATAATTATAAAGAAGATTTAATTGAAGTGTTTGATAATTTGAACCTAGAAGGTTCAAATTTATCTGTAGTAAATTTTACTGGATCTATAATACTTAAGCCTCTTCATATAGTTAAGGAAGAAGAGTTTTTACAAACTCTAGAAATAAATTTAATGACAAATTTTAGAGCTCTTTCAAAAATTTTAAAGTTAAATTTGAACTCATTGAGCTATGTAGCATTTTCTTCAGTAGCTGCAAGCTATGGTTTAGCTAATCATGAAGCAATATCTGCTGCAAAATCTGGGGTGGAAGGACTTTTAAGGTCTTGTGCATCAAGTTATGGGCATAAAGATTACAGATTCAACTCAATTTCACCAAGTCTTATAGATACTAAATTAACTAAGAGATTATTAAATAGTGATTTAGCTAGAGATAATATTAGTAAAATGAACCCACTAAAAAAAATTGGAACTCCAGAAGATTTATTAAATGCAATATTATGGCTCTTATCTGATGGTTCATCATTTGTTACAGGTCAAAATATAAACATAGATGGAGGTTTGAATAATATTAATTCAAGAATAATTCAATGAAAAAAATAATTATAGAAATACCAAATTTAGATTATATTCAAGACTTTGATATATATGAATCTATAAATAAAGATAATATAAAATTTAACAAATTATTAGAAAAATTGATTAGATAGATCATCTGAATTAATAGTAGGTATAATGATCTACTTATAAAATAATTTATAAGTAGAAATACAATGCGATTTTATTTAGAAATATTTACTCTTTACAAACAAAAGTTTTATTCAAAATTTGCACTATCCTGTTTGTTAATTTATTCGCTGAGATTTCTTGATTTTGGCATAATGTTATGGTTATTAACTAGTATTTCAGATAATCCTGCAAATGTTGGGGTTTTAGTTTTTATAAAATTTATACCACTAATATTTTCTGGGATTATTAGCGGTTACCTCGTGGATAAATTCTCTAGATTAGCCATTATTCGATTGGTTATTATTTTTATGAGCATATATTTGTTTTCTTGGGCTTTTTACATGTATTTTTTTAGCCCAAATCTTATATCAATATATTTATTTAGTTTTTTTTCTGGAATTTTATTAAGTATAGATATAGCATCAAGATCAACCTATATGGCTTCTTTATTAAAGAAAAGTCTCATAAAAAATGGAATACTATCAAATATAATTTTTGTAAATTTAGCATGGTTCATAGGTCCAAATATAGGAATCTTTTTACTAGATTTATTTAAACTTGAAGTTCTTTACCTTTCTCTTTCATCAATAAACCTTTTGGGATTATTTTTACTTTGGAAAATGCCGAATCTAAATATTTTAAAGTCAAAAAAAAAAGTTTATTCTGGAATAAAACCAGCATTAAATTTTGCTTTAAATAAGCCTATAATTTTAGGGACAATTATATTAATTGGAATCGCTAATCTAACTGGATTTACATTTGAGTCGATGGCCCCCTATTTCGCAAAATATGTATTTCAAGCATCTCCCAAAGAATTTTCTTTTATGATTTCTATGCAAGGACTGGGAGCATTATTTGGTGCAATTCTATTATTTCCTTTTCTCCTACATGTTAATCGTCCAGCTTTTTTACTTACAGCTTCTACTATTTTTTTATGCTTAGGATCAATCGTTTTTACTTTTATAAGTACATTATTTATGGGATATTTCACTCTATTTGTTTTAGGAATATGTACATGTGTATTTATGAATATGCATTCTAGAGTAATAATAACTCAAACTCCAAATCCATTGAGAGGAAGAGTTCAAGGCTTATCTCAATTCAGTATAGGTTTATTTCCTATAGGTAGTTTAATCACAGGATACTTAGGTAGTGCCATAGGAGTTACAAATAGCATCAAAATCATCGCTAGTATAGGAATTATATTAGTAGGAATAATCATTTTACTTTTTAAAGAACTAAAAAATTAAATTAAATGATAAAATTTTATTATGAGTAAAGTAGTAGATAAAAAAAAAATATCCCTAATTGGAATGTTATTATTATTTGCAATATTAATAACTGGTTGCAATGATGATATAAAATCAGAATCTAGTAATACAAGGGCTTTTGAATTAGAATCAAATAACCCAGAAACAAGACTGGTAAATTCTAACGAATCAACTTTAGATCAAAATATATTTTGGATAAAAGGATCAGGAGTTGTTAAACAACCTCAAGAAAAAATCGAAATTAATATAGCTATAGAACATAGGGACAAGGATGTTACCAATGCTTCTAATATTGTTAATACTAATATTGAGAAAATTATAAATATAGCTAAAAATCTTGGTATCTCAGAAGATGATATTGAAACGCAGGAATTTTCTATTTCCCCAGTAGAAAGATGGATACAAAAAGAAGATGAATATGGAGAATATGGAGAAAGTCAAATAATAGCTTACAGAGTTTATAATTCTATTTTGATAACTTCAGAAGATATGAGTATTGTTACAAAATTTATTGATTTATCAACTATAGAAGCAGGTAATTCTATAAGGATAAATAAAATAGCATTTAAGGCTAAAGAAATAAAAGATAATAAAATTTTATCTAGAGAAAAAGCTGTAAATGATGCACTAGAAAAAGCAAATTTTTATAAAGAAAAATTGAATATTAAATTAGGCGATATTATTTATTTTGAAGAATTTTCTCCATATAGTAGTCAGTCTGATAATAATATGCCTATGATGATGTCCAGAATGGAAGAAGTGATGCCATCTACTTCTTTATATGCAGGTGAATCAGAAATATTAAGTGAAATATATTTAGGGTTTGAAATTAAGTAAATGAAGAAATTAAGTAAATGAAGAAATTAATATTAATTATTTTTTTAATTTTTGCTGTTTTATCATGCTCTTCAAAAGAAAATGTCTGCTCTTCAAATAATTTACTATGTGAGTTTTTTGAAATATCTTATCCTGTAGATAGCAATATAGGTCTAAATGATGCTCAACTATCAGAGATTGATTTAGATACTTATAAAAAAATCTCAAGTGACTATTTAGATAACTCAAATTCTGAATCTATATTTCATTTATATTCTAATGGAATTTTTATACCAAGATTTTCATACTCAATATTTAATGAATTTGAAGAAGAAGAGCTATGGTTAGGAGTTTCCTTATATCCAGTTGATAAAAAAAATTCTTTCCTAGAAACTTTGGATGTTTTCTATACAAATAATGATATTAAATTTGCGAGTGAATCAATATATGGAACCTGTATCTTAGATGATAATTCTTATCTAGATAGTGTTTCTACTAAAATTTTCAATTGTAATAAAGAAAATATATTTAGTTATGATTATTGGGTTGAACAGGAAAATTATATGTGGAGAATAAAATGTGTTTGGGAAAATGAAAGCTTTTATGTTAGAAATATTAAAAGTGGAATTTATAAAAAAATTAACGCTTCAGATACCTGTAGAAAATCTTTTAAATCTTTCAATCCTAAAATAAACTAATTTATTTTAAAATATTTTTCTACTTCTAATAGCCCATTAATAAATAAGTCGATTTCTTCTTTTGTATTGTAAAGATAAAAGCTTGCTCTTGCTGCAGCAACTATTTCATATGACCTTACTAATGGCATAGCACAATGATGACCCGTTCTTATTGCAATGCCCAATTTATCTAAAATCTCTCCAATATCATGAGGATGAAGAGTATTGTGAGTAAATGAAATCACTCCTCCTCTATCAGATTTGCTTTTTGGTCCGATAATTTTATAATTGTTTAAAGTATTAAACCCATCTAAGGCATAGTTCGTAATTTCTTCTTCATGACTAAATATTTCTTTCATTCCAATTTTAGTTAAGTAATCAATTGCATAACCAGTAGCTATAGCATCTGCAATGTTTGGAGTTCCTGCTTCAAATTTATATGGTAAATCATTCCATTTAGCAGATTCATATGTAACTTCAGAAATCATATCTCCTCCAAAATAAAAAGGAGGCATTTCTTCAAGTAAATTTTCTTTACCAAATAAAATGCCTATACCTGTTGGTCCTAACATTTTATGTGCAGAAAAAGTAAAAAAGTCACAGTCTAAGTCCTTCATACTTACAGGGAAATGAGGAGCACTTTGTGCTCCATCTAAAACCAAAATAGTACCATGTTTTTTAGAAATATTTCTCAACTCAGAAATTGGGTTAATAACCCCTAAAACGTTAGACATATGAGTTATTGCTATAATTTTTGTATTCTTATCAATTATATTTTTTGCTTCTACCAAATCTATTCTTCCATCAAGATTATGATTTAGGTAGCGTAAAGTAGCTCCTGTTTCTAAGCAAAGCTGTTGCCATGGGACTAAGTTAGAATGATGCTCCATTTTTGAAATAACAATATTATCAGTTGATTTGATTAATTTTTTCAATCCAATGGCAACTATATTCAAAGATTCACTTGTATTCCTAGTCCAAATTACTTCTTGGGGTTTGCAGCCTAGAAAAGTTGAAACTTTATTTCTTGCCATTTCATATTTATCAGTAGCTTCAACTGAAAGTGTATGAACTCCTCTATGAACATTTGAGTTATAAGAGGAATAGTAATCAGAAAGACTATCAATTACAGAATTAGGCTTTTGGGAGGTTGCTGCATTATCTAAATAAACTAATCTATTATTATTAATTTTTCTTTGAAGAATAGGAAAATCTTTTCTTATTTCATTAACATCAAATTTTTTTATCATCATTTATTTTTATTAAAAGTTTATTATTTTAATTTTACATTATTATCGATAGAATTTATGTTATTATAAATAACCATGACTAAAAAAATTTTAACAAACATTAATTGTATGTGCAGCTGTTGTATGAAAAGCCACAGGTTTCTTTAATGTGTTGAAAATAGTCTAAAAATAGCATTTTATTGAAACCCCGGAAGGGGTTTTTTTTATGGAAACTTTAATGATAGAAAAAAGTAAAAACATATATTTTTCAACTCAATTTATAATTGGATTCGTATTACTTGTATCAGTTTTTATAATAAGTTATTTGATTTCTTCAAATAGCTACTCTGATGCTGCTATTTGGATTGCTGCATGTGGGTTAGGATTTACTTTGCAAAAATCTAGATTTTGCTTTGCATCAGCTTTTAGAGATTTATTTCTTTTTGGTTCAGGTCAAAATATGAAAGGAGTATTAATTGCAATCGCAATAGCTTCAATTGGTTTTACTGGAATTTTAAGTTGGATTTTACCTAATCCTCTTCCTGGTGAATTTCCTTCTAGCGCGCATGTGCTACCTGTAGGAATTTCTACAATTATTGCTGGTAGTATTTTTGGAATAGGCATGGTAACAGCAGGTGGGTGTGTATCTGGCACTATTTATAGAATCGCAGAAGGATATGTTGCTTCAATGGTTACAATGATAGGAATTTTTATAGGAACAATTATATTAATATTATCTTGGGATTTCTGGTGGGATAAATTAATAAGTAATGAACCAAAAATTTTCCTGCCTTCGAGCTATTCTTTAGGATATGGTTTTAGTTTAGGAATTACTCTTTTTTTATTATTATTAATTTATTTAATAATAACTTTTATAGAAACTAAATCAGGAATAAATGAATTTATAATCACAAAAAAGGCTGCTGTAGGTTCAAAGGGTTTTTACCAAAGAATTAGCCAAAGCTTCTCAGATTTTTTTATAAAAAGCTGGTCTGTAAAAGCTGGAGGTGTCTCTTTAGGATTTATTGCTATTATTTATTTTCTTTTTCACTCTCCACCAGGAGTTACAGGAGAGATAATGAAACAATCAATATCATTATCTGATTTTTTAAATATATCTGATGGTCCAATGAAAGGGATATCATCTTTAAGTGGATGCCTTGGTGCTAGTATAGGAAATGGAATAATTTCACATACTTTTGTCAGTACTATAGGTGTGTTTTTTGGTGCACTAGTTTCTGCTTTACTAGCACATGAATTTAAAATTCGCACACCAAATAATGCTAGAAGATATTTTCAATCTTTAGGAGGTGGAATATTAATGGGCTTTTCAGCAAGCTTAGGTATTGGTTGTACTATTGGTGCATTTTTTTCAGCAGTTTCATCATTATCTCTATCCGGATGGGTTTTCGGTTTAAGTCTATGCATTGGGTCATTTTTTGGTACTAAAATAATTAGGGCGATAGGATGAGAACTATGAATAAAATAAATTTAGTAGGAACTCCTGTAAAAGATCAATTATTAACAATAGAAAAAATCTTAGAAAATGAAGATATAGAAAGTCACATTGAGATAATTACAAATGAAGAGATTGTAATTAAATATATCCCCCCTAAAGCTATGGAAAAAAAAATAAAAATAAAAATAAAAAGCCTAAATAATAATTGGCACATCATACTAGATAAGGAGTGATTATGATAAATAAAGAGATAAAAACATTAGACTTGAGGGGTGATTATGATAAATAAAGAGATAAAAACATTAGACTTGAGGGGTGAAATATGCCCGTATCCCATGTTAAAGACTAATGAAGAATTAGACAAAAATAAAGGATTAAATATCTTAGAAGTCATAACCGATCATTCACCTGCTCTTTCAACTATTCCTCCTCAAGCTTTAAAAAGAGGTTATGAAGTTGAAATACTTGAGGTGAAAAATAGTGAATGGAAAATAATTTTAACAAAATAATAATTAATTAAAAGGAAAGAAAAATGAAAAAAATCATAATAATAACACTAATAGTTGGAGCAATATTTATTGGCTGTAGCTCAGAATCCTCAAGTGATTCTTCTTTTGATACTAAGGGATACGCAAGTACAGATAAGTTAGTATCTGCAGAATGGCTAAATAATAATATAGATAATGTAAAAATAATTGATGTAAGAAAAATAGAAGAATATGAACTAGGTCATATTCCTGGAGCATTAAGATTAACTCCAAATGAAGTTTTTCAAATAGAAAATGAACAAGGAACAAAAGGAATGTTACCTTCAGCTAATCACATATCTACTGCCTTATCTTCAATAGGTATAAATGAAAGTGATACTGTAATATTTTATGATGGTAATAGTAACCTATGGGCTTCAAGAGCTTTATGGGCATTAGAAGTTTATGGACATCAAGATTCAAGGCTATTAGATGGTTCTTGGGCTTTTTGGTCTGAAAGCGACTTTCCTGTAACGACTGATACAGAACCAATAACTAAATCTGACTACAAATTTAATGGTACACCTAATAATAACTTGCTTGCTGATTGGGAAGAAATTTTAGAATCTGTTGATGATCCTTCAAAAATTGTTTGTGACACAAGAAGCCCAGATGAATTTACAGGTAAAGATGTTAGAGCAAATAGAGGCGGACATATTCCTGGTTCTGAAAATGTAAATTGGGTAAATGCAGTTGATGAAAGTGGAAAATTTTTAGATTCAAAAAAATTAGCAACTATTTATGAAAGCAAAGGAATCAAAACAGATAAAGCAGTATATACTCTTTGCCAAACTGCAGTTCGAGCTACGCATACATGGTTTGTTCTTCAAGAATTATTGGGCTATGAAAATGTAAAAGTTTATGATGGTTCTTGGATTGAATGGGGAAACTCTGAACTCCCAATAGAAACAAAATAACAATAATTTTACAATTTATTTATTAGAAATTTTTATAGCGTTTACTATTGCTTTATAAGTTGATCTGACAGATGCAGCATAAAGTTGGTCTATTGAAACTTTTGTTTGTTTCTCAGAAGTGCTTATTCCAAAAAATAAGTCTCCATCACTTGAAGTATGTGAAGGTCGTACAGCCATAGCTAAGCCATCGTTAGCCCCCATTGATAATTTTTTACAATCTAACTTTGAAATTGATGCGTTAGTTGCAACTATTCCAATAGTTGTATTTTCTAATCTTGTTTTTGTAGTTGTAGATTTAAGTAATAAATCAATAGTATCAAGTATTTTTCCTTTTTTATTTGGGCCAGCTAAAATTTCTGAGGTATCTGGATCATAAATAGATCCAAGGGAATTTACTGCAACTAAAGAAGAAACCATAACTCCATCATTAAAAACTATTGTATGAGAGCCTATTCCTCCTTTCATTGCATAATTAATACCGAGTATTTTTCCTACAGTACATCCTGTTCCAACACCAACATTTCCTAATATGAGTTTTTTTGTCGCATTTTTAGCTGCAATATAACCTTCAGTTAATCCAGGCTTTATTTCACTAGAACCAACAGAAAGGTCAAATATAACTGCAGAAGGGACTAATGGTATAGGGTGATAGTTTCCAAATTTCAACCCTATTTTTTCTTCTTCTAAAAACTTAACAACTCCACCTGTAGCATTTAGACCAAAAGCACTGCCTCCTGATAGAAGTATCCCGTTAATACTTTGAGCTGTCGCCATAGGGTCAAGTAATGCTATATCTCTTGTTCCAGGAGCTCCTCCTCGAATATCACAAGAAGCAACAAGGGGATTCTTAGAAATTAATGCTGTACATCCAGTTTTATTATCTAAATCTGTCCAATGTCCAACTAAAATATCTTTAATATCTGTAATCATTTTATTTTTAATGTAAGAATATACATAAAGCATAGCATAAGTTTTTTTAAGGAAAATCATTTGACCTCGATAAAATATTCAGGAATATTTAGTATTCCGGTGACTCCTTTTAATGAGGATAAGTCTATAGACTTTAAGTCTTTAAGAAATTGTATAGAGTTTTTTTTAGATAAAAAAACTGATGGAATTTTATTACCCGTTAACGTTTCGGAAGCTTCCAAGCTTTCTGATTTAGAAAAGAATAAAATACTTGAGGAAACAATTAAGGTAACAGAAAATAAAATTCCAATTATTGCAGGAGTAACAGGAAATTCTGCTGAACATGTAATAGAAAGATCAAATTTTGCAGAACAGCTAGGAATTACCTCTATTATGATGATGCCTCCATTAGGATATACATCAGAAAATGACTTTTATAATTTTTTTGAAAAGATTTCAAAAAAAACAAAAAGTGATATTTGGATACAAAATAATAAGTTACCTGCAGGTCCATCTATACCAACAAAAATACTTATCAAAATAATTAATGAAATTGATAAAGTAGATTTTCTAAAAGAAGAAAGCTCAAACTCTAGCCAAATGCATACTATTATTAATGAAAATTGTAGCAAAAGTTTAAAATCTATTATGGGTGGAGCAGGCGGAAGATTCATTATAGATGAATATAAAAGAGGTTCTAAAGGGATAATGCCTTCAGGTCATATGCTCGAAGCTCATAGATTATTATGGGATAAATTAATTTTATCGTCAAAAGAAAAAGTGAATCCTGAAGCAATTGATATTTGGAATAAGATGCTTGAAGCCCTAAATTTTGAATTTTTATACAGTGTAAGTGCCTACAAATATTTTTTCTGGAAAAGAGGGATAATTAGAACAAATATTTCCAGAGATCCAATTAGATCTTTAGATGATTTTGACATGATTGAGGCAGACAGAATTTTAGATCGATTGGAACATAATTTTTTCTAATTTTTTATCCCTTTTTTCTCTATTAAATCGTAAATTTCTTTATCGTTCACTCCAATACCGTATAAGGTTGAGCTTATTATATTTCCTTGTTTATATTTCCATGTAGAATTATTATTTTCAATAAATTGGTTTGCTAATCCTTCTTGAAATTCTTGTAGGAATGTCTGACTATACGATGCTGCACAAGATAAAGTAGCCGCTTGAAAAACAGATAATCCGTTGCCCATATGAATGGTAATAGGGATAGCATATTTATCACATTCTTTTTTCATATCAACAAAGCCTGTTATTCCAGTTCTACCGATATCTGGTTGAAAAATGTCTAATGCTTTGTTTTTCAACCATTCTAAAATTTGTATTTTAGATCTAAAATGCTCCCCTATAGCAATCTTAGTACCTTTTTCTTGTACTAAATCAATATGCCCTTTCAAGTCTTCTGGTTGTAACGGACATTCTAAAAATTTAACTTCTAGCTCTTCTAAAATTAACTTTAAATTCTTTGCCGTTTCATAATCACATGACCAAAGCATATCTACCATAAAATCTTTTATGTTATATGCAGATTTCTTTAATTCCTTGATTTCATTAATACATTCTGATATTTCACCATTCAAAAAAATCTTTACCCCCTGAAGACCATCGTCCATCATGGAAATTAATTTTTCTTTCCTTTTCTTTAATGAACTTTGCCTTAATCCTGATAAATATACTGGAAATATATTTTGTGGAGTAAAATTAATTTTCTCAAAAACTCTAAATTTATCTCTTTTTCCTATCGCATCCCAAATGGCAATATCTATAGCCGCAATAACATCTTGCCAATATCCTGCAAAGTAACCTCTTCCACTTTGCAATTTATAAATAAACGAAGAAACTTCTTGTATATTTGTAAATTCTTTATCTGTGACTATTTCAGATACAACTTTGTTTACTAATAAAGTAACAACTTCAGGAGCAATAGGAGTATTTGGTTCACCCCATCCTATAGTTCCATCATCAAGTTCAATCCTAATATTACACTTTCTACATTATTTGCATAAACAGTTTGCCAACCTTTTTTCATTACAAATCTAGCTGTCTGTAGAGAATTTTGATCATTTTTATAGTTTTCCCAATAAGAAGAGCTTCCTCCTAAGCTTATAGAAAATGCACTTATATTTTTTATCTTAAATGAATTCATTGGTTTTTTTATTTATAATAAATCTTTTCTGAAATTATATAT
>Ga0115000_10000054_pt1 | contig 94224 bp, 91 predicted proteins | sample ArcticOcean_MG_C_6_FD_89690 | JGI IMG/M metagenome (GOLD analysis project Ga0115000, IMG submission 89690) | Marine microbial communities from western Arctic Ocean - ArcticOcean_MG_CB8_128 | ecosystem: Environmental > Aquatic > Marine > Oceanic | place: Arctic Ocean: Canada Basin | collected... | reverse complement strand
TGGAAACTACCCAGGTTCCAGGTCATCGCCCCACGCTAGTGCGCCGTCGTGTTGTGACGGGTGGACCTGAGTCCGATGAGCACCATCACTTAGCTCAAAGGTGCCCAGTCGTGCGCTCGAACCACTGACCTCGTTGCACGATTTGCCTGGTCTGCCTCAGGCTCTCTAGCCCTATGCTCAAGGCGCTGAAATCCATCCCGGTCCGCTTAACCAAAGTGTTGAGATCGACGGATTGCCAGCAGAAACTGTCGAGGATGCGCTGATGTGATTTATCGGCAACAGTGATTGGTGTTGGTCGTGTTGCTTCCGATATCGGACATAGACCCAGCATCGCCACGATGTCGCCAGCCGATGCCGCCGGGGCGCAGCCATCCGCTAGGAGCTGATTAGTGCCAACCGAAGCTGGACTACGAATAGGCCCGGGAACCGCCATTACCGTGCGATCTCTTGCCGCGGCCTCGGCAACCGTGTGCATTGAGCCGCCTTCTTCTCCGGATTCGACGACGACCACAACATCGGCCAGTCCAGCCAATATCCGATTGCGGGCCGGGAAATGCCACCGCAGTGGTGCGGAGCCCAGCGGGTACTCGCTCACCACAGCACCAGCTTGGGCCACTGATGTCCATAGGGCTCGATTGCGGCTTGGATAAATGCGATTGAGGCCACTGCCAACAACCGCGACCGGAGGTGCCAGGTTTGCGGCTAAGGCACCCGCATGAGCCGCAGCATCAATACCCAGAGCTAAACCCGAGAGCACGCAAATACCCGTTGCGGCAAGGTCCCGACCAAACTCGTACGCCACATCGGCTCCGTATTGTGTGCAATTCCGGGTGCCAATGATGGCGACCGTCGGCAGGCGCAAAGCTCCTAGATCACCTCTGACAAAGAGCACATCGGGAGGTTCCGGGTCGCCGATCAGGCGAGCTGGAAACCCAACCGATTCAGTCAACAGGACCGAAATGCCATGGCTAGTGTGCTGTTGCCATAGGGCCTTCACATCGGTAGATCGAGCCTTGACCCGCCACCGCTGCCGAAGCGTCGCCGACGTTTTCAGCGGTTCATCAGAGACAATCGCGGCCCAGGCCTCGGCCGGGGTCCGTCCTGCCAACACGACCCGCATTTTGGCGGGGCCCATGGAGTCCAGCTGTAACAGCGCCGCTACCCATGCCTCAGCCGGAAGTAGCCCGTCATCGAACATGATCGACCTCACGGTTCACCGCTACGGGGTCGGCTCGGAGCTGCAACGCTTGCGCAAGATGGCCGGGAGTAACAATGTCAACTTCTTCTAGATCGGCAATTGTCCGGGCCACGCACCGCACCCGATGCATCCCACGGGCGCTCAGACGGCCGGCAGAAATTGCAACCTCCAGCAAGGTCACCGAGTCGACGCAAAGCGGGTCAGTTTCGTCTAACTGCTTCGCGGACAGTTCGGCGTTGCATCGCACTCCTCGGCCATGGGCTGTGCTGCGAACGCGACCCACACGATCGGCTACCTCCGCTGAGGACTCCCCGCCGCGACCACCGAACAGATCTTCACCACTAGGGCGTTGAACGTGAACACGGAGATCCAGGCGATCCAACAAGGGACCCGACAGCCGTCGGGCATATCGGAACCGCGATGCACTGCTACAAAAACACCCGCCCGGACGTCCGAGATCCCCACAAGGACAAGGGTTTGTTGCGGCGACCAGAAGGAAGCGCGCCGGAAACTCGGCCGAACCGCTTGCCCGGCTCACACGGACCAAACCCTCCTCGAGGGGCTGACGAAGTCCGTCCAAAACTGCCGGGCTGAATTCACCCATTTCGTCCAAAAATAGAACTCCTCCGTGAGCTGCACTCACCTCGCCCGGACGTAGTACCGAAGAGCCGCCTCCGATGAGGGCAACAGCCGACGCCCCGTGATGGGGCGCACGAAATGGAGGCCGGGCTATAAGTCCGCCAGCTGGTAAACCCAGCCCAGCGGCAGAGTGAATACGGGTTACCTCAATGGCCGTCTCGACGTCGAGCGAGGGAAGTAGTCCAGACAACCTTTTGGCCAACATGGTTTTCCCGGCCCCTGGCGGACCAATAAATAAAAGGTGGTGCCCACCGGCCGCGGCAATTTCGAGTGCATGCCGAGCTACATGTTGGCCCCGCACATCGGCGAGATCAGGTTCGGTGACCCGGACAGGCTCCTCGATGGCCTCGGGGGCGGGAGACCACTCCCCCTCACCTTGGAGCACGTCAACGAGATCCCGCAGGTTAGACACTGAGCGAATCGTTCGGTCTTGGATGAGACTAGCTTCGGCCGCATTGGCGTTGGGCACCACAATCTCGGAGGTATGCACAGCATCGGCAAGAGGCAATGTGCCTGGTACGGGCCGAATAGTGCCGTCGAGTCCGAGTTCGCCGACGAACCCCATGTTCTCGACTGAACCGGCATCAATATCGCCCTCGGCCACAAGAACACCAATAGCTATGGCCAAATCGAGACCAGCACCCTCCTTTCGCACGCCTGAGGGCGCCAGATTTACCGTGACCCGTCGGAGGGGCCAAGCCAGACCGCTACTAAGGACCGCGGCGCGGACCCGGTCGCGCGCTTCGCGACACGAGACGTCGGGGAGACCAACCACGGTAAACCCAGGCAGACCATTGGATATGTGAACTTCTACGGCGACAGGATGACCAACCACACCAACGAGCGTGGCGGCTGAAATACGGGCGAGCATGAGCCGACCTCCAAAACAAATTGCGTTAGAGGGCGGATCGATGATCCACAAGACAGGTTCGTTCGTCCACGAGCCGAGACTGAAACTGTACGCACCTGGTGTGACATTCTCGGATTAGAAAGAAGATAAACGACCGTGGCAATCGCTCTCCGGTGTTGGTCCTGCCCCGAGTGGCTGTGCCTAGCCCGCCATCAGCAGTAGCGACTCAGCGTCTAAAGCACCTCGCGGGTGTAACGCACAACTGCTTCCAACTCCGCATCGGTAAGAATGCTGCCAAATGCGGGCATCATTCCTTTGCCGTTGGAAACGAACTCGATCTGACTGGCCTGAGTCGGATAGGCCAACAAAACGTTGCCCTCGTTCAGTTGCTTACCTCGACCACCTTGCCCCTCGGACCCGTGGCACTGCACACACTTCGATTCATATACCGAACGACCCTCAACCAACACTTGGTCCACCGATCCATCGGCGAGCGCTGAGACATTTGGTGGCGGCCCAGCGCACGCACCTACCGTCAATGCTGCGGCGAAGAAAAAAGTTAGTCTCCTCATGACCCCGAAAATTTTGCGTCGCGCTTCTCGAGCCAGGCCAAGCCTGCTTCACGCACGTCGTCGGTGGTGAAATTTAGCGCCTGGGACCGAGCCTCCGCGGTAAGTGCCCCCGCAAAAGATGCATCCAGTCCGTCGTTGAGCATGCGCTTGGTCGACGCCAGCGCAATCGGCGGCCCACTAGCAAGCCGTGTGGCCCATTGGTCGACAAACGAATCCAGTTCAGCGGCAGGAACAATGCGATTTACCAGTCCTAGCTCAGCTACTTCGTCTGCGGACAAGACATCGGCGAACAATGCCAACTCCTTGGCTTTGTGGAGTCCGATCAAACGAGGCAACAACCAGGTCCCGCCGAAGTCAACAGAGAGCGCCCGCCGCGCAAAGATTTCGCTAAACCTGGATCGGTCGCTTGCCACAACTAGATCGCAACCCAACGCCAAGTTCATTCCCGCACCAGCGGCAATTCCATCGACCTTCGCAATAGTGGGTTTGGAGAGATTGTGTAGTGCCAGTGCTGCATCGTTCACCGGAATCATGCGGGCCATCCCGCTGACTTGTTGACGCTCGCCGGTCTGGCCAACATCGGCACCCGAGCAAAATTCGCCGTTGGCACCAGTAATAATTAACACGCGCACCTGCGGATTGGACTCGACGGCGGCAAATGCTTCCGTAAGGCCTACCCACATTTCGTTGGTGATGGCATTCTTTGTTTTGGGACGATTGAGCGTCAATGTTGCAATTGCCTCGTCGACGCCAAGCTGAAGATCTTCCATACGTGGCAGACTACTAAATCTATGGGACTAGACCCCACCCGAAAGCACCGCCGTACACCATTCGACTACTGGTATGTAGGCATCGGTGTGCTCATGTTTCTGGCGTTACTGATCTGGGCTGCGTTCGGCTGAGTCATGACTGACTTTTGGCACGAAGACAACGTCGAGACACGATTTATCCAGCCCTATCAGGCCACCAAGACCTACATTTGTCCGGGTTGCAATCGTGACATTCCCAAGGGCATGGGCCATATGGTTGCCGTGCCGTACGAAGCCGCCGACCTTCGCCGTCATTGGCATCGGGGTTGCTGGGTCAACCGCAAAACTCGCCGACCGCGCCGCTGAGCAGCATTCCCGTCGGGTTCGATTCCTCACCACCGTTCTTCTCGAACATGTAGATCTGTCGATCCACCTTGCGGCTGGTCTAGCCTTCGGTGCCGTCGGCAAGCGGCCAACCGTTAGCAACACAGGCACCAGTACTTTTGGTTTGCTGCATCATTACCGGTGCAGCTGCCCCGGCGTTTAGACACGCGACGTGCTCGTGACGCAGAATGTGACCAATTTCGTGGTTCACCAAGTAGATGCGGTATTCCTCGATTGAATCGAAGTCGCTGGCTCCATTGCGCCACCGTTCCACATTCCACACCGATCGTAACTGTTCGACGGCGCAAGAATATATACCCAAGGTGTTCCACGGCAAACAAAGTTTGTCGGTCGTTGATGGCGACGCCAAGATGATTCGGAAATCGCCGTCGGCGGCTACCTGCTGCCATGCGACTTCGCCGGAACCAACCCAACTTCGTTCGTCAAACAAAATTCGTTCGAACTCGTCGACGAAACAGTCGTGATCGATGGCGAGGCCGGCCTCGATCTCTACGGTGAAGGTCTTGATTGCGCCGGATCCGATTACTTCGGTTGTGGCTTGGATCAGGGTCAGCTCCCCCGTTGGAGCGTCGACTTCGCCCGTGGCACAGTCAGTTCCGCCGAGCGGAGTTGGAACCTTGGTCGGTACCGGAACCGGCGTCGCGGTGGGGACGTCTGTCGCCGTCGGATTTGGCATTGGCGTGGGCACGGTCGAAGGCGATGTCGTTTGCCCGGCCGTGACCTGGGCATTGGCGTCGGAGTTTTGAACAGCCAGATCGCCGGCACTTAACTCTTCACTTGTTTCGGAACCAAAAAAGAAAAGCGTGGCCACAAATATGGTTGGGGCCAAAATTACCACCGCCCAGGGCGGAATTCGATTCTTCACGGCGCAACCGTAGTGGACGTAGGAGTATCCCCCGCTCAGTTGCCGGTGAAGTTCGCGGCCCGCTTCTCGACGAATGCGGCAATCCCCTCGACACCGTCAGATCGCCTCATCGCCGCGGTGATGTGGGTTCCCTCAAATTCGCCCGCCGCTTCAAGCTCGGAATCGATGCCGTTGTAGATTACGCGCTTTGCCATCCCTGTTGCCCAAGCTGGTCCGTCGGCAAGCTGTTGGGCTAACGCCGCTGTCGCTGAGTCGACGATTTCGTCTTCGACAACCCGGTTGACGAGGCCCCACTGCTCGGCTTCGTCTGCGGTGAGCATCCGATTCGTAAGCGTGAGATCGAGCATGCGACGGAGCCCTATGTGGCGTGCAATAAAGTAGCTTGAGGTGCCGTCGGGCGTGAGGCCGGCCTTGGTGTAGGCCATCATGTATTTGGTGGACTTGCCACTGATGACCAGATCGAACGCGCCCACCATCGATAGTCCGGCCCCTCCTGCGGTGCCGCGTATCCCGGCAACAAATGGCTTGGCAATTCGGTTCATTTTGTTGAGGGCAGAGTGCAAATCCACAATCATCCGGGCCGTGGCATTGGGCAAATTGTCACCTTGCCCGCTGAAGAAGCCAAGGTCTCCTCCGGCACAGAACACTTTTCCTGCCGCGGTGACTGATACGGCTTTGACCTGATCGTCGAACTCGATGGTGACCATGACCTGCAAGAGTTCTTGGGCAAATGCGGGATTAACGACCGGGACGCCGACCGGTGGATCGAACCGCACATGGGCTACACCGGCCTCAACACGGTAGGTCATTGTTTCAAGTTCCATAGCAAGCACAACCTTCGTTCGGTGACTGGTGCGACCCTAATCCACTACCGGAAGCCAGAGCCAATACCAGTGGCTTTAGGTCCCACCCACGTACCTAGCTCGTTGTTCAGAACGCGGACGGTGCCACGATGACCTCGCCCCCGATCACACCTGCTACATCGAAGCGCACCGTCCTGCCGCCGCCCGGGTGGTGGGCCATCCACACAGCAGCCAGTTGACGGACCTTGCGTGCCTTCATTGGAGTGACTGCTTCGACGGGGTGACCGTACCGTTGCGAAGATCGGGTCTTGACCTCGCAAAATATCAATTCTCCTGGTCGCTCTAAAATAAGGTCAACCTCTCCATTGCGGCAACGCCAGTTGCGATCCACGATTCGGTATCCGGCGTTTATATACCATCGCGCCGCTAAGTCTTCGCCGTCGGCTCCCAGTTGTAGCTGTCTCGTCGTCATAGCAATGAACGTAACGAGGGGGTAGGACACCGAAGTATCCAAAACCAACGAAAGTGGGGGCGGCGGCACCCATTACAGTGATGCGCATGCAACTAATTCGCGGCACGGTCGTGACAATGAACGCCACTCGAGAAATCATCGATGACGGGGCCGTGGCCGTCGATGGCGCGACGATTTCCGCCGTTGGCCGTCGGTCCGATCTCATCGCGAAATATCCTGACGCGTCGATCTCCGGTAACGCCACCGACCTAGTGCTGCCGGGCTACATCAATGGTCACCAGCACCTCACCGGCGACCGCCTGAATCAATCGTCGATCCCCGATAACATCGTGGCAGACGAGGCGATCTTCAAGTGGTCTGTCCCGATTCACGAACAGCACACCGGCGACGACGATGAGCTGTCGGCGACGTTTACCTTGGCGGAGTCGCTTAGCAACGGCATCACAACCACCTTTGAAGCCGGCACTGTGGCGCATCCCGAACGTATTGCCATGGCCGCGCGCACGCTCGGGGCGCGGCTGACCATTGGCACGTGGGGCTGGGACGTTGAGGGCGGCCCGTTTGCGGGCACAGTCGATGAGGTGCTCGACCGTCAGCGTCAGATGCTGACCCTCGCAGACCCGGCCGATGACGAGCGCTCATTGGTATCGGCGTGGGTGAGTCTCGTCGGCCATGATCTGATGTCCGATGAGCTCGTCGTCGGCGCATCAGAGTTGGCCCGCGAAAAAGGTGTCGGGATGACCTTCCACCTCTCCCCTTCCACCGGCGACGCGGTCAGCTACCTCGATCGGACCGGATCCCGACCGCTGGTCCACCTCGATTCACTCGGTGCGCTCGGCCCGCACATCACCATTGCTCATGGAGTACACCTAGACGACGCCGAACTCGAAGTCGCGCTTCGCACGCGGGTTGCGGTGGTCTCGTGTCCGTGGGCCTACCTTCGACTTGGGCAAGGCATCACCAGCGAGTTTCGCCATATCGATCTTTGGCGACAGGGCGGGCGTCTCGCCCTTGGATGCGATGCCGAGAACGCTGGCGACCTAGTCGACGGAATACGCACGGCGGCACTCTTCGCTGGACTAGCGAAGGACACGCTCGTCGACCCCACAGTGTTCGGCGCCCACGATGCGCTCGAGCTGCTCACAATCAAGGGAGCCCAGGCCCTCGGTATCGACGATTTGGTCGGTTCCCTTGAAGTCGGCAAGCAGGCCGATGTCGTTGTCCACGACCGCACCAACCTCGAGTGGATTCCAAACAGCCCCGATCCGGTACTTCAGCTGATCTGGGGTTCTGACGGTCGGTCGGTTCGTGATGTGTTTGTCGCTGGACGTCAGGTCGTCGCTGACACAGTCCTGCTCGGAGCCGACATGCAAGCCCTCGCCCATGAGGCGACAGCAGCGGGTCAGTCGCTACGAACTCGCGCTGGATTACCCCAAACTTCGCGCTGGCCAATCGTCGGTTCCTGAGATCACAGCACCGGGTACTTCGATTTGTCCGGAAGTCCAGATCGCACGGTGATGGCCTCGCCAGCTTGCTGAGCATCAGCCCACAGCTTGTCTTCATCCACCGTGAGCATGCGGCCGGCTTCGACAACCTTGCGGCCATCGACGACCACAGTGTGCACGCCACGACCGTCGGCCGACCAAACGAGCTGGTTCATAACGTTGAGCAGTGGACGCCATTCGGGGCGATCGGTGTCGTGCATGACAACGTCGGCCTTCTTACCGACTTCGAGCGAACCGATCTGGTCGGACATGCCCATGGACTTGGCGCCGCCGATTGTCGCCATCTCATAGGCCATCTCGGCGGGGAACATCTGTGGGTCTTGCCGGGCGTCCTTGAAGAGGCCCGCCACTAGGTATGTCGCGCGCATCATGTCGGAATAGTTCGACGCGTTGTTGCCGTCGGTACCGATGCTCACGTTGATGCCTTGCTGCATCATCTCGGGCATCTTGCCCACCTGGGTCACGCCGTAGCTGACCTTCAGAGCCGTGGTCGGGCAATGCGCAACCGACACTCCTGCCTTGGTCATCACGCCGAGTTCCTGGTCGTCCACATGCACGCAATGCGTGATCGTGACGTCGTCTTGCAGGATGCCCAATTCGTCGAGGTGAATCATGGGCCGTTGCCCGAAGGACTCGATGAAGCCATCGGGGTCGAGCATGGCAGGAGACATATGGAAGCTCATCCCTGTGCCGTGATCGTCGGCCAACGATCGCGCTGCTCTCCAGAGCGGATCTGATGCGGTTGTGTGCCCAACAAGGATCGATGATGCCGCGATCCGACCGCCGGCGACCGACTTGAACTCGGTGAGTTGCCGTTCGAGGTTACCGATCGCATCGTCGGTGTTCTGCTTGTACACATCGGGCTCGGGAGGAAGGTCCCAGATCCACTTGCCGACCTTGCCCCTGATCCCAACATCGACGAGCGTTTCGATGACCTCGTCGAGGAATCGGATTGTTCCCGCCTCCAGAAACGTGGTCGTGCCGGACTTCAACATCTCGACCGCCGCGAGTTTGGCGGACAGCCGCTCGTCGGCGGCCGTGTGCACTGCGTACAACGGGCACAACCACATGAAGACATTCTCGACGAAGGGCGTGTCGTCGGGGACGTAGCCACGCGTGAGCGGTTCGCCCGTGATGTGGATATGAGTGTTCACCATTCCCGGGGTGATGACGAAGCGATCGCCACCTATGGTCTCGGCTGCGGTGTAGGTCGCCTCGAGTTCGCTGGTCTTACCGACCGCAACGATCTTGTTTCCACGAATGGCCACGGCTCCATCGTGAATGATGTCGCGAGTTTGGTTCATCGTGACGACGTACCAGCCCTTGATCAACAGATCGATATTCTCGGTCACGTTTCCCCCTAATTGATATGGTAAGACCATCAGTCCAATGCAAAGGATAGGCCATCGATGAACAACTCGCCTCTTGATTCTTGTTGGTACGCCGTTGCGACAGTGGACGAGGTCGGCGCCGACCCGTTGGCGGTCGAGATCCTTTCGGTTCCGTATGTCATCTGGCGTGGGCCCGAGGGACTGATCGCGGCGCGAGACCGCTGTCCGCACCGAGAAGCGAAACTCTCAAATGGCACGATGCAGGATGGTTGTCTGCGATGCCCGTACCACGGTTGGGTGTTCGGCGACGAGGGACGCTGCGTCGAGATTCCGTCGTCGGGACCAGAAGCAGCAATCGCTCCGGCGGCTCACCTCAATACGTTGAGCGTCGAGGAGTGCTATGGCTTAGTGTGGTTCTGTCCTGGCGAACCAGCGAGGCCCATCCCCCACCTCGGTGTCGACGACGACCCTTCCTTCACCCGTCTCAACACCGGAGTGCAGGTTTGGGACTGTTCGGTGACTCGCATGATCGACAACATGCTCGATGTTGCCCATTTCCCCTATACGCATGTGGGCACCTTCGGCCGCGAGCAGGAAGCCGTGGTACCAGCGTTCACCATCGTCCAACTCGACGACACCTTCACCGGGTATGAGTACTCGATCGTGATCGACAACGTGGGCGATACCAAGCTGATGTCGGGCGGCGGCGCTGACGTCCTCGGCCTCGACATGTCCACCGGCTTTGCCCTCCCCTTTTCGGTTCGCAGCACCATGACCTACGAAAACGGCATCGAGCAGACCCTGTTCATGACGGCAGCCCCAATCAGCGCCGAGCGCAGCTATTACACGTTCGTTCTATGGCGCAACGATGACGTGTCAGAATCGGGTCAAGCCATTGTCGACTTCGAGCTCGACGTAACCTTCGAAGATAAGACGATGCTTGAGAACTTATCCGGCGAGCTAGCACTCAACCGGGGCGGGCTCGCTGATGTCGCCGCCGACCGAGCATCGGTCGCATGGCGCCGCCAGTACCAAGCATTGCTAGCTGGGGAGTCCGTTTAACGTTCTACGCGCCGACGCTCGATGGCATGTCATGACGATTGCATTGGGAGAGACGCAAGCCATCCAGCATCAATCCGGTTGGTAAGACCATCAGACCATGATAGTTTCTCGTGTCAACGCCGTTCAAAGGAAGTACCCAAAAAATGTCTTACCCAAATGTTCTCGTCTTCGTCGACTTTCCGAGTGACGATGTCAACGCCGCCCGAGCGTTCTACGCCGAGGTGTTCAACTGGGAGGTCGAAGAACGAATCACCGACATCTACGCCCGGATCGTGCCCGGGCAGAACATGTTGCTCGAGGATGGCTCGCAGAGCACCATAGGCAACCTGCACATGGGCATCTCGAACGCAGCTGACACTCGCCCTCGCCCGCCTCAGGCGCCCCAAGAACCAACCAACCTCAACCCTGGTGGACGTGGCGCCCGCGCGTGGATTCTCGTGAGCGATGACGACTCATTCGAACGCATCCTCGAGGCTGCCGTACGCCTGGGCGGAACCGAGTTGTGGCGCGACCACTTCTGGACCGAATTCGGTGGAGCCAACGCGTCGTTCGTCGACCCGTGGGGAACCCAGATCATGCTGTGGTCACACCTCGATGGCGCCGAAACCGACGACGATACTCACGAAGTTGTGGGCGAGTTCACTGTTCCCAAGGGCTGGACAGTCGAGTAATACCCTTGCCAGCGCCCGGGTAAAGAGCGCTATCGAGACCCCGATCAGGATCGCTCTACGGTCCCGTCGGCGGCCTCATAGCGCTCCACGAGCCAGGTGTTGAAATGGGCAAGCACTCGCTCTTGCCATGAGTAGCGGCCGCGCGGCGCATACCTTGATTGCATGCCCATCTGTGTCGCCACGTTTGTTGGCATGTCCTGGCGATTGAAGTTGGACACTCCCGCAATCGCTTCTTCGAGCGTGGCGTCAAAATCGGGCATTTCAACTGTGGACTCAGGAAAGATGTAGGCCATGCTCAGGGTATGCGTCGTCGGGCCCGTTGGATCGACGTAAAACCAGAAGGCGGAGTCTGACTGGAAGCCCATCAGCAACGATGGCGTCACTAGGGCAAAGACCACTTGTTGGCGGTCTTCTGATTCGAGTCCTGGCATCGGCGGAAAGAGCGCCTTAAACGATGGGTTGAAGCCACCATCTGCTTCGACAGTCCCCGTTGTGCCAAACATGGCTACATCGCCGGGTTCATAGTCCTCGTACCAAGCATTGGACGATGGTGCGAAGTCATGGATTCCGTGATGCAACCGACTGTTGTGGTACATCTCCATGAAGTTCTCGACCATGATTTTCCAGTTGAACGGAACATCGGGAATCGTCACCGGATCGACGGTGATGAGCGATTGCACGTCGTAGTTGGCCAGAGCCGCATCAAGTTTGGTCAGGCGAGGAGCCAGCGGCGCTGCTTCTGAATCGAAGTTGGTGAAGATAAAGCCTTGCCATACCTCGACGGCGAGTCCCGGAAGTGAGATCTCGCCCATGTCGAACCCGGTGGTCTTGCTCATTTCGGGCGCGCCGATGAGCTGACCTTCGAGATCGTAGACCCAGTAGTGGTACGGGCATCTGAACGTTCGCCCAGAACCCGATTGCAGGTCAGGCGGGTCCAGCATGTCGGCATCGGTTCGATCAGTATTTGCGGTGATGCACATCGCACGGTGCTGACACACGGCCGACATTACGTGGATCGACTCGTCCTTCGCACGTACGACAATTAGAGGCTCGCCGGCGCGGGTGACGGACAGGTAGTCGCCGACGTCGGGAATCTGCTCCTGGCGCCCCACGCAAAGCCACTCCCCTCCGAAGACAGCCTCCATCTCAAATCGATGAAATTCCGGGTCGGAATACACATCAGGTGGCAGGCCGATAGATGTGGCGAATGTGCCACGGGAGCGGCGCAAGCTAGCCAGCGAAATTGGACTCTCATTCATCTTCGTACCTCAACAGAGTTCGAGGCTTCGTACCGACGAAGCTTTGCTGAAAGCCGATCGGTTCGATAAGTCGCAGACCGGCGAACCCTGCCGCGGTCAGCCACTCGGAAAATTCTTGGTGGGTGAAGGTAAAGCCCTTCTCGGTACTCGCCATCATCGTCGCTCCCATGATGACCGCGTGCGGGTTGAACTTGCGCTCGATGTCGGTGAAATAGTCGGCGAGGACGACCCGTCCTTCCGGTTTCAGCGCCGCGTAGGCCCGCTCGATCAGGTGACGGGCACCATCTGCACCTTCGGTCCGACAAACGTGACCCAGAAACACGAGGTCATAGGCGTTGTCTTCGAGGTCGATGGTGTGAAAGTCGCCGGTTAGAAACGTGCACCGGTCGTCAACTTCGTGTTCGGATGCCTTCTGGGTGGCAACATCGATAACACCGTCGATGTCATTGATGTCGGCTGTCGCGTCCGGGCATTCGTTGAGCACCGCTATGGCCCACGGCGCTCCACCGGCGCCGAGGTCGAGAATTCGTGGCTTCTTCAAGGCCGAATAACGAAGCTTAGGTCGGCTCGGGTAGCGCAGCGAAACATCGTGGTAAACGTGCCCTCGACTAGCGGTATGTAGAACGCCGCTGGGTCATCCTCGATTGGCGTCGCTGGTCGTCCGTTGCGCACGGTGTCGGCCAAGCGCGTCCAATTCTCGTGGGGACCCGGGGCCACCGCAATAAGGTCGGCCATCGTTGCGGGACCATTGGACACGAGGTAGCGCTTGGCTGCATCGTTGAGCTCGTAGGTGCCGGTGAACTGGTCGAGCAGTTGCAACGCGACAACGCTGTCGAGCAATGAGCGAGTGTGATCGACGGGTGCGCCGATCGCTTCAGCAATTACTTCGATATGCGAAGGCCCGAGTCGTTGCATTATGTCGAACACATCGAGTTCGAGCGCGGCGAGCAATATGTAGTAGCGAGCAAGCCCCTCGATAGCGCCCCACACCGGAGCCGATGTCGGTGGCTTGTAATCGGTCCACGGACGACCCTTGTGGGCCATCGTATGGGTCTTCTTGAGTTCGGGGTATGGAGCGTCGCGTGGCTCGGACATAGCGTTATGGCTTCAGGACGATTTTGCCAAAGAAGTCGCTCGCCAACATCTTGTTCTGTGCCTCGCCCGCATCTTCGAGCGCGAACACGGAGTCGATGACAACTTCGAAGTCGCCCGAACAGAAGGTGTCCCACACCGGGCCGAACTCCTCGGGGCGATAGGGGTCTGACCCCATAATCTTGATGCCGGAGTGGAACAGGTAACCAAGCGAAGGAATCGTTGCTTCATCGCCCGATGAGTTGCCGCAGTTGACCAGCCGACCGTGCACACCAAGGCCAAACAGCGATGCCCCGAACAATGCCGTACCAACATGGTCAAACACCATGTTCACGCCGGCACCTTCGGTGTGCTCCCGTGCAAATCCAGCAACATCGCCGGTGCGGTTGTTAAGGACATGGTCGGCACCAAGCGCGAGTGCTCGCTCGCACTTCTCGTCGGTGCCAGCAGTGGCGAGGACCGTGGCACCCGCGTGCTTCGCCATCTGAATTCCGGCGGTCGATAGCCCAGAACCAGCTGCGTGGATCATCACGGTCTCGCCCGCGGCCAGCTCACCAACATCGAAAAGCGCGTGGGCAGCGGTGAGATAGCAGGTAGGAAACGTTGCAGCCGTCGTCAACGACATATCGTCGGGCACCGCATAAACGTGTGATGCTGGCACGAGACATTTCTCGGCGTACCCGCCGTCGACGGTTCCCCCGATGACTCCGAGGTCGCCGTAGAGGTCGCCACGGCCGGCAAGTTTGGAATCGTCGGCAACGCCGGCGAGCGACGGGTCGACCACAACTCGATCGCCAACCGAGACGCCGGTGACGTTGTCGCCAACGGCGGAGACCGTTCCAGCAACATCCATCCCCGCAACATGGGGGTACACGAAACCAGGCATCTGGAACCACCCGTTTCGCTGCACGACATCGAGTCGGTTCAGCGACGTGGCGGCAACATCAACGATGACATCGCCAGCCCCTGGCTCAGGATCGGCCACATCTGCGTACTGGAGAACCTCGGGTCCACCGGCCTCGGTATAAAACATTGCCTTCATGGGTTACCCCCGTCGTCGGGCTTCCACCGAGAGTCCTGGAGAGACCCAACCGGTGTCAGCGGGATTGATTGTGTGGCCCGCAGGAACCACCTGATCGATTGCGTCGAGCGCCGAGTTGATGATGCGCTCACATTCGGGCCGGTCGGTGTTTCCCCACGCACCCAACACCATGGCGCCTAGGCCAAAACGGCTGACCTGCATTCCGGTGCGACCTAGCGGGCGATTTTCCATAGGTTATTTCAGCCCTCTGACGAACGGTTGAGCGAGAGCAGCCGGCGGCCTTACTCGATGAGCGAAGATCGCCATCCCGAGCAAGGTGACGATGAACGGCAAAGACTGCAGCAGTTCAGTATTTACCTCGTAGCCCACACCCTGCACCGAGAGCCTGAACGAGAGTGCTCCTGCGAACACGATGCAGCCGGCAATCGTGCCTCGAAGCGTCCAACCGCCGAAGATAACTGCGGCGATTGCAATGAACCCTCGGCCACCGACAACGGAATCTTCGAAAACCCCGATCTGCCCAAAGATTAGGAACCATCCACCGAGTCCGGAGGTAAAACCGGCGTAGTAGATACTTTGGCGTCGCCGCTTGTTGACATCGATTCCAGAGACGTCGGCCGACTGCGGATTCTCGCCGACCGATCGAACCTCTAGACCCCAGCGGGTGCGAAAGACAATCCACCAGGTGACCGGTAGAAGGATGTACAAGACATAGAACGGCCACCGTTGCCCAAAGAGTGCTTCGCCAATCAACGGGATGTCTTTCAGCAGCGGAATGCTCCACTTCGCGGCATGTTTCGTCACCGGTTCAAGTTCGTTGTCCAGAAAGGCCGCCAACCCAAGGACCAAAATGTTTAGGGTCAGACCAACGACGAACTGGTCAGCAGTCAATCGATGGCTCATCTCGGCCTGAACCGAGGCCACGATTAGGCCACCAGCGATTCCTGCGAACATCGCAACGATCGTGGAGCCAGTGACGTGATAGCCCATCGCGCTGGTAAACGCACCACTCAGCAGCATGCCTTCAACCGAGATATTCAGGGTCCCGGCCCGTTCGGCTACCCACTCACCTGACGCTGCGAAAGCAAGAAACCCCGCGAATAGCGCGCCAATTGTATAGGTGGATTCGCTGGTAAAAATCTGGCCCATCGCATCAAAGAACTCAGTCATTGACTACACCGTCCCTGTCGCTACCGCGCGGGCACGGCGACGATCGCGGAGAAACATGACCGCCGGCGGGATAAGAAGCGCTAGCACCAAGAAACCCTGAATCACTTCGGTGATCTTGCTCTCGACTCCGGTCGCACCAACGAAACTCGATCCGGTGCGGAGGCCAGCGAAAATGAAGGCCACCGGTATTGCAACGAGCGCCTTCTCTCGTGCGACCAGTGCCACAAGGAGACCGGCCCAACCAATGTTGGCCGAGAAGCCAGGAACCAATTGATAGTTGCCGAACGCAAAGCCGCCGCCAGCGAGCATTGCTGCCCCGGCCAGGCCAGCAAACGCTCCACTGATCATCAGAGCACTTGCTCCATAGGTAGTTTGAGCCACGCCGGACCGTTGCGCCGCACGCGGGTTGCGGCCGAGCATGCGCAGTCTGAAGCCCCAAACCGTGCGAGAGAGAACCAAGCCAACAATCACGGCGAGTACTATTGAAATCACGACCGCTAGCGGTATTTGATTTCCAAAGATCTCTAGATGAGGGAGTCGGTTGTTATCTGCCAGTTGTTCGCTTACCTGGTTGCGATTTCCACGGTCCGCAAGTGGAGCCAGAAGGATCCACGACTGGCTCAACCCGTAGGCCACTAGTTGGCCGCCGACGGTCACCAGTAAGAGGGTCGATAAGACCTCCGGCACATTTCGCCAAAACTTGAGGAGCGCCGCAACACCGGCCCACAAGGCTCCGCCGATGGCACCAAAAATGAGCAGCAGAACGACATTTAGCGGGCCGGGGCCGCCGATGAGGAAGCTGAAATATGTTGCAAACGCAGCCCCGACGAGCAACTGACCTTCTTGACCTATGTTGATGAGACCGGCCTTGCCCGACACGATCGTGCCGAGGGCAACCAGGAGCATCGGCGCAGCAGTGCCGAGTGTCTCACCCCATCGTCCGGGCTTACGAAGACTCCCGTCGAGTAAAGCGTTCATGACCGGTCGCCAGTCTCCGCCGGTCGCTTCCACAAGAATCGCGGACAGAAGAAGCGCCACCATGATGCTCAACACATAGAACATCAGCCATTCGCTAATTCGCGGACCCAGACGGCGTGCAGTGGTAGTCATTTCGTCGACCCGCCCATCATGAGGCCAAGCTCTTCGAGATCAACGTTAGACCGATTCATTCCGCCCACGATTCGACCAGAATTCATTACCACTATCCGATGGGAAAGGTCGAGGATTTCCTCAAGCTCACTCGAGATCAACAGAACGGCCACGCCATCTGCGGCTGCGGCGCGCAACCGGTCGCTCATGTACTCGATGGCGCCAACATCGAGACCTCGAGTTGGTTGCGCTGCGACCAGTACCTTGGGGTGCTGTGCAAGTTCCCGCGCTAGGACGACCCGCTGTTGATTACCGCCCGATAGCGACCACATAGGCGCATTTGGGCCGCTGCATTGGATGCCGAACTGCTCGATCATCTCCTGGGCGCGAGATTCGAGGGCCCGTTGATCGATGATGCCGCGATTCGACACTGGGGATTGGTCGGTGAGTACCAGATTTTCGGCCAAGGTCATGTCGAGCACGATTCCGCTGTCGTGGCGGTCTTCGGGGATCACGCCGACGCCTGCTTTGGCCATGGCGCCGGAACGGCCGACCGATACCGGCTCGTCGTCGACAACCACCGAGCCTGAGTCCAGCTGGACCAAGCTGGAGAGTAGGTCGCCAAGTTCTCGTTGTCCGTTGCCTTCGACGCCGGCAACGCCAACGATCTCGCCGGAGCGAAGTTCGAGCGATAAACCGTCGAGAACCACTCGGCCGCCGATTTCGCGGACAACCACGTTTTCTATCTGGAGCATCGGCGGGCCGAGCGGGGTTTCGGGCGCTAGGTCGAGCGCTTTTTGGTCCAATGACAGCAAACCGAGAGCAGCGCTTTCCGAGCGCAAAGAGACGTCACGGCCGACCATGCCACGGGCGAGCGTCCGAGCATCGGCTTCGCTCGCCAAGCCACGATCAACCACCTTGCCCTGGCGCATAATCGAAATATCGTCGGTGGCGTGAAGCACTTCATCGAGTTTGTGGCTCACGAGAACAACGGCTCGCCCTTCGTCGGCGACCACCTGACGAAGGGATGCAAAGAGTTGCACCGACTCATCGGGCGTGAGCACCGATGTCGGCTCATCGAAGATCACGATGCCCGGATCACGCCGAAGGCATTTAATGATTTCAACACGTTGGCGAAGTCCGGCGGTTAGCTCGCCCACACGGGCATCGGGTTCGATAACCAAACCGTATTGATCAGCGATTTCACCGATCCGATTGCGGATGGCCGAGGGGTCGAGCCGCCCAATTTCACCCAGGGCCACGTTCTCCCAGACGCTCAGCGCGTCGACCAAGCTGAAGTGCTGGTGCACCATGCCTATGCCGAGCGACGCCGCGGCGAGGGGGCTATGAATCTGTTGCGGCGCCCCGTCGATGCGGATCGATCCCTCATCAGGAAGCACCAGGCCGATGAGCATATTCATCAACGTCGATTTGCCTGCTCCGTTCTCGCCCAGAATCCCGTGGATCCGACCGCGTTGGAACGACAAGTCGACGCCGTCACATGCAGTGACGGCGCCGAATCGTTTCGTAATGTTGCGAAACTCGACCGCCGGGGCGGACTCCACTGTGGAGTCCACCTCAGACGAATCGGAAAAAGCAGGTGTCATCAGCCGCCGTACGCAGCGCCCGAGATTGCTCCCAATTCACCCATCAAGGCTTCATCGAACGAGAGAACGAGGCCGAAAGCAGCATCGGCCGCTGCCGAGACAGCCTCGGACGGATCACACACAAGTGCGCCGTTCAGACCAGGCTCGGTCGGGAAGGAATAGGTAATCCCTTCGTCGAGCGTCCCCTGGACGATCAATTCCAATGCAGTCGCCGCATACACGCCACCGTCAAACACGACGGCGCCGGTCCATGCGATTCCATCGTCGCGATCACAGACGTTGGCTGGTCCAGCCGCGAAGACTGCCATACCAAGATCGGTCGCAAGCTGACCAACGGGGTCCGTCGCGCCACCCAAGTAAGCGTAGGCAAGTGTTGCGCCATTGGCCTGCGCGTTGGTGAGCGCCGCTGTGGCATTAGCAGCGTTGTCGAAGTCGAACTGGAAATCGCCCGTGCTCACATACTCCATCGTAAAGGCCGCATCGATCGACTGGATGCCAAGCACCGTCGCGTTGTAGGCCTCTACCTCGAAATTGATATCGCAGCAACCAAGGAATACAGCGCTGGTCGAGCCCTGTTCTTGCATGATCGCTCCCATTGCAGCACCGGCGGTGTAGTGAATAGGTGCGCCCCAGTCGAGCGCTTGTGCGAGGCCGGGTAATTCTTGGAAGCCAGCACCACAGTTGCAGTACCAGAATATGTCGGGGAATTGCTCAGTGAGGTCTGGGAGTGGCTCGGCTATTTCGCTGGCGCCAACCATCAAAATATCGACACCCTGCTGGGCGAGGTCGGACATGGCTTGTGCAGCCTCGGCTGGACCGATGTTGTCGGAAACGATTGGGGCTGCCCAACCGTTCTCGGCGGAGTAGGTCTCGACAAAGTCCACGAGCGACTGGTAGTAGCCGTTGTCATCGCGTGGTCCTGCGGCAGCAACACCAATCGTGATCGTGCCGTCACCGTTGGTGTCGAACCGAGCAACGAGTTCGTCGACGGTGACTTCCTCGGCGGGCTCCTCGGCTGGCTCTTCAGCCGGCTCTTCAGCCGGCTCTTCAGCCGGCTCTTCGGCCGGCTCTGCTGCTGGTTCTTCAGCTGGCTCTTCGGCGGGGGCAGGTGCATCGGATGCTGCGGCGTTACTCTCGACCGCGTCATCACTTCCACACGCTGCTGCTACCAGTGCAAGCACCGTAAGAAGCGCTATCAGCGACTTCATTGTTCTGGACATTTGTAATCCTCCTATTGAGACCTGATGGTCATTCCTTGTTTGCCTTACTTGTGTTGAGCTTCTTGACTTATTCATCGTCTGGCCAGGCCTGACGATATCTCTGCACAAGCCAGCGATTGAACTGGATGTGACTTTCCTCTTGCCACGAATACCGCCCGCGTGGGGCGAACCGTGATCGGAGTCCTTGTTGAACCTTCGTGGTGGCGTCTTGGTCTTGCTTTACAAACACCTGAACACCGGCGTCTGACAGTGCCATCTTCTCTTCGAAGAGTGGGTCTTCCAGTGTCGATGGATGGAAGATGTAGCCGATCTCCACGTCGATTGTTTCTGGTCCGGTCGGGCGGATGAGAAAGAAGAAACACTGATCTGGGGCCGTGCCGAAGCAGAGTGTCGGTGGCATGAGGGCGAACGTAGAGCGGGTGCGCTCTTCGTCGGTCAGGTTGGGGAACACATCCATGATGACGCGGTGCGTGGCATTAAATCCACCATCGATATGGGTGTAGCCGGCGGTCCGAAAGATGACGTTCGAGTCGTCTGACCATGGCACGGGAAACGCTGACATTGAGGATGGGCAAAAGTCCTGTACGAACTGGTGCAATCGGTTTGCATGGTAACCGTCGTTGAAGTTCTCGAACATGACCTTCCAATTCCATGGAAGGTTCTCGAGTGTGAATGTGCCAGGGCACACGGCGTTGGCAAGGTCGTAGTTGTCGAGGAACGGCGTGTACCGCTCGAGCGTCGGCGCAAGCGGTTTCGCATCGGAATCGAAGTTGACGAAGATGAAGCCAAGCCATTCTTCCACCTGTAACGAGGGCAGGCCGAAATCGGCCTTATCGAAGCCTTCGGTCCGCTCCATTGCTGGGGCGCCCAACAACCGACCGTCGAGGGCGTAGTTCCAGTGGTGATACGGGCACTTGAACGTCGTGCCGTTGCCTTCGCCTTCGCACACCTGCATGGAGCGGTGCTGACACACCGCGGACATGGCCCGAACATCGCCCTGCTTGTCGCGGGAGACAATAATTGGTTCGTCGACCAACGTAACGGTAAACCAGTCCCCTACTTCGGGGATTCGCTCGGCCCGGCCGACACACAGCCATTCCTTCATGAACAGTGCTTCGGCTTCGAAGTCGAGGAACTCCGCGGAGGTGTAGATATCCGGAGGCAGTGTCGCTGCCTTCAAGACGTCTTCGATGGAGCGGTCGAATTCAGCGAGCAACGCTTGGTTGAACATCGTCATTGACGGGCCTCTTCTTTCGTAAGAACGAACTTGCGGATTTTGCCAACGCTGGTCCGTGGCAATTCATCTAGAAATGTGATCGTGACCGGAATCTTGGCTTTGCCAAGATGAGACGCGCACCAAACTAGCAAGTCGTCGACGAGGGGCGGATCCGCTTGATTTTTCGCCACGACATAGGCGACCGGAACCTCATCGCGTACGGGGTCGGAGATGCCAACAACCGCCGCTTCGAGCACGGCTGGATGGGCCGACAGCACCGACTCCACTTCGACCGTTGACACATTTTCGCCGGCGACTTTCAAGACGTCGGACCGGCGGCCAGCAAATGCGAAGCGACCCGAAGAGTTGGTCGTTGCCCGGTCACCGGTAAGGAACCAGCCGTCCCGGAAACTGGCGTCTGTTGTGTCGAGATCGTCGAGGTACCGGTCGAAGATGGTGACGCCACGCTGGCCGCGGACAACAACTTCCCCGACTAGACCGGGAGCCACCTGGATGCCATCGGTATCGTGCACCTCGACCTCACACCCAGCTGTTACGTAACCCATCATGTCGTGGCGTGGGTCTGTTGTGTCGTCGGTCAGCACCGCAGGGATTGTTTCGGTCATCCCGTATAACTGGCGCGGGCGACAACCAAGCCAGGCCGAGATTGTTTCGAATTGTTCCTCGCTTATGTTCTGGGCAAACCAGCAGTGCCGCAACGCCATACCTGCCTCAGGTCCGCTCCGAGCAAGGATCATGCGAATTGGCGCCGCGAAAAGGCTTGCACATGTGGCCTGGTGTCGAGCGGCCTGGGCAAGAAAACGACTGGCGGAGAAGGTATGCATCAGCGCGACGGATGCGCCGGTCCAAATGGCCGAAGCAAACGAGTAGTACTGCGCGTTGGCGTGGAAGAGTGGCAGCACTACCAACTGTCGGTCCGTTGGCGCGAGATCTGCCGCTTCGGCCATTGTCTTGCCAGCAAATGCGTAGTTGGCCTGGGTGATGACCACGCCTTTGGGCTGACCGGTCGTTCCGCTGGTGAACATCACCGCGGCGGTGTCGTCACCGTTGGGGGTCGGCCAGGCGGTGATGGATTCTCCGACGAATGACGCGAAGTCACCGTCGGCTTCGTCTATAGCGATGGTCGACATACCGCTGGGACATGCCCCTACATACTCCGACGACCGTTCGATCGAGTGGAACCCGACGACGGGTGCGGTCCGAGCAATTTGATCAGCGAACTCGGGGGTCTTTCCCATTGGGTCCCCGGGAACAATGAACGCACCCAGCCGAGTTGCAGCAATCCATACGGCGACGAACGTCGGGCAATTCGTGAGCGCAAGATGCACCGCTGACCCGTGACCGACACCTTCGCGTACGAGCACCCCAGCGACGCGACCGACCACATCGTCGAACTCGCCATATGTCCAGGACCGGACGCTTTCATCTGGTCCTTCGAAGATGAGGAAGGTTTGCGACGCGCCGCGGGTGGACGTCTCGGCCCACACCTGAGCAAAGGTCGTCGCACCAGTCCAAGTGGCCATCAGGATGTAGCTTCTCCGTATCCGCCGCCACCTGGGAGTTCGAGTCGCACAACGTCCTCGCCAGAAAGCGAGATTCGGGACTGCGTCTTGACCGCTTCGCCGTTTACCTTGAAGCTGCCTGCTTCGCCGGCTGAACCACCGAAAATGCCCAATGGAGGGTCGGCCATACGGCTCGTAACGGCGTTGAGTTGCCATGCTTTGTCGGTTGCGACGGTGAATTCGATCGTTTGGCCGAGCCCACCGGTCTGTGCACCCGCTCCGCCAGATCCGGGACGGAGCGACTTTTCGTTAAACCGAATCGGCGCCGAGGCTTCGACGACTTCGATCGGCACAGCCGACACACCGGTTGGGAAAGAACATGCACTCAAGCCGGACTTAGTGGCGCGGGCGCCAACCCCACCGGCATAGGTGAACATCGCCGTGATAAACGGGCTGCCATCGTCGTGGTGCCCGTTGACCTGCATCGTCCACACTGCTCCGGAACCCTCGGCCATGGAGGCTTCAGGCCGGACCTTAGCTAGGGCCTTGAGAAGTGCGTTCGGCAAGAACATTCCAACCACGTGACGGGCCGTGCCTGGCTGGGGCGAAACCGCATTCACGATAGAACCCTCGGGTGCCTTCACCAAGATGGGAGCAAGGCTGCCGTAGTTGTTGGGGATATCGGGGTTAAGCACCGAACGAACGGTAAACGTCGTGTAGGCGTGGGTGTAGTTCATCACCACGTTGATACCCCACGGCGAAGCTTCCGATGTCCCTTCGTAATCGACCGTGATCTCGCCGGCGTCGGCGTCGACGATTAGCGCACACACGATGTCGATCTTGCTGCCATCAGCGAGGTCGAGAATCGCGCTGGACTCATAGCGACCGCTTGGAAGTTCACGAATGCTGTCTCGGGTCGCTTGTTCTGAACGCGTAATGATCTCGTCAGACAGCGATTCGATGTCGTCAAGACGGTGCGCTTCGCACAGTGTTGAAAGACGTTGGGCGCCAACTTCACCTGATGCCATTTGGGCATGCAAGTCACCGGTCATGTGGTCGGGCTGGCGAACGTTGGAGAGGATGAACTTCCAGACGTCGTCGTTGCGTTCACCCTTCTTCATCAATTTGCAGATCGGGATCCAGAGGCCTTCTTCAAAGACATCTCGCCCACCCGCGCCGATGCCGTAGCCGCCGACGTCGGTGTGGTGAATGGTGGAACCGAAGAGGGCAATAATTTTGCCGTTGCGCCACGCAGGAACCAGCACGGTGACATCGAGCAGTTGGCCGGCCGTCTTATATGGATCGTTAGTGATCAAGACGTCGCCGGGCTCGAGCGACTCGAGCGGGTATTCCTCGAGCATCTTTGCCGCGCCGATGGCGAGCGAGTTGATGTGCCCAGGGGTACCCGTCACTGCCTGAGCAACCATTCGACCCCGCCGGTCAAATACTGCGTTGGCCAAGTCGCCCGCCTCGCGCACGATCGGCGAAAACGCTGAACGTTGCAGAGCTCGGGCTTGCTCGTTCACCGTTGAGATGAGCGATTGCCACAATATCTCAAGTTCGATCGGGTCAAAGGACGCCGTGCGGTCTTCCATGATCGTCATGATTGACCCTTTCGGGTTGCGAGCAGACTTCCATCGGGAGCAACAACAACGCTCCAACCAGGTCGAATGACAGATGTGGTTTCTCGTTCTTCGACGACGGCCGGGCCATCGAAGGCCGCTCCGGCACCGAGCGTTGCTCGGTCGTAGACGGGAGCCTCGATGGCTGCCATTCCCCGACCGAACACCATGGGCCGTGTGCCCTTCGGGATGGGTTCACCCGAAGCTGGTTCGATCGACTGGTCGGGTTCGACAATAGATGTTGTCGCAAAGGCGGACAGCCTCCACGTGATGCCCTCGATCGCTACGTCAGGGATCGCCATGCCGTAGATGCGTCGGTACTCGCTCGCGAACGCAATGGCGACGTCGTCGGCGGTTGCGGGCCAAGCATCGCCCTCACCGACCCAGATCGTGATCTCGTTGCCCTGACCGGCGTAGCGAGCGTCGACCCCGTAGCGGAAGATGATTGCGTCGTCGGGCACGCCCGCTGCTTGGAGGACCCTGCGGCCCTCGGAGCGAAGCTCGTCGAGCAATGCATCGCGTTCGCCAACGTCGATGCTGGCAAGCAATCGAGGCATTGATCGGGCGAGATCGATTCGAACCGGTGAAACGAGTGTGCCAAAGGCCGACAGCACACTGGCGTTCACCGGGAATATCACCTGGTCCGACTCGAGCAGCTCGGCAACGCCGCATGCATGCACTGGACCGGCACCACCAAACGCTATAAGCGGAATGCCTCGCAGGTCGACGCCCATTTCGACACCGTGCATGCTGGCCGCGGCCGCCATGTTTTGGTTGACGACTTCGTGGACTCCGGCAGCGGTATCGATGACGTCGAGGCCCAGGCCGTCTGCAACCGTGGCCGTAGCGGCCTCGGCAAGCGATGCGTCGAGCGGCATGTCGCCACCAAGGAATGCGGCGGGATCGAGAAGGCCTAGTACAACGTCGGTGTCGGTCACCGCAGGAATGGTGCCGCCTCTGCCGTAGCTGGCTGGACCAGGATCTGCTCCTGCAGAGTCGGGTCCGACTTTTAGCAGGCCGAACTGATCTACTCGGGCCAAACTTCCGCCGCCGGCACCGATCTCGACGAGGTCAACGGACGGAACCGAGACAGGAAAGCCAGACCCCTTCTTGAATCGGTAGGCGCGGGCGACTTCGAAGGTGTTGGTGAGTTCTGGTTCGCCGTTTTCGATCAGGCACGCCTTCGCTGTGGTTCCACCCATGTCGAAACACAACAACCGGTCGATACCCAAACGGTTGGCGAACCAGGAGCCTGCCAAGGCGCCAGCAGCAGGGCCGGACTCGACCAGACGAATAGGACCGCTGGCTGCATCGTCAGCCGATACCACCCCACCGTTCGACAACATCATCAGAACCGAGCCGCCAAATCCTTCGGCAGCAAGCCATTTCTGGAGTTCGTCGAGGTAGGGCCCGATCACGGGCATCGTTGCCGCGTTGCAGGCTGCGGTGACCATGCGGGGGTACTCGCGAATTTGCGGCGAGATTTCCGAGGACACGCATACGGGTATTCCCAGCGACGCTCGGAGATGGGCAGCAACCTTCTGCTCATTGGCGCCGTTCACGTAGGAGTTCAACAAGCAAATGGCGACCGACTCGACGCCGTGCCGGCCAATTTCTGCGGCCAAGGCGTCGAGCGCCGCTTCGGTTGGATCGACCAGCACCTCGCCATCAGCGCTCACCCGCTCGTCGAGTTCGAACGTGAGGTCGCGAGGAATCGGTGGTGCCGGAAACTCGATCTGCAGGTCGTACATGTCGTAGCGATGCTCGTCACGAATAAGGAGCGTGTCTCCAAATCCTTGGGTCGTGACGAGCGATGCCCGCCCGGTCTTACCCTCGATCAGCGCGTTGGTGATCAACGTCGTCGCGTGCACGATCGGCGCCGTGATGTCGCTGGGCGACACGCCGGCACGTGCCAGCAATTGCGTAACGCCGGTTCGGACGCCATCGAGAGGCGCTCCTGGGGTGGTCAACGTCTTATCGACCACGACCTTGCCGCTCTCGCCATCAAGAAGCACCACGTCGGTAAACGTGCCTCCGATGTCAACAGCCAAACGCCAATCTGCCATCAGGCATCTCCCTTTTCAGTGATGTTGGTGTTACTCGTACTTATTAATATCGGTGCCATTAGGTCAGCGCGCGGTGGGCTGAACACATCCATAATCCAACACTCATCGAATTCATCATCACCAACGAACACACTGTCGCCGTGCCATATGCCCATTGGCGCCAGGTAAGCCTGGTCTTGGGCGATCACTTTGCGCTGCGCCTCATTTTGATCGTCAGAGATACGGAAGTCGAGCGAGCCGCGCACGATGATGCCGAGCTGTTCGTGGTCATCGTGCTTATGCATAAACGAGCCAGTCGCTCCACCCTTGATCCGCCAAAAACAGAGCTGCAAATTCTCGCCCGTGATCACGCGACGACGAAAGCCTGGACGGGCGGTCTCGGCGAACTCGTCATCGTCGAAGAAGTGGCAGTACTGGTCGGCGAGGTTCACGATTCGATCTTCATGGGGTATTTTTCTTTCGTTCGTTGTGGCCCGTTCATGCGCCAACACCAATCATTTCGGCGAATCGGCGACGCCACTCGACCGATGGCTTGTCCGATTGCACGTTGGCGAGGCCCACTCGTTCGAGTGGGAGTGTGCCCGGTACGTTCTCGAGCATGGCCCGGTCTTCTGCTCCGATGGCGCGGTCGAAGGCGATGATGTCTTTGGGGTCGATGCTGTGGTCGTCATTTCGCCAGACCACAAAGGTGAAGATCGAATTGAGATCATCGATCGGCGTGCTACACAACATCAGGATGTGTTCCAGGCCATCGTCGTACAAAATTGTGCTTCGGACAACGAATGGAAGGGCAAAGCCCGTAGTCATCACTCGGTGTACAACGTCTTCGTTGCTTCGGCTGACCATGGCGGCATCGTCAGGGTTAGCGGCGATGACCTCATAGGCATAGCCAAAAAAGTCGTCGCCGAGCTGTTGGAGATCGAGGTGGGGAACTAGCGGATCCTGGGCCCCACCAAAGGTGCCCGTGTGAACCCATGGGAAATGGCTGAAGTCCATGAAATTGTCGACAAGGCGCGGAGCCGACACTGACCAGTGTTCGACCCCGGTGTTTAGCCGGCGAAAAGCTGGATCGTCGTCCTGCGAAATCGCAGGGATTGGGAAGCGAGGCGTACCAGGGCACATCCAGACCAGGCCATATTGCTCGGCAACGTTGATGCACGTTAAGTGCGCAGCCGGCGCGATCGTGGCGTCTTCACCTGATGAAGGAACGAGGGTACATTTGCCAGAAGCGCCGAAACGCCATCCGTGATAACCACAGCTCAGTTCGCCATCGGTGACCGACCCAATCGACAAAGGCGCTTCTCGGTGCGGACAGCGATCGGGGGCGGCAATTAGCGTTCCGTCAGGGTCTCGCCACACGGCGTAGTCATCTCCGAGAAGCCTTACAGCGACGACGGCGTCGGGTAATACATCGGTGGTTTCGAGCACTGGAAACCAGACATCTCGAAGCACTGGACGATCAACGAATGTTGTCACAAGGTCACTGCACCTTCCCCAAAAGTGAGTGGTCAGACCAACTGACCACTTTGGTCATCCTATACTCGAAGGGTGACCATCACCACTCATAATCCCGAATTCGTTGTCCGCGAGTACCTGGCTAGCTTTGCTAGCCGCGACCCCGATGCCATCGCCTCATTCGTGGCTCCCGATTTTGTCAACGAGCACTCGGCCGGTCTCGGTTCGGGTTGTCGCGGGCGAGATGTCTACCGCGAGCGCCTCGAAGGTTTCTTAAACGATATGCAAGGTCTCACCTATTCGATTGAGCACCTCGTGCATGATGTGACAAGGAGCGAGGTTGCCGCGTTCTACACGATGAACGCTCGCTGGCAAGGCAACGTTCAATTCTCGATTCAAGGGGCGCAGCGTCTCGTCATCGCAGACGGCTTGATCACCCACCGCAACGATTATTGGGACAGTGCCCTTTTCCTCGCCCAGGTGGACGCCGACGCACGGAGCGCTCTTTCGGATTTCGGCATCTCCATCTAGTCGCAGTAAGCCGACTGGGTAGGATGATCTAATCCAGATCGTCGATCATCGACTGTTCGACGCCATCGAGGTGTAGTTCCGTGGCCAAATGGATGGCCTCGACGTTGCCGACGGCGAAGGCTTCGGCAATTGACCGGTGAGCAGCGCTCGACTCGGAGATGATCTGCCGCACTTCTTGTTGATTTTCCGTGGCGTGAAGCAACGTGGAGAACTCCAGCGACTTGAACAACTGGTCAAGCACCTTGCCATAGAGTTCGATTAGCAACGGATTTCGGCTACTGATGGCAATCGTTGTATGGAACTCGCGATCGAGCCGGCGGAATTCGGCGAGCTCGAGTGAGTCATGAAAGCGAAGCGAAAGCTGAGTGATGGCCAACCGGTCCTCTGCTGAAGCTCGTTCGGCCGCCAGCACGAACAGCGGGATTTCCAAAACCCTTCGAGTCTCGAACAACTCGGCGACGAATCGTTTCGAGTTCTCCGCTGGTTGGACAACAACCTCCGGCAGATGTTCGACGACGAACGCTCGGTTGCCGCGACGTTCGACGACACCGATCGAGACGAGGCCTTGCATAGCCTCGCGTACGGAGGTTCGGGCCACCCCGAAGGCGTCGCTTAGATCTCGTTCCGAGGCAACCAAGGACCCAGGAGCAAGTTCTCCCGTGTGAATACGCTCAAGCAACTGCACCCGAATCTGAGCACTCACCGTCTGCCGCGATATCGGGGCGAAGGGCGGAGACTCTTCTACATCTGACATGCACCCTCACTTGGTTCTTGGTCTGGCCACGATACCACGGAGCCTCCATCGTGCGCTACAAAAACGGTCTGACCATCGGACCATTGCTGATACGGTGACTCTAGGACTAGCGAGAGACACCCACAATGAGCGACGAAAACACCACCATGACCGAACCGATACACGATCTACTTCCGACCGAGGCCCGCTGGACGCACATTGCCCTTCGTGTCACGAACATGGACGCAATGATTGCTTGGTACACCGAGTTCACGCCGCTGGCGCTCATTGACCACCGTGAGGACGATATGGGCTACGGCGCCTGGCTAGGGATGCCCGAGAAAACCAACAATCCATTCATCTTGGTTCTGGCGCAGTTCTTCCCCGAGACCAACCCGTTCGCTGGCACCCCGATCGCTACCTTGCAGCCGTTCGCTCACTTCGGTATCGAATTGCCGAACAAGAGTGATGTCGACGCGATGGCAGAACGAGCCAAGGCGGCGGATTGCCTATCCATGCCGCCAACCATGATGCCAGCCCCCATTGGCTACATAACGATGTTGCGCGACCCGGACGGCAACACGGTCGAGTTCTCCTGGGACCAAGGCATCTTCGCGACCCTGCAGGGTCGCTGGAACAATGCCTGACTACAAACCAGTGCCCAATGTCTTGTGCATCCCCCACGGTGGCGGACCGATGCCGCTCATGGGCGATCCCTCTCACGCACAATTGATCGAGTACTTGAGCAACGTCGAGGCCTCCCTCGGTAAACCTGAAGCCATCGTGCTCGTCAGCGCACATTGGGAATGCGCCCAACCAACACTCACCTCCGGAGCCGAGCCAGAATTAATCTACGACTACGGCGGATTTCCCGCCGAGATGTACCAGCTGAAATACCCGGCCCCTGGATCACCAGAGCTCGCTACTGACATCGCAGCCATGCTCGCCGAGGCTGGCTTCGACCCGCAGCTAGATCCTGACCGCGGCTTTGACCACGGCATGTTCGTGCCGCTACTCCTGATGTACCCCGACGCCTCGATTCCCGTCATCCAGTTGTCGATGTTGAGCAGCCTCGACCCCGAAGAGCACATTCGCATGGGTGCCGCCCTCGCTCCACTGAGCGAACGAAATGTTCTCGTGCTCGGCTCCGGCTTCACATTCCACAACATGAACGCCTTCGGACCCGGCTTCAACCCCGGAGCAGACCCCGAGAACGAAGCCTTCGAGCAATGGCTCCGCGAAACATGCACGAACACGGACCTCAGCGAAGAGGACCGACGCAGCCGCTTCGTCAACTGGAGCGACGCCCCAGGCGCACGCTGGTGCCACCCGCGTGAAGAGCACCTGCTGCCCCTCCACGTCTGTTACGGAGCTGGCGGCGGACCGGCCACACAGGCTTTCAACGAACTGGTGCTCGGCAAGCGGTCGAGCGGCTACTCCTGGTAGCGGTAGCGAGATTCCAAGTCCAAAAACGGCGAAAGCCCCCACCGCCGTGAGGCAGTGGGGGCTTTTGCAATAAGACTTAGTCGCGGAATTCTTTGATCTTGGCCTTCTTGCCAATGCGATCACGGAGGTAATAGAGCTTGGCGCGACGAACATCGCCTCGGATGACGCGTTCGATCTTGGCTAGCTGTGGGCTATGAACCGGGAAGCAACGCTCTACGCCAACACCGAAGCTGATCTTGCGAACGGTAAAGGTCTCACGGACGCCAGCACCCTGGCGGCCGATGACGGCGCCTTCGAATACCTGAATACGTTCTTTGTTACCCTCAACCACGCGAACATGAACCTTGACGGTGTCGCCAGGCTGAAATTCGGGGATGTCATCACGGAGTGATGCGTTGTCGACAATATCGGTGAGTTGCATGAGCAGTCCTCGGAGAAATAAACGTATGGCGGCGAAAATGGCCGCTCTAGGGCTAGAACAGTGTAAGAGAAAGGAAACAGGCTTCAAACAATTTCTCGGCCTGGCATCATAAATTCTGTTAAGAGTTTTTGGTCAGCTGGTGACAGGCCCCCGCGAGCTTCGATCAGATCGGGGCGACGGTCTAACGTTTTTTGTAAGGCCATCGCCTTACGCCAGCGGTCAACTTTGCCGTGATCGCCGGATCGCAGTACGTCAGGGACTCCCATGCCTCGGTATTCCTTTGGGCGGGTGTACTGCGGATATTCGAGTAAACCATCGGAGAAGGACTCGTCGATCCCCGATACATCGTTACCCATAACTCCTGGCACAAGTCGGCCAACCGCTTCAATAATCACCAAGGCGGCCACCTCTCCCCCACCCAACACGTAGTCGCCGATCGAAACCTCGTCATCGATGAGTTCGTCGTGCACCCGTTGATCGACACCTTCGTAGCGGCCGCACAACAGGGAGAATCCTTCGCCTTCAGAGAGTTCTTGGGCCATCTGTTGATCAAAGACTCGCCCTCCTGGACCCATTAGAAATAAGGGTCTCGGCGGTTGCACTGCCTCGACACAACGAAAGATGGGATCGGGCAACATGACCATGCCCGCCCCTCCGCCAAATGGTGCATCGTCAACCGTGTGATGATTGTCGTCGGTGTGGTCGCGAATGTTGTGCGCCCGCACATCAAGCAGGTCTCGTTCTTGGGCTCTGCCCAAAAGGCTTTCGTCCGCGAAGTTGTCGATCAACCCCGGAAAGAGCGTGAAAACATCGATGCGCATGTCAGTCGTTATCGGTCGACTCGTCGTCGGTGGAATCATTCAGGTCGAAGAGGCCAACCGGGGTCTCGGTATAGAGCTTGCCATCGGTGGGGCCATCAACCAGAAAGTTGAGCGGCACCAACATGCCGTTGTCGAGCACAAGGAGATCACTCGCCGGGTTGTCTTGCAGAGCAACCACGGTGCCTCGCTCGATCCCGCCATCAATCACGATGCAATCTACGAGGTCGTGCACCCACAGAACGCCAGTGTCTTCGATTGGTTCGGCGAACAGTGCTTGTCCTCGCCGTTCCTCGATGGCCTCACGGCCGGTGATACCGTCAAAAAATACCAACCACCGGTTCTGATGCGGGCGCGACGATTTGATAACGAGGTCTTCACCCTTCTCGGTATGTAGACGCGAACCCGGTTCGTGTTGTTCATCGCGATCGCTCGAAAAAGCAACAACGACCTCCCCGCGGAGGCCGTGTGCTTTACCAATGCGACCAACTTCGAGGAGTTGGTCGGAAGTATTCATCAGTCGGCGAAGTCAACCTCGGCGCGAACTTCGTCGCGCACGGCAGCAGCCGACACGACGGTGCGAATAGCATTTGCTACGCGCCCGCGCTTGCCAATTACTCGACCCATGTCGCCGTCACCAACGTGCACCTCGAAGGAGACTTTTTCGTCACCTTCGTTGGTGTTGATTTCGACAGCGTCGGGGTTCTCGACCACAGATTTCACGAGGAAATCAAGTACGGCACGAGCATGGGCACCAGGAATGGTGTTGCCTTCACCGTCGCTCATGACTCATCCTCAACAGTCTCATCGGCGGCTTCTTCAGCTACTGGTTCCTCAGCAGGAGCATCTTCGGCCACTACTTCCTCAGCCGCCGCTTCTTCAACTACTGATTCCTCAGCAGGAGCCTCTTCGACTACTACTTCCTCCGCCGCCGCTTCTTCAACTACTGATTCCTCAGCAGGAGCCTCTTCGACTACTACTTCCTCAGCAGGAGCCTCTTCGGCCACTACTTCCTCAGCAACAGTGGCCGAACCGGCAACCGTTACTACAGGGGCGGGTGCAACACCGGTGTGTTGTTCCCATGCTCCCGAAATCTTGAGCAACTTGGCTACTCGTTCGGTGGGCTGGGCGCCAACGCTAAGCCAGTGGGTAGCTCGGTCGTTGTCAATGATGATAAGTGAAGGGTCTTGGCGGGGATCGTAGGTGCCAATGTTCTCAATGAAGCGACCATTACGCGGTGAGCGTGAGTCGGCTGCGACTACGCGATACGTCGGTTGCTTCTTCTTACCCATACGCATAAGGCGAAGTTTTACTGCCACGTCGGGTCCTCTCGTGTTTTCGAAATAGATAATGGATATAGGAACTGCGGGTGCACATCTGACGGAGACGCGCATCGCTCGCGGCCAATTGCGAACCGAACTAGTCTGCCGGGTTTTTCGCCCGGTTACACCCTGTCTAGGGTTTGTTAAACCCCGGTATACCTTCTAATTCCGAAAGGTCGAATCCGCCATCCTCGTTGAGGCCTGGCAAAGTCAGTCCGGCGCTGCCCTTTTCCGTGGTGCGTCCACCCTTCGGCGTGGTTCGTCCACCCTTGCCTTTGCGCCCCTTCTTTCCCTTTTGGGTGACCTTCTTCATTTTCTTAGTACCCATACCGCCCATGCGCTTCATCATCTTTTGCATTTCTTTGAACTGCTTGATCAGATTGCTGACCTCATTGGGTCGGGTTCCTGAGCCAGTGGCAATTCGGCCGCGGCGACCGGTATCGATGATTTCGGGCTTCGAGCGTTCTTCAGTGGTCATGGAACGGATGATTGCTTCAACCCGGTCCACCTGTTTGTCGTCGATCTCGGTGTCTTTAATCTCTTTGGGAATCCCGGGCATCATGCCGAGCACTTTGTTAAGCGGACCCATTTTCTTGAGCGCCTGCATTTGGGCCAAGAAATCATCAAGAGTGAACTCGCCTGACAAGATCTTTTCGGCCGCAACTTCGGCTTCATTCTCATCGAAAACCTGTTCGGCCTTTTCGATGAGACTGAGCATGTCGCCCATGCCGAGTATTCGGCCGGCGAGACGATCGGGATGAAATTGTTCGAATTCTTCGAGCTTTTCCCCGGTTGATGCGAAGGCTATGGGGCAACCCACAACCTCTTTGACGGACAAGGCCGCTCCACCGCGGGCATCACCATCAAGTTTGGTGATGATGACTCCGTCGAGTTCCAGGGTGTCGTTGAAGACATCAGCAGTGTTTACCGCGTCCTGCCCGGTCATGGCATCTATTACGAGAAACGTGTAATGCGGCATGACCGCATCGGAGATGTTGCGGATCTCGTCCATGAGATCACTGTCGATACTCAAACGGCCGGCGGTATCGACTATTACGACATCACGTCCCGTGCGCTCTGCCTCGGCAATTCCGGCCACCGCAACGGCCACAGGATCAGTAGCTTCACTGAACACAGGAACGTCGATTTGGCGACCAAGTGTACGTAGTTGCTCAACGGCAGCCGGGCGCTGAAGGTCGGCACCGACCATGAGTGGGTTACGACCCTTGGACTTAAACCACAGAGCCAACTTGCCCGAGTTGGTCGTCTTACCCGCACCTTGCAGACCCGCCATGAGAATGATGGTGGGAGGACTAGATGCGAACTTAATCTCCATGGCCTCGCCGCCGAGGATGGCGGTGAGTTCATCGTTAACAAATTTGATGATCTGTTGGGCCGGGTTAAGCGCGGCACTGAGATCTTCGCTCAGGCAACGCTCACGTATACGAGCTTGGAAATTCTTGACAACGGTGAAGTTGACATCTGCCTCGAGGAGAGCGAGACGAATCTCACGCAAGACCTCGTCGATGTCTTCTTCGCGGAGCTTGCCTTTGCCGCGCAACTTCTTGAATATGCCGTCAAAGCGGTCGGAGAGATTATCGAACATGGTGCGTGCAGGCTACCGGTCTGTAATCGCGCCTCAAGGGATTCCTTGGGCTGTGGTCAGCCAATTTCTGCGCCAACTGCCGAACCAACAGCGTACGTAACCGCCGCCGCCACAACAGCGATTGCTACCTGACGCAAGATGGCGCGGGGGAAGGAACGCCCGGTCGCTACAGCTACCGCTGCTCCGACCCCGATGGCTCCGAATAGACCCAACACTATTGAGGCCACAATCGCCGACGATCCGCCGGTAAAGAACCAGGGCATGAGGGGCAAAACCGCGCCGACAGCAAACGCTACAAAGGACGCAAACGCGGCAACTACTGGTTGACCTAGCTCGCCGGGGTCGACGCCCATTTCTTCGCGTGCGTGCACCTCCAGAGCCCGTTCTGGGTCATCCATGACGGAGTGCGCCATCGCTGCAGCTAACTCGGGGGCGATGCCGCGGTTTCGGTAAATTGCTTCGAGTTCGGCGGTCTCCAATTCGGGGTTGATTCGAAGTGAGTGACGTTCAAGGTCGAGTTCGTATTCGAGCAGTTCGCGCTGCGCTGCCATCGACACGTACTCGCCGGCGGCCATCGACACTGCGCCAGCAACCAGGCCAGCAAGCCCGGCGACCCGCACCAGACTTTGGGATGAATTGGCCCCCGCAATTCCCAAGATGAGCGAGACGTTGGACACCAATCCATCGCTCACGCCGAAAACTGCGGCGCGGGCGGTGCCCCCTCGAACATTGCGGTGTTTATGCGGGTGAACCTCGTCGCTCATGGTTTCACGCTATCGGCCGCACAGGACGTGATGGTTCTTAACGCGTGGCTATCGCAGGTGGCTCGAAAGGTTGTGGGGTGGGCCTATCGTCGGCCAACTCAACCTGAATCATGGTGGTGTGCGCCGAACAGCCTTGCGAAAGTCGAGACGTTCCCTTGTCCATTGTGAGAACGTTGGGGTTGCCGTGTCGTTCAAGGCCGCCTGGCTCTTGTGGGTCGTACCAGGCGCCCGTGGGCAACACCACCGTCCCTGGCATGACCCCATCATCAATCATTGCGGCGGCTAGACACTGCCCGCGTTGATTGTGCAACCGAACCACGTCGCCGGGATTGATACCCCGGCCCGATGCGTCGTCGGGGTGGATCCGCATGACCTCGCGGCGATCTATTTTGTTGACCGTGCTGGCCTGCCCGTGGTCGAGTTGGCTATGCAGTCGCCCGCTGGGCTGGTTGGAAATGAGGTGAAGCGGAAACTCCATTGACCCACTACCAAGGCGCTCGGCTGGCTCGATCCACCGCGGATGTCCACCACAGTCGTCGTAGTCAAAGCTTGAAATTGTGTCGGAAAAGATCTCGATCTTGCCCGACGGCGTGCCCAATGGAGCGCCCTCCGGGTCCGCCCTAAAGTCATCAAAGAGCACACGCTCGTTGTCGGGTCGCTCCAGCCGGAAGCCTTCGCCGGCCCAGAACTCGTCGAACGTCGGGATAGCGGGAAACCGCGCCAGCGTGCGATCGCGGAACTCGTCATACATGTGACGAAGCCATCCGGCTTCGTCACGTCCTTCGCCAAACACCTTGTCGACACCCATGCGCTCGGCTAGGCCAAGAAATACTTGGTAGTCGGATCGAGATTCACCAACAGGATCTATGGCCTGACGCATGGGGCCGATGTAGGCGTCATGGCTTGCACTAGCGATGTCGTTTCGTTCGAGCGATGACGTAACCGGGAACACAATGTCGGCGTGGCGTGCGGTAGCAGTCCACCAGGGTTCGTTGACAATGATGGTGTCGGGTTGTTGCCAGGCACCAACGAGTCGATTTAGGTCCTGGTGGTGATGGAAAGGGTTGCCCCCGGCCCAGTAGACGAGGCGGGTATCTGGATAGGTGCGCCGCTGGCCGTCGTAGTCATAGGTTTGGCCCGAAGAAGTCAAAAGATCGGCGATCCGTGCGACGGGTATGAAACTGTCGGTGGGGTTTGTGAATTGTGGGAAGGTAGGTCCGCTCAAATATTTCGTGGCCTCCCCTACAAAGCCTTCGGCTGCGTACCCGTAGCCGATACCACCTCCGGGCAGACCAATTTGTCCGAGCAAAGCGGCCAATACTGTGGCCATCCAGTAAGGCTGTTCGCCGTGGTCGCCGCGCTGCAGTGACCACGCGATCGTGATCATCGTCCGCTTCGACGCCATGGTGCGGGCCAGGGCAGCAATGTCGTCGGCGGGTACTCCGCAGATTTCCTGCGCCCACTCGGGATTCTTCGGGGTCGCGTCGCTTTCGCCGAGGAGGTACGGAAGGAACCGGTCGAGGCCGACCGTGTACCGGTCAACAAATTGTTGATCGTGGCGGTCTTCGGTAACCAACACGTATGCCATAGCCAACATGAGAGCGGTATCGGTTCCGGGACGCACTGGCATCCAGGTTGCTTCGAGGTCGGGGTCCATATCGTTGGCAAGCGGTCCCACGTTGACGAAGTCGACACCGTTGGATCGTGCCTGCCTCAGCCAACCCTTCGCTTCGTGACGGCTCATGCCGCTGCCGCTGACCTGAGCGTTCTTGGGTGCGATGCCACCAAACGCGACCACTAGTTCGCTGTGGTTAGCAATGACGGGCCAGGACGTAAGGGAGGCGGTTAACTCTAAGAAATTGCGTCCGAGTACATGCGGAATGATGACGCTTGCGGTCCCCGTGCTGTAGCTGTTGCGTGAGGCTGTATAGCCGCCAATCGTGTTGAGGAAGCGATGTACTTGGCCTTGTGCGTGGTGAAATCGACCGGCGCTTGCCCAGCCATAGGAACCACCGAAGATCGCTTCGTTCCCGTGGTGCTCGGTAACCCGGGCTAGTTCGCCGGCGACGAGATCAAGTGCCTCGTCCCATTCGACCTCGACAAAGGGATCGACGCCGCGTGCGCCATTGGCTGGTCCGGGGCCGCCCTCTAGCCAACCGCGTCGGATGGACGGGCGGGCAACACGGGAGCGATGCGTAATTCCATCTACGAAAGACTGGCCAATTGGTGATGGGTTGGGATCGTCGACAAAGGGGTCAACGGCAACAATTTGTTGGCCGTCGACCGTGACGTCGTAGCCACCCCAGTGACTAAAGGTTCGCACTCGGCGGCGGTTACTAGACATCCCGATGACCATCGTATTCGGTGATTATGTGGTTCCGTATTTCTCGCGAGCTTGCCGGAGCGCATCGAGGGCTTCCGTTTCGGCGTCTTGTGCCGCAATCATTTCTTGGGCTTCTCTGAGCCCACGAGAGACGACGAGTGCCGCGCCGACGCCCACAACTATCCCCACGATTTGCTTGATGGGTTTCTGGCGCAGGCTCTCCACAGTAAGAACTTCGATCGGGGCAAATTTAAAAAAATCGACCTCGGTCAGACTCGTTGGAAGCTTCGACAACACAGACATGGTGGTGACCTTACGCCTCAAACAGCGCCTCGACGAATTGATCGGCATCAAACTCGATGAGATCTTCGGCCCCTTCACCGAGTCCGACAAGCTTTACGGGGATGTCCAGTTCGGACTGGATTGCCATAACGATGCCGCCTTTGGCCGACCCATCTAGCTTGGTGAGTACAACTCCGGTTACTTGCACCGCTTCCGCGAAAACCTTGGCCTGAGTGAGACCGTTTTGGCCTGTAGTGGCGTCGATTACTAGCAGCACTTCGGTTACCGATCCGCCGGCCTCCTCAGCTCCTTTGTCGGCTACCCGACGCATCTTTCGGAGTTCTTCCATGAGGTTGGTCTTGTTCTGCAGTCGCCCGGCCGTGTCCGCTAAGACAATGTCGGACCCTTTCGCCTTGGCGCTGGCAATTGCGTCAAAAATCACCGAACTTGGGTCGGCACCGTCTCCGCCGCGAACAATGTCGGCGTTCGCTCGGTCGGCCCACATTTCGAGCTGTTCGCCGGCGGCGGCGCGAAAGGTATCGCCAGCGGCCATAAGCACGCTCTTACCCGCCTTGACCTCACGACTGCCGAGTTTGCCGATGGTTGTGGTCTTGCCCACGCCGTTCACCCCGACAAATAGCCAAATCGACGGTGCGGCGTCGCTATTGAGACTGATATCGCGTCCGCCAACCTCGGACTTTAAACGATCCTTCACCATCGAAATCGCTACCTCGGCATCGGTAACGGCAGCTTCTTTGGCCTGGGCCCGCACATCTTCGATGACCGTCGTAGCTGTGCTCACACCAACATCAGCCAGGATCAGCGCTTCTTCGAGTTCGTCCCAGGTCTGATCGTCAACCCCGCGAGATCGCACGGAACCCAGGAAACCTCCCATTGCTGAGCGAGCCTTACCCAGTCGCTTTCGAAATGACGCCGGTTCCGATTCTGGTTCCGGGGTGGAGTCGGGTTCGGGCGCTTCGTCAAGGTCGTCGTGTCGGTCTGGTGTGTCGACTGGTTGGGGTGTTGGGACATCAAGAACACTGCCGGTTCCTCGTCCGCGCAACACAAATCCGAGCCCGCTGATAACGAGCACGACAACAACGATGAGGAGAATGATCAGAAGTTCCATGAGCTTTGGAGACTACCTATTTTTGAGCGGAGACAATGCGCTAGTTAGGGGTCTTTGCTTAGATCTCTCCGGTGCCAGGACTACCCACACGTTCGGGAACATGCCATGCCACTAGACCACCGCCGTCATGCCGCCATCGACATACAAAATCTGTCCGTTCATAAAATTCGAGGCCGACGAGGCCAGAAATACTGCTGTGCCGCCAAGTTCGGCAACGTGTCCCCACCGGCCCGCCGGAGTGCGGTCAGCTAGCCAAGCGGAGAACTCTTCGTCATCAACCAACGCCTGGGTGAGTTCGGTAGCAAAATAGCCCGGCGCAAGCGCATTGACCTGAATGCCATGCGACGCAAGTTCAGCACACATTCCCTGGGTCAAGAGGCGTACGCCGCCCTTGGACGCCGTATATGGCGTAATCGATGCCCGTCCTAGCGCTGCCTGCACCGAAGCAATATTGATGATCTTTCCGGCGCCACGTTCGACCATTTTGCGGCCGACGGCCTGGGCCACGATAAACGGCCCCGTGAGATTGACGTCCATCAGTTTGCGAAACTCATCGAGGTCAAAATCGAGCATCATGCCACGGCGTTGAATGCCAGCATTGTTGACCAGAATGGTGATTGGACCGATGGTGCGTTCGATGTCGTCGACCGACTCGGCCACCGCGGTCTCATTGGTCACATCAAAGTAGCGGTAATGGGAATCGAGGCCCTCTTTAAGTAGCGCATCACTAGATGCTTCAAGCCGGGAATCGGTACTCGCGTTAAGCACTAGTGTTGCCCCCGCTTCGCCCAGAGCACGGGCAATTGCCAACCCGATGCCACGGCTAGATCCGGTTACTAACGCGAGTTGACCATCAAGTGAGAACTGTTCAAGACCCATTGTTGGACCTTACTGCCCAGAAGTTGGTGCCCCCCCACTCCGAACTGGTAGGCCCAGCCGACACCCAGACCCATCACTGCGCCTACCAGTTGGATTTAGGGGCGGGCGGAAACAGGAGCACTGCCATAATTTGTGGCTAGTTCTTGACGAGGTCTTTGAACGGCGTTTCTTTGCCGGGGCCGGGCTCCTTAGGAAGACCCAGTACACGTTCGCCAATAATGTTGCGCTGAATTTCGTCGGTTCCGCCATAAATAGCTGGTCCTGGTGAAAAGACTGCCATTTCAGCGATTGCCCCATCGGCAACAGCGTCGCTTCCCCACAACATGCCATCGGCCCCAAGAATAGCGAGACCAACATCACGGAACCGTCGGAAAAGTTCACTCATAGCCAATTTGCCGAGGTTGCCTTCGCCCCCGGTGCGTCCGCCGCCGGACCTAGCGCGGGCACCGTTGAGCCGATTGATCTCGAGGAGTGAGTGCAGCTGTACCAACTGTTCGCGAATGGCCGGCTGTTCGAGCTTGCCTCGTTCGCGGGCGAGTTCCACAAACCATTCCCACATGCCAGGACCGAGATTGGGCACTCCACCCTCGCTTACGCGGCCAAGGAAGGTAGACGCCGTTCGACCAAGTGCCTTGGCTACGGGACCAGGGGTTGCCGACACTGGCGACTTGCCCGCGCTGCCGAGACTGGCGCGCTCGAAAGCCAATGTGGTGTTTGCCACCCGCCAGCCGTTACCCATGCCACCAATAAGATCGATGTCCTTCACCCGTGCTTCGTCAAGAAACACCTCATTGAACATTGCCCGGCCGGTCATTTCTTTGAGCGGACGGATCGAAATCCCTGGCTGATCCATATCGATGGCGAAGTAACTAATGCCCTGATGCTTGGGGGCTTCGGGGTCGGTGCGAGCTATCAGCATGCCCCACTGTGAAATCTGGCCGCCTGAGGTCCATACCTTTTGACCGGTGACTACCCATTCGTCACCGTCTTTTTCGGCTTTGCACTGCAATCCTGCGAGATCAGAGCCTGCGTTAGGTTCAGAGAACAACTGGCACCACGCGTGTTGGCCGTTGAGGATGCTGGGGATGAACCGATCGATTTGTTCTTGACTTCCGTGGGTGGCAATGGTGGGCGCCGCAAGCATGCGACCGAGCCCTGATGGCGGCCCCAGTACACCCCGTTCTGCCAAAGTAACCGACCAGGTCCGAAACAGATCGCGGCTGTAGCCACGCCCGCCAGCATTCTCCGGCATTGCCGGACTTGCCCACCCGGCGTCGTACATGATCTGCCACCACTCGCCCGCGGTGAGATTCTCGTCCCAGTTGTCATCGAGCCAAGTTTCGAGTTCGGCGCGAACAGCTTCGGAGGTGGGCGGAGAGACGGTGGCACTCGACATGCCACAACCTTACTCACCCACGGCAGATGGGGGCCAAGCAGGAAGAGATCAAGCCAAGTCAAATCGGGAGACAGTTTCGATGTGGCTGGTGCCAGGAAACATATCGACCAGGTGTGCGTACCGCATTTTATACCCAGCTTGTTCTAGCAAACCGGCGTCGCGTCCGAGTGAAGCCGGGTCGCAACTTACGAGTACCACCCGTGGTGCTCCAGTGTCCACGACCTTGGCAACCCCAGTCTTTGTTAGACCCGAACGGGCCGGGTCGGCCACGACGAGTCCGGCAGGCGTCGACCGCCACCGCTCGACACGGGCACGGATTACTGCGGCGTTGGTGCGCCCGGCAAGATTCACTCGGGCGTCGGCAATAGAGGAGGCGGACTGTTCTACAACGGTCACGTCGTGGCGCCCGCCAACGGTCGCGGCAAACAGGCCGACGCCGCCATACAGATCGACCATCGGACCCGATGCAAGGTGGGCCGCGGCTTTGACCTGTTCCACCAACTGAGCAGCGCCGTCGGGACGCGTCTGGAAGAACGATCGTGCCGAAATGCGAAACGAGTGACCGGCAATAGTTTCACGTAAAGAAACGCTTTTGCCGTCCTGTAGTTCGTCGGTCCCGATTACAACAACATCGTCGGGCACCTCGATGCCTCGAGTGTTTGGGTCGACAATGATCATCCGTTCACCGGAGGCGACACTCACTCGCATCGTCACTTCAGAGGCGGTACCAAAGGTGCTGTTGGCAATGAGGTCGTTGATGAGCCGATGAGCAACATCGCAGTTTGTTATCTCGACACCGCGATGCGATTGTCGTCTGCGGAGCGCAAAACGACCACCCACGACAACACCGCGCAACTGGGTGCGAAAGCCGGTCGCTGGCAGTTCTTCGCCGAGCGCAATTGTCGGATCGGCAATCTTGCCGATCCGTTCGAGTGCGTCGCGGACAATCTGGAGTTTTAGCTCGCGTTGCAACTGGGGGGTGGCATGTTGCAGGTCGCACCCGCCGCAGCCTTCGGCAATATGGGAACACGGAGGCTCGATTCGAGCGCTGTTCGCAATCAGTACGGACCCGACCTGCGCACGGGCATAACGTTCCTTCTCCTCGGTGAGTTCGATCTCGACGCGTTCGTCCGGAAGAGCGCCCTCCACAAACACCGCCCGACCATCGTCGAGACGACCAACTCCCGCTCCGCCTTTAGCAACTCCGTGAATGTCGACGACAGGCATGGGTTGACCCTATAACCTCAGCAGGTGACCTCTTCACCTACTCCTCGCCCGATCGAAATTGTGCCATCCGTGCTGCCAGCGGATTTCTCTAAGCTTGGCGACGAATGTCGCTCGCTGGAGGACGCTGGGGTCGACCGCATCCAGTGGGACATTATGGACGGTCAGTTCGTACCAAATATCACGGTGGGTCCCGACGTCATCGCTGCTGTACGCCCCCATGTAACGCTTCCATTCGAAGCGCATCTGATGGTCCGAAACCCCGATCCGATGCTTAGTCGTTGGGTCGATGCGGGTTGCGAGATGCTGATTGTCCACGCCGAATCCACCACCCATCTGCACCGCACACTCAGCGCCGTGCGAGATCTTGGAGCGCGGCCCGCCGTGGCACTCAACCCAGCAACACCGGTAGCAGCTATCCGTCATGTCATGGATCTCGTCGACATGGTGCTTGTGATGACGGTAAATCCTGGGTTTGGTGGGCAAAGCTACATCAAAACAATGGAACCAAAAATCAGCGAAGTACGCCAGATCATTATTGACAACGACTACGACTGCGATATCGAGATCGACGGCGGTGGCAGCGCGGAAACAATGCCCGGAGCCGCAGCGGCCGGAGCGAACCTATTGGTCTCGGGCAGCGCTCTGTTCCGCTACCCCGAGGGCTTGGCCTACGGAGTTGCCGACCTAAGGGCTAAGGCCGAATCTGCCGATCGATGGTAGGAAGCGCCACCCTCCGCAACGGGACAATTGCCGCTTGTGGATTCCTGGTCGCGCTTGCCTCGTGCTCGAGCAGCGCGCCTGAGTCAGTCGAAGAGGTTGTTGTCGATCCAGCCGCCTTCTGCCAAAAACTCAATGTCGTCGCTGGCCCTAGCGCTCCCCTTGCCCGGTTGGATCTCACTGATCCCGCTTCCGTAGACGCCGCGATGAACGATCTGCGCAGCCTGGAGGCCACCGCTCCTCCACTAATTACTGCCGATGTCGTTGTCGTGATTGCCGCCCTCGACGATCTCTTAACTGCCCTAGAACTCCCCGACAACCGCACCGCTGCTGAGGTTGTTCTGGAGCAAACCGAGGCGTTGACTACCGCCGGATTGTCAGCTCAAGCGCTCGAGAACTTTGCAGCCCAAACCTGTCTTCTTGACCTGGATCCAATTGTTCGACCTACGCCAACTCCCGTCAACACCGACGATGTAGCTCCGGCCTAGCTAACTGGATCAGACGATGTCGCCGCGATGGGCCGGCACGTGATCGATGATCCCGTACTCTTTGGCCTGCTCGGCGGTAAACCAACGGTCGCGGTCGCTGTCTTCTTGGATTGTTTCTGCCGTTTGGCCGGTGTGGTCGGCAATACGCTGCGCCATGAGATCTTTGATGTACACCAACTGCTCGGCCTGGATCCGAATATCGGTGGCCTGCCCCTGCACACCAGCACTGGGCTGATGCATCATGATGCGGGCATGGGGTAGCGCGTAGCGTTTGCCTGCGGCACCGGCACACAACAAGAACTGGCCCATTGAGGCGCCGAGGCCCATACAAATTGTGGCTACATCGGGCTTGATGAATTGCATGGTGTCATAGATGGCCATGCCGGCAGTGACCGACCCCCCAGGGGAGTTGATGTAGAGCCAGATGTCGGAGTCGGGATCTTCGCCTTCGAGAAACAGCATTTGCGCGGTAATGAAGTTAGCGATTTCGTCATTGACGTCGGTACCGAGGAAGATGATGCGGTCCTTGAGTAGAGCGTTGTACACCGGGTTCATTTCGGTGGGTGGCAACGACAGCATCGAAGGGGCGGCGGGCGAGGTGTGTGATGACATAGGCATTACAACGCAGGTTAGCGCTCCGTATTCCGCATGCGCTGACCACTGTGCATTTGTTGCTCGCTGGATGGCCTGCAACTAGTGAGAAGAAACACAGCGTGCGCCAGGCGGGACTTGAACCCGCACATCCTTTCGGACACAAGGACCTAAACCTTGCGCGTCTGCCAATTCCGCCACTGGCGCTTGGCTGTGTCTTCTCTGTTTACGGTAGCTGTTCTAGCAGCGACCGGATGGCCTTGCCGCGATGTGAGTAGGTGTGTTTTCCGTCGGCCGTCATTTGAGCGAACGTCATACCGTCGCCTTCGTTGGGAACAAAGATGGGGTCGTAACCAAATCCGTGGTCGCCGAGGGAATGTTCGATGATGATGCCTTCAGTGTCGCCCTGCACAGATATGGACCTTCCGTCGGGCCACATCAACATCACGACCGACGAAAATCGGGCCGTGCGATCAGCCAATGGAACGCCGTCAAGTTGACGCAACATATGGCTGACGTTGTCGCCGTAGCTTGCGTCTTCGCCGGCGAAACGAGCGCTGTGTACGCCTGGAGCGCCGTCGAGGGCGTCGACGAAAAGCCCGGTGTCATCAGCGATTGCGGCTTGACCTGTGTGAGCGACAATGGCCGCTGCCTTCAGCCGTGCATTGCCAGCCAAGGAGTCCGCATCTTCGATCACTTCGGGAATCTCTGCGGGCCGCGGTAACAACGTGAACGCTCCCTCGAGAATTTGCTGCATGTCGCGCAGTTTGTCAGGATTTGCCGTCGCCGCGACAACCGTGAGGCGTTCGGCCATCAACGTGGCGCAGGCGGGGTGGCAAGTAGAGCTTGTTGCATAGCAATGATCTCGCCGATGCCCTTCTCGGCCAGGCCAAGAAGTTCGTCAAGCGGACCGCGGCCAAACGTGCGGCCTTCCGCTGTGCCCTGCAGTTCGATGAACTCTCCTGATTCGGTCATGACCACATTCATGTCGACCTCAGCGGTACTGTCTTCGACGTAGGGAAGATCGAGGACCGGCACACCGTCGACGATGCCAACAGAAATTGCGGCGCACGCCTCGGTGAGCGGGTTGGCCGGAATTTCGCCGGCTTGAACAAGGCGGGTTACCGCATCGTGAAGCGCAACATAGGCGCCACAAATTGATGCGGTTCGGGTGCCTCCGTCGGCCTGCAACGCATCGCAGTCCAACACGATCTGACGTTCACCAAGGGCTTCCATGTCACATACCGCTCGCAGCGAACGACCAATGAGCCGCTGAATTTCTTGGGTACGGCCCGTCTGCTTGCCACGCGCTGCCTCGCGTCGTACGCGATCTGGGGTCGAGCCGGGGAGCATTGAATACTCGGCGGTGACCCAGCCCTTGCCACTCCCCTTCATCCAACGAGGCACGCCGTCTTCGATTGAGGCGGTGCAGAGGACTTGGGTGCTACCGAAGGAAACAAGAACCGATCCGGCGGCCATCCCGGTGAAATCGCGTTGGAAGGTGATGGGGCGCAGCTGGTCAGCTTGACGTCCGTCGGGGCGAGGCATAGGGGTTCCTTAGTGGCAGATCGGGTAAATCTAGATGTTGAAGCGTGCGCCCACTTGGGCTACCTCAACTAGACCGTCGAAGCTAGCGGATGCCTGTGCTAGTTGCGCGGCCTCGTCCGTGCCGGGCGCAATGTGGGTGATTACCAGTCGGTCGGCACAAGCGGAAACTCGGGCTGCCTCGGCCGCGGTGAGGTGCTGAACATTTTCTTCGTCGCGGGCGTACATGGACGCCTCGCATAAGGCAAGGTCGATGGGCTGACCGAACGCATCGAAGCTCCAGTCCGGACCGGTGTCGGCAGAAAACGCCATGCTGCGATCATCTGACGCGATACGGACTGCATGTGTGCGAACGTAGTGTTGGGTTTGGCTGAACGAAACGTCGAGCGAACCTATCGTGACTCGATCACCGTTTCGAACTTCGTGCATGTCAAAGGGAAGGTCCGCTCGGGGCGAGTGCGACAGCTCCCTGATCTTGCTGGCGGCCCCTTTGGTCGTGTACACCGGCATGGTGGCCGCTCGCTCTACGTGGTACCGCAGCGCATTGGCTACCACCGGAAGCTCTAACCAGTGATCGGGGTGTTCGTGGGTGATAATAATTGCGTCTAACTCGTCGAGGCCACAGTGCAACTGCAAGTTTCCAAGCGTCCCCGGTCCGGCGTCAAGCCACACCCGGGTTTGCCCATCGGCCACCAAATAGCCGCTGCAGGCTCCCCCTGGTCCCGCGTAGGTGCCTGAGCAACCCAACACCGTGACCGACAAACTCATGGCCGAGGCCATTCGTGGGAGTGGGCCGTGGCCAGTTCGGGGCCGAGCAGCCGTCGCCCAAGATCCTCGAACCATGAGATATCACCCGATGACAGGAACCGGTGTTGGGCATCGCTGAGGGACTCGCGCCGCAGGTCGAGTTGACCGAGCCGATCTCGAATCTCGAAAGCGGTCTCATCGGCCGAAGACACCAAGGTGACGGCGGCGCCCACCACATCTGCGATGGTGCGGGCCAGGAACGGATAGTGCGTACAGCCGAGCAGTAAAGCGTCGACGTCGGCCTTGACGATTGGTGCAAGCAGGCGCTCCGTGAGCAACGCAACCTGGCGACCAGAGGTCTCGCCTCGTTCGACAAATTCGACAAGACCAGGACATGCTGCGCTTGCGAGCTCCAGTCCTTCGCCCGCGAACTCGGCGAAGGCAACGTCGTAAGCACCGGAGTCGATTGCCCCCACGGTGCCTATGACTCCCGTACGTCCGGTCTGGGTTACCTTGGCCAACGCTTTTACGCCGGCATCGATGACACCGACAACGGGAATCGAAAGTCGGGCTTCTAGTTGTTCGAAGGCCGCTGCAGCCGCTGTGTTGCAGGCAATGACCAACATCTTGATGTTGTAGGTTTCGACCAGATGATCGGCAATTTCAATGGCAAATTCGCGGACGTCGGCTTGTGACTTTGATCCATACGGATAGCGACCGGTATCACCGAAATACACAAGGTGTTCGTTGGGAAGCAGATCGATAACCGCCCGAGCCACGGTGAGACCACCAAAGCCGCTGTCAAACATGCCAATCGGGCGCTCATCCACGCTCGTAATGTAGTTGGCCGAGCCGACCACAACGCGCCGCGCTGCTCCCCGTCAATTTGTTGGGCGCTTTCACCTGGGTGCTCGGGGGAGCCAGATATCTCAATCCGAACGTCTTATTACCAACCAATCACTAGGGGAAGCCGCCTCCCGTCCCTCCGGCACCACCAGCGTCCGATGCGGCTTCTGCTGACTAGAAGTAGATAACTTCTTTGGCCTGGTCGGCGGCGTCGGTGACGTCGCCGGACCAGGCGTTGGTGGAAAGATACTTCCAGCCAAAGTCGCTAACGATGAACACGATCACACCTTCGTCGATCTTTTCGGCTACCCGTACTGCGCCTGCTGCCGCAGCGCCAGCGGAAATGCCTGCGAAGATACCTGTCTCGTCGGCCAGGCGCCGGGTGTACTCGATGGACTCTGCGGCCCGAACAATACGTTTGCCATCGAGGAGGTCGTAGCCACCCCATTTCTCAAAGATAGGTGGAATATAGCCATCATCGAGTGACCGAAGTGCCTCGACCTGTTCGCCCGATGGCGGCTCGACCGCGTAGAGCTTGACATCAGGTTTGTTGTGTTTGAGATAGGAGCCGACACCCATCAAGGTGCCGCTTGTCCCCAAACCCGCCACGAAGTGGGTGATGTTGGGAACATCGGCCAGAATCTCAGGCCCGGTGGTGTTGTAGTGGGTCTGGGGGTTGGCGTCGTTGGCGTATTGGTAAAGGAACGCCCATTCGGGATTGTCCGCGGCAATTTCTTGGGCCAAACGGACGGCGCCGTTCGAGCCTTCTCCAGCTGGCGAAGGAATAATCTCGGCCCCGTACACCTCAAGTAGCTGTCGTCGTTCTGGCGATACGTTGCCAGGCAAAACAATCTTGATGGGATAGCCACGCAGCTTGGCAATCATCGCCAACGCTATGCCGGTGTTTCCTGAGGACGGCTCGATGATGGTTTGCCCAGGCATGAGTCGGCCCTGTTCTTCGGCGTCGTCAATCATTGCTAGCGCAATACGGTCTTTGACCGATCCAGCCGGGTTCATGCCTTCGAGTTTGGCGAAAATCTTGACCCGCGCGTTGGGGCTCAGTTGCGATACGTCCACAACTGGCGTGTTGCCAATGAGCTCAGTGATTGATCCATATACAGCCATAAGAGTTCTAACCCCGACCAATTGTTGACTATTCCGATCAGAATTATAGGGGTTTCAATTTCCTACTGCTACTTCGGCTTTGGTTGAGGACTTGATCTAAGGTGCGGGCTCACTACTAATGGAGTTTCCATGTCACTAGAACTTGTCCCGCTTGGCACATTCACCATCAACCTCAAGAAGCCAATGATGGTTCCCGACGGAGCGATGGGCACTCGTCTCATCGTCGAGCTTGACTCGGGCACAATTGTTGGCGACCGCCTGAACGGCGAGATTCATGGAACAGCCGGTGCCGACTGGCTTACGCTGGGTCCTGGTGGCAGTAACGGCACGCTCGACGTCCGACTCACCATCAAAGCCGACAACGGAGCGCTCATCTACATGGAATACGGCGGCAAGATAGACCTCGCCTCGAGCACCGTTATTGCCACCCCCACGTTCCAATGTGGCGATGCCGACTATGCGTGGCTCAACAACGTCCAAGCAATCGCCGAAGGCCATATGGCCGACAACGTGCTCGTCTACGAACTCTTCGAGGTCACGGTTGTCTAGATGCGCTCGGGCGGGTGCAAATGGTCACCACACCGGTGATTTAGTGCTCTGATCACGCGGTCTTCTCGGTGCCAGCCGAGAAGACTAACGGTCGCCGTTGCCAGGGCAAAGCGACGACCTTCAATAGCTTCAAGCCGACTAGCTCAGCGGTTTCGCGGGCCCGCCGAAGTGGGCTGGAGTAGACATGATCAACAGACCAATCGGCCAAGGTGTTCGCGGCCGCCAACGCTTCGCCGCGTCCCTGTTCGGTTAGCGCAATATCGGTTAACCCAGTATGGCGACCGGCGGCCGACCATTCGGTTTGGCCGTGACGGATTACGAGTAGTTGAGATCCCATCGCCCGACTATGCCACAGGCCACCAACACGGGTGGTCTTGCGACCGTGGAGTTGTGATCTAGATTGGAACCAATTCGTTGAGGGGTTTGTGATGTTGAGAACAGCAATGATGTGGTTAATCGCCGTGGCGATTGCCGTGGCTATCGCTGCCGCGCTTGTGCTTAGTGGCGGCGATGGAGGCGAAGGAGCTAGTGCTGTCGACGCTGAAGCAACTGCCGACGCCAGCCCAACTCCTCTGCCAAATGATGGAGGCTCATCATCTGACGCCGAACCCGAACCCACGGCTACCGCCGAACCCGAACCCACGGCTACCGCCGAACCCGAACCCACGGCTACCGAAGAGCCCGAACCACTTCCCGTGATCCCTCAGGGTGGCCCGTGGCGAGTTGTCAACCAACCGGCGACGTTCTTGTGTGGTGGCACCTCCATCGAGGTCCCTGAAACCGTCGAAGAGGGAGCAATGCTCACCATCCTCGACGATGGCGAGAACCTCTTGGGACTCGACTTCTCTGCTGACGCCACCGACCTCAATATGCATCGCACGGCAGTGTCGCCAGTGTCCGCCAGCTACGCCGGTGACGTCAGCGTCGAAACCCCCGATGGCACTGTCACGATTTCATTCTCGGTGACCTTCAACTCGCCAACCCACTTTGATGGCGACCTGGTGGGTACCGTCTCAGGCGGCGGCATCCTCTGCGAAATCGACCGCGGCCTAGCCGGCGACTTCAAGGGCTAAGGGTCAAATCGGCACTAGAGGTTCTTGGTCACGCCACTTATCGGGCGGCCACCTCGATGCGCTCTTCGGTTACCTGACCGTCGAGAATCTTGTAGCTACGCACCGAAGGGTCAGCGTCCTTGAGCGAAACAATTACGAAGTGCCACGAGCCGAACGGGTCGAAATTGGCTGCGTCGGCAATGTCGGTGGGTGACGGATAGTTCGTGGTGTGGGTGTGTGAGTGCATGACCCCCACGATCAATAGACCAGCTTCGTCGGCCGCCTTTTCGGTGGCCATGAATTCGGCGCCATCGATCTGGTAGATCTGACTGGAGTGGGCAATGTTTGTGAGCGGGAAAAACTGCACAACCTCACCGGTAGCCATATCGGCCGCAAACATGCCACACGCCTCATCAGGGACGCCAGCAATCGCGTGAGCGACCATCTGGTCGACAACAGGCTTAACAATTACCAACGGGTTCAACGCCAAATTCGGGTCCTCTGACACAGCAGCGAGGGTACCCTCGCTTGCGTGGCGAAGAAGACCAAACCTCCCAAACCAGTAGATCCCATGGCCAAGATCGTCGTGGCCTCCAATCGTCGCGCCAACCACGAGTACGAAATTCTCGACACTTACGAGGCAGGTCTCGTGCTCCAAGGCAGTGAAGTAAAGGCGCTTCGCGAGGCCAAAGTACAGATTGCCGAAAGCTACGCCCGCATACGCAACAACGAACTATGGCTACTGTCGTTCCACATATCGCCCTACTCCCATACCGGCGCACACACAGGTCACGATCCCGACCGCCCAAAAAAGCTGCTGCTGCATCGCACCGAAATAAACCGCATTGGTGCTCGACTCGACCGCGATCCACTCACGATGGTGGCGTTGCAGGTGTACTTCATCAAGGGCAACGCCAAGGTCGAACTTGCCCTAGCCCGTCGTAAGAATCAGACCGACAAGCGTCAATCGATTGCCGAGAAAGACGCTAAGCGAGAAACGGCCCGGGCCCTGAAAGCAGCCAACCGCGTGGGCTACGACGACTAGTTGACGATCTCGATCTCGGCCAGGTCAAATAGGCCGAGAGTTACTTCTATTTCGACCGTCTGAGCGTCCCGTATTACTTCGAACACCACCGCCGTATCGGGCAACTCTAAGCGGATGCTTGCAGCCAGATCACTCATCGAGGCAATCCGGCGTCCGTCCATACCCACGATCAGATCGCCAACCTCAAGCTCACTGTCGGCGGCGCCGGTGCCAGGTTGAATTGAAATTATCAATGCACCAGCATCACCCAGTACTGGATCAGTGCCGTTGATGCCCAAATAGCCCGATTCGATAGTCTCGCCAGCGACAATACGCCCGGCAACAAGCGCCATGGTCTCACTGGGGATAGCAAACCCGACGCCCACGTTGCCCGTTGACCCGGCGGTTCGGATCGAGGTATTCATGCCGATAACTCGACCTTGGCGGTCCACCAGTGCGCCGCCTGAGTTGCCCGGATTGATTGGCGCATCAGTCTGAATCATTCCGACCCGATTGGTGGCACCATTCTCTGCGTTTGCGGGAACTCGATTTATGGCCGAAATCACACCGGCAGTCACCGTTTGCTCAAGACCGAAGGGACTGCCGATCACGACCGCAAGCTGACCTACCTCGACCGTCCCCGCCGGGGCCAACACGGCAACACCAAACTCTTCGGAGGCATCGATCTGAATTACTGCAATATCGGTAGAGGTATCGCGACCAACAACAACGCCCGCAACACGCTTGCCACTAGCCAACTGAACCGTTGCTTCGGTTGCTTCGCCGACCACGTGGGCATTGGTCAAGATAAGACCGGACTCGTCATAGATAATGCCGCTGCCTTGTCCGAAATTGGGGACATCGATCAGCACAACAGCCGGAGCCACAACCGCTGCTGCTACTGCGGCTGGCTCGACATCGTCGGTAAGAATTGGATCCACGGGGCGCAAACTTTCGTCCACCGTTACGCCTGGCGCGACAGTATTGCCCGTGACGGGCATTTCAACTGACCTACCCGTGGCCCCGGCCGCGTCGGCGGCGGACTGTGCGGCGGACGCTAGATCTTCATTGGCCTGCCGTTCACCAAAAGCCCATCCGCCAGCAAACGTTGCAGCAAGAAGAGCAAGCGTCGTGATAACCCAGGGAACCGTTCGTTGGAGACGCCACTTGGGCTTCTCGACGACGGCAACGATTGTCCGCCCCCCTGCGCCACTGGTGGCGGCAGCGGAGGGAAGCGGCAACTCGTTGTAGACAGCCAAAGGAGGGGAAGCTGTCCACGAAGGAGACGACAGGGAATCGGGAGACGATGGGGGGATGGACGCCTCAGAGGGAAGCCACGACGAGGACCTGACGACACGCCAGTTTGGGTCATCCTCGCTCGCTTGATCTTCCGCTGAGTGTTCACTATCGCTCACCCGGTTCTCCTGTCATCTGGGGTATGTCATGAAGTTAAACAATCAAACCTAAAATATTCGTAAAGACGACACAACATCATTAAGAACTCTTCGTCGGAGTGATTTATTTCTCTAGATCAAGCACCAAAGGAACCGTCGGCGCATCGGCAGCTAAAGCCGGTATACGAATACGGAACGTGGCGCCGTGGTTTAGTTTGCTGTCGAGCGAAACCGTCCCGCCGTGCGCCTCCGCAATTTGGCGCACAATGGTAAGACCAAGACCAGAGCGGGACTCCTCGCGCGACTGGCTCTTATTTCCTCGCCAAAAACGTTGGAAGATCTTCTCTTGATGTTCAAGCGCAATACCTGGGCCTTGGTCCTCGACCTCGATGAAGATCAGGTTTCCTTGCCGTCCAGAACGTACATGAATCACGGTCCCAGCAATAGACACGCGCAGCGCATTGGCCAACAGGTTGGCCACCGCCCGCCCAAGGGCGGGCCCATCACCAATGGCCCAAAGATCATTCTCAACACCGCAGCGGACCGTAACGCCCTGCGCGGCTGCTGGCGTCTCAAACTCTCGCGCCACGCCGCGAACCGCAACACCAACGTTGACAGGGTCGGTTCGTAACGACAGATTCTCTTGTCGGGCCCAAGTAAGAAGATCATCCACCAAGCGAGTCATACGGAGGGCCGATCGATTGACGATCTCGGCGGTCTCGCGCAGATCGGTCACATCGGCTTCATCATCGGCAAGAGCGACGTCGAGATTGGCGCGCATGATCGCCAGCGGGTTCCGCAACTCGTGAGAAGCCTCATGGATAAAACGGCGTTGTGATTCAAAGGCCACGTCCAGGCGATCGAGCATGTCGTCAAAAGTGTCGGCCAAATCGCGCAATTCGTCATCCGGTCCCTGCAAGCGAATGCGACGAGAAAGGTCCGTCGCCTGAATTTCGCGGGCCACATTGGTTATGCGATCAATAGGTCGCAGAACCCGGCCAGCCACAAACCACCCAACAATCAAACTCACCACAAACAACGTCACCAACGCAAACAGCGAGTAACGCTCCAGCTGATGCAACGCACGCTGGTTGACCGCAAACTCAAAATCGCTAAGCGTGGACAACATGTCCGTCCGAGTGAACTGAATTTGGCCAGTCGCTGTCCGCGAGAGTTGTCCGAGCGTCCACGTCTGGGTTACCGGTTGGTCTTCCAATGACCGGGACAAACCCAAATAGATGCCACCGACGACAGCGCTCGCCAAACCAAACAATACCGTCGAGTACAAAACGGTAAGGCGGACGCGAATCGAACCCATCCATGCGGGCAACCACGACCCAATCCGTTTCATGCTGCTGACCAAATCATGAGTCGATCAACCGGTATCCCGATCCAATTACGGTCTCGATCGGCGAATGACCATCGTCGCTGGTGAGCTTGCGACGCAGCGTGCCCACGGTGACTCGAACGGTGTTGGTGAAAGGGTCCGCGTTCTCATCCCAGACATGATCAAGCAACTCTTCTTGGCTGACCACGACACCCGGTTTGGTCATAAAGTAACGAAGCAGATTGAGTTCCTTGGTAGTGAGATCGACCGTTGCGCCAGCCCGCTTTACCACCAGACGAGAGGTGTCTAGGTCTATATCGCCCACGGTCAATGTGGCCCCAGTTGATCCGGCATCACGACGCAACAAACTGCGCACCCTCGCCTCCAATTCGACAAAGGCAAACGGCTTGACGAGATAGTCATCGGCACCGGCGTCGAGGCCAGCCACACGATCGTCCAGCGAATCGCGCGCCGTTAACATGAGCACACGGGGTGGCTCGCCAACGTTGGGATTCTCGCGCAGTCGAGCACACACCTCGAGGCCATCGACGTAGGGCATCGTGAGGTCCAGCACTATGAGGTCATAGGGAACGATCCACGCCTTCTCGAGGGCATCCTCGCCGCCGTAGGAAACATCGACGGCATAGCCGCCGTTGCGAAGACCTCTAGCCACAGCGTCAGCCAGATCGATTTCATCGTCAACTACAAGGACACGCACACACCAAAGTTAGTCGTTTCTGACGGCCTTTGGCAGCGCGGGCACACCAAGGGCCGATGGCGTAATACGCTGACCGTCAATGAGTGACCTACCTACTCCACCCATGCCACCTCCACCATCGCCCCCTCCGGCGAGTCAAGCCACGCCGCCACCCCCTCCGGCGGCACCGCTACCCGGCCCAAACCCGCCCGCCGACCCGGCACCATTGGCCCACGAATTGTCACCCGATGGCCAGACCGCCCCGTCCTTAGCCTCACCTGCGACGACCAAACACGCGGCAGCGCCATTTCAGGTTTCGCCCATCGAAGAAGCCATGTTCGAAGTGAAGAAGGTCATAGTCGGGCAGGGTCGCATGCTCGAACGCCTCATGGTCGGAGTCTTGGCCCGCGGACATTGTTTACTCGAAGGTGCTCCTGGTCTCGCAAAAACACTCGCCATCGAAACTCTCGCTAAGGCGACCGGCGGCACCTTTGCCCGCATCCAATTCACGCCCGATCTTTTGCCATCCGACATCGTTGGTACCCGCATTTACCGCAGCTCCAGTGAGCAATTCGACACTGAGCTTGGTCCAATCATGGCCAATTTCGTGCTGGCTGACGAGATCAACCGAGCTCCAGCCAAAGTGCAATCCGCTCTACTTGAGGCGATGGCCGAACACCAGGTGTCTATTGGTGGCATTAGCTATCCCACCCCCCAGCCATTCTTGGTTTTGGCCACACAAAACCCGATCGAATCCGAGGGCGTCTATCCGCTGCCCGAAGCGCAACGAGACCGCTTTTTGATGAAGATCAACGTCGGCTATCCGAGCGCGACCGAAGAAGCCGAAATCGTCCGGCGCATGGGAGTCAATCCTCCCGAGGCCGCAACCATTCTCGATCCCGGACAACTCCTTACCTTGCAAGAACAAGTCGATGGCGTCTTCGTCGACCAAGCCGTTGTCGACTACGCGGTGAACTTGGCCATAGCGACTCGCGAACCCGCAAGCTACGGCCTCGGCGACCTCGACGAACTCATTGCGCACGGGGCCAGTCCGCGTGCCAGCCTCGGTTTGGTGGCGGCCGGTCGGGCTATGGCATTCATGCGTGGGCGCAGTTACGTTCTCCCCCAAGACGTGTTCGATATCGCGCCTGAGGTTCTCCGGCACCGCGTCATTCTTACCTACGAAGCCCTTGCTCGCGAACTCGTACCCGACCAAATTGTTGCCAAGGTACTTTCGACCGTTCCTGCCCCTCGGGTTACGCCATCACAGGACGTCGTCCGCCTCACATGAGCCAACCGGCCACCCCGCAACCGGCCCGTTTAGGTCTTGCTGGTGCCTCAGGAACGCGCGAACTGCTTCGCCGGCTAGAGCTTGATGTTGTAGTGAAGCTCGATGGCATGTTGCACGGAGACCACCTCGGACTTGTCCCCGGACATGGTTCTGAGCCAGGCGAAACCCGACGGTATGTTCCCGGCGATGACGTCCGCCGAATCGACTGGAACGTCACCGCTCGCACCCAAGAGGTGTACGTACGGCAATCTGTCGCCGATCGCGAACTCGAAACTCACCTGCTCGTCGACCTCTCTCCGAGTCTGGATTTTGGGACGGCCCGATATGAAAAGCGCGACCTTTCCCTCGCAGCAGCGGCTGCCGTAGGATTACTCACCTCCAAGCTAGGAAACCGTGTCGGGGCAGTCCTCGCTCTACCGGGCGAAGTCGTCGCTATTCCGCCACGTAGTGGCCGTACTCACTTGCTCGCAATTCTCGACCGAATTGCCACCGCTCCCCGGATCGAAGGAAGTGTCCCCGATCTGGCGCTGAGCTTCGCCAGAGCCCAAGCAATTAGCCGCAGGTTTCGGGGTTTAGTTGTCTACATTTCCGACTTTCTCGGTGACGATGCCTGGAAAGAAGGCCTCCGACGATTGTCCCTTCGTCACGAGGTTCTCGCTATCGAGATACTCGACCCGCGCGAGCTCGAACTTCCCGACGTTGGGGTTCTCTCCCTCATCGATCCGTCGACCGGACGGTCGATTGACGTCGCAACCGGTAACGCCAAAGTCCGCGACCGCTACGCCGCCGCTGCCCAAGAACAACGAGCACAAATTGCCGCCGACATCCGCGCTTCGGGTGCCGAACACCTCATTCTGCGAACCGACGAAGACTGGATTCTCGAACTAGCCCGGTTCGTGGCACTACGTCGTTCCCGCGGCGCCGCACGGGGCAGGGTAGGGCGATGACATTTCTCGACCCTTGGCGACTCCTGCTACTCCTCGTCGTGCTTGCGGTGGCCGTTATCTATATCGTCATGCAACGACGACGCCAAACCTATTCTCTGCGCTTCACCAACATCGAGTTGCTCGAATCTGTGGCACCCAATAGTCCTGGGTTTCGCCGCCATGCGCCTGCCGTGTTGTTCTTGTTGGCTGCCGCCCTAAGCGTCGTCGGCTTTGCGCGACCGGCCCGTGCCACTGATGTCGCCCGCGAACGCGCCACGGTCATTTTGGCTATCGATACGTCGTTGTCAATGGATGCCGCCGACGTCATTCCCAGTCGAATAGCGGGCGCCAAGATTGCCGCTGAGGCATTTCTCGAGACGGTTCCGGGGCGCATCAACATCGGACTGGTCAGCTTTCATGGCATTGCCAACGTTCGTGTTGCTCCGACGCTCAACCGCGCTGCCATCAATTCCGCTATCGATTCACTCGAACTCGGTGAATCCACTGCCATTGGCGAGGCCATCTTTGCCAGCCTGCAAACTATTAGCGCCCAACTTCCCGACGCATATGGGACGCCCCCACCCGCTCGCATTGTGTTGATGTCCGATGGGATGACCACGGTCGGACGCCCCGACGCACTAGCCGTTGAGGCTGCTCGCAATGCCGGTGTCTCCGTCTCGACTATTGCCTTCGGCACTCGCAACGGCGTCATTGATGTGCCCGGCGAAGGCCTCATCGAGGTTCCTGTTGACCACGATGCGCTCGCCAAAATAGCTGAAGGAACCGGCGGGCAGTTCTTCGCAGCCGCCTCAACGTCTGAGCTCGAAGCGATCTACGCCGATCTCGGGAGCAGCATCGGCTTCGAAGAGGAACAGCAAGAGATCATTTTGTGGTTCATCGGACCGGCGTTATTGCTGTTGCTGGCAACTTCGGCCACCAGTCTGCTCTGGTTCTCACGCTTGCCATAACGAGCCGCAACGGTGCTCTACCGGGCGTAGAATTAGCCAAATGTCACGCCGCTCCGGGAACTTGCTCCTGCTTTTTGCCGGAATCATTTGGGGCATGGGATTTGTGGCTCAACAAAGCGCCATGGACAACATTGGGCCAATGACCTTTATGGCCTTGCGCTTTACCCTTGCTGCTGGCGCGGTCGCACCGTTTGCGTTGCTCGAACGACGACGCGACACAACACCCCCTCCATTTACACGGGCTGACCTGTTACGAATTGTGCGCCTTGGATTCTTCTTTTTCATTCCCATGGCCATGCAACAAGTTGGCATCACCGCTACCACTGTGACCAGTGCCGGGTTTCTTACCGGTCTCTACGTTGTGATTGTTCCAATCATTATCTTGGTGTGGTTCCGCGAATACCAGCACTGGATCATCTGGCCCGCGGCATTACTCGCCACCATCGGGATCTACCTCCTAGGCGATGGCGGCTTCGAAAGTCTTACGTGGGGTGATTGGATGATCCTGGTTGGCGCGTTCTTCGCTGCTGTGCATCTCATCATGTTGGGCCGAACCGTCCAGAGACTCCAGCGTCCAGTGGCCATTGCTACCATTCAATTCGGGGTCACGGCCGTTCTTTCTCTTGGCGGCTATCTCATCTTCACTGCTGTGTCGAGGACGCAAGAAATTGAACCCAAATTTGATCTGGGTCGCATTGCCGACACAGCCGTGCCCATCCTCTACGCCGGATTAGTCGCCGGAGGGCTGGCCTTCACGTTGATGGCGGTAGGTCAGCGGTACACACGGGAGGCAGACGCCGCAATTCTTCTGTCCTCCGAAGCGCTATTTGCAGCCCTTTTTGGCGCGATATTTCTGGACGAAATACTAACCGACAAGGGCTATGTCGGAATCGGATTTATGTTCAGCGCTATCGTCGGAGTGCAAGTTGTGCCGCGGTTGATCCAACGCAACGCTACGCAATAGTTGCTTCGACGGCAGCCCGCTCACTCAGTACCTTGCTGGACCCGCCCGGTTTCATACTGACGCCGTAGAGGCAGTCGGCCGCTTCCATGGTGCGTTTCTGGTGGCTGACGATCATCAACTGAGCTTCGCCGCGGAACTCGTCGACCAAGCCGAGAAAGCGATGCAGGTTGACGTCGTCGAGGGCAGCCTCGACTTCGTCCATCACATAGAACGGGGATGGACGGCTGCGGAAAACCGCAAACAAAAAGGCCAAAGCGGTAAGCGAACGCTCGCCACCCGAGAGGAGTGAAAGCTTCTTGATGTTCTTGCCACCTGGGCGGGCACTGATCTCAACTCCGGCTTCTAACAAGTTGCTTGGGTCAGTCAGTCTGATCGACCCCTTGCCGCCGGGGAACAATGTGGTGAACAGTTTTGTGAAATTCTCCGATACATCGGCGTACGCTGCGGAGAACACGTTAACGATTTCCTCGTCGACGGCCCGGATGACCTTGTTCATTTCTCGGCGGCTGGAACGCACATCGTCGAGTTGAGTCTTGAGAAAGTCGTGCCGTTCGCTGAGCGTCTCGTACTCTTGCAACGCCAGAGGATTGATGGGGCCCATTAAGCGAAGCTCGCGTTCGAGTTCGCGGGTGCGGCCGGGCACCGTCGTGTTCTCGTCAAGTTCGGGACATATCGAATTCATGGCCTGTTGGGGTGACTTGTCGTGATCGCGCCGTAGAGACTCGACGGCTGCTTCGAGGCGCAATGTGGACTCGGCACCACCAATTTCTACCTTCTGTAACTCGGCGCGTGTTTCTTGAAGAGCGCGCTCCGAAGCAGACCGTTCGCGCCGCAACTGATCAAGGGACTGAGCCGCTGATCGAGCAGAATCGGACTGTCGGCGGTGTGAGGCGCGCAACGTCTGCAGTTCGGATTCGATGGTGGTGCGATTGTCGGCAAGTTCGTCTGCGAGCGTCCGGGCCAAGACCAGACGGCGGTCGATGTCCACTCGACGAATTGCTGAATTGGCCCGTTCGTGTTCGAAACGAACCAACCGGGACTCGACTTCAGTTTGGCGGCTTTGGAGCAACGCTGTGCGCTCGTCGACACCAGCGGCACGAACTTCGAGGTCGCGGCGCAAGGTGCCTACAGCGTCAGCACGTTGTTGTAAACGGGAACGAAATAACGAGAGCTGTCGGCCACGTTCGGCCTGATCCATATCGTCGGCTTCGAGCGAAGGAAGGATCTGTTGCAACTGGGCACTACGGCTACGATCGCGTTCGAGGCGATCGCCGGTCTCCGCTATATGGCGATCGATGCCTTCGAGTTCGATAGCGGCCTCACGCTGGTGACGTTCAGCGTTACCTTGCTCACTCGTAGCGGTGGTGAGCCCACGAATTATTTGCGCCTTTTCACGTTCGGCATCATTGGCGGCACTGCGGGTAGCCGACATGGCTGCTTCGGCGGTAACAACAACCTCGCGGGCATGGTCGACGGCCGCTATGGCGGTCTCGGCCTTTTGTACCGACTCTTCAAGAGCTGCCCCGGTTGCGCCGGTCTTCGGCGAACCAACTCGCCATCCCGTAGGGCTGAAGCGGCCACCGTCACGAGTTACAACGGTTACGCCAGGGTTGTCGAGCGCTAGATCAACGGCAACGGCCCAGTCATCAACGGCAACGGTCGAACCAACCAATGCATCGAGAACAGCATCCAGACCAACAACAGTGCCGCGGACGTGCGCTCGGACCGACTCGCCGCCCGAAATCGGCGACTGAGCAGGGCCAGCGTCAGCTAGGGCAAGCACGACACCACTGGCGTCGCCAACGAGCAATGCGTCGATTGCTTGGCGTCCGACATCACGATCTGCAACGACAACGGCTGTTACTGCATCACCAGCCGCCGCCTCGAACGCTTCGCTCCAACCGTCGTCTACCTCGACAAGGTCGAGCAACGTACCCATTACACCATCAATGGATTCAATAGAGCTAAGTCCAGAATTTGACCGCGCTTCATCGAGCGCCAAGGCAAGTGCGTCGGACCGAGTCGTCCATGAGTCGCGTTCGCGTTCCGCATCTGCAAGCTGGCGTCGGGCATTATCGAGCTGATCCGAAGCAGCAGAACGGGCATCGACTGCTTCGAGCAGCGAAGCTTCGACCACATCTTGACGCTCGACAAGTTCTCCGCATTCGGCCACGAATCGGGCCAGCTTGCTCTCGGTTTCCGGACCACGAGCAACCAGTTGTGTTTTGCGGTCCATCAGGCGTTCGTTCTCAGAGTTGGCCCGCTCCAACGATTGCAGCACCGCCGTAAGCTCGCCACGCACCTCGGCTGCCGCTCCGCTGGTGACCGGCTGCGAACCATCGCCCCATTCGTTGCTGAAACGCTCGCGTTCTTCGGCGAGTTCGGCCTCGGCTGTCTCGAGGCGCTGGGCATCGGGAACCAAGTTGTTCGCTTGCTCCGTTACCTGGGCCAGTTCGGTAGCAATTCGTGCTGCCTCGGCTTCGAGCGATGACACGACATCGGTATCGATGGTGGCATCGCGGCCACGTTGCAGACCACCCAACCGTTCGGCCAAAACTGCGGCAACGCCCTTAGCCCGTTCACGCAACGATTCGAACCGGGTTAGTGCAGTAGCCAGTCCGGCGTCGCCGGAATCGCCGAGTTGTGCTTCGGCTTCCATGACCTGGAGATCGAGTTGGGTCAGGGTCTTGACGAGTTCGGATTCGCGCCGTTGAAGTTCGATCTTAGAAGTGCGGTGTTTATCGGTTCGCTCCTTGAGCTGTGCAATGTCGCGACCCGCAGCAAAGATCTGTAATCCGCCGAGTTCATCGACAAGTGAGCCATGGCGGCGTGCTGCGTCGGCCTGACGCTCGAGCGGACGGAGTTGACGGCGAACTTCTCGCAACAAGTCCTGCACACGGGTGAGGTTGGCCTCGGTAGCGAGCAGGCGTCGTTCGGCTTTTTCTTTGCGCTTACGAAACTTGAGAATACCTGCGGCCTCTTCAATGATGAGTCGCCGCTCTTCGGGACGAGCATTGAGTACCGCATCGATTTGCCCTTGGCTCACAATTACATGCTGTTGTCGTCCGACACCAGAGTCGGAGAGCAACTCCTGGAAATCGAGCAGGCGACATGACACACCGTTGATGGCGTAATCGGAGTCGCCCGATCGCCACAATGTCCGCGTAAGCGTGACTTCCTCAAAATCGATCGGCAAAAGCTTGGACGCATTGTCGATGGTGAGGGATACCTCGGCGCGACCCAACGCCGGACGTTTCTCTGTTCCGGCGAAGATGATGTCTTCCATCTTGGCCGCTCGTACGGCTCGGGGCGCTTGGGCACCAAGTACCCACGCAATGGCGTCGACAACGTTGGACTTACCGGACCCGTTAGGGCCCACGACGACGGTGACACCAGGTTCGAGATCGAGGGTCGTTGCATCGGCAAACGACTTAAAACCCTTGAGTGAAAGAGACTTCAAAAACACGGTAGAACGACCCTAACGGTCAAGCGCGTCGCGCGCTCATTCGAAACACGGCGAGAGCAACATTTCTTTCGCTATACCGTTCGACGAGGCCTATACCTGACTCTGATCGCAGAAGTACGTCCATTCCTTGGCGAATTTCGTACGCACAATCGGACGGCGAGAACGGGGCGACAGTTGACCATGCTTGCCGTAGACGCTTAAGTGATCCTGATAGATACCTGGCTGACCGAACACGTCGACATAGGTTCCGTCCTCGAGGCTCGTCCCTCGGTACTTAATGGCATCATGCATGACCTCAACCACGGCGCGATACAAGCGGCGAATTTCTTGTAAAGAAAGATCGTTGGATTTCCGGTCGTAACGAAGGCCTGCTTGAAACAAGATTTCGTCGCTGTAAATACTGCCAATTCCGACAATGAACGCTTCGTCTCGTAGCAAGGTCTTTAGCTTGGTGGACTGGGCCATAAGCATGTGCCCAAAAGCGTTCCAAGCAATGGGTGATGTAACCGGGTCGAGTCCCAATTCGGCTAGCTCTGGGACATGCTCATCAAAATCCTGGGATGGGACAACAAACATTTCGGCTTGACCGCTGGGGTCGACTAAGCGCATTTGTCCACCTTGAGTAAAGGTAATAACCGCCGTGGTGCTGTCTTCTTGGGCGTCCTTGTTGGCGTTGCGGCGAAACATTGCGTTGCCGGCCATCTTGGCCACCAACACATGCTCGTTGTCGAGATTGAACAACAAGGTCAGTGCACGACGCTCGATACTGATAATTTTTTGACCATCAAGCGCAGTGCCAAACTTCGTACGGTTCCCCGAACGCGACACAACACTTGGCACCGAGACATCAGTTTCTTTGATCTTTCGACCAATTACCTCGCGTTCGAGATCGCGGCGTAACGTTTCGATCTCTGGTAATTCGTTCATGCTGTATCTTTCTCAGAATTGGTGGGGCCAACGCTCTCGCGTAAAGCCGAAATTGCTACGGCCGCGGCCGCTTGTTGCGCTTCTTTCTTACTACGACCGACGCCTGCGCCCCGGTCGATGCCACCGACGGTGACCGTAGCCGAGAAAATCATGGCGTGAACGGGACCCTCGCCAACTACTTGATACATCGGTTGAACGCCGAAACGACCATTCGTTAATTCTTGTAGCTGGGATTTGAAATCCCGTGCGCCGGGACCCGATGCCGCCTCATGCATGCGCGGTGTCAAAAGGCGCAGCACGAGATCATTTGCCGGTACAAATCCTCCATCGATGTACATCGCGCCCAACACCGCTTCAACGGAGTCCGACAAAATCGATGGCTTTTGCTGTCCATCGCTGGACAGTTCGCTTTTACCAAACTTAATGTGACGGCCAAGCTCTAGCTCTACACCAAGTTCGGCCAACGTGCTAGCGCAGACCACTGATTGCCGAATCTTGGACATCTCCCCTTCAGTCATGTCGTCCAATTCTTCGTGCAGGAATCGGGTGACCGCCAACTGAAGCACCGAATCGCCGAGAAACTCAAGCCGCTCGTTGGACTCGCCCTCGTTCTCAGCACACCAGGACCGATGAGTCAACGCTCGGTTAAGCAACGCCTCGTCCGCGAACCGGTATCCCAGCTGCAGGTAAAGCGCCTCGAACGAATCGGGCGCAACGACGTCGGCCTCGATGGTCAGGAGTTGATGCTTGAATCGACGAAATCGACGGCGTCGCGGACGGTTTTGAGATCTTCAAGATCATCATCTTCGATGCGGAAGCCCGAATGGCGCTCGTTAACTTCTTCTTCGAGTGACTCGACTAACTCGATAAGCGCTAAAGAATCAGCATCGAGATCGTCGGCAAAGGAATCGCCCTCGTTGATATCGGAAGGTTCAATTTCCAAAATATCGGCGAGCCGATCCTTGACGAGGGCCAAAATGGCGGGGCGATCAAGAGGGGTTCGTTCCATGTTTGTTTCTGCAGGCACCGTCTTCTCCACTGGTTGCGGCGCGCAGTTTACTAGTATTTGATGCCTTTTCGCCAACCACCCTGTGGGATGAGTCACAGCGGCGCCAATTGTTTGTTACAAGTTGGCAGCTGCGGTGAGCGACCCGACCATATCGCGATCGGCTACTTCTTTCGCAAGTTCGATAGCGCTTAGAATCGCCTTAGGCGATGATGCCCCATGGCTGATCACGCACACACCCTTGAGCCCTAGCAGCATCGCACCACCGATGGCATCGGGGTTCATGTCGTTGTACATCGGCAGCAAGGCTGGAGTGAGCAGTTTGGCGCCTTCACGGGCCTCATCGGATGCATCGAAGGCCCCGAACAGTCCGTCGATAATCATCTTGGAAACGCCCTCGGCCGTCTTCAGCGCCACATTGCCGGTGAATCCATCGGTGACAATGACATCCACACTCGGGTCGAACAGATCGCGACCTTCGACGTTGCCGACAAAACGGGCCGAAACGGCTTGCTGCCATTCGGGTTGGTCAAGAACTTGGTAGGCCTCTTTAACCAACGGTGATCCCTTGCCAGCTTCTTCACCTATGGAAAGCAAGCCAACCTTGGGAGTTTCGACGCCAAAGCGAGCCCGTGCATAAATGGCACCCATACGAGCAAATTGGCCCAACATGTCGGCGGTGCACTCCGCGTTAGCACCAGCATCGAGCAAGATGTTGGGGCGATCGCCGCCCAGAATTGGCAGGCCGGTAGCAATAGCTGGCCGGTGGTAACCCTTGATACGGCCAATACGCAGCAAAGCGCTTGCCATAGTGGCGCCGGTGTTTCCCGCTCCAACGAATGCGCAGGCGTTACCATCGCGCACCGCTTCGGCGGCTCGCACCATCGAAGCATCCTTCTTGGTGCGAACGGATTTGCCTGGATCGTCGTCCATGGCAATCACTTCGGACGCAGAAATAATTGCAATATCGGTGCGTCCACCTAACAAAGGTTCGATAACCGCGGGTGGACCGGCCAGTGCCACTGCAATGCCTTTATCGGCGGCTAAACAAGCCCCAGCAACAATGGCTTCGGGGGCATTGTCGCCCCCCATCGCATCAATAGCGACGGGCAAAGACACTAGTTAGTCGACCTCGACTGCGGTGCGGCCGGCGTAGTGACCACAGTTTCCACATACGTGATGGGGGCGCTTAGTGGCACTGCACTGTGGGCAGGTGCTACGACTAGAGCGAGAAAGCGTCCATGCGGAGGCACGACGGCTGCGGCTCTTGGCCTTTGAGGTTTTCTTCTTTGGTACTGCCATAACAGTGAACTCCGAGATCAACATGGTTCAGGGGACACCCCGAACGAACCAGTAGATGCTATCGGACATGGCATCGAAACCAGACTTGGCCTATTCGTCGAAGGTCAACTCGGACAGTCCGGCCCATCTCGGGTCTGGAGCAGGTTCGGCCGCTTCTGCTTTGGCCTCTTCTTCAGTCTCGAGCAACACATGAGTGTCGGTATCGAGTTCTACGCCGCGGCAATCATCCCCACAAAGCGGGGCAACCGGTAAAGCCAACAAAATGATCTCGCGCATAGCTGGTTCGAGATCGATGTGATGATCATCAATCGGCCAGGTCTCGCCCTCTACGGGTGTTTCTTGAAAGACCTCGAACACGTCGGTTTCAATTGGAGTAAACACATCGCCCAGGCAACGACGGCACTCGCTGCGCCAGGTGGAGGTGAGCGAACCCTGCACCGTTACGTCGTTCCGGGTTGCATCAACAGTGAGGTCCACAGTGACGTTGCCATCAGACACTGCCGCGACGCCCAAGGTGAGATCGCTCACCATGTGCTGACCATCCACAGCGGTACGACCTATGAACTCGCGCCGAAGGCGCTTTAGATCAATAATCCAACCATCGTGGGGACTAGGTCGAGCCACAACAACTACCTATTGGGGTAAGGGTCGTGATGTTCTTGGTCGAAGAACCCACTTGGGTCAGCACCATCGGGGTTGGGCATGTCACCGATTTGCTGGGATACCTCGGCCGCCACATTGCCAAGCGGATTACCCTGCAAACGAGCGCGTCCTTGTTCCACAATTTGCTGGGTCTTATCAAGGATAATCTCGAAGCTGCCGAGCTTCTGATCGCAATAGTCCTCGACCTCTAACCGCATGCGGCGCGCTTCACTGTCGGCGGTCTCAACGATGTGCCGAGCACGGGTATCTGCCGCTTTCACGACCTCGGTCCGCTGCACCATGCGTTCTGAACGGGCGCGCGCCATATCAAGAATCTCTTCGCCTTCTCGACGAACCCGGGCCAAAAACTCTTCGCGTTCCTTCAACAGCCAACGGGCGGCGCGGAGCTCGTCAGGCATAGCCGCAAGGACCTCGCTGAGCAGGCTAAGTACCTCTTCTTTGTTGATCATCGACGAGGCAGATAGTGGCATTGGACGAGCCGCTTCGATGAGATCAGCCACCCGACGAAGCATTGCTTCAACCTCGGGGGCCTCATAGGTCGGAGCCCCAGGGGTCGCCGCAGGTGCGGGTTGACGATACTGCGGTTCGCTACGCTGGCCATCAGGGTAAGCAGTCTCCTGAAACTGCTGATCCGGGTACTGCTGCTCCGGCCCTTGGTAGGGATCGTTCTCGCTGGACCAATCGATTTCGTTGCTTTGGTCACCGCGCCTCGGATAGGGGTCGTCGGGGTAACTCACTTGGGAAACTTTTCTACTAATCGGGTGGCTACTGACACAGGAATCATCGAATTTACGTTGCCCCCAAATCGGGAAATCTCACGAATGAGACGAGAAGCAATGAACGAGTTGGTAGACGATGACGGAATGAACACGGTCTCAACACCGGAAACAGCGGTATTCATATGCGCCATGTGCAGTTCGCTCTCGAAGTCGGACACCGCACGAAGACCTTTCACAATGAAATCACAGGCCTCGTCGCGGGCCAAGTCGACAACAAGTGACGAGAACATCGTGGTCCGCACATTGGGAAGATGCGCAAATGTCTCGCTTAACATGGCATCGCGCTCTTCGAGGGAAAACAGTGGATCCTTGGCCGGGTTGCGCATCGCGGCAACCAAGACTTCGTCAAAGAGGCGCGCCGCCGTCTCTACGAGCTCGACATGGCCGTTGTGAACCGGATCAAATGATCCTGGGTACAACACACGTGTCATTTTTGGGACTCCGGGGCAATCGATGGGTGAACCAATCTAGCTAACTCAACCACGGTAGCCGCATACCGGCCCTGCTTGAATGACTCCCAGCGGGGACCTAGCTCGACCGGCCGATCAGACTCGACAACAAGAAGTTCAGAACTGATGCAAGATAGCAGTTCATCCCACCCGTCGAAATCGTAGGGAGGGTCACAAATAACCAGGTCAAATGCTGATGCACTGGCCATATAGCGGACGGCATCAAGGGTCACAATGGTCGCTCTATCGGCGAACCCGAGCGTGGCGATGTTCTCCTGGATGACATCGAGCGCTTGGCGATTTGTCTCAACGAACGTGGCATGAGCGGCACCGCGTGACAATGCTTCGAGGCCCATCGCCCCGCTGCCGGCAAAAAGATCCAGCACGGTGGCATCCTCTATCCCGCCAGCACTGAACAACGAATTGAACACAGCTTCGCGGGCGCGATCAGTAGTGGGGCGAGTAATTGTTCCCACCGGCACAACGAGTTTGCGGCCTCTAGCCGAGCCTGACTGAATTCGCATTGTTTCCTGTTCTTCGGCCCAAGGGCCTCATGCTGGCTGACCCAGGACAGGGCCAGCACCATTACAAATCTGTTTCGGTCATACAATCACCGTCATGGCAATTCCTACCGAAATTGTATGTGTTGATTGCCTCGGCAACTGCCATCTCCTTACGTTCGAACGCCCGGAAGGCTTCAAGGCCGGCGATGTGGTGGCGTACCGGTGTGCTGATTGCCTCGATCGCTGGGATATCGAACTTACCGAAGAAGATCTCACTGGCAACACCGACGGGCCCTACGTCGGGCAATAGAACGCCCTACTCGAAGTACGGATTTTCGCCTTCGGTGTGATCGGTGGCGTCGATTACTTGGGTGATCTCTGGAATTGCTTCGCTGATCATCACGGTGATGCCCTCACGAAGCGTGGCGGCGCTCATGGCACAACCCTGACATCCGCCACCCATGAGGATGTGAACGACGGTGTCTTCGACCTTGAGCAACTCGGCGGTCCCACCATGAGACGCAAGCGCGGGGTTAATGCGTTGTTCCAGAAGCTGTTGCAGCTTCTCGGTAATAGTGCCACTGAGTTCGATCTCGTAACCGTCGAGAGGGTTGGGGCGATTTGGGTTACGGATAACTAATCCGCCCTGTACCGGATTAGATGGCAGGTCAAGTGTGGCGCCTTGCAGCCGTCCAACGCTGTTACCCGGAATAATTACCGACAACTCGCCAACTGAGTAGATGACATCATCTTTGTCGGCCTCGGCTAACGGATCCACGGAAAGGTCGTAACTGAACTCGACACCGGAAATACCCGTGACCTCGACGCGCAACGCAAAGCTCTCAGGGTCTTCTTCGGCGCTGCGAACTTCGAGCACTTTTGTGAGTGCTTCGTCGCTCACCGACATGACAACATTGTCTACGGTCGTTTCTTCTGCCAAATTGGTATCAACACTCATTGGATCAACCTATCTTCGAGTTCTTCGTTCAGCTCGAGCCATCGTTCCTCGGCCACTTCAACATCAGTTGAGGCCTGCTGTATTCCCTTGCCAATTTCGGCCAGCTCGGCGTGATTGGTTGTGGTCTCCATTTGCACGTGCAAGCGATCGCGAGCCTTTTCGGCCTTAGTTAACGCTTTGTCGTTCTGTTTCAGGTCGTGACGAATGCTCGGCACCGAACGGCCTGTCACAACAATCTTCTTCGCCGCAGTGTCTTTCGCACTTTGGGCGGTGGCGGCCTTCGCTACTGCGAGGGTGCCCGATTGGTTGTCGCGGCGCGCTTGTTCCCACGCTTCGTAGCCACCTGGAACTCGGCCCACATGTCCGTTTTCCACGATGACGACGTCTTCCACTGTGCGTTCCAGGAAGGCCCGGTCGTGGCTCACCACGATAAGAGCGCCGGGCCAGTCGTCGAGAAATTCTTCGAGGGTTCGAAGGGTGTCTAGGTCAAGGTCATTGGTCGGCTCGTCGAGCAACAACACGTTCGGGGATTCCAGCAGGGTGAGCACGAGCTGTAACCGACGACGCTCACCACCTGATAGCAGGCGCACCGGAGAATGCTGCACGTCGCTATCGAACCAAAACCGCTCAAGCATGACTTTGTCACGCCATGACGGTTCGCCACCGTTCCCGACCGTTTGGATAACCCGTTGGTCAAGGTCGATGTGGGGGCCCCGCTGATGGAACTCGGCCAATTTGACGGTCGTGCCTTCCACCCGTTCGCCCGAGTCAGCCTGAAGGCGACCAGCGATGAGCCCCAATAACGTTGACTTGCCCGCACCGTTCAGCCCCACAACACCGAGGCGCTCATGGGGGTCCAGGCGCAACGTGACATCTTTTAGCTGGGGTTCGACCGTCCCTGGATGTGAGTAGGTCACCTGCTCTAGCTCCACAACCGTCTTGCCTAGACGGGGTGTCCCCATGTGCAGGTTCATGTCACCGGATCGAGCCGCAGCTTGTGCCTTAGTGTCGATAAGTTTTTCAGCTCGTTCAATACGAGACTTCGACTTGCTCGTCCGTGCCGGAGCACCACGGCGCAGCCACGCCAATTCGGTGCGGGCGAGGTTTCGACGTTTTGTGTCAACGGTCGCGGCATGCTCCTCTCGAGCAGCCTTGCCATCGAGGTAACCCTGGTAACCACCGGTGTGGTTGTACGCGCCACCGCGGTCAAGTTCAAGCACGCGGGTGGCTACTCGATCCAACAAATGCCGATCATGAGTGACGAGAAGAAGTCCCCGCCGATGCTGGGCGAGACGATCCTCAAGCCAAGCAATAGCGTCCATATCTAGATGGTTGGTGGGCTCGTCAAGGATTAACAGATCTGACTCCGCTAGAAGTGCTTTGGCAAGCGCTACCCGTTTCGCTTCCCCGCCAGAAAGCTCGCTGACGTCAACATCCAAGAACGGTGTCATGCCTAGTCGGTCGATTACCGAGTCGGCTTCCCACGATTCGCCGACGGCATTCCTCACGGTGCCGGGTGGCAAAGAGGCCTGTTGATCCAGGAAGCTGATCCGTACGCCTTTGCCACGGCGAACCTCGCCGCTCTCCGTTTCCGCTTCGTCGGAAATTACCCGAAGAAGTGTGGACTTGCCAGTGCCATTAATGCCGACGATGCCAACTCGGTCAGTCTCGTGAATGGTGATGGAGACGTCTCGAAAGAGATCGCGTTCGGGACGGGTGATAGTGACCTTGTCCACGTCGATAAGAACCATTGCCACCAGTGTGTCGGCTCAATGCGCAAACCCTCCCCCATTCCCCCCTCATTCCTTGCCGTTCCCCCATCCCTTTTCGTTCTCGGCGTGTCAGAGCTGCGTTCCGCAGCTCTGACACGCCGAGAACGAGATGGGGGGGAGGGGGTTACCGCCGGGCCAATAAAAAGAGCGCAGCCAGTCGAATAAAAAGAGAGCAGCCAGTCGGAGGCGGGTTCCAACTGGCTGCTCGATCTTGTGCGAGAGCCTGGGGGTGGCTTGCTCGCTACATTTTGTTCGAACTGTTAGTGCTACTAACCCGCTCGTTATGAACATTACTTTAGCGGCAACACCACATAAAGTTACCCGCTAGTAACGCATGTCACTTCCGGCCTGACCTGCGGATTTTACCATGCCATCCCCGCCATGTTAGCGTCCGGCGGATGAGCGAACATGTCACCCTTTCCAAAATTGGCGACGTCGCCGTCATCACAATCGACGATGGCAAGGTCAATGCCTATAGTCACGAAATCCTCGACAGCGTGCTGGCGCACATCGACGAAAACGAATCCACCGCCAAGGCTCTCGTACTTGCAGGCCGTCCCGGACGTTTCTCCGGCGGTTTCGACCTCAAGGTGATGATGGAAAGCCCCGAATCCGCACTGCGACTTCTCCGCAAGGGAGGTGACCTCATGTTGCGCATATACATGTTGAACATGCCTGTGGTAATCGCTTGTACTGGTCACTCGGTCGCGGCAGGCGCCTTCATGTTGATGTCCGCCGATGAGCGCATCGGCGAGGAAGGCTCCTTCAAGATTGGCCTCAACGAAGTGTCCATCGGCATGCCACTGCCCCATTTCGTCGTCGAAATTGCTCGCGATCGTCTCTCAAAACGCCATTTCTCGGGCATGAACCTGGCGGCCATCTATTCGCCAACAGAGGCCATCGATGCCGGGTATCTCGACCGCGTCGTCCCCGAGGGCACTGCCATCCAGGCAGCCATCGAACGGGCCAGCGAATTAGCTGCAACGCTCGACCCGGGAGCCTTCCGCGCCTGCCGCACCATTATTCGAGGCGAGACTGCTGAGCGGTTAGAGGCGCTCAAAACGCTGGACACCAAAATCGGCTAGCTGCTTGGAATCAAATCTTTGACCGTAGGGTTTGGATCTGTATGACTGAAGCAACTGCAATTGATTTCTACTGGCGACCCGGGTGCGGGTTCTGCATGGCGCTGGAACGTCAGTTCCACAAGCACGGCATCAAAATCTCCAAACATAATATTTGGGAGGATGCGGCAAATGCTAACCATGTCCGCAACGCCACCGGCGGTAGCGAAACCGTCCCAACGGTGACCATCGGTGAACGGTCAATGGTCAACCCTCGCATTGGCGACGTTGTTGAGCTTCTCCAGGACACGGCCCCCCACCTTCTTCCCGAGGGGTACCAGGCTCCCGCGGGCAACACTGGGTCTCGCCTGGTCAAACGCCTGCGTAACTAATAGCGGAGCCATCGTCCACTGACCACCGGCGCCGTCTAGTTTGGGACAGTGCTACGTGTCGATGACGACCAGCGCCGACGCGTTGTCGGTTTTATCCTTTTTGGATTGTGCCTGATTGGTTTTGGCCTTCGTACTCAAAACATCAACTGGGACGCCGGAACCCATCAACACCCCGATGAACGGTTCTGGACGATCGTCACCGACGGCGTCTCATCACCTGACGGCATCGCCGACTATTTCGATAGCGACAACTCGGCATTCAACCCGTACAACAATGACTTCCCCACATTCGTCTACGGCACCTGGCCCCTCGGTCTAACGAAAGCGACCGCTACCTGGCTGCAGCAGGACGGGCCCGTCGCGAGCACGCTCACCAAAGCCTTCGACGCTGGTGGGGTAGATCTTCGATCCGACGACGGCCCCCGGTTCAACAACCAATACGACTCTCAATTAATCGGGCGCCTCCTTTCGGCGCTCTTTGACACCGCAACGATCCTGGTTGTCTTTGCTATCGGGCGACGTCTGTCCGGCACAACCGCAGGACTACTAGGAGCGGGACTGCAGACATTCGCGGTGCTCCACATTCAGTACAGCCACTTTTATGGTTCCGAGACGCTTGCGGCGTTCGCTGCGAGTGTTGCCGTGCTATTGGCCTTACGTATCGCGGGAGGTGATACTCGAACGCGAATTCTCGCGGCAACGGGGACGGCAGTGGGTTTTACCGTAGCGGCCAAACTCAGCACCGTCGCGGTGGTCAGCGCCCCGGTCGGGGCCATCGTGGTCGCGAGTTGGAGCGAACTGCGACGTTCGGTTCACGCCGTAGTGACAACAATTACCCAGCTGAGCTTTTTTGGGCTGGTATCGGTCGCCATATTTCGTGTTCTCCAGCCCTATGCATTTGGTCAGCAATTTGGGCTCAAGCTCGATCAGCGGTACCTCGATGACCTTGACTATCTCACTGGCATTAATGACGGCTCCTCCAACGTACCTTGGACGATCCAGTGGATCGGCAAGTCAGGCCTCACCTACCCTCTGAAGTCGGCTGCTCTATGGGGTATGGGCCCGGCGCTAGCCGTGGCTGTTGCCCTTGGAGTCACGATTGGCGCAATGCTCCTCGTTCGACGGCGACGCACGTACTGGGTAGTGCCCCTGCTATTTCTGGCCGTTGAGGTTGTGCTCGTTAGCCGTCAATTCAATGGACTCATCCGCTACCTCCTCCCGGCCTACCCCACGGCCATTGCCGTGGGAGGTGTGGGCCTCGCCTATGTAATCCGTGGGGCCATGGGTCCACCTAAACAGCGTTTCCGCCGAAGGGCCCTGGCCACCCTCGGAGCCGCTATCACCCTCGGCACGATGTTCTGGGGTTTGGCCTTCACGTTCGGTGTCTACGGGCAACCCCACTCTCGCCTAGTCGCATCGCAGTGGATGGCTGACAACATCGCTCCAGGCGAGGTAGTTACCCACTCCGTATGGGACGACGCATTGCCATTGCGGTTGCCGAGCACCCAAAACCATGGCATCCAGATCGTCGATGTCGAACCGTTCGCCCGTGATTCGGCTGACAAGATAGAGACACTCATTGCCACGCTCGATGAGGTCGATTACGTGGTCGAGGCAAGTAATCGGCTCTATGACTCTGTGAGCGAGTTTCCGGCCCGGTATCCCTCTACAAACCACTACTACGAGGCGCTATTTGATGGGTCGTTGGGGTTTGCCATGGCGGCAGAGTTCTCCAATCCACCGTCGCTGTTCGGGATCACGATCGATGATCGCAGCAGCGAAGAAACATTCACTGTCTATGACCATCCAACGGTCACTATTTGGAAGAAAACCGCCGCCTGGTCGACGCTCAACGCCCGCCGCGTCATTGGCGTCGATCAAGCCAACAATTCTTTCGATGCAACCCACAATGTGGCTAGCGCAAACGCGTTACAGCTCACGCCCGACCAATACGACACTCAACAACGTGGGGGCACCTTCACTGATGTATTCGACGTTGATGGCTGGTCCAGCAACGTGCCCTGGCTGTGGTGGTACATCTGGCTTCAGCTTGCAGCATTCGCAGCGGTGCCATGGGTTACTTGGCTATTTCGGCGCTTGCCCGGTGAGGGCTACGCGTTCTCCAAAGCCTTCGGGACGCTGGCCGTCGCCACCGTCAGTTGGGTGCTGGTTGCCAACAATTTGTTGTCCGCAAGCAGCGGACTGGCGTGGGCCGTTCTCGGGGTACTCGTCGCTGTTGGTGCTGTTATCGCAAGGCGCCGTAGCAGAGACTTGCGACGAGCGGTGCGGGCTAATCGCCGCGCCTGGTTTGGTGTTGAGGCGGTATTTACCGGATTGTTCGCGCTTGTCGTCCTCCTTCGGATGCAAAACCCAGACCTATGGCACCAATGGACGGGCGGTGAAAAGCCCATGGAAACTGCGTACTTCACTGCCGTCACTCGATCGACCACGCTTCCGCCCTATGACCCATGGTTCGCGGGCGGCTCGCTTAACTACTACTACTTTGGCTATTGGATGCTTTCGTTACCCACGCGTGCATTACGACTAGCTCCTGAGGTCGCGTTCAACCTTGGCTTGCCTACCGTCGCGGCATTGGCCGGATCAACCGCGTTTGGACTAGGTCAAAGTCTGGCTGGTCTTGTTCGTCGCGGCTCAACCAAGATCCGGCACTTGGGATCAAGTTGGGCTGGCCTGTTTGCGGTGATAATGCTGTTACTCATTGGCAACATTGAAGGTTTCCTGCAGTGGAATCGACAGCGCGGCCTACCCAACAGCTACGACTGGTGGGCGCCCAGTCGCGTTAACGATGGTCTCTTCGATATCACCGAGTTTCCCTTTTGGTCGCTTCTTTTTGGGGACCTGCACCCGCATGTGATGGGCATGGTCACCCTGGGGGTCACAATGGCATGCGCCTTGGGATTTGCTGTGGCCGGCCGAGCCAAAGATCTACCCCGGATGGCGATGTTTGCAGTGTCTCTTGGCCTGGTATCGGGTTTGGTTCGCATGACCCACACGTGGGATCTGCCGGTGGCCTTCATCGTGATTGCCGGTGCAACAACAGTTGGCACCCTCCATGCCCATCGCCGGCGCTTATTCGGCTTCCACATCTTTTTGGGTTACCTCGCCATTGCTGCCGTGGCGCACCAGTTGCTCGTTGGGCCCTACCTCGCTCACTCGCAAACATTTGATGCAGGTATTGGGCCTTCGGTGGCCACCAGCCAATTTGGCGACGTACTCACCCAATTTGGTTTGTTTATCGCGGTGGCATTGGCCTTCGTTGCACTGTGGGGTTGGAGGCAGCGTGGCACCAACCTGACCGAGACCATACTTATCGGGGTCACCATCTGGGGTGCTATCACCGTTGGCATTCAGGCCAAAAACCTTCCCTCTACCCCTGTCGTGGTATTGGGAATCGCCCTCGCGGTAGCCCTTTGTCTCATTGCGTTCCGTGAACTGCGTCGACCTCAACCAGCCATTGCCATGGCCGGAGTAGCTGCGCTCTTTGCCCTCGGTGTGTCGGTGATCATCGGCGTCGATCTCCTCACCATCAACAACGACATCGAACGTCTCAACACTGTCTTCAAGTTCTGATACCAAGCGTGGCACCTGCTGGCAATCGCCAGTGCGGTCGCTATGTGGATGGTATTTTCCGCGGCCTGGCGATTTGTCGGGCACGTACGCCCGGCTTCGCATGCAAGAGCCAAGGTCTTCGTGCGTCGACGAGCCATTGCTGCGGCAGGGGCAGCGGTTCTTGCCACTGTATTGTTGGCATCGTTGGCCTACCCGCTCGCTGCTCCGTCGGCCCGCAACAACGCCCGCTTCGTTGCGACATCACCCACGCTGGACGGCTTGGCGTTTCTTGATATAGGTGCCGTGTATTCGTCGGTGGATCAAACCACCACACTCGGCGACGATCTCCCGCTAATTGAATTTCTTCGAAATGCCATCGAGGGAACCCCGACCATTGTGGAGGCAGTGGGACCGCTGTACTCGTGGTCCTCACGTATGTCGATTCATACTGGACTCCCCGCCGTCCTTGGCTGGGATTGGCATCAGATTCAGCAGCGCACCGACTTTCGAGCGGACATCGAAAAGCGACGCTCCGAAGTGGCCGACTTTTACCGCAATTCCAATACCGAGGAGCAATCCCGGTTCCTGCGTACCTACGACGTCAGCTACGTCGTTGTCGGAACCCAAGAGTGGGTTTACGGGGATCCCGATGCACTGGAGTCGCTGCGGTTCCACCCCGCCCTCTTCGAAGTGTTCCGCGACGGGAAGTACGCCATCTATGAGGTCGATAAACCCATACTCGGCTGATCCAAATCCCCGGCGGCGCGGGCGACAAGCAACAGTCAACCGATTGGGGTCGGGATTTCGCCGCTCTGCTATTGCCGTTGCAACCAGATTTGAGCGCCAGGGTTGGGATCGGCCAGTGGTACTTGAGCCACGTAGCGGTCACGGTCTAAGTGATGGAGCAATTGGGTATGCAGGCGCACCCGGTAGGCCGAGTTGAATTGCAAGAATGCTCGCAACAAGTAGGCCTCTTGCCAGGCCCGACGCTCCTCAACCCACTTCTGCGGATACTCAAACCCAGCAAAAACGTCGTGGACATGTACCCAAACGCCGGGCGCAAGCCGAGGCAAGATGGTGAACACGAGATGGTTAACGTCACTCCCCGTCTTTACTACGTGCGTCGAGTCAATAAACAACACATCACCATCTTCGAGCTCATCAAAAACCGACAGTGGGGTGTCCTGAACTGGTTCGCGTCGAATCGAAAAGTGGTCCGGTTTAGATTCGTCGAGTACTTGTTCGAGGCGAGTCGGGAATGGGTCGATGCACGTAATCGTTGTGTCGTCGAGATTGAACAGCCGTCGTGCGTCGAGTGCGGCCGCGGTCGACCAGCCTGAACCGACCTCGACATAACGTTTCGGGCGCAGTTCGGCTAATACCATCGCCGCCACCATCGCGTCACCCGGGACATAAGGACGGTTGCTCGGGTCATAGATCATGGGAGCAATGGGTGCTGAGGCAAACGGGATCTGCGAAGCATGTGCGCCGAGTCGCTTAACCAACTCCCATTGTCCCGGGACATCTAGCTCTACGCCTGGGAGGTTCAACGGGTCACCCCAAATGGAATCAGCTCGGTCCCGCGTCTGGGACAAATTGGGGTACGGCGAGTAATAGTGCCCAGGAGGAGTTCTAGCCAGATACCCGAGTCGCCTGGCCCGTGGCGGCATCCGTTTATATAATTGCTCAATCCACGTACTCACTGGCATGGGGGAACGGTAGTCGCCATGGTGGTCAGCTAGTGGTCTTTCGCCGCCTTAGAATAACGCCCGCTATGACGAACCTGGAGATGCTCACGCTTTTTGGCCTCGCCATGTTTGCGCTTGCTCTCGCGGCGATTCTCATTGACTGGATAAGCCGTCCGAATCGGCGTCGCTTTGTTCCCAAAATTTATCGCTACCCCTCCGAACTCGATCCGCCCCCCGACCCCACGCGTACTGCCTGGTCCGATGCAAATTTCGTTGTGCCAGATAACCCCCCACTCGGCGAGCCGGTGCATTTTTCTGATGGCACAACCGAATGGTCCGGCTCGGCGTTCCGCGTCCCCGAGGCCCCGGAGAGACCGGTTGTTCTCCCGGTTCCCGGTCGCTCGGAAGGTTGGAGTCCCGGCCAATTTGTGTTCAACCTAACTCGGTCGGGCGGCGAGCCTTCCCCCGACGTAGTTTCACGTCGGTTTTGGAAGAACGTGTCGATGTCTGATCATCGAGGTGCGTTCGGCCTAGGAAACGAAACAAGGGTCGCTGAAGGAAAGTCTCCCGTTCGCATCAATCCGCGCACCGGCCAGGAAGAATTCATGAAACTCGTAGGCACCAAATTTTATGACAAAGCCGGACAACCACCTCAGGCGGTCTGGCCAGGCGAGGCAACCGACCCATTTGGCAGCTCATGAGAGAAGAAGCTAAAGATCTAGCGATGGAAATCGGCGCCAGCCCCGACGGCGAGGCGCACCACCAAGGGCACCAGGTACGCGCCTACTTTACGATCCAAATTCCTCCGCACGCAGCGCTTGAGATAACCCAGATCAGGGCGAACAACGCCCGTACCCAGGGATTAGTAATTGCCTCCAACGAAGGTGCCATGGCGATCAATAGCGTCGCCAGCGAGACACTCACTCTGTGGGCCAATACCATGCCTACCACTGCCGTCGTCACGAACCCGTCTGATGCAGTGTTGACGGTCGACTTATGGAACTGCTGGCGCTACGGCAATATCGTGCATGCATGGACCGGCCATGCCGGCATTGTTGTGCAACAAGGTGAAGACCGAGTCACGCTGCAATGCAGTGACGGCATCGGCGCTATCGAATTTACCGACTTTGTCGTGGATCTAACTATCGACGTTTAACTCTCAGCCCGCTGCGTTCGACCCGTCAGCTACGCGTACTGAAGATTGCTACCCACGAGTCGGTGGTCCCAACCCCGCTCAATGCCTGGGACGCGCCGACCAGGAAATCTACGGCAACCCCCGGATCCTCGTCGGCGGGCACGACGAAAGTAAATCCACGCCTCGGGTGATCCTGTTGAATGAGCCAGTTCTGGGGCAACTCCACCTCGGCGCCCTTCAGAACTAGGGCCGCGTCTCGGCCCGCTGGATGCTCAATGCCTGCCCGTACCGGTTCGAGTTTGCCCCTGTTGTCGGTGAACGACGGCAACCAAGTTGCACGCGGAATGGTCGGTCCACTTGAAGAGAACATCCCGCGGCGTCCGCCCGCTTGTACGAGTACATCGTCGGGCAGATCAGGCTGAAAATTGACCCAACGTCGGCCACCCGCTTCGCCTTGCATCTCCAGCAGGCGACGAACGACTTCGCCGGTGTCAGACCGGTCAAATGGAATGGCATTATGAACTATTGGCACGACTCGACCATAGGCCTTAGTAGCGGACTACTGTCGTAACGTGACTGATCACAAATGGGGTTTCCGAACCCGTTCCTTACATGCAGGTGGCCAACCCGACGCAGCAACAGGTGCGCGGGCCGTACCAATTTACCAAACCACGAGCTACGTATTCGAAGACACCGCCGACGCAGCCAATCTTTTTGCCATGCAAAAATTTGGCTCTATCTACTCTCGGATCTCCAACCCGACGGTCGCCGCCTTCGAAGAACGCATGGCCAGCCTTGAAGGAGGTATCGGGGCCGTTGCCACTAGCAGTGGCCAGGCAGCCGAGTTTCTAACCTTCACCACGCTGGCCGGGTCGGGCGACCACATTGTCGCCAGCGCCAACGTATACGGCGGTACCTACACCCAACTTGATGTCACATTACGTCGACTGGGCATCGAAACGACCTTTGTGCCGGGCGACCAGCCCCAGGCTTTTGCCGATGCCATCAGGCCCAATACCAAGGCTATTTTTACCGAGACCATTGGTAACCCAACCGGTCTCGTAGCGGACTTCGCGGGGCTAAGCGCTGTTGCCAACGCGGCTGGAGTGCCACTGGTGGTCGACAATACGTTCGCCACGCCCTACCTATGTCGACCCCTTGAGCACGGCGCAGACATCGTTGTTCAATCCGCGACCAAATTCATTGGCGGACACGGCACCACAATCGGTGGCGTCATCGTTGACTCGGGCACGTTCGACTGGACCCAGGGCAGATTTCCAGGATTCACTGAACCCGTTGCTAGCTACAACGGTCTGATCTGGGCCGAGAACTTCGGCGAGTACGCGTTTTGTTCCAAATTGCGGGCCGAGCAACTACGAGATATTGGGGCCTCGCTTTCACCGTTTAACGCGTTCTTGCTGCTCCAAGGTCTCGAAACTCTGCCCCAACGCATGGACAATCACGTCGCCAATGCCCAGGCGGTGGCAGCTTGGCTGGAGAACCGTGACGACGTTGCCTGGGTTGCCTACCCGGGCCTTTCTAGCTCGCCCTCGCACAAACTTGCGACCACATACCTGCCGGATGGGCCGGGGGCCATTTTCACCTTTGGTATCGCCGGCGGTCGCGACAGCGGCGTCAAATTCATCGAAGCGCTAGAAATGATCAGTCATCTGGCCAATGTCGGCGATGCCCGTACTCTTGTTATTCACCCCGCATCGACTACTCATCAACAGTTGTCGCCGGACGAACTTGTGGCGGCAGGGGTAACCCCGGACATGGTTCGCCTTTCGATTGGCCTCGAAGACCTTGAAGACATTTTGTATGACCTTGATCAGGCACTCACCAAGGCCGCCGAATGAGCACGACTCCATGGGTCCCGCCCACCGCTCTCGAACGAAAAGCTTTACTCGAACGCACTCACTCCATAGCCATCGTTGGCGCATCGGGTAATCCGGCCCGTTCTTCGAACTTCGTCATCACGTACTTGCTGAGTTCTTCTGCGAACTACGACATCTATCTCGTCAATCCACGGGCCACCGAAATTCTGGGCCAACCAGTTTTCCCGTCCCTGGCTGCCCTACCGGTTGTTCCCGACTTGGTCGATGTGTTTCGGCCTTCTGAGGTTCTGCCAGAGGTTGCCGAAGAAGCAGTGGCCATCGGCGCGAATGCGTTTTGGGCTCAACTGGGATTGTCGAATGACCACGCAACAACAATTGCTCACGAAGCCGGACTCGACGTTGTCATGGACCGTTGTCTCAAGATCGAACACGCTCGGTTCCACGGCGGTCTTCATCTGGCTGGCTTCGACACTGGAGTGATTTCGAGTCGCCGCGCCCGGTAGGTTCAACCGATGCCAACTCCAAACGACACCGAGGCCAATCCGAAGGTAACCAATGCGGCCACGGTGATTGTTGGGCGCGATACCAATGATGGGCCCTCCGTCTTGATGGTGCGGCGCAACTCCAAAACTGCATTCGGTGGCATGTGGGTTTTCCCGGGGGGCAAGGTTGATCCCGAGGACTACGACCACACTGGAGATCTGCGAGCGGCCAGCCGGCAAGCCGCCGTGCGGGAAGCCAAAGAAGAGGCCGACCTCGATCTCCATATCGACGATCTCGTCGAACATTCCTATTGGGCGCCACCATTAGACATTCCTCGACGGTTCCTTACCTGGTTCTATGTCGCCCATGCTCCCGACGGCACCGCAGGCGACGTCACCATCGACGGCGGCGAAATAACCGACCACCTATGGCTGACACCTACTGAAACCCTCCGCCGCCATAGTGAAGGCGAAATCGAACTGGCGCCGCCTACCTTCGTAACCTTGTCGAACTTGGTCCAACACGCATCGATGGGCTCTCTCGTCGAGACGCATCGCTCGATCGAGTCCGAACGCTTTCTCACCAAGTGGATCACCATCGAAGGTGGTGCAGTTGTCATGTGGGCCGATGACGCCGGATACGACACTGGAAATCCAGATACTGCCGGACCGCGACATCGAGTCGAAATGCGTTTGTCCGGCTGGACCTACCTGCGAAGCATGTAACACTATGCCTAACGACAACGCCGCTATTACAACCGATCCCACGCTGGGCCTTACTGCTGCTGCTGTTGCCGAACGCGTCGCTGATGGCCGTACCAACGACGCCCAAGATGCGCCGGTACGAACGCTCGGTCAAATTATTCGGGCCAACCTGATCACGCCGGTCAGTGGTGTCATGATCTTGTTGTTCATACTGATTTTGATCGCCGGGTATCCCAAGGACGGCCTCTTCGTTGGCGTGGTAATACTCAATGCAAATATTGGCATCGTCCAAGAGTTGCGATCAAAAAGGGAACTCGATCGGTTAGCGCTGCTCAGCGCTCCTAAAGCCCATGCAATCCGCGATGGAGTCACAACCGAGGTCGGCGTAAGCGAAGTCGTTCAAGATGAACTTCTTGACCTCTCCCCCGGCGACCAGGTTGTCGTCGACGGTGTCGTCACGAGCGCCTTGGGCCTTGAACTCGATGAATCCCTTCTTACTGGCGAGGCCGATGCCGTCGTTAAGGAAATCGGCGACCGGGTCATGTCCGGTAGTTTCGTCGCCTCGGGTTCGGGACGATTTGTCGCCACGCACATCGGGGCAGCCTCCTACGCCAGCACTCTGGCGAGCGAAGCCCGCAAATTTTCACTCGTTCGGTCCGAACTAAAAGAAGGCATCAGCCAGGTCATCAAATGGCTGGTGTTAATCATTCCTCCTGCGTCCGCACTGCTGTATTGGTCGCTCAACAAGGCTGAAGCCCGCTGGCAAGACGCGCTGCAAGGAACCGTGGCTGCCGCCGTTGCGATGGTTCCTGATGGACTGGTATTGCTTACCAGTTTGTCATTCGGAGCCGGCATTATTGCCATTGCACGGCGCAAGACACTGGCAAAAGAACTGGCGACAATCGAACTTCTTGCTCGAGTTGACACTCTCTGCCTCGACAAAACGGGAACAATCACCACTGGCGATATTTCTTTGGGCGAGGTAGTGGCGTTGGGTGATCACAGCGAGACCTACGTTGCCCAAGCGTTGGCCGCTATCGGAGCCGCCGATCCCAAACCCAATCCGACCCTTGCCGCAATTGTCGAGCACTACACCGATTCCAGTGGTTGGGACGTAGTACACGTCGAACCTTTTTCGTCCGCACGTAAATGGGCGGCCACCCAATTCGCGGAGCAAGGTCTCTTCTATTTCGGAGCGCCCGACATTTTGCTTGACGCCAACGATATCGAAGCTGCCAACCGGCTCGCCATCGAAACCAGCGCGGGGCGCCGCGTTCTCCTGCTTACCCGTGCCGCCGGATTCTTCCCCGGCGACACGTTGCCCGCGGAACGCGAACCCGTGGCCATGATCATGCTCGAAGACACTGTGCGCCACGACGCCCCTGAAATTTTGGCGTTCTTCCGCGAACAAGGTGTCGACATCAAAGTTATTTCCGGTGATAACCCGGTCACCGTCGCAGCCGTCGCTCGGCGAGCCGGGATCCACGACGCCGACTATGGATTTGATGCCCGGCAACTACCAACGAACGAAACCGAACTAGCCAACGCACTAGAAGACAACACCGTTTTTGGTCGGGTCACACCCCACCAGAAGCAGGCAATGGTCGGCGCCCTGCAAAGTCGGGGTCGTGTCGTGGCCATGACCGGAGACGGGGTGAACGACGTGTTGGCTCTCAAGGACGCCGATATGGGAATCGCCATGGGTTCAGGTTCCGCAGCTAGTCGTGCAGTTGCTCAACTCGTGCTGCTTGATAACTCGTTCTCGACGTTGCCAGCGGTTCTTGCTGAAGGCCGGAAGGTGATCAACAATGTCGAACGTGTGGCCAACCTTTTCGTCGTCAAGGCCGTCTACGCGGTCCTTCTCACCGCAATTATTGGATTCCAACAAATTCCCTTCCCGTTCCTTCCCCGACACCTCACACTCATCGGCAGTTTCTCTATCGGTGTTCCCGGGATCGTGTTGGCGCTGGCGCCCAATGTCAACCTGGTACGGACTGGCTTTATGAACCGAGTTCTCCGATTCTCACTGCCAGCCGGGGCAGTGAGCGCTGTTGCCACGTGGCTCGTCTACAACGCCGCTCCTCGTGCCACCGACAGCGAGTTGGCCGAGGCCCGTACTCTGGCGACAATTACGTTGCTTGGGCTTGGGCTTGTGATTCTCGTCGTGGTCAGTCGCCCGATCGTTCCGTGGAAGATCGCCCTTGCTGGCGCTATGGGTGGGCTGTACGCCATCGTCATGGCTGTGCCTTTTAGTCGCACCTACTTCGAACTCAATATCCCGGCGGCAGACGACTGGCTCGGCCCCCTAATTGCGGTTATTGCTGGCGGCGCCATCATTGCGGCAATTCCAAAGATTGTGCCCGGTATTGGCATGGCCAAACGGATTCATACGGCACAATAGGCCCATGCGGGCGAATAGAAGTTCCATCGGGAGATCCACACGGGTTGGCATTAATCTCATGTTTCTTACCCCAGGCAAGCTGGGCGGAACAGCCACGTATTCGTGGCAACTGATCGAGCGGATGCAACACAACGAGCACCTCAACCTTGTCCTGTTCGTTCAAGACGGATACGTTCCCGACAGTATCGACCGCCGGTTGGTCACCGTCATTCGTTGCCCCCGTTTCAACAGCACATGGCGCCGGGCTTTGTGGGAACAGTTCACACTCCCTCGGTGGGCCAAAGACCAAAATCTCAACGTGTTGTGGAGCACTGGCTACGTCTCGCCTCGGTTTACCCACTGCCCTCGTGTTGTCACGGTCCATGACATGTTTTTTGTTCGAGTGCCTGCGGCGATTCCGTTTATCCGACGTCAGTACTACCGGGTATTCATTCCATGGTCCGTACGTTCTGCCACCGAGGTGTTGGCGGTATCAGCCATGACGGCCGACGACCTTGCCCACGAGATCCCCAAATCGGTTGGCAAAGTTACGGTCGTTCATTTGGCTGCTCGTCCTAACCTAATCCCGGTTGACGCCGAAGGAAATCCAACCACACCCGCCCACGACGCCCACCCGTACAAGGTCCCCTACTTCCTGCAGGTTGCTTCGGCTACCCGGAACAAGAACGTCGCTACCGTGGTGACCGCTGCGGTTGCGTTGGCGAGCGACGGTACCGAGTTCAAAGTGATCTTCGCTGGCGACGATCCCTACGGCATTCTGGCCGACGCTATGCACCTCCCGGGCGCTCGCGAGGTTTGCGTTGCCGAAGGCACGGTGAGCGATGCCCGTCTCAGTGACTTGTACCAGGGAGCACTGGCCTCGATCAATCCATCAATTTACGAAGGGTTCGGTCTTCCAGTTCTGGAAGCGCAAGCGCTCGGTGTGCCGGTCATTAGCTCTCGTGGCGGATCACTTCCCGAGGTAGCCGGCGACGCCGCGTTGTATTTCGATCACGATCAGCCCACACAACTCACCGACGCGATGCGACTGCTGCTCACCCAAACCGACGAAGTCGAGCGCCTCGTAGCCGCAGGAGCCGAAAATCTAAAACGATTTAGCTGGGACCGCGCTGCCGATGAAACCACCGCTGTGCTCCTCGCCGCCGCCAAATAGCAACTGTCACGCGACTGCAAGAAACCTGAAACCGCGATTACACATCGTCGGAGTTGGATAGAGGGTGGAGTAGGAGTGGTGTCGGCACGTGACACCGCACAAGTTGTTGTGTCGAAAAGGGATACAGCATGCGAAAGGCATTCATGCGCTGGATAAAACGAGTGGGAAGCATTACCCCACCGGTGGCAATCAACCAGTGGGCCGGAGAAGAACCAACCGATGCGCCTGACGACGTATTCGCCGCGGCAATTGCCGCGGCCCGCGAAACAAATTACGACTCCTATACCTTCGACGAACTCACCTGGCTCGACGACGTCGCCTAGAGATCGACACAACAATCCAACTCCGTGAGTTGTGATTGGGACCAAAAAGCGGCCAAGCTACCCGTCAGTAACTACCTCTTTTTGTGAAGGAAGCCAAATGGCTGACGCTGTCATTGTTGCCGCATCACGTACACCTATCGGACGTGCATGGAAGGGCTCGCTCTCAGAAGCTCGTCCCGACGATCTTTCGGCTTTCATTATCGACGATGTACTTAACAAAGTTCCGGCCCTTGACCGCAACGAAGTTGAAGACGTCATTTGGGGCTGTGGTCAGCCCGCTGGCGAGGCCGGTTTCAACATCGGTCGTGTCGCTGCCATTATGGCCGACATGCCCGAGGTCCCCGGCGTAACGGTTAACCGCTACTGCTCGTCCTCACTCCAGACCATCCGTATGGCCCAGCACGCTATCCAAGCGGGCGAAGGCGATGTCTTCATCGCCGGCGGCGTCGAAACTGTTAGCCGGTACGGCAGTGGCGCCAGCGACACCGGCAGCCACAACGACGCCTTTGCTACCACCGAAGCCCGCACCTCCGAGCGCGATGGCGAAGATGTCGAGACCTGGACGCCGTACGAGGGTGCCTTTGCCGACGTCTACATTGCCATGGGCCAAACAGCCGAGAACGTCGCCCAAATCTGTGGCATCAGTCGCGAACGCCAAGACGAATGGGGCGTCCGCTCCCAGAACCTTGCCGAAGTAGCGCAGGCTCGCGGGTTCTTCGACCGAGAGATCTCGCCCTACACCCTTCCTGACGGCACCGTCGTCTCCCAAGACGATGGCATCCGCCCCGGCACTACCCTTGAGAAGGTTTCTACCCTCAAGCCTGTGTTCCGCCCCGACGGCACCGTTACAGCGGGTAATGCCTGCCCACTCAACGACGGCGCCGCCGCGGTAGTGGTCATGAGTTCCACTCGCGCCGAGGAGCTTGGCATCAAGCCTCTTGCACGCATCGTGGCCTCAGCAGTCACCGGTCTCAACCCAGAGATTATGGGCCTTGGTCCGGTCGCCGCCATCAAGAAGGTTCTCGACCGCGCCAACATGACCATCGACGAAATTGACCTCATCGAAATCAACGAAGCATTCGCTGTACAGGTCATTGCTTCGGCCGACGAACTCGGCATCGACGTCGACCGTCAACTCAACGTCAACGGTGGTTCGATTGCCTTAGGCCATCCCTTCGGGATGACCGGTGCTCGCATCATGACCACACTGCTCAATGGCCTCGAAGACGCCGACAAGCGCTTCGGCCTCGAATCGATGTGCGTCGGTGGCGGCCAGGGCATGGCCATGATCGTCGAACGCTTGTAGCCCATCATGATTGGCGAGGCGGCGGGCTTTTGCCTGGCGCCCTACTGATCGTCGCAGTATTCATGTGGTTATAAGGGCCGTCTATAGTTTGGATACCGCAGCACTAAAGCTGCGGGCCGGCATCAGCTACAAGCGTTGTGCTTAGTTTGTGCCGCCAAGTGATGGACTCTGTGCTTCGGTTCCGAGTTCCGCAGTCTCGACCAAGGTAAACAGGTTGTCGTCGCACTCGAAATTACCAGGACCAAACGGGTATTTGCGTCGCCACTCACCTGATACCAGTCTCATCACAACGAAACACTCCGAAGGCTGGCGAGCCGCTGGGCTTGCTTCGCCGTGCAGGCCACTGGCAGTCCACCTGTCGATGGTGTCAACGGCATCTCGCACATTTGCTCGGGTAAGCAGGTCTGGATCGAATTGGGATGTACCGGCATTAGTGGCTCGGTTCACCGCTTCCTCGAACAGCAGACCAGCAGCCCATGCGCTGATGCCAACCGCGTCGGGTTCGGCCTCGGGGAAGGACCGACCTAACCAAAAGATGTAATTAGTGAGTTCGATCTGCGTGGTGACCTCTTCAAACGGAACCGTTGCGAGCGTTACATAGACATCAACATCAAGCGGGTTCTCTGCCTGCGATGCGGCAAAGTCCGCCAACCACTGCTGGCTGTAACACGCTTGTTGGCAATCGACAATCCAGCGGGCCTCGGCGACAACGACGACAGGATTGCCGTTGCTATCGACCGGGGGCGTTGGCGTGGCGGTGGGCGTTGGCGTGGGGACTGGCTCACCATCGACTAGCTCTGGTGTTGGCGCAGTGTTCGCTATTTGCGCCAAAAGGCCAATGAGACGGGCGCCGTCTGCACCCCACACAATGGTTCGGGCACCACTGTCGACAAGTTCTTGGGCGGCCATAGCCAGGTCGGCGTCGACTTCGACTGTGGGGCGACTCACCACGCTCCAACCTTGACTAGTTACCGTCTCTCGTAACCGTTCGGCATCGATGATTGCCGCAGGAATGTTCAGGACAGGAATGGCTGTCATTTGCACCGCATCGGGGAACGTTTCGGCAAAATACGCATAGGGCCCAGACAGCACCACATCATTGGGGAAAGGGTTCGACACATAGGTACCCGGTGAATCGCGACGGTTTGGGGTCCGCGCCTCGGCGACAAAGTCAGGAAGGCCGCAATCGGGCGACAACAACACATCAAGACCGTCGTCGTCATTTCTTGACCACGAACCAACGAGCGCAAACAAATCCGACTCGCAGGCCGTACGGATCGCCTCATCATGGCTTCCTACGCCGCTGTTGATGAACTTCACCACAACTTCTCGCCCAGCCAGACCATCAGAACGCACCGACGAAGCCCATGCTGCGATGGCATCATGGGCGGATCGGCCCCGTGGGTCGTCGAAATCTCCGGTGGTAATGTCAGCGATCACTCCGATCCGAAGAAGTTCATCGGTAAGGCCCGGCTCGGGCGACGGAGTCGGCTCAACAGTGGGCTCGCGTACTGTGTTCAGTGGTTCGGGAGTGGGCACATTCGATTCGTCAAATGCGAGTTCTTCTGGTGTTGGGGTGGGCGTAGGTTCACGGTCAAGCGAAGCTGTCGCGTCTGGTCCGATGTCGGGCGTCGCACAAGCCACAGCCACCATTGCCATGCTCACGGCGACCAGCGCAATCTTTCGCAACCCAGAAAAGTTCACCGGCTCAGCCTAGATGGCAGAGAACCTCACTCCTTGGCAGGCATACTCACCATTCTTCTGCTACGAATTGAGACCTATGAACGACACCATTCGCTGGGGCATTATCAGCACCGCCAACATCGGTACCGAAAATGTGATCCCGGCTATTCAAAGGGCATCCAATTGTTCGGTCGAGGCCATCTCATCTCGGGATCAAGCCGTCGCTCAATCCGCGGCAGATCGCCTCAACATCCCGCGGGCCTTTGGCAGTTATGAGGCCATGTTGGCCGATCCTGACATCGATGCCGTGTACAACCCTCTCCCCAACCACCTTCACCAGGAATGGACCTTGAAGGCTCTCGAAGCCGGCAAGCACGTGCTGTGTGAGAAACCCATTGGCATGAATGTTGCCGAAGCCCGCACCATCGACGCGGCCGCCAACGAGCATGGCCTAAAGGTCATGGAGGCGTTCATGTACAAGCTGCACCCATCCTGGGTCAAGGTACAAGAACTGATAGCTGAGGGCCGGATTGGCCAAGTTAAAGCCGTGCAGTCATGGTTCTCGTATTTCAACGATGACCCGACCAACATTCGCAATATCGCTGAATACGGAGGTGGCGCGCTCATGGACATTGGTTGCTATGCCATTAGCGCCTCACGGCTCGCATTTGGCGACGAACCGGACCGCATCGAAGCGACCATGCGGCGTCACCCGCAGTGGGGTACCGATTTCACCACTACGGCCCTGATGGAGTTCCCCGGTGGTGGCGTGGCCGACTTCACGGTTTCCACTCAGATGGAGAGCGATCAACGCGTTTCGATCGTTGGCACAACCGGTCGCATAGAAGTCCAGATTCCCTTTAACATTCCTGCCGATATCCCGACGCGGATTTTTGTCACCAATGGTGGTGATGCCCCGGTTAATCCCAACACCGAGACCATCGAGTTCGCGGCCAAAAACCAATACACCTCGCAAGCAGAGGGATTCGCTGCCGCCATCTTAAACGACACCCAAGTGCCAACGCCCCTCAGCGATGCCATTGCCAACATGGACGTCATTGACCGCATCGTTGTTGCCGCCGACCGAGCATGAGCCCCGACTGGACCGCAATTCAAGCCGTTGTGTTTGACATTACGCCCCGAACGGGCCGACCTTTCCTGGAGATTTCATGACCGACTCAACACAGCAGCGTCTTACGGGACAGACCGTCGAACTCCTCCAGACCATGATCCGCAACGAATGTGTCAACGACGGCACGCCCGAATCTGGTCATGAGGTACGGACGACCGATGTTTTGCAGACGTTCCTTGAGGGCAGTTCAGCTACCATCGATCGCTTCGAAGCAGCCCCGGGACGCACCTCATTGGTTGCCAGGATCGAGGGCTCTGACCCCACTGCTCCCAAGCTTTGTCTCATGGGTCACACCGACGTTGTTCCGGCTGATGCGTCAGGCTGGGACCATGACCCCTTCGGTGGCGAAGTAATCAACGACGAGGTGTGGGGACGCGGCGCGGTCGACATGCTCAACCTCACTTCGTCAATGGCAGTCGCGTTCAACCATTTGGCGCATAGTAACTTTCGCCCGAAAGGTGACCTCATCTACTTTGCCGTCGCCGACGAAGAGTCCGGGAGCAAGTACGGCGCCGAGTGGATGGCACAAAATCACCGTGACATCATCCAGTGCGACTATGTCCTCACCGAAAGCGGTGGACTGCACGGCGAAAATGCCGATTCGCCATCGATCAATATCACGGCGGGCGAAAAAGGCATCGCCTGGCGGACTTTGACGGTAAAAGGCACACCCGGGCACGGATCACGTCCCTATCGGTCTGACAATGCGCTGGTGAAGGCCGCCGCGGTCATCCAGAGGATTGCCGACTACAAGCCCCAGGCCGCGTTCCATGATCTCTGGTGGCCTTTTCTAGACACCCTCAATCTTGATGACGACCTGATGGTTGCGCTGCGAGATCCGACGCAGGTAGACGACATGTTGGCGAAACTCCCCAACGCCGGCACCGCCTCGCTCCTGCACGCGTGTTGCCACACGACATTTTCGGTAAATGAGGCTCGTGGACAGATGAAGACCAACATCATCCCGGGTTCGATCGAGCTGGGCGTAGACATCCGTACTTTGCCGGGTGAGACGGCCAACGATGTCCGTGAACACCTGCGCATTGCCCTCGGCGATTTGGCCGACGATGTTGAAATTGGCGAAATAATGACTCACCCGTCCTCCCTGAGTCAAGCCAATACTCCCCTATGGGACTCGCTGCATAGGGCAATAGCGAAACCCTTCCCATCAGCGGCACTCGTTCCACGGTTCACCACCGGCTTTACCGATGCGCGAGTCTTCCGCGACCTAGGCGCGGTCGCGTACGGTGCAGGTCTGTTTTCGCCCGAACTCAATGCCGCTGATTACGGCAGTCGCTTCCATGGGCACAACGAGCGCATCGATATCGAGTCGTTACGCCTCACGACACAACTCTGGCTCGATGTGGTTACCGACCTACTGGGGTAAACGACGCGGGCAGGTGTTTGATGCCATGAATGAAGCTCGATCGAAGAAGATCGGGCTCCTCTGTGGCATGGATGTCGGGTAACCGACGTAGTAGCTCGTTGAACATGGTGCCTATTTCGCGTCGTGCCAGGTGCGCACCTAGGCAGAAGTGTGGCCCGGGACCACCGAAGCCCACATGGTTGTTGGGGGTGCGTCGAACGTCAAAGGTCAAAGGGTCCACAAAGACCGCTGGGTCACGATTGGCGGCCAAATAGAACATAAGCACTTTGTCACCGGCGCTCATTTCGACCCCAGAAACTGTCTCGTCAGTCAACAATGTGCGGCGCATGTAGGTAACCGGGCTCGCCATTCGGACGATTTCCTCGACCGCGGTTGGTGTTACACCATAGAGATCGTTCTGCCATATCCGACGTTGATCAGGGTTGTCGGTGAGGTATTTTAGACCCCAACCTGTTGCGTTGCGGGTGGTCTCGTTTCCGGCCACCACCAACAAGATAAAGAAGCTGGAAATGTCTTGATGGGAAAGCCTTTCGCCATCAATTTCGGCGTTGGCCAGCACGGTGGTGAGGTCGTCACCATCGCCACCTTTCTTTGATTCGATCACCTCGACCATCAGCTCGGAAAGCGCCATACCCGCGTTGAGAATCGCTGTGAGGATGTCGGACTCGGCGGGCACATATTCGGGGTCGCCGGCACCCAAAATGATATTCGACTGTTCGAAGACAAAGTCATACTGCGAGTCGGGGATGCCCATCAATTCGCACACGATCTTCAACGGCAGTGCCGCAGCAACATCGGTGACAAAATCGCATTCACCCTGCTCGGCAATGCTGTCGACTATGCCGGAGGCGAGGTGCTGGACGTTGTCTTGAAGCTTGGCCAACATACGGGGAGTGAAGCCCTTGGCCACCAACTTGCGCAGACGTTGATGTTTGGGATCGTCCATCGAAATGATGGAGGTGAAGTACTCAAGAAACTCCGGCGGCACGTGCTCAACTGTTACGCCTGATGCTGAGCTGAAATCGGGAGCGTGTTTGGACACCTGCAAAATGTCCTCAAGGCGCGTGAGCACCCATGCCCCTGGGCCTTGCGGAAGTGGCACATTTGGCGGCGGCACCGGTTCGTTGTGAAAGGTGGGGCCAGCTTGACGTAACGCCGCCAGATCGGTGTCGATCTCGTTAGCCGGACGCAGCCAAAAGTCGGCGAAAATTGGGTTGGGTAGATCGTTCAGGACATCGGACATGCATGCACCCTAATTCCCACTCACACCTCGGCAGCAATCAAAGTTAGCAAGCGACGACCGAAAGGCTTAGTTGGGCGGTCACCTGGTGCCCACCGCCGTCGGTAACCAACACGTTGATAATCCGTTCCCCTCTGGAGAAGAACGGGCCAATGGTGCCGGAAAATACCTCGCCGTTCCAGGTCAATGTCGTTGTGGTGGAAGTCGAATCGCTAGGTGTCCAAGTAGCGGTTGCGGTCTCGGAGCCGTCTCGGTTGGTCACGTTCACGGTTACAACGGCCGTTCCGGGAGTACAACTGGCTTCGTGCACTTGAGTCGGGCTTATAAATGCCCTGGGGACTGGAGCCTCATCGATTGTTGCGATGACACTAACTGTCATCCCTGCGCCGGCGGTTGTCAGCTGCAGCGACTGTGACTGCACTCCGTCGGGAAGGCCACTGCGGTTGATGCTTACTATGAGATTGAATGACTCGCCGGGTCCAAGCGTTCCGCTTGGCGCCTGAGTTGAAAATGGCGTACTTATGGACCCTGACCATGTAATGGGTGTTTCGCCCGGATTAGAAAGAACAACGGACCCTTGGTCCGCCAGTCCCAGGTTTAGAAAGGACTCGCTCACAACGAGTTGACCCGGAGTTTTCACCGGCGTTGGCACGGTGGTGGCCGTCGGAACGGGTGTCGATGTTGGGACTGGTGTTGCGGTCGGTGCTGGGGTCGATGTTGGTTCGACCGTGGCGGTCGGGTCGGGGGTCGATGTTGGTTCGACCGTGGCGGTCGGGTCGGGAGTCGGTTCCGGCACCGCTGTGATGGTCGGCTCGGGAACCGGCGTCGCAGTAGGTGCCGTAGCCGCCACGACGACAACTTCGGCGGGGTTGTTCTGTGAGGCAAAAAACACTCCCCCACCGATTGCGCCAAGAGCCACGAAAATTGCGGCCATGGTCAACCAGAACATCGCGCCGAACTTGCTAGCCGATGGGCCGACAGCCTCAGGGAAGCCGTCGCTGCGCCAGGTCCAGTTCTCGACCGATTGTGGCGTCGCTGCACTGGCAGTGATTGCTCCTTCCATAGCGGCTGCGGTTTTAGCCCGCAAGAGTATTGGCGCCGCCATGAGGGGCAACACGCCGAAGAATCTCCCGGGTGCCACCAGGCCGGCTTTGGTCTGCGTGCAGATCTCGCATCCCTCGACATGTCGAGTGACCTTGGATCGAACCGCCAGCGTGTATTTGCCGTCCCAATCGGCCAACAAAGCATTGAGCTCGTCACAATCCTCTCGTCCATGGCGGGCGATGAGCAGCGAACCAAGTGCCTTCTCGAGGCGATCTTTCATTCGAGACTGAAGGGTGTGGAGGTGCGAAGTCGTGACACCCAACGCGTCCGCGAGATCGGCGCCTTCTAGGCCGTGCCGCAACTGCAACTCCATAAGGTCGTAGTCGCGATCTTGGAGTGACGACGCTGCTTCCCATAGGAGAGCGGCGGACTCGGCCCGAAGCAGGTCGGCGTCGTTGTCAGGAATGTCGGCGACCATCTCAGCGGCCCCCTCTAACGAGGTCGTGCGTTCTCGTTGTCGGGCTTGATCGGTGATCTGATTGCGGGCAATGGCAAAGAGCCATGACCGCAAACGGGAAGGTTCGCGCAACGTGTTTAGTCGAAGCGACGCCTTGACAAAAGTGTCGTGCGTAGCATCGGCGGCCTGCTCCGCATTGCGCAAGCGCGACACGCAGAATGAGTAAATGTGATCGCTGTAACGGTCGTAGATTTCGCCCGCAGCCCCGGTCTCGCTGGCGAGCGCGGCGACTACGAGTTCGGCATCGGATCGGGTCACAATTACTAGTCTCCTCTATCGGAGCGCTAGGTGTTCGATTCTTCCGGTGGATTGTCATCATGCGCTCCTCCCGTTCGGCGGTGGTTGGTGAGCTGCGTGTTGGTTAGGAGACGCCCGGGCGGACGATTTCTTACACCCCAACTCGAGAACATTTCCGCTATCACCGCTACGCGACAAGGCCGCCGCTGGGGGGATCCAGCGGCGGCCTTGGCCCGAAGCATCCGGCGGGTTAGCCGACAGTTCGCTGGCTGCGAGACCAAGCAACTGCTGCTCCGGCGAGGAGGGCCAAACCACCCATCGTCGTAGCCAAGGCGACCCAGGGGGAGCTACCCGAACCAGGAGCCACTTCGACATCAACACCAGCGGCCAGCTCCTCGGAGCCACCATCAGCTGCCTCTGGGTCCACGGTCTGAGTTACATCCGAGCTCTCCTCACCAGCACCGACGATCACATTCTCGAGGTCAACTTCGATA